>Ga0268257_1003345_pt1 | contig 10208 bp, 10 predicted proteins | sample AgamicAtPrz_FD_200249 | JGI IMG/M metagenome (GOLD analysis project Ga0268257, IMG submission 200249) | Agave microbial communities from Guanajuato, Mexico - At.P.rz (v2) (version 3) | ecosystem: Host-associated > Plants > Phyllosphere > Phylloplane/Leaf | place: Guanajuato, Mexico | collected...
CGTCGAGATCAAGCACGTCGACCTCAACGAATCGATGGTGCGCGCCATTGCCCGCCAGGCCGAGGCCGAGCGTGAACGGCGGGCCAAGGTGATCCATGCCGAGGGTGAGTTGCAGGCGTCGGAGAAGTTGATGCAGGCGGCGCAGATGCTGAGCAAGGAGCCTGGGGCGATGCAGTTGCGTTACATGCAGACGCTGGGGACGATTGCCGGGGACAAGAGCTCGACCATCGTCTTTCCGCTGCCGGTGGATTTGCTCAAGGGGTTGGTGGACAAGCAGAAATAGAGGTGGCCCATTCGCGGGCTTGCCCGCTCCCACCGGTACTGCGCTGCCCTCAGGGCTGCAGTAATACCTGTGGGAGCGGGCAAGCCCGCGAATGGCCTACATACGGTCTGTCAGACTGGCGCGCGGCGCAGGGTCGCCAGGAAGGTGGCCGCGCCAATGAACAACCCGGCAAACGTCCGGTTCAAACGCTTCTGCTGCTTGGGCGTACGCAGCAAGCGCAAAACCCGCGCGGCCAACCCGGTGTACCCCGCCATCACCAGCATATCCACGGTGACCATGGTCACCGTGATCGCCACATACTGCGGCAACAGCGGTTCATGCGGGTTGATGAACTGCGGCAGCACCGCCAGCATGAACACCAGTGCCTTGGGGTTGCTGACGTTGACCAGGAAGCCACGGAACACCAGGCTCAGCGGCTTACCGATCGGGCGCACAGCGGATTCATCGCTCATGTCCATCGGCAAGGCGCGCCATTGCTTGTAGGCCAGGTAGACAAGGTAGGCGACGCCGAACCATTTGATGATCTGGAAGGCCGTGGCCGAGGCGGCCAGGATGGCGCCGACGCCGGCGGCGATGATGGCGATCTGCACGATCAGGCCCAGTTGCAGGCCCAGGGCGTTCCAGTAACCACGCCAGAAGCCGTATTGCAGGCCGCTGGACATCGAGGCAATCGCCCCGGCACCGGGTGAAAGGCTGATCACCCAACAGGCGGCAAAGAAGCCCAACCACACTTCCATCGACATCACACACCTCGCTCGAACATATGTTGCAAAACGTTAAGCTAAGGTGTTGGTGAAAAAATAACCAGTAAATTTTGCAGGATTTGTTCTGCCTGTACCGGCCTCTTCGCGGGCTTGCCCGCTCCCACAGGTATTGCGCGGCCCTCAAAGGCTTTGGATTCCTGTGGGAGCGGGCAAGCCCGCGAAGAGGGCAGTACAGAATTAATCAATCCACCTCGGCGGACGACTCTTTGTGCATAACCTGCACCTCAGCCCCGCGCCAGCGCCGTACCGACTTCTGGAAGAACTGGCTATTGGGCACCTGCACCAGCGCCCCGCCCGCCTCGGGCATTTCCATCAGGGTAGTGAACAGCAGGTTGATGGCAATCACCCGGCCCTTGACGCCTGGCTTGTCCAGGGTGTCGACCAGTTCGACCACGTCACCAATACGAAACGGCCCGACGGTGAAGATCAGCACCGCGCAAAGCAGGTTGGACAGCACGCTCCACATGGCGAAGAAGGCCACTGCCGCCACCGCGACGAAGCCGGACAGTGCTGTCCACAGCACAGTCGCCGATACACCCAGGCGCTCCAGCACAAACAGCAACGCGCTGCCCATGATCAGCCAGCGCAGGCCGCCACGCACCGGCACCAGCAGTTCCGGCGGCAACGGGTAACGCTGGCCCAGGCGGCTCAGCCCGCGTGCAACGATGCGCTGCAGGACGAAGGCCGCTACCAGGATCAACAGGATCTGCAAGCCCAGCCAGAAGGTGTCCATCCATTGCCCTGGCAGCAGCGAACGCAGTTCCTCCATCAGGACAGCGCCTCGAGCTCGGCCTGCATGCTTTCGAGGGTTTCCAGCGCTTCCATCCAGGCCTCTTCCAGTTCGCCTTCGCGCTGCTTCAGCTTGGTCTGGCGCGCCAGCAGGTCACGCAACTCGTCCTTGCGCGACGCGTCGTAGAGGCCACCATCACCCAGCGCGGTCTCGATCTCGGCCAGTTGCGCGTGCACCTGGTTGAGCTCGGCTTCCAGCTTGTCAGCGGCCTTCTTGTGCGGGGCCAGTTGCTGGCGCAAGGCTGCGGCAGCCTGGCGTTGGGCCTTCTTGTCGGTCTTGTCCGGGTTGACCGGGGCGGTACTGGCCGGCGCGCTGCGCTGGCGGTACTCGACCAGCCAGCGGCTGTAGTCGTCCAGGTCACCATCGAAGATGTCGACCTTGCCGTCGGCCACCAACAAGAAGTCGTCGGTAGTGCTCTTGAGCAGGTGGCGGTCGTGCGACACCACCACCACGGCACCGGCAAACTCCTGCAGGGCCATGGTCAGCGCCAGGCGCATTTCCAGGTCGAGGTGGTTGGTCGGTTCGTCGAGCAGCAGCAGGTTCGGTCGCTCCCAGGCGATCAGGGCCAGCGCCAGGCGGGCCTTCTCACCACCGGAGAAGTTCACCACCGGCTCGTCGACGCGATCGCCATGGAAGTCGAAGCCGCCCAGGAAGTCGCGCAGGGTCTGCTCACGCTCGGTGGGGGCAATGCGCTGCAGATGCAGCAGCGGGCTGGCCTTGTCGTCCAGCGAATCCAGCTGGTGCTGGGCAAAGTAGCCCACGGCCAGGTTCTCACCCCGCACCAGGCGGCCCGACAATGGCTCGAGCTCACCAGCGAGGTTCTTGATCAGGGTCGACTTGCCAGCGCCGTTGGGGCCGAGCAGGCCAATGCGCGCACCGGGGGTGAGCTGCAGCTTGACCTTGTCGAGGATCGCCTTGTCACCGTAGCCCAGGCGGCCTTCGGACAGGCTGAGCAGCGGGCTGGAGATTTTCTGCGACTCGCGGAAAACGAAGTCGAACGGCGAATCGACATGCGCCGCCGACAGCTCCTCCATGCGCTCCAGGGCCTTGATCCGGCTCTGTGCCTGGCGGGCCTTGGTGGCCTGGGCCTTGAAGCGGGCAATGTACTTTTCCATGTGCGCACGCTGGGCCTGCTGTTTCTCGTAGGCCTGCTGCTGTTGCGCCAGGCGCTCGGCCCGGGTGCGCTCGAAGGCGGTGTAGCCGCCCTTGTACAGGTTCAGCTTGCGCTGCTCGACGTGCAGCACATGGTCGACCACGGCATCGAGGAAGTCGCGGTCGTGGGAGATCAGCAACAACGTGCCGGGGTAGCCCTTGAGCCAGTCCTCCAGCCACAGGATAGCGTCCAGGTCCAGGTGGTTGGTGGGCTCGTCGAGCAGCAGCAGGTCGGACGGGCACATCAGGGCCTGGGCCAGGTTCAGGCGCATCCGCCAGCCACCGGAGAAGTCGCCGACGCGACGGCCCATCTGTTCGTTGGTGAAGCCAAGGCCGGCCAGCAACTTGCGTGCGCGGGCGTCGGCGGTATAGCCGTCGGCGCTATCCAGCTCAATGTGCAGGCGCGCCAGGGCGGTACCGTCGTGAGCCTGCTCGGCCGCGGCCAGTTCGGCCTGGACCTTGCGCAGGCGCACGTCACCGTCGAGCACATAGTCCACGGCCAGGCGGTCAAGGGTGTCGACCTCCTGGCGCATGTGGGCGATGCGCCAGTCACCGGGCAACTGACAATCGCCGGCATCGGGCGACAGCTCACCGCGCAGCAAGGCGAACAGGCTGGATTTTCCGGCGCCGTTGGCGCCGATCAGGCCGGCCTTGTGACCGGTGTGCAGGGTCATCTCGGCGCCTTCTAGCAAGCGCTGCGGACCACGCTGTAAAGTGAGGTTGGATAGTCTGATCATGATGGTCGCGGAGTCTACCAGCTTCCTCGGCCCATAGCGCGAGTGGAACCATGCACACCGACCTGTGGAATCACGCCCTGGCCCTTTACGTAAGGCCCGGCGTAGAAGCCGCCTGCCTAGACCTGCAGGCGCTGGGTGGCGATGTCTGTCTGCTGCTGTGCGCAACCTGGTTGCAGGCGCGTGGCGTGGCCGTGCGGGGCGAACGCGTGCAGGCATTGCGCGAGGTTGCCGAGCCCTGGCAGCGCGAAGTGGTCAACCCGTTACGTAGCTTGCGCCAACAGTGGCGAGCAGCAGCGCAAGGTGATGCGCAGCTGGCGGCGCTGCGTGAGCAGGTGAAGGGGTTGGAGTTACAGGCCGAGAAAGCCTTGCTGGAACGCTTGCAGGAGCGTTCGCGACAGTGGCCGGTGGGCGCCCATGAGCCCATGGAAAACTGGCTGGACCGGCTGGCGCCGGCCCAGGCCCGCCACCACGACGCGCTGGTTCGGTTGCGCGTCGCGGCGGCAGCGCTTCAGGACGCCGAAGACGGTGCCTGAGCCGGTGTGCTGGCAGGTGCCGATGGCGCTACCGAAGCTGCCGGGGTGGCCGAGTTGGTCGCGGCGGCAGGAGTGCTGGCGGCTGGCGTAGCCGGTTTGGCTTCGGCTGGCTTGCTGGCAACAGGCTTGGCAGCTGCTGGCTTGGCGGCGGGTTTGGCGGCCGTACGTGCTGGGGCCTTGGCGGCAGCTGGTTTCGCGGCCGGCTTGGCAGCAGCGGCTTTGGCTGGCGTTTTGGCTGCCGCTGGCTTGGCTGCAGGTTTAGCGGCTGCGGTGGCTTTGGCTGCTGGCTTGGCTGCCGGTTTGGCAGCAGCAGTGGCCTTGGCAGCCGGCTTGGCTGCAGGTTTGGCAGCCGCAGTGGCCTTGGCGGCTGGCTTGGCCGCAGGTTTGGCAGCAGCAGTGGTCTTGGCGGCTGGCTTGGCTGCAGGTTTGGCAGCCGCAGAGGCCTTGGCAGCCGGCTTGGCTGCAGGTTTGGCAGCCGCAGTGGCCTTGGCAGCCGGCTTGGCTGCAGGTTTGGCAGCCGCAGTGGCCTTGGCAGCCAGCTTGGCTGCAGGTTTGGCGGCTGGCTTGGCCGCAGGTTTGGCAGCAGTGGCCTTGGCGGCCGGCTTGGCTGCAGGTTTGGCCGCAGCAGCCTTGGTGACGGGTTTGGCGGCTGCCGGTTTGGAGGTCTTGGCAGCACGCTGGTCAAGCGCCTTGGCTGCAGCTTCGCGAACCTTGCCTACACCTTGGGCCAGCTTGAGGCTGTCCTGGGCATCGCGCTTGAGTTGCTGGATATAAGAACGGGTCTGGGTTTGACGTTCCTTGAGGGAGTCGAGCAGCTCTTCAAGTTCGCCAATGGCTTTTTGCGCCTTGGTCTGCGCCTTGGCTTTACCTGCCTTGGCCGCGTCTTGCAGTTTCAGGCGACCGTTGTGCAGTTTCTCCTGGGCCTTGCCACGCTGCTTTTCCAACTTGGCCAGCAGTTTTTCCGCATCAGCCAGCGCTTGCGAGCAGGCATCTTCCAAGTGTTCGAGCAAGCTGCCCGAAAGTTGCTGGAGCAGGTGTAACGGCGTGCTTACTGGCTTCTTTTTAGCCGACATGGTTTACCTCCTGGCTGACGAGTTTGCGGCTCATACTATGCTTCTGCTGCTACCGCCGCTAGGGCATGTTGACAGTATTATTTACGCCGCGTTGCATGCCTGGGCAAAGTTGTTATCTTGCAGCTCCGAGCAAGTGTAGTTGCTGAATAAATCATTGCTGATATTTGGCAATTATCTGTACTGCACAGCCCCCTGTAGGAGCGGCCTTGTGTCGCGATGGGGCGCAGAGCGGCCCCCGGTGTCAGCGCCAGGGCAAATATCGCCGGGGCTGCTCCGCAGCCCTTTCGCGACACAAGGCCGCTCCTACAGCGGGCGTAAAAAGGCAAATACAAATAACGAACACTGGCATACTTCCCCGCTCATTGGCGCAGGAACTCACCATGCCTCGATATCTTGTTTTAGGTTTATGCCTGCTGGCACCCATCGCCTTGGCTGACAGCGAAGAACATGACCTCGCCTACAGCATCGGCGCCAGCCTGGGTGAGCGGCTGCGCCAGGATATGCCGGGCCTGCAACTGGATGCGCTGGTAGAAGGCCTGCGCCAGTCCTACCAGGGGCAACCGCTGAAACTCGACAAGGCACGCATGCAGGCCCTGCTCCAGCAGCAGGAAGCGCAGGAGGGCGATGCCGCCATGCAGAAACTTCAAGCTGCCGAAACACGCTTCATGGCCACCGAGCGTGGTCGTTATGGCGTGCACGAACTACCGGAGGGCGTGCTCTACAGCGAACTGCAAGCAGGTACGGGTGCGCAGCCCAAAGCCGGTGGCAAGGTGCAGGTGCGCTACGTGGGCAGGCTGCCAGACGGTTCGGTGTTCGACCAGAACCAGACGCCCCAGTGGTTCAGCCTGGACTCGGTAATCGAAGGGTGGCAGGTGGCCTTGCCAAAGATGCACACCGGGGCCAAATGGCGCCTGGTGATTCCCTCAGCGCAAGCTTATGGCGCCGAGGGCGCGGGCGACCTGATCGCCCCCTATACACCCCTGGTGTTCGAGATCGAACTGCTGGCGGTTGGCGACTGACGCCAACCCTCAAGCCTGGACCGCGCCTTCTTCCTTGTGCGCGTTGTGCAACACTTCGATCAGGCAGTCTTCCAGTTCGAAGCGCTCGTGCAGCAGGCCACCCAGCTTGCCCAGCTTTTCGGCAAAGCGTTCGGTGTCCTTGCATTCGCCCTTTTCGCAATGGTCATTGAAGGCCAGTGCAAACTGAGTGCTTTCATCGATTCGAGGATTGATCTGCGTAGCCAGTTCCAGGCCTCGTGTATCACCAAACGCTTTGGCCTCACTGACCAACTGTTCGCTGACCTCGAAATGCCACGCCGAAACGTAGTCGACAAGGAGCGCGCAAAAGTCCCCGTTCGTGTCCTTGTCGGCGAAGGCCGGCTTGGCATCGCGCAGCGCGCGGAAAGCCTGCACCAGTTCCTGGCGCTCCTCCAGCCAGCGGTCGATCAGTTTGTGAACCCCACCCCAGCGTTCCTGAGCGTTCTGACAACTATCGAGCATGGCGATCTCTTCCCTTCTGGGTAGATGCCGCTGCACCTCGCACCACGACCGTGCAGCACAAAGGTGACATCAGCAGGCGGCATCGAGCAGTTGTGTTTTCGGTATGCGTGCTGGGAGATTATTCCCGCGCGTGCTGCCCTTCAAGGTACGCAGCGGACAAAGTTCATACAAGTGTTTAATACCCTGTTACACGGCCATTGGTCGTGCCAATGGTGCAACCTTGCGCCAGGTCATGTTCTCGCCAGGGTGCGGAAACGATACGCCAGCAGGCAACTCAAGGGCAGCACCGCCAGCAGCAGGAAGGCCAGCAGGCTCCACTCGGGCAGGGTCAGGTCGAGAAAGCTCCAGGTCAGCGAGTTGCAATCCGGGCCGCCGAACAACAATTGCCGTGCCGCCTCGCCCCAGGATTGCTCGAACAGCCGCCCGAGCGGCACCGGGCAGACCGGGGTGGCCCCGTCATCCCCTTGCAACCAGACATGTCGCGCTGCCAGCAACGCCCCGGCCAGCGAACAGCCCAGCGTCGCCCGCGCGTAACAGCGAATGCCCGCCGTACCCGGTGCCTGCAGCACTGCCGCCAGGCACAGCAGCGCGTACACGCCAAGCAGCAGCCGCTGGCTGAAACACAACGGGCAGGGCACCAGCCCGAGGACGGTTTCCAGATGGAAGGACGCGGCCAGTACCGCCAGTGCAGCAAGGCAGGCAGGTAGGAAAAAGGTGCGCAAACGGGCCGGCAGCATGGGCGGTGAAGGTCCCGGGATAATGAAGTGGCCTGAAACGGTAGAGGAAAGACGCGCTTTGTTTCAAGGCGCGACAGCAACGACAAGTCGCTGAATCGCGAAGGAAATTTCCAACTATGCAGTAGGAAACGTCTGAAGAAATGGATTGCAGATCTAACTTACATCGAGAGAAAGGTTACCCGCCCCCAAGGCCCGCACCTTTGCGCGGGCCCTGGGGTAGGTCAGGCGCGTACGCCTTCGGGCAAAGGCAGGGCCAGCAGGCGCTCGTCCAGCAGGCCGAGGCCCTCCTGGAACAGCTGGTTGCTGCGCTCGGTCTCGCCAAGGCCAGCGAGCAGGCGCGCCAGCTCGGCACAGGCCTCGGGGTTGCGCTCCATGCGCAGGCTGCTTTCCAGGTAGTCGCGCGCCTTGCCCCACAGGCGGTTTTGCAGGCTCAGACGGCCCAGGGTAAGCAGCAGGCTGGCATCTTGCGGGTGGGCCTTGAGCCAACCTTCGGCTGTTTGCAGCTGGCGCGCCGGGTCATCGCCGCGCACCAGGCCGTACAGGCGGGCCAGGTGGCTTTCGTATTCACGCTTGAGGGCGGTACGCAGCACTTGTTCGGCTTCGCTCTGGGCACCCACCTGGCGCAATTGCTCGGCATAGGCCAGCACCAGCTGTGGCTCCTGGCGCTGGGCTGCGGTCAGTTGCTGCCAGGCGCGCTCCAGGGCCTGACGGGCACTTTGCGCGTCCTCGCCACGGGTGGTGGCCAGGCTCAGGTTCTGGCCCCAGGCACGTTGCTCCAGGGCAGCCAGCTCGGCGGCCGGCAGCACCTTGCCCTTGCGCAGGTCGGGCAGCAGGCGGATCAGTGCCGACCAGTCGCCGCGCTCCAGGTGCAGGCGCTGCAGCAGGCGCAGCACCTGGCCGTTGTGCGGGTGGCGCTCCTGCATGGCCAGCAGGGTTTCGAGGGCGCCGTCGCTTTCGCCACGGTCCATCTGCAACTGTGCATGGGTCAGGGCGATAGCCAGTTCCGCTTGCGGCTGGCGCTCCAGGGCACGTTCCAGCAGGTTGTCGCTGTCTTCGGTTCGGCCTTGCTCGTTGGCGGCACGCGCGGCACCGAGGTAGTACAGCAACGGCTGGCGCTCGGCCTCGGCGGCACGGTGCAGATGGCGCTGGGCACTGGCCCAACGGCCCTCCGCGAGGTCCAACTGGCCCTGCTCGATGGCCAGACGAACGCGCCGGCTGCGATTACGCCGCGACCACGGGTTGACCACGCCGCTGGAAGTCAGCACCAGGCCGACCAGGTAGCGCACCAGCCACAGCAGCAGCACTACAGCCAGCAAGCCGGCCAGGGCCGCCCACAGCCCCGACTGGTAGCGGAAGCTGCCATAGGAGATCAGCACGTAGCCGCTGTGCTTGGCGACCGCAATACCCAGCGCCGCGGCGACCACGATCGCCAGCACGGCCAGCAGGTAGACACGCTTCATGGCTTGCCCCCTTCAGCCTCGGCCGGCAGGTGGCGGCGCTGTATATAGGCCTGCACTGCGGCCAGGCTTTCGCTGAGGTCGGGGGTAACCACCGACACCGGCTGCTCGGCCAGGGCGTTGAGGCTGTCAAGCATGGCCTTGCTTTGCGGGTTGTCGGCGTTGAAGTTGGCCAGCAGCACGCTGCGGGCGTCGTCCAGCGCCTGGGTGTACACCTTGCTGTCGCCATTGAGCGCTGCCCACTGGGCCTGCTCGATGGTCAGGCTCAGGGCCAGGCGCAGCTGGTTCAGTTGCTGCCCGGCCAGCAGCGGACGCACGTTGTCATCGGCGTTGAAGTCGATCTGGAAGTACTTGGAGATCTCGGCCCACCACTGGGACAGGCGACTGGCGCCGTCACCATCGGCGGTGAGCGCGCCCAAGGCATCGGCATTGGTGTCGAACTCCGGCGACTGGGCGCTGAGTTGCTGCACCAGCTCACGCTGAGCGGCCAGTTTCAGGAACAGGCCGGTACGGTCCGGTTGCTGGGTGCTGTTGAGCGTGGCCAGGCTGCGCGCCAGTTGCTCACGGGCGGCGAAGGCACCCGGATCGCTCTGCTCGCGCAGGATCTCGTCCGCCCCCTCGACCAAAGCCTTGGCACTGGTGATGTCCTGCAGCGCAGACAGCCGCAGGGTGGCCAGGCGCAGCAGGTGCTCGGCCTCGGCCAGGCGCCATTCCTTGCGGCTTTCGCCCAGTACGGTTTCCAGGCGCTGGCTGAGGCGTTGCTGGTCGCCTTGCAACTGCGCCACCAGGCGGCGGCGGTCTTCCAGCTCGCTGGCCGCCGGCAGGCTGGCCAGTTGCGCGCTGATCTGCTGTTCACGCTGCTGCAGGGCTTCGGCGCGCTGGTTCAGCGCCTCGATGTGCTGGCCCTGGTTGAATTCGCTGCCTTGCAGTTGACGCACCTGCCAGACACCCCAGCCACCTACCGCCACCCCGGCCGCGCCCAACAGCAGGGCCAGCGTTGCCAGGCCACTGCCGGAGCGCTTGGCAGGTGGGGTGGTGACGGGTTCCGCCGGCGCTTGTGCCGACGGCTGATCGTTATTGGACAAGACAGTCTCGCTCACGTATCCATCCTTTGCATGGGGGCGCATCGCGTTCAGCTTAGCGCCTTAAGAGGCAGGTGCAGCGCTGCGCTGCACGGCTGCCA
>Ga0268257_1003348_pt1 | contig 10205 bp, 7 predicted proteins | sample AgamicAtPrz_FD_200249 | JGI IMG/M metagenome (GOLD analysis project Ga0268257, IMG submission 200249) | Agave microbial communities from Guanajuato, Mexico - At.P.rz (v2) (version 3) | ecosystem: Host-associated > Plants > Phyllosphere > Phylloplane/Leaf | place: Guanajuato, Mexico | collected...
CAAAGTGGCCGATGTGGTTGAACATGTAGTTGCTGATGGACTGGCGCCCGGTCCAGCCCTGGCTGCCGTAGTGCGTGGTGACGGGCACGCCCAGCTCCACCACCTTGGCCCAGAACGGGTCGTAGTCGTAGGGGCTGTCCAGGCCGTAGAAGTCGGTGTAGCTGGCGTGGCGCGCCACCTCGGGGTGCTCGGCCTTGGGGTATTTGGCCACAATCGCCGCAATCGGCCTGCGCACTCCGCCCGCGATATTGATGACCTTGAGCCCCAGCGTCTTCACGGCGAACTCCAGCTCCTCGATGCCTTCCTGCGGGGTATTGAGCGGAATGCCCGCCACGGGCGTCAGCCGGTGCGCATGCTTGCGATACAGGTCGGCATGAAAGTGATTGATGGCGCGGTGCAGCGGCTGACGGAATTCGTCGCCCGCAGCAGCCGGAGCCAGCACATCGTTGGGAAACAGCACCGAATAGTCCGCCCCCTGCTCCTCAAGCCGCTCGGCGAGCAGATCGGGCAAGGTGTAGGTGGCCAGATCCAGCGTGTTGCGCGTCACCCTGGCCCACCAGGGCGAGCGCAGCGTGCGGTGGTGCTGGCGCTCCTCGGGGCTCTGCTGGTACCAGTCCCTGCCCTCCGCAGAGCGCGTCGCGAAACGCCCGCCCAGCGCCTTGCGCAGCGCATCCACCAAGGCGCTGCCGCCATAGTGCTGAACATAGTCCTCCAGTGCCGGCGTGTAGTCGTTGACATGCACATCGGTATCGATCACGGGGTAGTCGAGGCGCGCTTTCACGGCCACCGAGCGCGAGGAGGTCTTGTTCGGAAGTCTGTTCGTCATGACGTTTTCCTTCGTGGATGCGTAAGCGCAGAGTACGCAAGCCCGAGGGAAAACAGAACGAATAAAAAATACGCTTCTTATGAACGATTTGACTTAGATATTTGCGTCATTTCGCCATGCGCGCGAGCAGCCCTCTTGCTACGAGCCTTCAGGCCACCAGCCGTCGGCCCGGCGCTCCATGCGCGGGCAGTCGTAGGCCGCAACCACGGGGATGGCGCTGCCATCGGCACGCACCAATTTCTGCTGCCACTGCGTGCCCTGGCGCATGGCCACGGCAATGGCGGCCACTTCGGCGCCGCAACGCTCCAGCAGCTTGAGGCCGGACATCATGGTCGTGCCCGAGCTCACGGCATCGTCCACCACCAGCACGCGCTTGCCGGCAATCAGGCCCAGTTGGTTCGGGTCGATATAGAGCAGCTTGCCCTTGCCCGGCGTGGTGATGGAGATGACGGGCTCGGAGAGTTCGTCGCGATACCAGTATTTGCGCGAGTAACCCAGCGGCACATAGCGGCTGCGACCCAGGTGGCGCGCCACCAGCGGCGCAAAAGCCAGGCCCAGCGTGGGTAGACCGATAACCACATCGAAGTCATGCGCCCCGGCGCCTTGCGCCATGTGCAACGCCAGTTGCTCGACCACTTCAATGGAAGCCTGGTTGGCAATCAGCGACGCCACGCAGCGGTCGGGGGCGGAACCATCGGCCGTGGGCATGCCGCGCAGCGGCAGCAGCAGATAGCGGCCGTCGGGCAGTCTGGCCGGATAGCTCTTCGCATAGGGCGGCAGCGGCGACTGGCTCAGCTCGGCCTCGGTGATGGTGGCTTGCCAATAGTCGGTCGTGGCATCGAAGCCGGGCAGGTTCTGGCCGGAGAGGTTGATTTCACTCATACAAAACTCAGTCGCGACCCAGATAGCTCTCGGCCAGCTTCACCCAATACGAGGCAGTCACGGGCAGCAGGTTGTCGTTGAAGTCATAGGCTGCGTTGTGCACCATGCAGCCGCCCTCGCCCATGCCGTTGCCGACAATGAAGTAGTTGCCGGGGACCTGGTTGAGCATGATGGCGAAGTCATCGCTGGCCTGCAGCGGCTGCAGATCGGGAATCAACCATGCTTCGCCGAGGAATTCGCGGGCCACACCGACTGCGAAATCGGTAGCCGCCTTGTCGTTCATGACGGGCGGATAACGCCATTTGTAGTCCACCTCGGCCGTGGCGCGGTGGACTGCGGCCTGGGCATGAGCCATGGCCGTGATGCGCTCGCGCAGCTGCTGGCGCACCTCGGGGCAACGCGCGCGAATGGTCACGCGCAGCTCGCAGGTTTCGGGAATCACATTGGGCGCATCGCCCGCATGGATGGCACCGATGGTGACCACGGCCATGTCGTTGGGGTCGATCTCGCGCGAGCGTATGGTCTGCAAAGCCAGCACCAGATGCGAGGCCACGACGATGGGGTCCACGGCCACATGGGGCATGGCGCCATGGCCGCCCTTGCCGCGGATGGTGATGATGGCCGTGTCCGAGCTGGAATACATCACGCCCGAGCGAAAGCCGAACTGCCCGGCCGGGTAGCCGGGCTCGTTGTGAAAGGCGTAGAGCGCATCGCAGGGAAACAGCTCGAACAGCCCCTGCTCCACCATCTTCTGCGCGCCGCCATGGCCTTCCTCGGCGGGCTGGAAGATCAGATTGAGCGTGCCCTGGAGCTGGTTCTTGCGCCCGGCCAGCACCCTGGCTGCGGCCAGCAAGGTGGCCGTGTGCCCGTCGTGGCCGCAGGCATGCATCTTGCCGTCGTGACGGCTGGCATAGGGCAGGCCCGTGGTTTCACGGATGGGCAGCGCGTCCATGTCGGCGCGCAGGCCAAGACGTTTGCCGATGTGCTTGCCATTGGCATGGTCGCCGCAGCGCAGCGTCCCCACCACGCCGGTGTCGCCCAGGCCGCGATGGACCTCGTAGCCCCATTCGGCCAGCCTGGCGGCCACGATATCGCCGGTGCGGTGCTCTTCGTAGGCCAGCTCGGGATGGGCATGCAGATCATGGCGCAGGGCCAGCATCTCGTGCGCAACGGCGGCCACTTCGGGCAGCACGGGCGGATGGATTTCGGCATGCACCGGATTCAGAGGCGCGGCCATGGCTTATTCCGCCTGGATGTTGGCCGACTTCACGATCTGGGCATAGCCGGCTTTTTCCTTCTTCAGGAACTGGACAAAGCTGGCCTGGGTGCCGGAGCCTGGCGTGGCGCCGCCATCTTCCAGGCGCTTGCGCACATCGGGCATCTTGAGCACGGCATCGAGCTCGGTGGCCAGGCGCGTGACCACGGCCTGAGGCGTCTTGGCGGGCACGAACAGCCCCGTCCAGGTGTTGAGGTCAAAGCCCTTGAGCTCGGCCGTCTCGCCAAAGGTGGGCACGGCGTGGATGGCATCGATGCGCTTGGCCGATGTCACGCCCAGACCTTCGAGCTTTTTCTGCTGGATCATGGGCACGGCGCTCACGGTGGTGAGCATGCCCACATCGACCTGACCGCCCATCACGTCGCTGGTGATCTGGGCACCGCCGCGATAGGGCACATGCACCAGCTTGATCTTGGCGCGCTCCTGCAGCATTTCCATGGCCAGATGCAGCATGGTGCCCACGCCCGAGGTGGCATAGGTCAGCGAGCCGGGCTTGGAACGCGCCAGGGCAATCAGCTCGCTCAGATTGTGCGCCGGCAGGCCGGGACGGGCCACGGCGACCACGGGTGCGATGGTGGTCAGCCCCACAGGGGTCAGATCCTTTTCGGCGTCGTACTTGACGGCGGAATTCACCAGCTGGGCAATGCTGATGGGGCCGTCAAAGCCCATGAGCAAGGTGTAACCGTCGGCCGGGGCCTTGACGGCCTTGCTCACCCCGAGCACACCGCCAGCGCCAGGCACGTTGTCCACCACGATGGACTGGTGCAGGCGCTCGCCCAGCTTCTGGCCGATCAGGCGCGCCGTGGTGTCCACATTGCCACCGGCGCTGAACGGCACGATCAGCGTGATGGGCTTGGTGGCGGGCCAGGCATCGGCGGCGGCGAAAACGGCGGGTGCGGTAAAGCCTGAGGCCAGCAAGGCGGCGGCGGCAACAAAGGAGCGGCGGGATGTGGACATGGGCATGCAGCAAGAAAGCAGACAGGCTGACGGCTCCAGGCCCATCCCGGCGTCGCAGCGTCGCTGTACTGGCCGGTAAATTGGAGTGCGCCCTCCGGCGGACGGGCAAGCCGCCGATTATCCCAGAGCACCTTGTTGACTGCCATAACTGGAAATACTTAGCAATCCCGATTCACCCTTGAAACCTGATGAGGCCTGCAGCGCCGGGCGCTAGGGTTCATGCCAAGCCGCCGGACACCGGGCCGCTCCAGAATCGGAGTCCATGCTCTCACCCAGCCAAGTCATCGTTCTGGCAACGCCGGTCTTTTTCGCTCTGATTGCCGTGGAATGGATCATCAGCCTCAGACGCGGGCGCAATGCCTATGCGCTGGCCGATGCCATCAGCTCGCTGAACCTGGGCATCCTGAGCCAGACCAGCGCCGTCTTCACCAAGCTGCTGACGCTGGGCATCTACACCGTCGTGGCCAGCCACGTAGCGCTGATCGAGGCCGATGCCTTCTGGCTCAGCCTGCCGGGCTGGCTGCTGGCCCTGCTGTTCTACGATCTCTGCTACTACTGGCTGCACCGCATGGGCCACGAAGTGGGCGTGCTCTGGGCCGCCCATGCCGTGCACCACCAAAGCCAGGCCTACAACCTCTCCACCGCGCTGCGCCAGACCAGCTCCGGCGCACTGCTGGGCTGGATCTTCTATCTGCCCATGGCCCTGGCCGGCGTGCCGCCGCTGGTGTTTGCCGTGGTAGGACTGATCGATCTGCTCTACCAGTTCTGGGTGCATACCGAGCAGGTCAAGAAACTGGGCTGGTTCGACCGCTGGTTCTGCGCACCCAGCAATCACCGCGTGCACCATGCCGTCAACGAGCGCTATCTGGACCGCAACTACGGCGGCATTCTCATCGTCTGGGACCGGCTCTTCGGCACTTACAAGACCGAGGACGACGAGGAGCCCTGCGTCTACGGCACGCGCGGCCTGCTCAAGAGCTGGGACCCGCTCTGGGCCAACTTCAGCGTCTACCGCCAGCTGGCCCATGACAGCTGGCATGCACGCAGCTGGCTGGACAAGATCCGCGTCTGGTTCAAGCCGCCGGGCTGGCGGCCGGCCGATGTGGCGCAGCGCTTTCCCAGGCCCGCCTTCGATCTGGACGAGCACCGCATCATCTATGCCCCGCCCATGGGCCGGGCGCTGCGCTGGTTTGCCGGCCTGCAGTTCGCGGCGCTGATTGCGGGCACCTCGGTCTTTCTCTGGCATGCCGACCAGTCGCCGCTGGCCACCAACCTGATCTGGTTCGGCGTGCTGCTCACCGGGCAATGGGCCTTGGGTGCTGCCATGCAGGGCCGCATCAGCCTGTGGCTGGCACTGATGCTGCAAAGCGGCGCACTGGCCACGGCCACGGCGGCGCTGGGACTGCAGGCATGGCATTGGCTGTTCAAGCCTGCCACCATGGTTTTTGCTCTCATATGCGTAGCCTCTTGCGCAATACAGGCATCAAAAACGATGCAAAACCTGCCTCAAAGGCATGTCCATCTGCTGCTGGCAGCTATTGTTTTCTCCATGTCAGGCGATGTCTTCCTGATGCTAGACGGACAGTTGCCAACCAGTCTGTTCATTCCCGGCCTGGTCAGCTTTTTGCTGGCCCATGTCTGCTACGTTGCGCTGTTCAAGCTCGATGTGGCCTGGTTTGCCGATCGCGGCGCACTGATGCTGGTGGCAGCGATCGGCGCCTCCATGTATGTCTTTCTCTGGACCCATGGCCTGCCTGCCGCCCTGCGTCTGCCCGTGGCCGCCTATGTCGGCGTCATCGCCCTGATGGCGGCTCAGGCCTGGGGACGCTATCGTCAGCTGCGCAGCCGCGCCGCACTGCTGACCGCCCTGGGCGCCAGCTTTTTCATGCTCAGCGACTCCATCCTCGCCATCAACCGTTTTGTGCAGCCGTTGCCCTGGTCCGCAGTGAGCGTGCTCGCCAGCTATTACGCAGCGCAGTCACTCATCGTCTGGGGCTGCGTGCGGCAATGGGCCGAACCTGCAACCCGCCAGGCCCCGGCGCAATTGCAACTGAAAGCCACCTAGGGTTGACCCTGGGACCGGTCTCGGCCGATAATCGGCAGATCGCAATTTCAGGAGTCCCCACGTGGACAGTGCCAGTTCAACCAGTGATTTATCGCACGCCGCAATGGCTGCGAAGCTGGCCGACTGACAGACTCCCCCGGATCGGGAGTCGTCATCGACCGCCCCGCATCCCTTGCCCCGCGCCCCTCGCAACTTGCTGTTTGGCTTCCCGACGTTCGGGGCGGCCTGCCGTGCGCAGCACGGATAGTGGCCCTCAAGCTCGCAAGCTCTGCTCATCACTGAGTTCTCGCGTCGCCATCCCGCTCCGGCTGCCCGCCGGTTCGTGGCCGCGCCAGAACGCTTGTGCCGCACTGCCGCCTGGCCCGCTCCCTCAACCGATGAGGAGACCGCCATGAGCAATCGCCTGACCCGCACTCTGCACCAGCTGCGCCCTCTGCTGCTGCGCGCCCGCGCCACGCCTTCCCAGGCTGCGCCCGCCGCACCGGCAGCCTTGCCGCAAGCGCTGGAACGGACGCTGGAGCTCGATGCCCTGACAAGCTGGCCCACGCACCGCATCCGCAGCTACCTGAGCAGCCGCAGCGTGCGCTGAACAACCCGGTCGCGGACCGGCTCCGGCCCGCTTTCACTCACTCTTAACCAAGGAACACGTATGGATCCCGACCCTAGTCGATCTTGCAGCGCGCCCCGTGCGGCGCGCTGTCAAGCCATTGGCCTGCGTGTGACCTTGATGGCTGCACGCAGGGACTGGAACCCCGACCTCGGGGCTGAATGCCTGATGCAGTAGCAGCGGCGGGCAGCTCCCGGGTCACCCCAAGGAGTATGCCCATGCAACGCCTCGCCTGGCTGCGCGTGCTGCAACGCAGCCGCCCCGCCCCCCGCCTCGATGACACCACCCGCCACCATGGCCTGACCCATGCCGTGAGCTCGGCACTGAGCGAGCGCCGCACCGATGTGCTGCGCCACCTGGTCGATCGCCATGCCGCGCCCCTCATGGCCAGTGCCATGGCCAATCTGAGCATCCGCCAGCGCGCCGATGCGCTGTCGCTGCTGACCCGCGAGCAACGCAGCCGCCTCGACGCACAACTGCGCTCCAGTCAGGCGCAGCTGCCATGGACGCAGCTCGCTAGCTCCGGCAAGACGCTGCACTGACAGGAGGCCGTGATGCAAATCCTCAAAAACCTGTTCCGGGCCTTTTTGCGCAGCCACCGCCTGGCCGGCCTCTTCGGCCGCCGGCCGATGCCCGCTGGCGGCCCCTCCACCGCCGTGACCGTGCCACCGGCACAGGTAAAGGCCCTGCAATCCGCCGCCTGCAGCCCCGTGGCTGCCCTGCTGCAGCAGCTGGACACATCGAGCCGGGGCCTGAGCCCCGAGCAAGCCCAGCAGCGCCAGCTCCACCATGGGCCCAACGAGGTCGCGCATGAAAAGCCGCTGCCCGCATGGCTGCACCTGTGGCATTGCTACCGCAACCCCTTCAACCTGCTGCTGACGCTGCTGGCCGTGGTCTCCTACCTCACCGAGGACGAGAAGGCCACCATCGTCATCGCCAGCATGGTGCTGCTGTCCACGCTGCTGCGCTTTGTCCAGGAAGGGCGCTCGCGGCGCGCCGCCGCGCGCCTGCAGGCCCTGGTCAGCAACCGCGTCACCGTGCGCCGCAGCAGCGATGCACAGGCCGCAGACTTTCGCGACAGCGGCGGCGGCCATGACGCCTCGCTGTCCGAGCTGCCCATGCGCGAGCTGGTGCCCGGGGACATCGTGGCCCTGTCGGCCGGCGACATGATTCCGGCCGACTGCCGCCTGCTGTCTGCCAAGGACCTGTTCGTGAGCCAGGCAGCCATGACAGGCGAATCGCTGCCCGTGGAAAAGGATGCACGCACCCTGGCTGCCCTGCAGACAGGCCAGTTGCTGGAAGCCGGCAACCTGCTCTTCATGGGCACCAATGTGGTCTCGGGCTCGGCCATGGCCGTGGTCGTCGCCACCGGCAACCAGACCTATTTCGGCACGCTGGCAGCGCGCATCACCCACCAGGACCGCACGGCCACTGCCTTCGAGCAGGGCGTGAACAGCGTCAGCTGGCTGCTGATCCGCTTCGCAGCCGTGATGGTGCCTGTGGTGCTGTTCATCAACGGCTACACCAAGGGGGACTGGGGCGAGGCCTTTTTGTTCGCGCTGTCGGTAGCCGTGGGCCTGACGCCCGAGATGCTGCCCATGATCGTCACCTCCACGCTGGCCAAGGGTGCCGTGGTGCTGTCGCGCCAGAAGGTGATGGTCAAGCGCCTGGACGCGATTCAGAACTTCGGCGCCATGGATGTGCTGTGCACCGACAAGACCGGCACGCTGACGCAGGACCGCATCGCGCTGGAGCGCCATACCGATGTGCAAGGCCGTCCCAGCGACGAGGTGCTGCAGTTCGCCTACCTCAACAGCTACTACCAGACCGGGCTCAAGAACCTGCTGGACCGTGCCGTGCTCGAGCATGTGGAGCTGCACACGCGGCTGCATGTCAACGAGGACTATCGCAAGGTCGACGAAATTCCGTTCGACTTTCAGCGCCGGCGCATGTCCGTGGTGGTGGCCGAGCGCAACCACCACCACGAGCTGATCTGCAAGGGGGCGGTCGAGGAAATCCTGCAGGTCTGCACGCATATCCGGGACAGCGGGCCGGACGGCGAGACCGTGCAGGCCCTGACGCCGCAGCGCCGCGAGCAGGTGCGCGCCGTCACCGAAGGCCTGAACCGCGAGGGCCTGCGCGTGGTGGCCGTGGCCATGAAGGAAGTGCCGCCCGACAAGAGCACCTACGGCATCGCCGACGAGTCCGAGCTGACCCTGATCGGCTACGTGGCCTTTCTCGATCCACCCAAGGAATCGACCCAGGCAGCGATCGCCGCGCTGCTGCAGCACGGTGTGACGGTCAAGGTGCTCACGGGCGACAACGAGCTGGTGGCACTCAAAGTCTGCCGCGACGTAGGTCTGCAGGTGGACGAGGCGATTGTCGGCAACGACATCGAAGCCATGGACGAGGAGCAGCTGCGCCGCTGCGTGGAGTCGCACCTGCTGTTCGCCCGCCTGACGCCGCTGCACAAGGAGCGCATCGTGCATGCGCTGCGCGCCAATGGCCATGTCACGGGCTTCATGGGCGACGGCATCAACGACGCGCCTGCGCTGCGCGCCGCCGATATCGGCATCAGCGTCGACAGCGGCGTGGACATCGCCCGCGAGGCGGCCGACATCATCCTGCTCGAGAAAAGCCTGATGGTGCTGGAGCAAGGCGTGCTCGAAGGACGCCGCACCTTCAGCAATATGCTCAAGTACATCCGCATGACGGCCAGCTCCAACTTCGGCAACGTGTTCTCGGTGCTGATCGCCTCGGCCTTCATCCCGTTCCTGCCCATGCTGCCCATGCAGCTGCTGATGCAGAACCTGCTCTACGACCTGTCGCAGATCGCCATTCCCTTCGACAACGTGGACGAGGAAATGGTGGCCAGGCCGCTGCGCTGGAACCCTCAGGACCTGGGCCGTTTCATGCTCTTCTTCGGCCCCATCAGCTCGCTGTTCGATGTGCTCACCTTCGCGCTGATGTGGTTCGTCTTCCATGCCAGCACGGCCGCAGACCAAAGCCTGTTCCAGTCTGGCTGGTTCGTGGTGGGACTGCTGACGCAGACGCTGATCGTGCACATGATCCGCACGCCGAAGATCCCGTTTGTGCAAAGCCGTGCCTCCTGGCCCCTGCTGGCGGCCACGGCGGCCATCATGGCCATAGGCATCTTCCTGCCCATGGGCCCGCTGGCCGGGCATTTCAAGCTGCAGGCCCTGCCGCTAGGCTATTTCCCCTGGCTCATCGTCATATTGCTGGCCTATGCTGTGCTGACGACGCTGCTCAAGCGCGTCTATATCCGCAAGTACGGCTGGTGAGCACCGGGCCGCTTCGCGTCTGCCCTGCGGGGCAGGCGCGCCAGCCCGGGCCACATGTTTCATGAACCCAGACACCGATCCATAACCAATAACAATCGGAACTTCATGCAATCCCTACAGAACTTCAATCTGCTCGCCACGCTGAACACGGTGCTGTGCCTTGTCGTGGCCTTTGTCTGCGGCAGCATCATCGGCCTTGAGCGCCAGATACGCCAGCGCACGGCGGGCCTGCGCACCAATACCCTGGTCGCCGTGGGCGCGGCCGTGTTCGTCGACCTGGCCATGCGCGT
>Ga0268257_1003353_pt1 | contig 10193 bp, 7 predicted proteins | sample AgamicAtPrz_FD_200249 | JGI IMG/M metagenome (GOLD analysis project Ga0268257, IMG submission 200249) | Agave microbial communities from Guanajuato, Mexico - At.P.rz (v2) (version 3) | ecosystem: Host-associated > Plants > Phyllosphere > Phylloplane/Leaf | place: Guanajuato, Mexico | collected...
CAGCGCAGCGGCGCTTCGGCCTCAGTGAGCCGGTTTACGGGGCGCTGACCGATGCCATGGCGATGGTCGAAGGTCAGACGGTGGATCTCACCCAGTTGATTCAGCCCAAGCTGGAAATCGAGCTGGCTCTGGTGCTGGGCCAGGATCTGAACCCCGGTTTCTACAGTGATGAGGAGCTTTTCGCGGCCATCGGCGAGGTGGCCGCCGCCTTCGAGATCGCCGATTGCCGCTGGCAGAGTTGGGGTTTCGAGGCCGGCGCCTTCGTGGCCGACAACTCGGCCGCGGCCGGCTACTGCCTGTCCGCCCGGCAGCCTTTCGATGCCCGTCGTCATGCCCAGGTGGAGTATCGCCTGGTGCATGAAGGTCACGCGCTGGGCGGCGGGGTCAGCAGTCAGGGCGACGAATCACCGCTGAGCAACACCTGTTGGCTGATTCGCCGCTTGCTGGCCGACGGGCATCGGCTGGCTGCCGGCCAGGTCATCCTGTCCGGTGCGCTGCTACCGCCTATCGGAATCGAGCCCGGAGTCTATCGGCTGAGCATGCTTGGCATGGAGTTGGCTTTGCAGTTTCAAGCAGGACAAGGGCCGGAGAGCCTGTAGTGGCATATCGCCTGGTTGGGCGGTGTAGCAGAAAACAATAAATGCGGCCGGGAAGGGCAAATGGTGCGATTCGATACAGCGCCGTTTACCGCCAGAGCCGCGTGTAGCTAAGCGTTACACACAAGCCGTGGAGTGCAGTGATCATGTTCGCAGAAGTCCGTTCCTTCAATGACCCACAACAACATGCTGGCTCGATTCTCGGCTGGCGCCAGGTGTATGACCAGCTCGGCCGTGGCAGCCTGAGTACCCAGCTGCAGCAGGTGTCGTCCGAGCGCTTCCAGATCTTTCAGGAGTTGCTCGACAAACGTGTGGTGCAGCATGGTCACGCGCCAAAAGGGCGCCTGTGCCTGGCCCTGGTGCTCAACTCATCCTGCGCGCCAGTGGTGCAGAAGCACGAAGTGGGGGCGCACAGCGTGGTGCTCTTGCGCGACGGCGAAGAGTTTTTGCTGCACGCGCCGGAAGGTACTCACCTGCTCGCCGTGACGGTGGACACCGTGCGCTTCGCCAAGCTGGCAGCGCTGGAGTTGCCACAGCAGCAGCTCGACCTGCTCAAGAGCGCTTCGCAGATCGCCGTGCCGGATGCGGCGCTCAAGCGCTTTCAGCAGCACCTCCATCCGGTGTTCCAGCACCTGCTGCACAAGGCGGACGAGGTCAGTGACGCGGCCGAGCGGCTGCTCGAGGACGGTTTGATCGATGCCCTGCTGGATCTGTTTGGCAGTGCCCAGAGTGAGAGCCGCGGCCGCCACGGCAACCTGGCGGTCAGCTCGTACCTGGTGAAGAAAAGCCAGGAGTTGGCCCGCGATTGCGCTGACGAGCCGCTGAGCGTGCTGGATCTGTGCGAGCGCCTGCGCGTCAGTCGCCGCACCTTGCAGAACAGCTTCCATGTGGTGGCTGGCATTCCGCCGGTGGAGTACCTGCGTAACCTGCGCCTCAACGCGGTGCGTCGACGCCTGGCCAGTACCTCGACCGAGGCCTGCGGTGTGGGCGAGGCTGCGGCGCAGATGGGCTTCTATCACCTGAGCCATTTCTCGCGGAACTACCGCGGCCTGTTCGGCGAGTACCCGTCCGAAACCCGCCGCGCCACGGGCTGATACGTCCCTTGCTGCCAACCTGAGAGCGCCCCAATGACATCGCAAACCCAGCCACGCTGGCTCGTGTGGCTGCTGGCCACGCTCGCCGCTTTTTCGCCGCTGTCCATCGACACTTATCTGCCGAGCCTGCCGGACATCGCGCGTGAGCTGGGCACTCACGATGCTCAGGTGCAACTGACCATCGGCGTATTCCTCGCCGGGCTCTGTTCGGGCATGTTGCTGTACGGGCCGCTGTCGGACCGCTACGGGCGGCGCCGCCTGATGCTCGGCAGCCTGCTGCTGTACATCCTCGCCTCAGCTGGCTGCATCTGGGTGACGAGCGTCGAACAACTGATCGTGCTGCGCTTTTTGCAGGCGGTCGGCGGCGCGGGTGCTCTGGTGCTGGCGCGCACCGTGGTGCGTGACCTGTACCCCCTGAGCGAGGCGGCGCGGGTGCTGTCGCTGATGCACGTGATCGCCATGGTCGCCACGCTGCTGGCGCCCATCATGGGCACCTATCTGGTGCTGCTCGGCGGTTGGCGGATCATCTTCGTGATGCTGTTTCTGCTCGGCGCGGGCTGCCTTTTCGCCGTGGCCACCTCATTGCAGGAGAGCTTGCCTGTCAGCTCGCGCACGCAGTCGGCGCTGGGCTCCTTTCGCCACTACTTCACCGTACTGCGTGACCCATTGGCGCTGTGCTACATCCTGGCCATGGGCTTGTCGGTGGGCGGCATGTTCGCCTTCATCACCGCGTCGCCGTTCCTGTTCATCCACCACTTCGGTTTCTCGCCGCGGGCCTTCAGCCTGCTGTTTGGCCTGAACATCGTCGGCATCATTCTGGCCACCGTCATCAACGCTCGTCTGGTGCGCCGCCTCGGCCCGCTGCAGATGCTCGGTGTTGGCAGCGTGGTGGCGGCCTGCGCCGGGGCGATGCTGATCGTCATCGGCCTGACCGGCTGGGGCCAGCCATTTTCCATCACTGGCGGCGTGCTGCTGTTCATGGGCATCAGCGGCCTGATCGGCGCCAATTGCATCGCCAGCCTGATGAGCCTGTTTCCGGGTAACGCCGGCGCGGCGGTGGGCCTGGGCATTTCCCTACAGTTCGCCTGTGGTGCGCTGTTCAGCTGGCTGGTCAGCGCACTGGCAGACGGCACGGCGCGCCCCATGTGCCTGGTGATCGGCTTCGCCGGCCTGGGCAGTCTCGCCTGTTATCGCGCAATCCGTCACCTGATGCGCCAGCCGCAACGCCAGTCCGTTCGGCGCGCACTCGGCGCTCAGGAGCGCTAGCGATACAACGAGCTAGCAGCGCAAATGACTAGCTTCCAGCGTTCTGTAGGCAGGATCTACAATGCATGAATTAATGCTTTTTATTGAATAAAAATTCCTATATTTGCATTGGATTGAATTATCTGCGTCTGCCACTCTCGCTGTGTTCCCGCCTTATCGCTGTGTTGATGCTGCCTTCAGCGGTTAGCCGATCAAGCGGGTAGTGCCGCCGGCCCTCCAGCTTTTTGCCTTAACGCCCGAGACCCCGCTATGCCTTCGACATGGCGCAGCTTGCTGGCTGCCCTTAGGGGCGCTCGGCGGTACTGACTCGACCGCGCAGGTAGGCCCAGGCGGGGCCACGCACCTGGCGCAAGCATCCACGAATAGGGTGCAGCTCGCCTGGCCGCGACGACTTATAAAAACAAGGGGAAGGAGTTCTGCCATGTACCACTGGCTCGCCAACGTGAGTGTCGCCAAAAAGCTGATGATCGGTTTTGGCTTGTTATTAGTGATGAGCCTGCTGATCTTCTGGTCCGGCTGGAGCTCCATCTCCGGGTTGTCTTACCGGATGGACCGCATGGGCGCGGTCAACAAACTGATGGATGACATGGGCGACATGCGCCTGGCCCGTGGCGACTATTTACAGAGCCAGGGCAACGTCGACAACGCCAAGGCACTGGACGCCAAGATCGAAACCACCGCCCAGACCCTGGCGGGACTCAAGGCGTTCTTCACCACGCCATTCAACCTCAAGCACCTCGACGACATGACCCAGAGCCTGCAGGCCTATCGCGTGGGGGTCGACGGCCTGAAGGCTGCCTACCAGCAGATCGACGCCTCGCGCCTGGTGCGCCGTACCACCGGCGACAAGGCGCTGCAGCTGCTCGATGGGCTGGACAAGTACGTCACCGAAAGCGCCGACGTTGAAACCCAATACAAGGTCTATCGCGTGGTTAAGGATGTGCAGATGCAGTTTCTGTTCGCCCGCTTCGAAACCCGCGCCTACACCTACAGCAACAACCCCAAGAGCTTCGATGCTGCCGCCGGGGCGGTCGACAAGACGCTGGCCAGCCTTGGCGTGCTGCGCCAGGCGCTGGATAGCGCAGATGGTGCGGCGCTTGTCGAGCTCGGTCAGGTGGTGCAGGGCTACCGCGACTCGCTGCAGACCCATCAGGCCGCGCTCCAGCAGATCAACGCCAGCAGCGCCGATGTGCAGAAGCAGGGCGACAACATGCTGCACATCAGCCAGGAGCTGTACGCCAACCAGATGCAGTTGCGCGCCGAAGACACCGACAAGGCTGCCTGGACCATGGGCCTGTGTCTGCTGCTCGCCTTTACGCTGGGCGTGATCGGCGCGATACTGATCACCCGGCAGATCGTGCCACCCCTGCGCGCCGCTCTACAGAACGTGCAGCGTATCGCGGCCGGTGACCTGACCTACCAGGCCACCAGCCGACGCGGCGATGAAATCGGCCAGCTCGAAAAGGGCCTGGACGAAATGACCAGCAACCTGCGCCAGCTGATTGGTCACATCGGCGATGGCGCGACGCAGATCGCCAGCGCCACCGAAGAACTCTCTGCCATCACGCAGCAGACCCGTGCCGGTGCCAGCGAACAGAAGCTGGAAACCGAGCAGGTCGCCACCGCCATGCACGAAATGACCACCACGGTGCATGATGTGGCCCGTAACGCTGTGGACACCGCCAGCGCCGTGGATCATGCGGCACGTGATGCCGACGATGGTGCGCGTATCGTGCTCAAGGCCATCGAGCAGATCGAGAACCTTACCGGCGAGGTACAGTTGACCAGCGATGCCATCGGCAGCCTGGCCGCCGAGAGTGATCGTATCGGCAGCATGCTGGATGTGATCAAGTCGGTCGCCGAACAGACCAATTTGCTGGCCCTCAACGCCGCCATCGAGGCCGCTCGCGCTGGTGAGGCCGGCCGTGGGTTCGCCGTGGTGGCCGACGAAGTGCGTGGCCTGGCGCAGCGCACCCAGCAGTCCACCCAGGAGATCGAAGGGCTGATCGGCGCATTGCAGCAGGGCACCCGCACCGCCGTGCAGCGCATGGACGCCAGCCTCAGCCTGACCACCGACAGCGTCGAGCTGGCCCGCAATGCCGGCCAGGCGCTGTCGAGCATCACCGCGAACATTTGCACGGTGCAGAGCATGACCCAGCAGATCGCCGCTGCCGCCGAGCAGCAGGGCGCCGTGGCCGAGGAGATCAACCGCAGCGTGCTGAATGTGCGCAGCATTACCGACCAGGCTTATACAGCCAGCGAGCAGACCAGCGAGGCGAGCCAGGAACTGGCCAAGCTGGGCAGTGCACTGCAAAGCCAGGTACAGCGCTTTCGCGTGTGAGGTCGCCCATGCGCACGGTCGCTGAGAACAGGTGTGTTCAGACTTTGAACAGCATGCCTACAGACGGTCGTCTTCAGGTGTCGTTCAAGTACTGAAATCACCTTCGGAGAAGTCATTCTTGGCTTGAAGTGGATCGGCCGATTGATCCATAAAAGCACCATCTGATTGATCCGGGTTAGGCAGTGATGAGGAACAGAAAATCTGGCCCCCTGGTAGTCTCGCTGCCCCTCGGCACGCCGCAGCCGGGCGAGAGCCTGCAGCGCTGGCTGTACGGCACGCTGCGCGAGGCGATCCTCAGCAGCCGTTTGCCGTCGGGTAGCCAACTGCCCAGCACCCGTGCCCTGGCCGAGCACTACGGCATGGCCCGCGGTACCGTGCAGGCGGCCTATCAGCAGCTGCAGTCTGAGGGTTATCTGGATACCGGCAGCGGCTACGGCACGCGGGTGTGCACGGTGCTGCCGGATGCCACGCTCAACGTCGGCAATGCTCGGCTGGCGGTTCGGGCGCCCGTCGAGCAGCCGCGTGAAGCGCCGGATACGGCTTGGGCGCAGCGCTTGCAGGCGGAAAAACCGGTGTTCATGAGTGGCGCTGCCCAGCGCGGCTTGCGGCCGTTCTTCCCGCACCGGGGTGATGTGCTGGCGTTTCCCATCGACCTGTGGCGCAAACTGCACACCGCCCATCTGCGCTCCTCGCGCCTACTGGACATGCTTGATGCCGACCCCGCCGGCCTGCCCGCGCTGCGCCGTGCCATCGCTCAATACCTGGCGATTGCCCGGGGCGTGCAGGTCGGTGCCGAACGCATCGTGATACTCGGCAGCGTGCAGCAGGCGCTGGATCTCACCTTGCGCCTGCTGGTGGCGCCGGGCGAACGGGTGTGGATGGAGGACCCCGGCTATCCCGGTGCCCGACAGCTGATGAAGGCCAGCGGCGTGGCGGTGGTCTACGTGCCGGTAGACCGCGAAGGCCTGCAGGTCGACACGGCTCTGGGCCTGGCGCCGGATGCGCGGCTGGCTTACGTCACGCCTTCGCACCAGGCGCCGCTGGGTGGCGAGCTGTCGCCGGCGCGGCGTCTGGCGTTGCTGCGCTGGGCCGGCGAGCGGGGCAGTTACATCTTCGAGGACGATTACGACAGCGAGTACCGTTTCGTCGCCAAGCCCATTCCGGCGCTGCGCAGCATGGCCGGCGCCGATGCCTCGGTGATTCTCGCCGGCACCTTCAGCAAGCTGCTGTTTCCGTCCCTGCGAATGGCCTATGTGGTGCTACCGCCGCAGTTGGTCGACGGCTTCACGCGCCTGGTGTCGTTGACCGCGCGGCATGCCAACAGCCTGGCCCAGGCGGTGCTGGCGGATTTCATCGACCAGGGCCACTTTGATCGCCACCTGCGGCGCATGCGCAAGCTCTACGCCGCGCGGGCCGAGGCGTTCTCGGCGGCTGCCGAGCGGCATTGGCAGGGGCTGATCGAGGTACCGCCGATTCGCGCCGGCCTGGATGTGGTGTGTCGGCTACACGGTATCGAGGAGGGTGATGCCCAGGCGCGGCTGGCCGAGGCGGGCATCGACGTGATGCCCCTGCAGCGCTACTGCGTGCAGCCCCAGGCGCCGGGGCTGGTGATGGGCTTTGCGCCTTACGACGAGGCGGCCATCGACGAAGCCGCCAGGGACGTGGCGCGGCTGCTTCGCCGCCCCTGAACGCTGATCAACTGGCGACGATGATCACGGTGATGCAGATCATCGCCACCACGCCAAACACCAGGCGGGCGATCCAGGGGGCGGTGAGCCAGGCGGTGGTCGCGCCAGCCACCTGACCGACGTTCTTCTCGGTGAGCCAGCGATTGCCGGGCTGCGCTTGCATCGGGTTGCCGCACTGCGGGCAGGCATAAGCCTTATCGGAGATGCGGTGTTGGCATTCGGGGCAGTCGATAAGGCTCATCTCGGTCGTCCTCTGATCGGTGGCGATAGCTGGAGGTGAGACTGGACTCCGGTAACCGAGTTCCGCGCCAGGCCAGAGCTGACGCGGGCTACGGGATTTTTTGCGGGGAATTGAGAAAGCGCTCGCACCGTGCGGCGAGCGCTCTGCGGCGTCACTTGCGGCGCCACTGTCCTTGCTGCTGGATGTATTGGCCGGCCGGGGTCTTGTCGATAGCCTTCTGGCCGGCGATGGTTTCCACGTCGCTGAGCTGGATGCCGTTCTGCTGGGCGAGCTTCTGGTACTCGGCGCGGCGTGCGGCGTTGATCAGCTTGGCGATCTCGTCGGCCTGGCCGCCAGATTTCACAACGCCGAGGTAGCCATTGGGCATTTCGCCGAGCTGGCCGCTGGCCTTGGCGTCACCCAGGGCGGACATCGCCTCGTTGAGGCTGATGGCGTGGGCTGGCAGGCTCAGGCTCAGCAGCAGCAACAGGCCGGCGAAGGGTTTGATCAGGTTCATGCGTGGCTCCTCAGAACAGTCCGCTGGATTCACTGAACATGCTGTCCAGCGCCTTATCCACCTTGATATAGATCTCGTGCTCGATCTTCACATTCAGGTTGATGTTGATCGGCTCGTTGGGCATCGCCAGCTGTACCGTCGGGGTACAGGCTGTGGTCAGCAGCCCCAGCAGCAGGGCGGTGATGCAACTACGCAAGCGCATGGCGCTTCTCCTCGTCAAGGCTCCTTGGGCGCGTTAGTGCGCTGCAGCATTCGCTGCTGCACGCGCCGCGTGATGATGTCGTTGACCCGGTCGGTCAGCTGCAGGCTGGCGAGCAGGTTGGGGATGTCTTCCTCCAGGTTGATGTTGAAGTGTATCGGCCGGCCGTTCTCGATGGCCGGGTTCTGGCCCTCCAGGCGCATGCCCAGGGTCAGTTTGCCGTGCTGATCATAGTCGACCGAGCTGTTGAGGGTGGTGAAGCGGAAATCCTCCAGGGACTGAGTCACCAGCTGCATTGCCGGGTTGCTGCGACCCAGGGCCTTGATCTTCTCCGAGCTGAACTTCAGGTAGCCGCCAGGCTGGCGGGCGGCGACATGACCTTGCTCGATCTCGATGCCGTTCTCGCCCAGGCGTACCGGTAGGTCGCCGTCCAGGGTGCCGCTGCCGGCCAGGCCTTCTGCGGGGTAGAGGGCGAACAGCTGCTGGAGTTCCAGGCCGCGAATCTGGATGGGAAACAGTTGATTGCCGGCGGCCAGGTTCCACTGCCCAGGCGTCAGGGTGACCTCGCCGCCCATCAGCGCGGTGCGCGCCAGGTTCACTTCCAGTTGGCCGTTGCCGGCATCTGCCAGCGGCGCGCTATAGCGGGCGCGGGCTTCGACGGGGCCGATGGGCAGGCCGGGATTGGCCTGCTGCAGCTTCAGTTCGGGGATGTACAGCTCGAAACGCTGGCGCGCCAGTTTGAACTGCAGCCGCGTGTCCAGGCCGCTGAGTTCGGAGCGGTCATAGATGCCGCCCAGGCCCTTGCCGGTCAGGTTCAGGTCGAGGTTCGGCGCGCTGCTGCCGGCGGCCAGCGTCAGGTTGGCATCGGCGTTAAGGCGGCCGCTGTTGAGGTCGAGCAGCTCGGGCCATTGCACAAGAGTCTTGGCCAGTGGGTTGCCGGAGCGCAGGAACAGCTCGGCGAGGGTCGCCTTGAGCTGCAGGTTCTGGTTGGCGTCTAGGCCGGCATTCAGGTCGAGTTGCAGTTCGCTGTCGTTGCTGAGTTTGCCTTTTAGCGTACCGGCCATATCGGCGGCGGCCAGCTGGCCCTGCAGACGCCAGCCCTGGGGCCTGACGTTGGCCTGCTCCAGGCGCGTGGTGCTCAGGTTCAGCGGGCCGTTGAAACGCCAGCCGTGCAGGGCGCCGTCCTGCAGCGTCAGTTTGAGGTCGCTGCCGCCAATATCCGCCTGCAGTTTCTGCGCACTCAGCGCGGCGCCTTTCAGGCTGGCAGCCCGCAACGCGGAACCTTTGCCGAGGTTCAGCTCGATTGCGTCGCCGTCGGCATAACCCGACAGATGCAGATCACTGCTCAGCTCGGTCGCTTGCCAGTCAGCCTGATTGACCTTGGCGGTGCGGCTGGTGAGACGGCTGTCGGCGAACTGTACGGCCCAGGGCGCCGAACTGGCGATGGCGACGCGGCCTTGCAGATCCATTCGCGTGGCGCCGCGCAGCTCAGCCTTTACCTGCAAGGGCAGGCTGCGCTCGGCCAGCTCGGGGCGCAGATTGTCGAGCGGTTTATCCGCCTGGATCTGCAACTGCAGGAAGTCGCTGCGCAGCTCCGCCGGCAACATTGCCAGCCAGTCAGGGTTCGGCTCGCTGAGTTGCAGATCGGCCTCGACGCGCCTGGCGATCCATTGCTGGCCTTCATTATGAGCTGCCAGATCCAGCTTTCCCTGCAGCAGGCCGGCACCGGGCACCGGCCAGGGCTGCGGCAGGTTGCCGTGCAGATCGAACTGACCCGTGGCGGCCAGCAGGTTATTCACATCCAGTTCGCGGCGGGGCAGGTCAAGTTGCCAGGCGCCTGCCAGGCTGGCTTCGCCCGGCGGTGCCGGCCACTGCTTGCCCTCGGGCAGTGCCCAGACGCTCAGCCAGTTCTGCAGCGTGGTGGCCTGGGTAAGATGGGAGGCCACCAGCTCGCCGTTCCAGGCCAGACCCTCGCCGCGCTGCTGCAGGTGGCTGGTCAGGGTGGCTTGCGGCTGTTGATCCACCGCCAGCGTCAATTTCAGGTCGAGCGCATCTGTGCCTGCCTTGAGGTCGAGCGCGGCGCCGATGATCTGCATCTGCTGGTCGAGATTCAAACGCAGGGCGATGTGCTCAGCCTCGCTGCGTTGCAGAGCCAGATTGCCGGTGGCGACGCACTGGCCGCGGGCGCAGGGCAGGGTAGCCGTGAGGTTGGTGACGGTCAGACTGCGTGGCAGCAGGGCCAGCGGCGCGGCCAGTTGCTGCACGTCGAGGT
>Ga0268257_1003358_pt1 | contig 10187 bp, 9 predicted proteins | sample AgamicAtPrz_FD_200249 | JGI IMG/M metagenome (GOLD analysis project Ga0268257, IMG submission 200249) | Agave microbial communities from Guanajuato, Mexico - At.P.rz (v2) (version 3) | ecosystem: Host-associated > Plants > Phyllosphere > Phylloplane/Leaf | place: Guanajuato, Mexico | collected...
ACTGCGCGGCGAAGGCCCGGCCACTCCCGAGACCTGGCGCAGCTTCTATGCGCAGATGCGCGAGCTGGCAGCCTTGTCCGCTGAAGAGCGCAAGCTGCGGCTATGCACCCAATGGGGAGAAGCTGCAAAAACAGCGACTCAGTGCCAATAAATACTTCAAATCGACATAAAACAATTTTTTACAAGGATTCGCCACATAGGAGGCTTCAGCGGTTTTTAAGAAAGTCCCGCCAGACTTCTCCGATACCTATTTTTTGCCGTCTGCCGTGGCTACCCAAGACTCCGCTTCTGCCCCATTTTTCAAGGGGCTTTTTCAACCTCGCACGCCTCAGTTCATCGCTCTGGCCCTGGCCATCTGGCTGACGCTGACAGCCAACTGGGCCCTGTGGCTGCGCCTGCCTTCCCTGGATGGCTATCACGGCAGTCTGGCCCTGCTGGCCCTGCGGGTTATGCCGCTGGTGCTGGGCGCCAGCCTTCTGCTGACCTCTTTGTTTGCCTGGCCGCGCTTTACCAAGCCGTTCTGGGTTGCACTGCTGCTGTTGGCGGCCAACTCCCAGTACTTCATGGTCAGCTACGGCACCGTGATGGACAAGGGCATGATTCACAACATCCTGCAGACCGATGCACGCGAAAGCTCGGACTTGTTCAACATCAAGCTGCTGGCCGAGGTGTTGATCATCGCCATACTGCCCGCCATCTGGCTTTGGAAAACGCCGCTCAAACGTGCCAACAGCGCCTGGCGCAATATGCTGCGCACCGCCTGGCTGCTACTGGGCGGCATTGCCCTGATAGCCGCATCGCTGGCCGTTTCCTACCGCGATCTGGCCCCCGTGGTGCGCAACAATCTTTGGCTGCGCTACATGATCAACCCGATCAACCCCGTGTTGTCCTCCGCCTCGGTGGCCCTGGATCCTCTACTCAACAAGCCCAGGCCCTTTGACAGCATCACGGGTGGCGCAGCTCTGGGTGCCAGCTATGCCGCAGCCCAGAAACCGCCGCTGCTGGTGCTGGTGGTGGGCGAGACGGCACGCTCAAAGAACTTCAGCCTCAACGGCTATGAGCGCGATACCAACCCCGAGCTGGCCAAGCGCGATGTGCTGAGCTGGCGCAATGCCCACTCCTGCGGCACCAGCACCCGCGAATCGGTGCCCTGCATGTTCTCCAACCTGGGCCGCGAAGGCTTTTACGCCTCCAAGGTCGAGCATGACAACCTGCTCGACGTTCTGCAGGCCGCCGGCCTGGCCGTACTTTGGGTGGACAACCAGGCAGGCTGCAAAGGCGTGTGCAAGCGTATCCCCATGGCCGATACCGCCGACAGCGTGCATACGCCGACCGGCAAGGCCCTGTGCGCCCAGGATGGCGAATGCCTGGACGCTCTGCTGCTCAGCGGCCTGGACGAGCGCATCGCCAAGCTGGATCCCGCACGCCGCGCCAAGGGCCTGGTACTGGTCATGCACCAGATGGGCAGTCACGGCCCCGACTACTTCAAACGCTCCACTGCAGACCTCAAGGCTTTCAAGCCCGAGTGCGCGACCAATGAGCTGTCCAGCTGTTCTCAGCAAAGCGTGGTCAATGTCTACGACAACTCCATTCGCTATACCGACCACTTCCTGGCCCAGACCATAGACTGGCTCAAGGCTCAGCAAAACCAGTTTGAAACCGGCATGTTCTACATGTCCGACCATGGTGAATCGCTGGGCGAGCTCGGTGTCTATCTGCACGGCATGCCTTACGCCATGGCGCCCGATGATCAAAAACATGTGCCCATGATTGCCTGGCTGGGAACGCTGGGTGCTCGCACCGGCCTGAATCAGGCCTGTCTGAGCAAGACGCTGGATCAGCCGCTCTCGCATGACAACCTGTTCCATACGGTGATGGGATTGATGGATGTCACTTCTCCAACCTACAAGCAGCCTCTGGATGCATTTGCCAGCTGCCGCACGGCCAGCTAGGCATTGACTCCGCTGCACAAAAAAAGCCTGCCGGAGGCACGATCCGGCAGGCTTTTCCGCTTTCAGCAGCTGCGTATCACTCGCCCTGGGAGCCGCGACGCGCCCAGCCCGTGGTGTGCTTTTCCAGCAGGTTGAACAGCTCATACATAACCATGGCCATGGCCCCCACCACGATCAGCCCCGCAAAGGCCAGACCCATCTGCATGGAAGATCCGGCGGAGACCAGCAGATAGCCGATACCCTCGTTGGCAGCCGTCATCTCGCTGACCGTGGTGCCGACGAAGGCCAGCGTGATCGCGACCTTGAGCGAGCCGTAGAAATACGGCAGGGAACGCGGCAGGCCGACCTTGATCAGCACGTCCCAGCGCTTGGCCCCCAGCACGCGCAACACATCCTCCAGTTCGGGCTCCAGCGTGGCCAGACCCGTGGCGATATTGACCATGATGGGGAAGAAGCTGATCAGAAAGGCCGTGAGAATGGCCGGGCCCGCGCCGATGCCGAACCAGACCACCAGAATCGGCACGAACGCTGCCTTGGGCAAGGCATTGAAGGCCGTCATCAGCGGATAGAAGGCCGCATAGGCCAGGCGCGAGGAGCCGATCAGAAACCCCAGCAGCACACCCACCACGATCGCCAGGGCAAAGCCTGCCATCGTCACCCAGTAGGTGCGCCAGGCATGCATGGCAATCGTGCCCGCAAACTCATAGAGCTGATGGCCTATGGCCCAGGGGCTGGGGAAGATGAACTCCGAGACGCCTAAGCCCGAGCAGATGATCTGCCAGAGCAGGACGATCAGCAGCAACAGCAGCCAGGGAGCCCAGCGCTCGGCGGTTTTTTGATGTTTCATGATGCGCCTTATTGAGGAATGGCGGCAGCGATGTCGGTGCCGCTCTTGCGCAGGGCGCCGATATGGCCGCGCAGCTCGTAGACAATGTCCGAGAACTCGGGGGTGTAAGTGATCTCCAGATCACGCGGGCGCGGCAGGTCGATGTCGCGGCGCACCACGAAGCGGCCCGGGCTTCTGCTCATCACATAGACGGTATCGGCCAGGAACACGCTCTCGCGCAGATCATGCGTGACCAAAATCACATTGAACTTCTGTTCGGCCTGCAGGTCGCGCAAGATGCACCACAGCTCCTCGCGGGTGAAGGCATCGAGCGCACCAAAGGGCTCGTCTAGCAGCAGCATCTGCGGCTCGTGAATCAGGGCGCGGCAGATGCTGGCGCGCTGCTGCATGCCGCCGGACAGCTGCCAGGGAAATTTGCGCTCATAACCCGACAGGCCCACCTTGCCCAGCAGCTCGATGGCACGTGCTTCGTATTCCTTGCGCTTTTGCTTGAACTGCGAACGGTGCGGCTCCACGATCTCCAGCGGCAGCAGCACATTGTCCAGCGTGGTGCGCCAGGGCAGCAGCGAGGAGGACTGGAAGGCCATGCCCGAGATCTTGAGCGGCCCTGTCACGCGCTGGCCATCGACCGTGATACGGCCCATGGAGGGCATCTTCAGGCCCGTGGTGAGCTTCATGAAAGTGGACTTGCCGCAGCCCGAAGGACCGACGATGGCGATGAACTCGCCGCGCTGCACCGTGAGGTCGATGGCCTCCACCGCAAAGTGGTTGGCCTGCAGCAGCTCTTCGTTATAGGCCAGCCAGACGTCCTTGAATTCGACGAAGGGCCGGGCAGCTTCTGTATCTGATGATTTCATAAAAACAGGCTGCAGCTCCTGTCACACAAGCGCATACAGCTATCAATCAATGAGCAATTACTTTTTGGGAAAGACGTCGAGTTCTGCGACGGGCGGCAAGAAGCGGCCGTTCCAGACAAGCTCAGGATTCACCCGCGTCTTGGTCGCATAGACGTCCGAGATCTGGGAAGCCATCAGCGCCATGCGTGTCGGGCTGACCTGGCCAAAACCCTCGCCGCGCGCATCGGCGGTGTTGATCACCGTGTCGATCGCCAGTTGCAGGCGGCGGATTTCCAGAGCAGTGTTGACGATGCCGTCGCGCTCCTTCACATAGGCGATGGCACTACCGGGATTGGCCATGACTTCCTTGGCGCCCTTGCTGAAGGCTTTGAGGAAGGCGCGCACGGCTTCGGGGTTCTCGCGCACCAGCTTGGCACTGGCGATGATGGCGTTGCCATAGAGCTTGACACCGTTGTCGGCAAACGGCATGACCGCCACATCGGCCGCCTTCACGCCACGCGCCTCCAGATTCAGCAGCGAAGTAAAGGTAAAGCCCGTGATGGCATCGACATCGCCGCGCACCAGCATGGTCTCGCGCAGCGGCGGATCCATGGTGGTCCATTGCACATCTCCGACCTTGTTGGCCTTGGCAAACAGCGGGAAGCCGCGCCGGCCGGCATCAAAGACCGGCGCTCCCAGCTTCTTGCCCGTCAGGTCCGCCGGCTTGGCGATGGCGCTCTTCTTGAGCGCCATGACCGAGGCTGGCGTGTTGTTGTAGACCATCATCACGGCCACGGGCTTGTCTTTGACATCGGGGTTGTTGGCATGAAACTCCATAAGTGCGGCCAGATCGGCAAAGCCCATGTCGTAAGAGCCCGATGCCACGCGCTGAATCGCGCCGCCCGAGCCGCTGCCGGCATCAACCGTCACATTCAGGCCCGCTGCCTGAAAATAGCCCTTGGCGGCGGGCTGCAGAAACAGCGCGGCAGGTCCTTCGAAACGCCAGTCGAGCTGGAATTTGATGGGCGTGGCGGCAAAGGCCGCCGTGGCACTGGCAAAGCTGCCCAGGGCCAGAACGGATTGCAGGAACAGGCGCTTGGTTTGCATGGTGGCTTCCCTCTCTCTATGTCAATGAATTGCTGTTGGGTTCGTGTCGGCGCTCAGACCTTCCAGGCACCCTGGTGCGAACTGCTGGCCTCTTCGATCAAGGCCGGCCCGATACATTCGATGGCGTGCGAAGCGGCCTGAAACACATCGCGGCAGGACAGCTCGGCATCCTTCTGATCGAGCCGCTCGCCACGGAACACGCGCAGCCGCTCCGCATCGATGCCATAGACCACTCGGCCGATGGCGGACCAGAAGATCGCGCCGGCGCACATCACGCAGGGCTCGGCAGACGAGTACAGCGTGGCAACGGCCAGCTCATCGCGTGAATGCAAAGGACTGGCCAGGCGGATGGCGGACAACTCGGCATGGGCCGTGCAATCGCCGCTCTCGCCGTTGGCATTGCTGGCCTCGGCCAGCACGCGCCCATCTGCAGCCACGATCAGCGCGCCAAACGGACGGTTGCCGCGCTCGCGCGCCACATCCGCGAGCGCAATGGCCTGGCGCAGATAGCGACCATCGCTGTCATTCAAGGTCTGGACTTGAGGCAGGGGCATGGTGGCTTCCTCCTCAGGCCTTGAGCATGCGCGCCGACCTGGCGGGCAGCATGCTGCTGTTGAACAGTGCATCGGCAGATGGCGTGGTCTTGAGCGCAAAGGTCTGCACCACGCTGTCCAGCTGCTGCTCCAGCAAACGCTTGCTGAAGTCGCCCAGTCCATGGCTTTTCGTATCTGCCGCGGCCACATACTGTGCAGTGATGGACCAGCGCTCCAGCTCCAGCTTCTCATCGAGAATCGGCTCGCGCTGGCGCACTGCGGCAATGCCTGCAGCGGGGTTGGCAAGGCATTCCACAATCGCACGGTTGGTGGCGCGCAGGAAAGCGGCCACGACCTGCGGCTTCTCTGCGATCAGCTGGCTGGACGCCAGGATCGCATTGCCATACAGATGAACGCCGGCATCGCTGTAGCGCAGTATGGAGAGTTCCTCGGGCTTGAGGCGCGCAAACAGCGAAACCGCCGAATCATGAAAATAGGTGGCGGCATCCACATCGCCACGCACCATGACGTTGTCGCGTGCCGAGAACTCCGTCGTCGACCAGGCAAACAGATCGGCGGGCAGATTCCTTCGCCGCGCCACCATGGGCCAGGCACGGCGCGTGGACTCCACTGCCGCTGCAGCCACCTTCTTGCCCTTGAGACTTGCGAAATCCGAAGTGATGCCTCTGTCCTTGCGCCCGATGATCACAAAAGGCGCGCGGTTGTAGTACTGGTAGACGGCCTGCACGCGAGGTGTGCCGGCGTTTTGCGCATTGAACTCGATCAGCGAACTGACATCGCCCAGTCCGAGCTGGTAGGCACCGCTGGCGATACGAGTAATCGAAGCCACCGAGCCCGACCCTACGTCCAGACTCACATCCAGCCCTTCATCGCGGTAGTAGCCGTTTTGCTGTGCCAGAAAGAACGGCGCCGTCTGGCCGTTGACGCGAAAATCCAGCGTGAATTTCAGCGGAGTCAGCGACTTGCCCTGGGCATGAACCCAGGGTGCGCCGCAAAGAGGCAGGGCAGCAAGGAAATGGCGACGTAGCATGGTGGAACTCTCAGGTCTCTGGCGACAGGAACGCCAGCAGCTGCCGCTGCTGACAGGACTTGAGCAATTTCCGGGCACTGCACGCGGATGCAGGCTGAACGCTTCTACTCGTTCAACCTTCTAGCAATTGGCGTGCCTGCTTTGGGTTGCGCCTTGCCAGGTATCAAAAAAGTGCATGCAAAAGAGATGGATGCATGGATTCATGCACGGCAATGCACCAGATTGAAGCCATGCACCAAAACCAAGAGTGCCCGCGCCCTGGAAAATGGCTGGCACGCTGTTTGCTGCACTCAAATCAAGAGTAGAAGCGTTCAGCACGGTGCTCTGACCTTTCCTCGGTCAGCAGCTTCGCGGGTCATTGCTCTTGAAGTGGGTGCGGCAGCCGGCCGTGCCTGGTATCCACACTTCAGATGCCCGCAGCCCCAAGCCTCACTGGCAACGCCGGTGTCTGAAGTCATCGCAAGAGAGATTCTTATGCAGACCATGACCAGCCACTCTTACAGCCTTGGCGAACTGAACAAGGAAGCCCGCATGGGCGGGCAAGGTGCAGAAACCTCGGCGCGCGAAGTTCGCGTCATAGACATCAGCGACTTCGAGCAGCGCAAGCAGGAGATTGCCGAGCAGATCTGGAGCGCATCGGTGGAAATCGGCTTCTTCCAGGTTTCCGGCCACGGCATTGCCCAGGCCGATATCGACGCCGCGTTCTGCAGAGCCGAGCAGCTATTCGCCTTGCCGCCCGAAACCAAGGCTCAATGGCCGCTATCGCGCAATGCAGGTTGGGAGCACAAGGCACAGATTCGCCCTTCCACGCGCACTCCCGACCAGAAAGAGTCCTATCAGGTCACACGCCCGCGCATGCAAGGCTTGTGGCCCAGCGAGCAGGAGTTGCCCGGCTTCAAGCAAGCTACTCTGGCCTTTGAGCATCAATGCTGGCAGGTTGGCATGCAACTGCTGTCCTGCTTTGCCTACAAGCTGGGCTTTGACGATGAATTCTTCACCCGCGCACATGACCCCGTCGTGCCCAGCTACCAGAGCACGCTGCGCATGCTGCATTACTTTGCCGTGGACCCGGCACTCAAGGACGAAATCGGTCTGTGGCGGGCTGGCGCACATACGGACTTCGACTGCCTGACATTGCTGTTCCAGCGCGCCGGTCAAGGCGGTCTGCAGGTGCTGCCCGGCAAGGAGGCCGATGCCCAGCAATGGACACCCGTGCAGCCTGTGGATGGCGTCATCACCTGCAATATCGGCGACATGCTGATGCGCTGGAGCGACGACCAGTTGCCCAGCAACTTCCACCGCGTGCGCAACCCTCTGCCCCATGAGTACCAGGGGGCCCGCTATAGCCTGGCCTTTTTCTGCCAGGCCAATGAGGATGCGGTGATAGAAGGGCCGGCCAAAAAATATCCGCTCATCACAGGGGCGGAATATTTGCGTCAGCGCATCAGCGCCAATTTCTCGAACAGGTACTGACCCCCTGAGCAGCCCTGCCGCTTCCCCCAAGGGGACGACACCCTCGGGGCGGCCCTTCCTCGGTGTCCCTGGCTTGGGGGTGCGCCAGGTTCCAGCCCTCCGTCTTTGGTGCAGGGTGATCTGGTCTGAATTGAAACGACAAAGCCCCGGATCCCGGGGCCTTGTCGGCGATCAGGGGTGGCGCGGATCAGCGCAGCGACTCGATGAGATCGATGTACTGCTGCTTGGCCTCATCCGGCGTCGTGCCTTCCAGCTTGGCCCAGGCATCCCACTTGGCGCGGGCCACCATGTCGGTGAAGCTGGGCTTCTTGGCTTCGTTGTCACCCTCGGTCGCCTGCTTGTACAAGGCATAAATCTTGAGCAAGGTGGCGTTGTCGGGACGCTCGCCGAGCGAGGTGGAATTCTTGACGGTCTCTTCAAACCGGGCGTTCAGATCTGACATGAAAGGTCTCCTGGGCTTTAATAGTCGAGGCCAGTGTAGCCAAAAATCCGGAAAATTAGAACGACCGTTCTTTTTATTTCACAAAGTACTGCAACGCCGGCAAGCAAGCCGCCCTTTGCGACACGCACTCCCTCAAATCCGCCTCTTCGTGATTCGCCTCGCAGCAGCAGCAACGGACTGCCTTCAGAACATCATGCGCAGACCCGCATCAAAGCCCAATGCGCTGCGTGGCTGCATGCCGGGGCTGTTGCTGTAGGCCGGTTGCGGCATGATGACCGGGCTGCTGACGGCCAGCGGCGTCACACCCATCACCGCAGGATTGTTGTGTCCATTGCTCACGCTGATACGTGACACCGTGGTGTAGAGCGCCGTGCGTTTGGAGAGGTTATGCACATAACCCAAGGCCAGCTTGTTCACCGATGCGTCGCCGGTTCCCTGCCCATTTTTGAATTGCACCCTGGCCACCGACGCCCTGAGCTGATGCAGTCCGACAGGGATTTGCACACCAGCCAGAAGCCCGTCATAGCGGTCTGTGGCCCGCACATCGCTGCGCGCATTGCGCACCTGCGACCACTCGCCCAACACACGGACCGGACCGAAGTTGTACGAACCTCCCAGGTTCAGGGACTTGATGGTTTCCTTGCGGCCGTTGAAAGTGCCCAGCATGCTTTCGCCATAGCCCAGCGCAATATCGGTGGGGCCGCTGGCCCAGCCAATGCGCCCACCGGCATAGCGGCCGCGCCTGGCATCATTTTCCGGGAAAGCATACATCAGCTGACCATAAATTCCGCCCAGCCCTGTAGGCAGGTGGTAGCCGATGGAGTTGTTGGCGCGCAGATAATTGTCCGTGCCTGCCGACAAACCGTTTCCCAGCAAGCGCTCGGGCAGCGTGCCGCTGGTCTGCGTACTCAGCGCACGGTTGATGGCCAGGTTGCTGCTGACCACCGCCAGCAAATTGACGCCCACGCCGTTGACGGAATAGGGATCAAAGGCCCAGTCATTCAGAAACGACGGCGTGTGATCACGCCCAAGGCGCAGCTCGCCCCAATTGCCCGCCAGGCTGACGGTGGAGCGTCGCCCAAAGTTCAGCGCACCGCCACCCGTGTCGTTGGTCACAGGCGCTTCCAGCCACATGCTGGCAGACATTCCGGCCCCCAGATCTTCAACGGCACGAACACCCAGACGGCTGGCCAGATTACCCGAGGGTGACAGCGCCCAGATACCTTGGCTGGCCGTGCGGCCGGAGCCATCCCAGGAATTGCTGCGCACCATGTAGCGGCTGACGCCCGCATCCATGACACCGAACAGCGTCACGGATGACTGAGCGCTGGCCAGGCTGCTGGCGGACAATGCAAATAGACTCCAGATATAGCGTGAAATACGTGGCATTTCATGTCTCCTTTTCGTTATGAATTCGCGGTATTGATCCGCGAAATCACTCTAGAAAAGGAAGGCTGCAGCTCTTGTGCAGTTGATGCCATTCATTGCTTATTTGGTGCCATGTTCCCAAGGTGAAATCCCTAGGAATGTCGCCCTGCCGCATGGCCAATGTCAGACAGAAAAAAGCCGGCGTCTTGGAAAAGGCACCGGCACGGATTTTCGCAATGGCTTTACCCGCCCAACATTTGCACCCAGCAGTTCATGGCACGAGTACCGTGCCCCCCACAGTCTTGCGCGCTTCCAATGCGCGATGGGCTTGTGCTGCCTCGGCCAAGGCAAACTCCTGCTGCGGCTCGCTCACGATGCGCCCCGCCAGCACGTGCTCAAACAGCTCTGCAGCCATCTCCAGCATATGTGAGCGGGGCTGGATGTAATGCATCATGGCCGGCCTGGTCATCCAGATCGAGCCTTTGGCGGCCAGCAGCGATGAGTCCACCACCACGGAGCCGGAAGAGGTTCCGTTGCTGACCAGCGAGCCACGTGGCTGCAGGCAATCGAGCGAGTCC
>Ga0268257_1003362_pt1 | contig 10175 bp, 8 predicted proteins | sample AgamicAtPrz_FD_200249 | JGI IMG/M metagenome (GOLD analysis project Ga0268257, IMG submission 200249) | Agave microbial communities from Guanajuato, Mexico - At.P.rz (v2) (version 3) | ecosystem: Host-associated > Plants > Phyllosphere > Phylloplane/Leaf | place: Guanajuato, Mexico | collected...
CAGCCCTTTCGGATACTCGTAACGGTTTTCGCGGCCAAGCGGATCCTGACTCACCAGCAGCCGACCCTGCGGATCGTATTCTGCACGCCAGGCACCACCGTCAGGCCCGACAATCTCCACGGGCCGCATGCTGTTGCCGTCATAGCGAGTGCGTGTCGTGCGGCCAAGCGGATCCGTCTCAGAGACGATCCGACCCACGTCGTCGTGCTCGAACTCGGCCGTGCGCTCTCCCGGCAGCATCAGCATCACCGGCATGCCGGCGTCGTTGTACTTGATTCTGTAAACGCCGCCATCGAGGTCGGTGTACTCGACAATCTGAAACTGTGCGTCGAAGCGCCAATGCGCGGTTCGACCATCGGCGTAACGAACGCGGGTCTGGCGGCCTTCGATGTCGTATTCGAGCGTCGCGTCCTCGCCCTCGCTGGTACGCGCCGCCACAACCCGGGGCTGCCCTTCGATCGTCGACCACATGTAACTCGACGTGAAACCCAGTGCGTTCACATGACTCGCCATCAGGCCGTTGGTATATGTGAACTGGCGCACGACCGCCCCATTTGCGTCCGTCACCGACGCCAGCTGGCCGTTCTCATCGTATCCGTAAGCGACGGCCAGGCGGCGCTCATTGCCATGAACGAGCGTGACCGCGCTAAGCCGTCCGTGTTCCTGCTCGTAATCGAGCACGGCATTCAATCCGCCGCACGTCAGAATCTCGGTGACGCGGCCGCGGCTATCGCGCTCGAACTGGCACCACTGTCCCGCCTGATCCTCGATGCGGCGCACCCAAGCAATGCGGCCGGAGTCCGGCTCATATCGGCCGAAGTCGTAATACGTCTCGCCAATGTCATGCAGGATGTAGCGGCCGTCGGGCGTACAGGTCAGATACCGTTGCTCGGCCTCGCTGAATGCGGCTTGCCCGGCACGCAGCAACGGAAATCCGCTCTCGCGCCCTTGCGCGTCGGTGTACCAAAGGCGTCCGTCGCGAGCGTGCAAACGAAGCTCCCACGGGGCGACCCAGCCGCGCCCGAGCGTCCCCGCATAGTCAATGCTGCTCGAATAGAACCGCTTGATCGCAACCGGCATCGGGCTCGGGATCACGAAGTCTGTTTCCGATTCGGCCAACAGGATCTTTCTTCCGGTCGTGACGTCGACTGGGTTGCCGAACATCCCGCCGAGCGCCTTGTTGATCGCGGGCCCGGCGACGTACCGTCCGAACGCCTCACCGAGCACGTACCCGCCGATGAACTTCGCAGCGCAAGGAAGGACCGCGCGCGACAGCCCGCCAGCCTGCTTCAACAACCCACCTAAGCCGCCGACCAGCCCCGCCAGCACGAACGCCCATTCCGTCGCCGTTCGCAGCCACGGCGGCACTTCGTCGTCGACCGGCAGGTAAGTCTGCGTGCCGCCGTGAAAGAACGTATCGTGCGAACCGCCGGAGATTGTCGCGCCGCACTTGATCTTGTCGTCCTTCCGCGCCGCTGGCCGCCCGTTGATGAAGATGTTCGTCGATCCTTGCGCGACAAGCGGAATGGGATTGTGCTTGCTGCATGCCACGCCGCTCAGCGTCGCATAGGCCGCCGAAAGGGAATTGACGTAGACGTCCGGCGAACCTGTGATGATGTTGCCGGATTGCGAGCTGAACATCTTCCCGATCGACTCCCCTATTGATAGGAGAGCCTGCGCTCCGATACCGGCCATCATGCCGGCCAGCAAGGCCACGCCGAATCCGCATGTGAATGTGGCGAAGGCGACTGCGGCGATCAGGGCAATGCCCAGCACGGCGCCGACCAGAAAGCCCGCGAGCGCGCTGGTGTGATCGATCGGGTCAGTGACTCGTGCGGCTTCGTACACGATGATGGTCCTTTGCTGTTGTTATGCCGACTCTTGTTCTGCCGGACGATAGCCGTCGAGCCAGTCGCGCCACAATGCGTCGAGCGTTTCGCCGAAGCTCTTCGCGCTCGAAGCGGTAAAGATCAGCACGCGTCCTGGGGCAACAATGAATGCGCCTTGCCGTTGAAAAACGGTCTTGGGGCCGTTCCGATAGGCAGCGTCGATGCGCTCCCCCGGCATTCCATCGGTTTCAGGTCCAAGCCGTTCAGCCTGGCGCGAAAGCACCCGGTGTCCCTGCAACCTCGATTTGAGCAGCGCGATCTGCCGATCGATATACGGCGCAAGGGTCTCTCCGTCCTTGAGCCAGTCGCGTGCGACACTGAGGTTCGGTTGCGCAGCCGTATCGGCCGGCACGAAGAGGTTGGTCGTGCGATCCTCGAAACCGTCCGGCAGAACGATGCTGCCTTCGTGAATCCGAATACGGTTTTCGGAATCCGTCATGCTAGTTCTCTCGTGATGTGTAGTTGTTGGAATGGGTTGAAATCAACGCGCACACGCGCCGACGCTCATTTTCCCTGCAACGCGACGATGCTTTCCCGGTGCAAGCGCAAACTGCCCGCGAGCAATACGATATGCGCGACGAGCCACACGTAAAACGCGACGCCGTAGCCGGATATCGGCGTCGCGTCTGCTTCGTTGAAGTACCACTTTGTCGTGAACAATGAACAGAGCGCACACGCGAGCCCAGCGGCCGAAAGCTGACTCGCGCGGGTATATCGGTTCCGGGCGAGCTGGACAGCCGCAACGACGTAGAGCGGATTGGCGAGCCATGCCGGATTGAGCATGAACAGTCCCCACCAGCCCTGAGCGAGAACCGACAGCCCGCTAAGCGACGCTTCTTTCTCGAAATGCATCGCCGGCATCGTCAGCGAGAGCACGTACAGCGCCCCGGATACGCCGAGGACCACCTCTCGCCTGACACGCGGCGTCGAATCAAGAACGTTCGTCATTTCCCGAATCCATTGCACGACACTTCAACGGTCGCGCATGCGTTCAATCCGTCTGGCCGGCAGGTGTCACGACCTTCTCGCCGCGTGCGCGCATCGCTGAGCGTTGCGCCTTCGGATCGAGTGGCGGCCAGGGCGCGCCGGCCGTAACGATCTTGCGACGAATCTCTTCGATACGCGTACGCGCCGGCGAGTCCGCAGACGTATGGTTCTTCAACTCGTTCTGCAGCACCCATCCGTACGACACGCCGAGCTGGCTGGCAATCTTCGGATCCGCGCCGTGCGCGAGCAGGTAATCGACGACATCCCACTGCTGAATCATCGTCGCCTCGAAGAGTGCCGTCTTTCCGAGCGAATCACGAGCATTCACGTTCGCCTTGTGCTCAACCAGCAGCTTCAGCTGGGGCAGCAGCCGGTTCTCTGCAACTGCAAAAATCATCGGCGTGTCGCCGTTGTATTGCCAGTTGGGATCGAGCCCGCTGTTCAACAACACGCGCAGGAGGTTGGGCGTATCGGCCCGCAATGCGACGTCGACTACCGATCCGCCGCTGGCACCGACCGGCGCCTTGGGGTCCGCGCCGTTCTTCACGAGCACCGAAATGATCTGGAAGCGCGGATTAGACGCGTCGTTCTTGACCGGAACGATTTCCTGAACTGCATACGACAGCAGCGTCGTATTCTTCGCGCCCGGCGCATTCAGATCGGTCTTGTGCGCGAGCTGCTGAACGCGGGTGAGATCGCCGTCATGAATGGCCTGAGCCAACGTGAGTTGCTGCCCCGAAAAGAAATCTTCCGGTGCGTAACGCTTGAAGCCAGTCATGTTCGTCCCTTGGGCTTGAGTGGGCCACCACAGCGGCGAGGACACTCCAACGAGTGCGGCAATCGCGCCGGCGGTTATCGCTTTCTTGTATCGCATCAGTGAGATGAATTCAGTTGGGAGACCAGGTCGAGCTGATCCTTCGCGACCTGCTGGTTGATCCCGTTCGTCACGTCACCCATCAGGTGACGGCCGACCGTGGTCACGCTTTCGCCGTCGAGCGTGACGGGGCTGCCAACCGCCTTGGGCATCAGTGCCGCCGTACCGTCGCTGATCGGCCCGAGTCGGCCTTCCTGCAGGCCGGTCAGGATATCGCCGTCGACGCGATAGGCCGTGATGTTGGCCGGCTGGGCTGTTCCGCCGTATTGCGCGACCGTCTCCGGATTGAGGCCTGCAGCATTGAAGGTCACAGCCGAACCGCCGCTGGCCTCGGCTGCAGCGGACGCCAGGCCACCGCCGAGCGAATGCCCGGTGAAATCGACGCCGGCCGACGCGCCCGTGGTCTCGATGTTCTTGCCGATCGTGACCGCATTGCGGTAGTACGGCGCATCGGCGCCGAGCCCTTGCGCCATGTTGTTGCTCATGTCTTCGCCGAAGAGCTGCTGGGTACCCTTGAACGCGATCGTCGGCTTCATGCTGTCGCCGAAGACATTCGGATCCGGGATATACATCTGCGACCCGAAGTTGCTACCGCTTTTCTCGAAATCGCTCGGCTTGAGGCCGAACGCCTTCAATGCTTCCGGATCGTTGGTCGCCATCTTCCACCCGGTCGGCGGCGGATCGTTCGGGTGATACACGTGATCCGCGAGTTTCGCCAGTTGCTGCGCCTTCAGCGAGCTCGCCAGCTTGGCCGCCGCCGCGCGCGTCGCCGGGTCGGGGCTCGCCAGCCCCTTCGCGATCGTCGCCTGCTCTGCCGCCCACTCGAGCGCGAGCGCCTGTTCCGCGGATTGCGCACTGCCGCGATTCAGATGGATGACAGGCCCGTCGAGATAGATGCCGTTCGCGTTGATGACGATCGTTGACGGACCGAAGGTCAGCTTGATGCTGTCCGGCGTCATTGTCACGACGCCATCGCCGACACGATGCTCGATGCCGTCGCTCGCCTGATGGCTTTGCATGCCGGGCCCGGCCTTGCTCGCGATGGCCTTCGTATTGATCACGTTCGCCGTGGTGTCGCGCGTCAACGCGATGGTTTCCTTCAATCCGCCCTGCGCGATCTGCTTCGTCTCGCTGCCCTTGAGCAGCGACACCGTGCGACCGCCGGCTTCGACCGTGTGCGTTTCCGAATCCTTGATGACCGTGTTCATATCCTTCTGCGCGTGCAGAAAGACTTCTTGTGCGCCGTTCACGTCGGAGAATCGCAATTCGTTTGAGCCCGCGCCCTTGTGGGTCTGGCTCTTGATCCCCATCGTCTGTCCGGCAGCACCGTGATAAGGGTTGCCCTGCTGGCCGTTGTAGACGCGGCCCACAATGACCGGATTGTCGGGATCCCCTTGATTAAACGCGACCAAGACCTCCTGATTGATCCGCGGGATGGCGGCCGCCCCCCACCCGTCACCCGCCCACGGTTGGGACACGCGGATCCACATCGAATCCGAGCCGTCCAACTTGCCGCGGCGATCCCACAGGAAGTGCACCTTCACGGCACTGCCGTTCGTGTGAATTTCTTCGCCCTTTGGGCCGACCACGATTGCCGACTGCGTGCCATGAATGACGGGCTTCGGCGTATTTCTGGGTGAACGATACGGAAACTTCTTCGGGAGCAGAGAAAATGTATTGCGGTACGGCAGCTTTGCGTTGTGTTCCGTGTAATCGTTCACGGCCTCGTGACGAACATGCAGGATGGCGTATTCCTGATTGTTGGCCATGACTGGATGGTTCATCACCGTCACGCTGCCTGCAGTGGTCATCCGCCACGCATAGCCGCTGCCCGTATACCGATGCGCGCTTGCTTCTTCTGCTTGCATCGCAATGCGAGCGTAACGGTCGCCATCATCGCCGTGATCGAACAACGACTGGTGTTCGAAACGCTCCGTTGTCTCGAGCCCCGCATGCCGCAGATTCTCCGGCTCGGCCTGCACCAGCATCAGCGGCGACGATGGGTTCTGGTGATTGAAGTCGCGAAAGGCGATCTTGCCGACGCCGAAGCGCCGACCTTCATGCAACTGGTCGATGCCGTTGTCTTCACTCGCCGCAGTGGCGGCATACGGCAAATTGGCCAGCCCGTCGATCGGACGGAAAACGAAATTCGTATCGCCAACGACAAGGAAGTGCTTTTCCTTTTCGTAGCGGTGCGTCCAGATCAGGCCTTCCTGCTCCATCAGCCGCGCGCAGAAGTTGTAATACGACTCCTGATACATCACGATATATTCGAGCGGCTTCTGCGCAGTCCGGATGTCGAATTCGAAATCGGTGAACCCGTGATCCTGGAAAATCTCGGTGAGGATATCCTGCGCGGTCTTGTTCTGGAAAATCCGGCAGTCGGTCGAGCGCGTCAGAAACCAGAACCACGGCGCCACCGTCATTTGATATTGCGTCACCTTGCCCGGATTGCCCGCCCGATCGAACGACGTGACGTAGCCGTCGAAGTAACGGATGCTGTCGGTGGCGCCTGACGACACGATGCGCTCAAGCGTGGACTGCCGTGCGCTCTGGTCGAATCGGATCTTGATCGGTTGCCCGATCAGTTGGTCGGGCACCAGATCATGCTGGTGTGACAGCAAATCCAGGTGGATCTCCGGCAACCGATTGACGTGTTCGTCGATAACCGCGGTGCTGACCAGCAGCACGTCCGGACCGAGCGGCGAATCGATGGTCACGTATCGATTTAGCTGAGTCAGTCGAGCAACGCCGCCGGCCGCATTGTTGAGCGCGTCCGCAATCGCGGCCGGCGTCTTGTTCATCAGCGAGAAACCGGTCTGCGCGAGCTGGACGGCGCGTTGCACGGTGTCGATATGACTTGCGACGCCGGCGAGCGGGCCAATCTGGCCTGCTACCGTGGACGCAACCGGCCCGGCAAGGCCGCCGAGCGCGCTCAGAGAGCCGAACAGATTCCCGCCGGAACCAGCCGGAATACCGCCATTCGGGGCGAAACTCATTTGAATTCCCTTTATTTTCGTCTCAGGTTCTGTCCCCAATTGACTCACCAACTTGAGGCCCCGCTACTGTAGGACAAAACGTTTGCCAGCGAAAGATACCTGAAATTCCTTTGCAATTTCCCTGCTGATACCCTCTCCACCCGCCAATCAAATAAGTGGTTGGGTGCCGGCGCAGGGTTCACCGCGTCGCAATACCGCACAGGTCTCCGCCGAGACCAAGACGATTTGCACGAAGCTGGTGACAGGAACGTACGGGGAAAATAATCGATCCATCACGCGCCCCAATCCGGCGAGACTGAATTGGACGAAACGCGGCTCGTCAATCACGAGCCGGATCTCCAATCCTTGGACGAACGCTGAAGCCGGCTTGCCCGGCATCCAGCGCCGCACCCGTTCAGTCGACAGGGATACGAGCGCGTCGAAACGCCGCCCGGCGTCGGGGGCAAACTTGCCGAAGCGGGTGCACAGCCGCTTGAATTCATTGAGGCCTTCGGCGTTCAGCCGCACTGCCTGCGGAACCAGCCACGACATCAATTCCCACAGCTCGCCGCGACGAAGCATCGGCGCGGGACTTGCGCTGGGCTGCGCCAATAACTCGATTTCGTCACCGGCGTCTCCATCGCGCACGGCCAACTGGCGTTCGCGTATGTCCACCAGGTTGCCATTTGTGCAAGACAGCACGATGTCGAGTTGGCGCTGCGCGGCCGGATCAACGGGCTCGCCGCGAGCATTCACAAGTGCGAGTTCCAAGCCACGCAACCCGTCTGCGCGCGCTCCAGTTGCCTGTCCGCGCGGCGTTTCCTGTCCCGTCTTCCCGGGCTCGGAAGGCGGCTTCGGCGCGCGCCTGGCTTCGTCGCGCAAAACAACCCAATACAGGCCTGGCGCTGCGCCAAACGCGTGCTGCAAAGATTCGAAGGGCGGCAAAATCGCGGTGCCCCGGGCGGTCGTTATGCGAACCTGGTCAACTGACCACACCTCGCTCGTAGCTGCGGTCTTGAGCGAAAACGGTTTCAGCGGATAGTACGCTTGCCCGGCCTTCGTTTCGATCGGCTCCGCATTGCTCGAGAACAAGTTGACTACTGGTGTGCAAAATAGCCGGAGATTGTCGGCCGACGCTCCGACCAACCGTTGAGCGCGACGTGAGTCCGGATGGATGCCGGCAAGGGCCAAATGCAACGTGATCCGGCGCGCGCCAACCGCCAACCGTTTCAACCGCGCCAAATTCAGATCGAGGTTGTCAAATCGAGCGGGAAACGCGCCGTACTCCATCAACAGATGAAACGGAGCAATCGTGTTGTCGGGAGGCGGCGGAAGCAGCGCGTCGGCATCGTCGAAACCTGCGGCCGCCAGCGGCATGTCCACCCGACGCCAGCGCCCGTTGCCGTCCAGTTCAACAAAGGCACGCCTGGCGTGCAACAGCACGCCGTCGGCGAGCGCGGCCACCACCTCCCTCTCCCCCGCCAAATGCAGCCGCAGCATGTCTGGAGCATCCGAGAACTGGGTTGACGGCGATGTGAGCTCAAGGGTGAAAGACAAAATCCCCGTCGTGTCGGGCGGCAGTGGGGTTTGCATCGGCGCGACGGTCGACGTCGCGTAACGTACGCCGGAGACAGCCACCGGCACCAACGTGACGTCGGCGGCGGTGCGGAACACCTGACGGCTATTCGGCGCCACCAGCTGCGTGCCGCGTGGAACAAGCCGCGGCTCAGTCTGCTTGCTGTCTCGATCCACGCGAAATTGGGCCATCGCACAAGATGGAAACGGCCGCAGGAACGCTCCGTGGATCGTGTCAATCAACGCGTGCGTAAACTCCGGCACCTCATCTTCGAGTCGGATGTCGTGCCGAGCGCACATCAACGCGAACGATTGCAGCAGCCGTTCGACATATGGGTCATCCGAGTGCTCACCGGACATCGCAAGACGAGCCGCGACTTTGGGGTAAAGCTCGGCGAATGCGCGCGTCGAACGGCGCAGCAGACCCAGCTCACGCTCAAAATGCGGTAGAAGATCCTCGGGTTCGATGGCCATACGCGTTTCAGATGGTCACGCCGATCTGTCAATCGGTACCGTGCTCATAGGTAGACGCGCCGATTCTAACCGGGCACCGCGCACGCTTATCTCGAATTTATCGAGTCGGGGGCGAATAAATGAGAATGCTCGAAATACGCAAGCCCTGAGCACCGCCGATTTTATGAAGCGAGGGCAGCCACTATGGCCCTCGTGACAGCCCTCTGGGCTTCGGTGGTGTCAAAACTGGAGTTGCCCCTGTAATACCGGACACGGCATCACACTAAGGTTGCTGAATCCATCGAGCGCCGGAACTCGCGAGGCGAGCGGTATTTCAGCGCGCTATGAGGATGCTTCTCGTTGTAATGCTCCAACGCGATGGCCAAGTTGCGTGCGGCAGTCGCTGCGTCCGGCTTCGGCATGAAGGCGACGTAGTCGCGTTTCATCGTCGTCACGAAGCTCTCGGCTATCCCGTTACTTTGCGGGCCGCACACCGGCGTGGTCAATGGCTTCAGGCCGATGGCCACTGCGAACCGGCGCGTGTCGTCGGCCGTGTAGCCCGAGCCGTTGTCACTCAGCCACTCGATTTCGGACGGGGTGTGCAGTTCGTTGCCAAACCGATTTTCCACTGCAGCCAGCATCACGTCGCGCACGATGTCACCGCTGTGGCCTGCCGTCGTGGCCGCCCAGCTCATCGCCTCACGATCGCAACAGTCCAGCGCAAACGTCACGCGCAGCGGCTCGCCGTTGTCACAGCGAAACTCGAATCTATCGGAACACCATCGCTGATTCGAAACTCTCGCGGACCATCGCCAGCTTCTGCTCCGCCGTCCAGCGCCGCCGACGCACCGGGCCCGTCAACACTTCCATCACTTCCTGCCTGGTGTTAGTCAAAAACACAGTCTTATGCCTACCCGTTATTGTAAGTGGGTGACTGTGTCCGGCGTTTCAGGGGGCTGCTCCATCGAGCCATCCGGGCCGATGCGCAGGAACAGTCCGCGCCCATCCGAGAGGAAATACAACTTCCCGGTCGCCTTCTCGGCTTCGATTTGTCTAACCGTCAGAGCACCCATGATCGCCCTCCTTTGATATTGCAACCGGGTTGGCCCGCGCATCTCTACGCAGAGCCTACCCCACATCGCAAACACTAAAAAAACACTAAAAAGTTGCGGCTCGTGGAGAATTTCCGCAGAAGTTGGTGGACCACCAACTTCCCGCAACCCCTTGATGGATGGGGCTTTGACGGATTTCAACGGACCTGGCCGGATCACCCAAAAAACAATCACGATTCGTTTAACTTTCCGTGAGGACTTCGACACCGGCCGCCGCCTACGATGGGCGCATGTTTTCAGCACCTGCTTCCAGGAGCCCATCATGCCCACCCGCAGACATCTGCTGTTCGCCGGCGCCACCGGCCTC
>Ga0268257_1003363_pt1 | contig 10175 bp, 9 predicted proteins | sample AgamicAtPrz_FD_200249 | JGI IMG/M metagenome (GOLD analysis project Ga0268257, IMG submission 200249) | Agave microbial communities from Guanajuato, Mexico - At.P.rz (v2) (version 3) | ecosystem: Host-associated > Plants > Phyllosphere > Phylloplane/Leaf | place: Guanajuato, Mexico | collected...
GTACTTCATGTTGGTGGTGGATATAACGATAAGGAGAAAGCTCTCGAGTTATTTATTCACAATTGGGCCTATATTTCTCCAGCTATCCAACAAATGATTATGCTCGAAAACGATGATACGACGTTTACGGTGAAAGACACCCTTTATCTTTGTGAAAAGTTAGGCATACCGATGGTGTTTGATTATCATCATCACCTCGCAAACCATGACGAAGAAGAGTGGATGGCGGATTGGGAGCGGATTGTTGCAACCTGGGCCCAGTCTCCGCTGCCAATTAAGATGCATATTTCCAGTCCACGCTCCGAAAAGGATTTCCGAGCACATGCGGACACAATTGACCCTCATATGTTTCTGAGGTTCTTACAGCAAATCAAAGGGACAGTTCCTGAGATTCACTGTATGATTGAAGCGAAGCAAAAAGATGCGGCGCTTTTCCAACTTGCAGAGGATTTGCAAGGAAAAGACGGACTTATGTGGATTGACCAATCGAGTTTTATAATCCAATAAAGGATTGGTAGAGAAGTTGGGCAAAGAAAAAGGGATCGCAGTGAAAGATCATTCGACTGCAAATCCCTGTTATTTTTGCGCTAGTAAACCAATTATGGCAATGATAATAATAGCAGCCCAGATGAGCACTTTCCAAGGGGATTGATAAGAAATACTTTTCTTCCTGTTGCTCGCCCAGTTCGCGGTACCCTTAATTGAATCTGAAAGCTCCTTTTTATTAAAATAGGGAATAGCTCCTAGTAAGAAGCCGCCAAGTAAACCAAATAGGTGGGCAGTAATATTAATGTTCGGCTGCAGGAAGGTCATAATCAAACTAACGACACAAAGGGTAAGGATAATTTGTAAATTCTGTTTGGAAAGCATATGTTTCCGGAACAGAATAATCGCAAGATAATAGCCAAACAGACCAAAAATTGCTCCACTTGAGCCCACATGTGTGTAAGTGAGCGGTTCAAGCAGCAATGTGGCAACATTTGCAATGATTCCTGAGAGTAGATAAATAAATAAAAATCGCCCGCTGCCAAGCATGCGCTCAAGTGCCGGTCCAAATAATACAAGTGAAAAGCTATTAAAAAGCGTGTGAGAGAATCCGCTATGCATAAAGGTCGGTGTAATCAGCCGCCAATATTCCCCTTCCATAATGTAAAGATTTACTCCAGAAAGATTTTCAAAGAACCAATTGTTTGGGAAGATTGGTAAACTAGTTAACAGATATATTCCTAAATGAATGGTAACAATAATAGAAACAATTGGATAAAGGCGGATAAAATCTCGAAAGCTCTCCGTTCTCGTAAACATCACTTACACCTCCTGAGTCTCATCTTATTTATTGACGAATTTCCATTCTTGTACACTATTACTTATGCTAATCATATAACAAATAGAAGGAAGATGAACAATGATTAAAGGGATTGGAATCGATATAATTGAACTTTCTAGGATTCAGAATATCCTTATGCGGCAAAAGAAGTTTGTTGACCGCGTGTTAACCCCGAAAGAACGGCGGAAATTCGAGGAGTTATCGGCTGTAAGGAAAGTAGAATATTTAGCAGGGCGATTTGCGGCAAAAGAAGCCTTTTCAAAAGCAAATGGAACGGGTATTGGTGAGGAATTGTCATTTCAAGATATTGAAATTGACAATGACAGCTCAGGAAAACCATGTATTGTAAAGCCTGAAGTCCGGGCCCATTTATCTATTTCACATAGTAGAGATTATGCCATAGCACAAGTAACAATTGAAGAAGAGTAGGGACATTAATTTAATATAACTGCTGTGTTAAAAGTAAAATTGATTTTTGGCACTCTGTTGACCTTCGTTCCAGGCACGAAGACTCCTGCGGGAGACCCCGCAGGAGGAAAGCGACGAGGAGGCTCCCTGGCACGCCCGCGGAAAGCGAAGTGCCTGGAACGGAAATCAACAGACTAGTTTAACGCAGCTTAAAAAATAAAATAGCTTGGCAACTTCCTTATCATAATCCCAAAGGTTGTCTCATATATTCATAGGGAAACAGGAGAGACAAGGTCAGCTATGGTCATTTTGGATAGCAAACTCCATTGCCTGACCCCTGCCTTTCTCTTCTCCATAATCATATGAAACGAGACAAGAAGGGGTTGAAGGAATGAGGAAAAAGTTGTTGCTGCTAGTTACAGGGCTAATGGTCATTTTTGTACTAGCTGCCTGTGGCTCTAAATCACAAGGTGATGTAGTCAAAGAGCTAACCGGGAAACTAGATGACTTAAGTGGCTATAAGGTGAATGCAAAAATGACGTTAAAAATGGGAACTGATTCACAAATTTATAATGTGGAAATTTGGCACAAGGATCCTACTTTTTATCGTGTAAATTTGAAAAACGCCCAAAAGGACCAAAGTCAGATGATTTTAAGGAATAACCAAGGGGTATTTGTTCTGACACCTGCACTAAATAAGAGCTTCCGCTTCCAAAGCGATTGGCCGCAAAACAGCAGCCAGGCCTACTTGTATGAATCATTGATTAAGGACATTGTTGCTGATAAAAGTGCAAAGTTCTCTACCACAAAACAATATTATGTATTTGAAACGAAAACTCGTTATCAAAACAATACAATGCTTCCATTCCAAGAGATTAAACTAAATAAAAGCGATTTATCGCCTGCGGTAGTAAAAGTCATGGACCCGGATCGAAATGCCCTTGTTACGGTAGAGTTTTCTAAAGTGAAATTTAATGCCAGCTTTGACAAGGACGACTTTGATATGAAGAAAAACATGACACGTGCGCAGCTTAATTTACCAGCCATGGCCGACGGCGGCGATGATGCCTTTACAGTTATGTATCCAACCATGGAGTTAAAAGGAACCAAATTAATTGAGGAAAAAGAAGTGGCACTTGAAGATGGAAAAAGGGTTGTTCTTACCTACGATGGTAAAAAATCTTTTACCCTTGTTCAAGAAAAAGTTACAGCAAAAACAGCATCCACCAACCCAACCTATGTTGAAGGAGATATTGTTGACTTAGGTATGACGATTGGAGCTGTTTCAGACCACTCAATCTCATGGTCGCATAATGGTGTGGATTACATGATTGCTTCGAAGAGCTTAACTAAAGAAGAGTTAATTGAGGTGGCTGCATCTGTCCAAGGTGAAGCTGTAAAATAAATTATTAGCTAAACAGGCTCATCTTGGGCCTGTTTTTTTGTTTGTTTGTAGAACGGAACAGTAGTATGATAATTTTGTGATAATAAGGAAAAATATTTAATTAAAGCTATTAGGAAGTGGAAACATGGAAGAGCAAGGTTTTTTCTATCGTGATACATGGGCCGAAGTCGATTTAGATTGTATATCTGCGAATATTGCCTCCATTAAGAAGCAATTACCTCAAGAGGTGAGGGTGATTGCCGTTGTGAAAGCCAATGCATACGGGCATGGAGATGTTCAAGTCGCAAAAATAGCACTAGAAGCAGGGGCTGCCTATCTAGCTGTTGCATTTATGGATGAGGCGATCGCTCTAAGGAATAAAGGGGTTACAGCGCCTATCCTCGTTTTGGGGGCTTCTCGTCCTGAAGATATCCAAGTGGCAGCAAAATTTGCTATCACCCTTACTGTTTTTCAAAAGGAATGGCTAGAAGAGGCATTGAAATATGTAAAAGCGGATGATCGAATTTCCTTTCATATCAAAGTCGACACAGGTATGGGGAGAATTGGCGTGCGGAGTATACCGGAATTGATTGCCGTCGAACAAATGATTGCTGAACATAACCAATTTAATCTTGAAGGTGTTTTTACTCATTTTGCGACGGCGGATGAACTAGATGAAACCTATATGTACCAGCAACTGACTTTATTCGAAAGTATGGTTACTGCGCTCAAACAAAAACCAGAATATGTTCACTCTAGCAATAGTGCAGCAGCTTTGCGCTTTCCAAAGACTTATTTTAATGCAGTTCGGATTGGGATTGCGATGTATGGATTAACTCCTTCATTGGAGATGGAAGATAAAATTCCCTTCAAGCTAAGGGAGGCTTTTTCCCTTCGAACTAGACTTGTCCATGTCAAGAAAATGCCAAAGGGTGAAAAATTGAGTTACGGGGCAACCTATGAAACTGACAATGAAGAGTGGATTGGGACCATTCCGATTGGGTATGCGGACGGTTGGATCCGTAAGCTGCAAGGGCAAGAAGTACTTGTAGAAGGGACCAGGGCGCCGATTGTCGGTAGAATTTGTATGGATCAATGTATGGTGCGCCTGCCGTATGGTGTTCCAATTGGGACACCAGTCACATTAATGGGCGCTCAAGAAAACCAGTTTATTTCAATCAATGAAATTGCCAAAAAATTAGAAACCATTAATTATGAAATCCCTTGTATCATTGCCAGTCGAGTTCCGCGTCTTTATAAAAAAGGAGGAAAAGTTGTCGATTTAAAAAATTATCTACTCGAAAATTAATGGCCTAAATGAAGTTTTTTCATCATATTTATGATATTGCGGTGATTTGTGCATAAAAGGGTCTTTTATTGGCTTATAATACAGTAGTATTATAATTAGTCTATGCAATAGGTTCGATTAATGTTATTATTAAAAATGGTACAGATAATAAATGAAACTCACTGTGTGAAACAGGCCGAAAGGCGATTCATCATGTGCAGTGGCGTTTATGCATCAGAAGGAATTCTGGTTAGATAAAAATGGTGTGTAGTGATGGTGGAGGTGTATGTTTGTGTCTGAATCCGGCGCAACTACGGAAATCTTAGTGAAGTTACCGCAACATCTTTTAACTGAATTAGATGGTTTTGTGAAACAAGAGAATGTAAACCGCAGCGAGTTTATCTACCAGGCAACAAAAATGTATTTACGCGAACGTAAAAAGAGACAAATTCGCGAGTCGATGAGACGTGGATACATGGAAATGGCCAAGATAAATCTAGGGATTGCATCAGAAGCATTTTTAGCAGAATATGAGGCAGAACACACAGTTGAACGTCTTGTAAGCGGAGGATAATCCTTTGATAGTCAAACGTGGTGACGTTTATTTCGCGGACCTATCCCCAGTTGTTGGTTCTGAACAAGGCGGCGTCCGACCTGTACTTGTCATCCAAAACGACATCGGGAATCGGTTTAGTCCCACAGTGATTGTTGCAGCGATTACAGCTCAAATTCAAAAAGCCAAGCTTCCTACTCATGTAGAAATTGATGCGAAGCGCTACGGATTTGAACGAGATTCGGTCATTCTGTTAGAGCAAATTCGTACAATTGATAAGCAGCGGTTAACCGATAAAATCACCCATCTCGATGACGAAATGATGGAGAAAGTGGATGAAGCCTTGCAGGTAAGCCTGGGTCTCATCGAATTTTAATTTAAAGTACGCTCTTTCTAGAAAGAGCGTTTTTTCATACATATCCTGTTCTCATTCTCAAATTTGCTAAGGCAAGCCATTGTGCTTGCCTATTTTTTTTATAAAGGCTGTGTTAATGGTCAATGTTGATTTTGTAGCTATGTTGATTGGAGTGGAAGGAGCGAGACTCCTGCGGGAGCACGGGGCAGGGGTGACCCCGCAGGAGCGCAGCGACGAGGAGGCTCCCCGGCACGCCAGCGGAAAGTGAAGCGCCTGGAGTGGAAAACAACAGCCAAGTCTAACGCAGCCTTGATAGGATCGGGTGGATGGCCGTTTAATGAAACGGAAAGTTTATTCTGCTACAATAGAATAAAAGGAATGGAGGGCAAGTTTTGTGAATGATACAATCGTAAAAGATGATCAATTGTTAAAGAAAATTGCTGCTGAGTTAGCAATATCTTTTAAACAAGTAAAAAGTGTTATTTCCTTATTAGATGAAGGCAATACAGTTCCTTTTATTGCTCGATATCGTAAAGAAATGACAGGAGCACTTGATGAAGTCCAAATTAGAAATATTTTAGAACGCTGGCAGTATGTCCAAAACCTTGAGCAAAGAAAAGAAGAGGTTATCCGCATAATTGCTGAGCAAGGGAAATTAACTGACGAACTGAGCGCTTCAATCACTAAGGCTGAAAAGCTTCAAGAGGTTGAAGATTTATACAGACCTTATAAACAAAAAAGAAGAACTAAAGCAACGATTGCGAAGGAAAAAGGTCTTGAACCACTAGCTGAATGGCTACTGACATTCTCAAAAGAATCGATTGAGGAAAAGGCAAAACAATTTTTGTCAGAGGAAAAAGAAGTTCTCTCGGCTGAGGATGCCATTTTAGGTGCGAAAGACATTATTGCTGAACGGGTTTCGGATGATGCCGAAAGCCGAAAATGGATTCGGAAGGAAACGTTTAAGTCCGGTGCAGTTGTATCAGTAGTGAAAGATGCAGAAAAAGACGAGAAAAACGTCTATGAAATGTACTATGAATATGAGGAACCAGTAAATAAAATTGTCCCACATCGAATTCTTGCCCTAAACCGCGGGGAAAAGGAAGACATTTTGCGAGTATCTTTAAAGATGAATTCCGATTTGATCCTTTCCTATTTGTCGAGAAAATGGATTCGGGCCCAGCACTCACCGGCGGCGCCTGTTGTGTTAGAGGCACTGGAGGATAGTTATAAACGATTGATTCAACCCTCGATTGAGCGCGAAATTCGGAGTGAATTAACGGAAAAAGGTGAAGAGCAAGCCATACATATATTCTCTGAAAATCTTCGGAACTTACTTTTGCAGCCGCCGCTAAAAGGTAAAGTGGTTATCGGGGTTGACCCAGCTTATCGGACAGGTTGTAAACTGGCAGTAGTGGATGAAACAGGCAAGGTTCTGAAAATTGATGTGATTTATCCGCATCCACCTGTTTCAAAAACGAAAGAAGCCCGCGAAAAGTTTATTAACATCCTTCGCGACTATAAAGTAGAGATGGCTGCGATTGGAAATGGGACAGCTTCAAGGGAAACAGAACAGTTTGTTGCGGATATCTTAAAGGAAATGGATGAGGAAATTTTCTACTTAATTGTCAATGAAGCCGGTGCGAGTGTATACTCAGCATCTGAACTTGCTAGAGAAGAGTTTCCGAATCTCCAGGTAGAAGAAAGAAGTGCGGCATCTATTGCCCGTCGTTTGCAGGACCCATTAGCAGAATTGGTGAAAATTGATCCGAAATCTGTTGGCGTCGGTCAATACCAGCATGATGTTTCTCAAAAACGATTATCAGAATCGTTACACTTCGTTGTCGAAACGGCAGTTAACCAAGTCGGTGTGAATGTAAATACCGCCTCTCCGTCACTTTTACAATATGTAGCAGGATTGAACAAGACAGCTGCAAATAATATTGTCAAAAAGCGTGAAGAGGAAGGGAAATTTACGAGCAGGGTTCAATTAAAGAAGGTTCCACGTCTAGGGGCGAAAACCTATGAGCAGGCGATTGGGTTCTTACGAGTGTTGGATGGCAAACAGCCGCTTGATCGTACAGGAATTCATCCGGAAAATTACGATGAAGTGAAGAAATTATTAGCAAGTCTCGGATTTACAACCGATGACCTTGGTTCGGAAGAGTTGAAAACAGCCCTAAATGGTTTAGATTTAACATCCGTATCTGAGGAACTTGCCATTGGGGAGCTAACGCTAAAGGATATTATTGATGCGTTGGTAAGACCGGAACGTGACCCTCGTGATGATTTACCTCGCCCTCTATTGAAAAAAGATGTTTTAAAGCTTGAGGACCTTAGCGCTGGATTGGAACTGCAAGGTACCGTCCGGAATGTAGTCGACTTCGGTGCGTTTGTCGATATCGGTGTGAAACAGGATGGGCTCGTTCATATATCCAAACTCAGCAACCGATTTGTAAAGCATCCTTTAGACATTGTATCGGTAGGGGATGTTGTCACCGTATGGGTAGACTCGGTTGATATGAAAAAGGGCCGGGTAGCGTTAACGATGCTTGCGCCATCGAAATAGTAGAGAGTACCAGGTTCATTACTATATAAAACAGGATTTCCATGACTGAATGAAGACCATTTCGCCTAGCGATTTGGTCTTCGTTTTTAGTAGCGGTGAATCCAGCACTGTGGTTGCTTGAATTTAAGGCATTGTTATATTCATTGTTGATTTTCGTGTAGGTATGAGAATTCATAGGCGGAGATATTCCGGCTAATGTATACAATGGAAACTTAAGAGGCAGATATAAGCGGAGATATTCCGATTAACTGCCCTAAATAAGACAAAATCCAAAGGTTTGGATAATATAAACGGAAAAACTTCCTTTATTTTTAAGGAAATATGGGTATTTCCCAATTTAAACGGAATTTTTCCTTTTATTTTTCAAGCACAGTGAAATCAACATTAAGACAAAAAAAGTGCAAAGCCCAAGGATGCTCTGCACTATAAATTCTTCTCCTTTTCTTAGGAGAAGTGTTTCTTTCTGTAAAAGAACCAGCACTGGTTCAACATCTTGATCTGATAGCGATCTTTCTCATAAAAAGCTCTTTTCATTTGGTTTTGCAACCAAGTTGGCATAATAAAACCTCCCGAAAAGTACTAAAGGTATATACACTATATGCTATAATAGGTTGTCATGTTCGCATAGAAAGAGAGGGATCCCAAAATGGAACAACAACAACTTCAATTATTAGTTGAAAAGATATCTGTTGAGTCTTTTGGGAAGCCGTTTTTACATCAAGCATCCTTTAATCCAAGACTAAGATCAACTGGCGGCAGATACCTTCTTGGAACACATAATATTGAGATCAATAGAAAGTATTACGACCAGCTTGGCGAACAAGAATTAATAGGGATCATTAAACATGAACTATGCCATTATCACCTTCACCTGGAAGGGAAGGGGTATCAGCACAAGGACCAAGATTTTAAGCATTTATTAAAAAAGGTTGGCGCACCACGATTTTGTGCACAACTGCCAGATATAAAAGTAAAACGAACCCCGAAAAGGATCCTTCTGTATCAATGTACAAAATGTCAGCAATCATACAGAAGAAAAAGAAGCATAGATACTAGTAGATATGTGTGTGGAAAATGCAGAGGGAAATTGACGAAAATAAAAGAAATAACCTTAGGATAAGGGAAGAATTTGAAAAAAAACTTTCTTCAAAAACTATGTTGACTTTCTATCGTATCGTCATTATAATGTAAAGAGTCGATAAGGTAATGCCTTGTTGAAAGAGATTATTCCGCAGTAGCTCAGTGGTAGAGCTATCGGCTGTTAACCGATCGGTCGTAGGTTCGAGTCCTACCTGCGGAGCCATATGGGGAAGTACTCAAGAGGCTGAAGAGGCGCCCCTGCTAAGGGTGTAGGTCGGGTGACCGGCGCGAGGGTTCAAATCCCTCCTTCTCCGCCATATTTTTTAGGCCCCTTGGTCAAGCGGTTAAGACACCTCCCTTTCACGGAGGTAACACGGGTTCGAGTCCCGTAGGGGTCATTTGGGATGGGAAGTGACTTTGATTCATTTCCTGTTTCTTATTCTCAATTTAATTATTATTGGGCTATAGCCAAGCGGTAAGGCATCGCACTTTGACTGCGACATGCGTTGGTTCAAATCCAGCTAGCCCAGCCATTTTTTTAAATCAATAAATATCTATGCGGGTGTGGCGGAATTGGCAGACGCACCAGACTTAGGATCTGGCGCCGCAAGGCGTGGGGGTTCGACTCCCTTCACCCGCACCAATCATTTCACTTGAATTTAATTAATTAGTGTGATATGATTATTTTTGTCGCTAATCATCATGCGGTCGTGGCGGAATGGCAGACGCGCTAGGTTGAGGGCCTAGTGGGGGCAACCCCGTGGAGGTTCAAGTCCTCTCGGCCGCACCAAATTAATTGTTGACAGACAGTGCTGAGTGTGTTATAGTTTAAAAGTTGACTTTTTAAATTAATGCGCCCGTAGCTCAATTGGATAGAGCGTCTGACTACGGATCAGAAGGTTGTGGATTCGACTTCTTCCGGGCGCGCCATATAGACGGGAAGTAGCTCAGCTTGGTAGAGCACTTGGTTTGGGACCAAGGGGTCGCAGGTTCGAATCCTGTCTTCCCGACCATTTTAAATTAATATGCGGGTGTAGTTTACTGGTAAAACCTCAGCCTTCCAAGCTGATGTAGTGGGTTCGATTCCCATCACCCGCTCCAAAACTTCTAATAATTGTTCTTTGAAAACTAAACAAACAAAATCGTGCAAACAAACAATAAATTTTAGTTTCTTTTAAAGAAACTAAGCCAACGTAACAAATGAGCTAATC
>Ga0268257_1003365_pt1 | contig 10168 bp, 10 predicted proteins | sample AgamicAtPrz_FD_200249 | JGI IMG/M metagenome (GOLD analysis project Ga0268257, IMG submission 200249) | Agave microbial communities from Guanajuato, Mexico - At.P.rz (v2) (version 3) | ecosystem: Host-associated > Plants > Phyllosphere > Phylloplane/Leaf | place: Guanajuato, Mexico | collected...
GAACGATGCCGCCGCTCATGGCGATCAGGCTCATGATCAATGGCGCATTCCAGCCGTGCCAGATGGCCAGGCTGTACTCCGGCAGAGTGCCGCCTACCACCGGCAGGGCGGCGGCGGCCAACAGCGGGCCGACCGATTGTGCCGGGAAGATGCCGACCACCAGGCAGGTGAGCACCAGCAGTTCGACCGGCGCGCGCATCCAGCGGGGTGGCTCGTGGGGCGTGTGCGGCAGGTCGTCTGCCGTTGGCCCGAAGAACACGTCGACGGTGAAGCGCAGCGCATAGGCCACGCTGAAGGTCCCGGCGAGGGTGGCGATCACCGGCAAGGCGGCTTCGACCCAGGCGGTGGAGGTAATGAACACGGTTTCGGCGAAGAACATCTCCTTGGACAGGAAGCCGTTCATCAGCGGCACCCCGGCCATCGAGGCGCTGGCGACCATGGCCAGGGTGGCGGTGAACGGCACCAGGCGGAACAGGCCGCTGAGGCGGCGGATGTCGCGGGTGCCGCTCTCGTGGTCGATGATCCCCGCAGCCATGAACAGCGAGGCCTTGAAGGTGGCGTGGTTGAGAATGTGGAACACCGCGGCGACCGCTGCCAGGGGGCTGTTCAGGCCCAGTAGCAGGGTGATCAGGCCCAGGTGGCTGATGGTCGAGTAGGCCAGCAGGCCCTTGAGGTCGTTCTGGAACATCGCGGCGAAGGCGCCGAGCAACAAGGTGGCGGCACCGGCGCCGCCGACGATCCAGAACCACTCCTCGCTGCCCGACAACACGGGCCACAGCCGGGCGAGCAGGAACACCCCGGCCTTGACCATGGTCGCCGAGTGCAGATAAGCCGATACGGGAGTGGGCGCCGCCATGGCATGGGGCAGCCAGAACTGGAAGGGGAATTGCGCGCTCTTGGTCAGGGCGCCGATCAGGATCAGGGGCAGCAGCACCGGGTACAGCGCATGCTGGCGGATGATGTCGCCGGCAGCCAGGACCTTGTCCAGGTCATAGCTGCCGACCACATGGCCGAGCAATAGGGCCCCTACCAGCAGGCACAAGCCACCGGCCCCCGTCACCATCAACGCCATGTAGGCGCCGCGGCGGGCGTCGGCGCGGTGGTGCCAGTAGCCGATCAGCAGGAACGAGAACAGGCTGGTCAACTCCCAGAAGAACACCAGCTGGAGCAGGTTGCCGGAGATCACCAGGCCCAGCATGGCGCCCATGAACGCCAGGAAGAAGGCGAAGAAGCGCGGCACCGGGTCCTGCGGCGACATGTAGTAGCGCGCATACAACGCCACCAGGCTGCCGATACCCAGCACCAGCAGGCTGAACAGCCAGGCGAATCCGTCCATGCGCAGGACCAGGTTCAGCCCCAGGCTGGGCAGCCACAGGAATTCCTCGCGAATCACCCCGCCATCGGCCACCTGAGGGTACAGCAACGCCACCTGGACGGTGCCGACCAGGGCCACGAGCCCGGCGAGAATGGACTCGGCGTTGCGTGCGTTGTGCGGCAGGACAGCCGCCAGGCAACTGCCCACGAAGGGCAGAAGCAATAGCACAATCAATGACATAGCGTTCTGTTCTGAGAAGTTTGCCAAGGATCATACGTGCCGGGGGGATGATCACCAACACGCAAGCAGTTGCAGGATCGTACAAATGTGCTGTGACAAGCTGTTTTTTTATAACAGTTTTTTACAAAGCATAGCGGGTGAGCGCGTAGCCGTGGGGCTGCTTTGCAGCCCCGAGGAAGTGCAGGAGGGTTACAATCCCGTCTCGCGCTGACGCGCGTCATCGTCCGGCAACGCCTCTGCCTCATCCTGGCGACGAATCTTCAGCTCGCTCACCACCACCGCCAGCACGATCAGCACTCCGCCGATCAACGCCACGCCAGGCAAACGCTCGCCGGCAATCCGCCCGACAATACCTGCCCACACCGGCTCGCCGGCATAGATCAGCGTGGCGCGGGTCGGCGAGACCGACTTCTGCGCCCAGTTCATCGCCACCTGGATCACCGCGCTCATGGCGCCCAGGCCCACCGCGCTGGCCAGCAGCAGCCAGGAGAAGTCGGGGAGCTGCTCCTGGGTCGGCACGATCATCAGGAACGACAGCGCCGAGGCGGTGGCCAACTGCACCACGGTGACCCGACGCACATCCACCTTGCCCGCGTAGCGGCTGATCAGGATGATCTCGCCGGCGATTGCCACGGCGCTGACCAGCGTCACCAGCTCGCCTTCGCTGAAGTGCAGCGCGCCGCCCTCGGGGCCGGCCAGCAGCATCAGCCCGGCGAAGGCCAGGCCGATGCCCAGGCTCGGCATCAGGCCCGGGCGCCGGCCCAGCACCAGCCATTGCAACAAGGGCACGAAGGGCACATAGAGCGCGGTGATGAATGCCGACTGGCTGCTGCTGATGGTCTGCAGGCCCATGGTCTGCAAGCCGTAGCCAAGCATGATCGACACGCCGATCAGCACCCCGGCCTTGAGTTCGGTGAAGGTCAGCCCCGCCAGCGAGCGGGCCGAAACCAGGCCGACGAACAACGCGGCGGCAGCGAAGCGCAGGCCGACGAAGAACATCGGGCCACTGACGGTCATGACGTTGTGCACGATAAGGAAGGTGCCGCCCCAGAGCATGGTGATGAACACCAGCACCAGTTCGGCCTTGCTCAGGCGGAAGGTGACGGCGGGCTTGCTGGGGGAGGCCTGGCTCATGGTCTTGCGCACTCGGAAGGGGCGGCGCACAATTCGCCGCAAAGTGGGCAGTATACTGCGCACCCCCTACCAGTGAGCAATATAGTGCACAAAGATTCCGAGCACCGGGCTTCGGTGCTGCAGCATGTCAGCCAGAATGTTCGCCGCCTGCGCGGTGACGCCGGCCTGAGCCAGGCCGCCCTGGCCGAGCGCTCCGGGGTCAGCCGGCGCATGCTGGTGGCCATCGAGGCCGGCGAGAAGAATGTCAGCCTCACCACCCTGGACTTGATCGCCGAAGCGCTCGGGGTGGCGTTCAGCACCCTGATCCAGGCCCCCGAGCGCCGCGACCCCAGCCGTATCGACGAGCTGGCCTGGGCCGGCGTGCACCCTGCCAGCCGGGCCGTGCTGCTGGGCAGCAGCCCGGCCCGGCGTGAGGTCGAGCTGTGGGAATGGACCCTCGCCCCTGGCGAGTGCTATGCCAGCGAGGCAGACGCCGCCGGCTGGAGCGAACAGATCTATGTGACCGAAGGCCGCCTGACGCTGGTCATCGAAGGCGGCGAGCAGCAGTTGGGCAAGGGCGAGTTCTTCGTCTTTCCCAGCAATTGCCGCTACGCCTATCGCAATGATGGCGAGGAAACGGTGCGTTTCATACGCAATGTGGTGATCTGAGGGGGCAGGGCAGCGGTACGTCGGTGCTGGCGACATCGGCACAGGCAAGCGCCAACGCGTCCATCAGTCATCAGCGGCTGATTCTCACTCCTGGCTGGGTGGGTGAGGGCCAGGCCCTTCATCGGCCAGCCGGTCATGGTGATTGCGCAACGGGCACTCCTTCAGCGACATGCAGCCACAGCCGATGCAGCCATCGAGCTGGTCGCGCAACATCACCAACTCGTCGATACGCCGGCTCAGATCGTCGCGCCAGCGCGCCGAGAGGCGCTGCCAGTCGTCGGCGGTGGGCGTGTGGTCACAGGGCAGGGTATCCAGGGCGCCGGCGATGTCGGCCAGGGGAATGCCCAGGCGCTGGGCCATCTTGATTACCGCCACCCGGCGTAGCACGGCCCGCGGGTAACGCCGCTGGTTGCCGGCGTTGCGGGTGCTGTGGATCAGGCCCTTGGTCTCGTAGAAGTGCAGGGCGGTAACGGCCACGCCGCTACGGGCGGCCAGCTGGCCGACGCTGAGCAGGCGTTCTTGGGAGGAAGGGGGCTTCATCGGCAACAAAATCCTTGACCTTGAGTTAGCTAGAGGTTTTACCCTCCACGACCATCTGCTGCAAGAGCCCAAACGAGGAGAAGCAACATGGCGTCCAATTCCCATTCCCTGTGGTTCACCCAGATGATCGAGTACGACGTGCCACCGCTGCGCCAGGATGCCCTGGCCGAAGCACTGGTGGTACGCAGCGAACACCTGGCGCAACGCTGCGACGGTTTGCTGAGCGTGAGTATCCAGGTCAGTGACGACGGTCGCCGGGTGCTTCAGCTCCTGCGCTGGCAATCACGCCGGGCGTGGGCGGCGGCGGCAGGAAGCTTCATCGAGGAGCCGTTCCTCGACCTACTGGGCGAACACCAGGCGCGCGGGGTGAACTTTGCAGCCTACCAGACCTTGCGCAGCCTGGTGCGCGGGGCCGATGGCGGTCTGCATTGCCAGCTGGGCAGCACTCAGGCGTACCAGGGCGCATAGTGCGGGTAGCGGTTCAGGCGGGCACCGATGACCATCTCGCTGATCCAGGCCGTGAGAATCGCGCTGTAGGCCTTCTGGCTTTCCTCGCTGGACAGCGCGTGGTCGGCGCCGTCGACCAGCCGGTGGGTCATCGAATGGGCGCTGACGAACGCCGAGCGGTAACTCATCAGCGTGCTGTGGGGGACGTAGTCATCCTGTTCGGACTCCACCAGCAGAACATCGCCGGCAAACTCGGCGCAGGCCGCCAGGGCGCGGTTGTCGGCAGGTCCGAGGGCGCGCAGGCGGTAGGCGCTCAGGCGCTGGCGATCCAGCGCCTGCTTGGGCGCGTTCCATTCATCGTCCCAGTACAGGGCCGGCACCCTCAACGCCAGCCACTTCACGGGGCGCCGCGGGGTGAGCAGGGTAGCCAGGTAACCGCCGTAGCTGCTGCCGATCACGGCAATGGCGCCGGGATCGACGGATGGGTGGCTCGCCAGCCGGTCGTAGGCAGCGACTAGGTCGGCCAGGTTCTGTTCTCGGGTGACGGTCAGGCGCTGGCTCTCGGTCTTTTCGTGACCGCGCAGGTCGAAGGTCATGCACACGCAGCCCAACCCGGTGATCTGCCGGGCACGGGCCAGGTCACGCTTCTGGCTGCCGCCCCAGCCATGGACGAAAAGAATCCCTGGCATGCGGCTGCCGGGGCTGACCAGGGTGCCGGCAATGGTTTCCCCTTCGACGCGCAGTTCCACGGTTTCACTCTCGATGGTCATGGTCGCGTATCCGTGCATATTTGCTGAGTTGTCCAAGTTCACTGTCGTGCCCCTGATAGAACAGTGTGGCGTCGGCGGGCAGGTGCGTCCGGCCGAACACCTCGTGGGTCGATGCGCATAGTCGCTGCAGTGCCGGATCCTCGGCGAAGGCCGTCAATGCCACGACCTCGGCCGGACTGGCGCCACCCAGGCGCCAGGATTGTTCGAGCACGCCACTGCGCAGATGGCCGTGGCTGTCACGTCCGCGGGCTATGTCATAGTTGCGGCGTGAAGCGATGAATCCGGCGAAATAACGTTCGGCGGCCTGTTCGTAGGCCATGGCCTGGGTGATGGCCAGACGTAGGTGATCCGCAAGCGGTAATTGCAGCAATTTCTGGTAGTCGCCGCGCACGAGCACCAGATCGGAGCCGCCGTACACCTTGGTGCCAGCGTGGTCGAGGGTCAGGTGCTGGATGCCGTGGTAGCTGAGGGTCAGCCCTGCTACGCGGACCTGGCCGACACTGAGGGTCTCGACGTCGTCGAGGTCTTCCTCCAGGACCAGGCCCCACAGTGCCAACGTCTGTTCGTCCATGCCCTCCAGCAACGGTTCCAGGGCCTGGGCGTCGGTGATGACCTGCTGGCCCCGACCGGCGCAGGCCTGCACCGGCTTGATGCGTACCGGCCCCTCGCGCAGCAGGAGCTTGGCCGCCCGGCGGGCATCGCCCTTGGAAAACACCGTATAGCCAGTGAGCAGGGCATCGCAGGCTTGCTGTGCAAACGCATCGGTCCAGCCGGGCGGGAAGCTGGCGTCGGCAGGCACTGGGTGGGAGATCGCCTTGGTAGCGAGGTGCGGATGACTGACGGCTCCGCCAAAAAGGTCGTTCTCGTCCTGGATGCCGAGCGTGGCCTGACGCGCTGGGTCGACCAAGGTTTCGCTAGGCACGTAGTAACAGCGTGCTTCGGCGTCGGGCAGAGGCGTTGGCGCGACGTGCTCGATCCTCAACAGGCGTGCCAGGTGCTCGGCGACCCTCAGTTGGGTCGCCCGCTCGTGTTCGGGTGTGTACTCGCGGGTATCGAGCAGTACGACAGCGCTTTTCGGTTCGCGGGAGTGGGGCATGGCCAGCCTCGCGTTTGCAGGGTGTGTAAGGGGTGTGAAGTCTCGTGGGTTGTTTAGTTCAGGAGGAGGGATCGACGGTCGGCAGGTCACTTGGGGCAATGCATGCCTTGTTACGGTCGTGGTGATTGCGGGCACCCGCCAGCTGTTTCATTATCGACGGCCTGGACCCGTCGACACCTATCCGCAGGAGTGCGCATGAACAGTCAGTCCCCGTTTCACGAATCCGTACCGGCGCGGCTTGCCCGCGTGCGCGAGGCCATGGCCCGGGAGGGCGTTGCTGCCCTGCTGGTGCCCTCGGCCGACCCGCATCTGTCCGAGTACCTGCCTGGCTATTGGCAGGGGCGGCAATGGTTGTCCGGCTTCGAGGGGTCGGTGGGCACGCTGGTGGTCACGGCGGATTTCGCTGGGCTTTGGGCTGACAGCCGCTATTGGGAACAAGCGAACAAGGAGCTGGCCGGCAGTGGCATCGAACTGATGAAGCTGCGGCCCGGCCAGCCAGGCGCGTTGGAGTGGCTGGGCGCGGAGGTCGATGGTACCGTCGCGGTGGATGGTGCGGTCATGGCAGTGGCTGCTGCCCGCCAATTAAGCGAGCGTCTGCAGGCGCGGGGCGCAAAGCTGCGTACGGATATCGATCTGCTGGCCGAGGTCTGGAGCGACCGGCCATCCTTGCCGGGCAATCCGGTCTACCAGCACCTGCCACCGCATGCGACCGTCAATCGTGCGCAAAAGCTTGCCGAGCTGCGGGGCACCCTGCAGGAAAAAGGCGCCGACTGGCATTTCATTGCCACCCTCGACGATATCGCCTGGCTGTTCAATCTGCGTGGCAGCGACGTTTCCTACAACCCCGTGTTTGTCTCTTTCGCGTTGGTCAGCCAGGACAAGGCGTACCTGTTCGTCGGGCGCGAGAAGGTCGATGGGCACTTGCGTCAGGTGTTGGCGGCCGATGGTATCGAGGTCCGTGACTACGTAGCGGTCGGCGACGCGTTGTCGGCGATTCCGGCCACCGCCAGCCTGCTGGTGGATCCGGCACGGGTCACCCGTGGGCTGCTGGATAACTTGCATGAGCAGGTGCGGCTGGTCGAGGGCAGCAATCCGACGACCTTGAGCAAGTCGCGCAAGGGTGAAGAGGATCTTGCGCATATCCGTCAGGCCATGGAGCAGGATGGTGCGGCGCTGTGTGAGTTCTTCGCCTGGCTTGAAGCGAACCTGGGAACGCAACGCATCACCGAGCTGACCATCGACGATCAGCTCAGCGCGGCCCGTGCCCGCCGTCCAGGCTTTGTGTCACTGAGTTTTTCCACCATAGCGGCCTATAACGCCAATGGCGCCATGCCGCACTACCGCGCCACCGAGCAGTCGCATGCCGTGATCGAAGGCAATGGCCTGCTGTTGATCGATTCGGGTGGCCAGTACCTGGGCGGGACAACCGATATCACGCGGATGGTGCCGATTGGTGAGCCCAGCCGCGAACAAAAGGCGGATTGCTCGCGGGTGCTCAAGGGCATGATCGCGCTGTCCAGGGCCAGGTTCCCGCGAGGAATCCTCTCACCGCTGCTCGATGCCATCGCCCGCGCGCCGATCTGGGCCGACCAGGTCGATTACGGCCATGGCACCGGCCACGGTGTCGGCTACTTCATGAATGTGCACGAAGGTCCGCAGGTGATCGCCTACCAGGCGGCCGCCACACCGCAAACAGCCATGCAGCCGGGGATGATCAGTTCCATCGAGCCGGGGACCTATCGGCCGGGGCAATGGGGTGTGCGCATCGAGAACCTGGTGGTCAATCGCGAGGCCGGTGCCAGCGAGTTTGGCGAGTTCCTGGGGTTCGAGACCTTGACCCTGTGCCCGATCGACACGCGCTGCCTGTTGGTCGAGGCGCTGGATGGCGAGGATATCGCCTGGTTGAATAGCTATCACCAGACCGTGCGGGAGCGGCTTGCCCCTTTGCTGGAAGGTGAAGCACTGGCGTGGTTGGAGCGGCGGACCGCACCTCTCTGAACGTGAAAAGGGCAGCCATTGGCTGCCCTTCATGCATCTGTTACTTGCAAATCACGATCATGCTGCGGCTGGTGTAACCGGCGGGGTTGATGCCGAACACGTAATCGCCAGGCTCTTCGTCGGTGTCACCGGAGCGGGCGATGACCTTGTAGCCCTTGCTGCTGCAGGAGCTGGCGGCCTTGCTGTAGCACTTTTCCCACGACGAGGAGAGTCCCGAGCAATTGATATGCAGGCCTTTCTTCCCTCGTTTCACCTCGGTATTGGCTGTCGCGGCACATCCAGCGATGGCCAGGATGCCCAGGATGAGCAAAATACGTTTCATTCCTGTCCTTATATGGCCCGCCTACATTGACGGATCTTACGTTTGCGCTTTGCCTCTTCCCTGATGGTCTCTGGCGCCCATGTGCCGCCCAGTAGATAGCGTCAAGATTATGATCTGGTGACAGCTTAATCAGCCATGCCGGGCGGTACAAGGCTGCAAGATGCTTAAATGAAAATATTTCTCAAATCAATCGGCGGCCACGGGTGGCGCCGCTTCCCGTTTCATGGAAAGGGTAGCGCCCACCGAGGCGGTGATGATGGCGAGAATGGCCAGCCATTGCCAGAGTGTGAGCTGCTCGCCTAGGAACAGCAGCCCGGACAACGCGCCAAAGGCCGGCTCGATGCTCATCAGTGTGCCGAAGGTGCGTGCGGGCATGCGGGTCAGGGCGACCATTTCCAGGCTGTAGGGTAGCGCCGTGGACAAGATCGCCACGCCCAGGGCCACCGGCAGCAGAGCAGGGGTGAGCAATGCAGCGCCGGCATGGGCAATACCGATGGGGGCGACGAACAGCGCGGCGATTACTACGCCCAGGGCTGCAGTCTGGATACCGTTCTCGGCACCGGCTTTCTGTCCGTAGAGGATATACAGCGCCCAGCACACACCGGCCCCCAGGGCATAGGCTGCGCCGATTGGGTCGAGACTGGCGCCGGTCTGGCCCACGGGGATCAGCAGCAACAGCCCGGCGACTGCCAGGGCGATCCACAGGAAATCCAGCGCTCGTCGCGAGGCCCACAGCGCCACCGCGAGCGGCCCGGTGAATTCGAGCGCCACGGCGATACCAAGAGGCACGCTGCGCAGGGACATGTAGAAGAGGAGGTTCATGCCGCCCAAGGCCATGCCGTAGATGATCACGCTGCGCAGGGTGCTGGCGTCCAGCCGCGCGCGCCAGGGCCTCAATATAAGCAGCATGATGATGCTGGCGAAGATGAGGCGCAGCGCTGTGGTGCCCTGGGCGCCAACAACAGGGAACATGCTCTTGGCCAGCGAGGCTCCGGACTGGATGGAAGCCATGGCGATCAGCAGCAGGCCGATGGGAAACAGCGTGGTGGCCAGGCTGCGTTGGGGGGAGTTCATGTTGGTTTCCGTTGTTGTAAGCGCAAGGGTGCGCAATATAGTGCGCAGCGGGGCGCGTATTGGCAAGGTCGGGTGTTGTTTCGGTAAGCGCGGCTGAGAATATGGAGGGCGTGGCAGCTGTCATGCGCTCCCGCATCATATTCCTGAAATAAAAGGTTGACGGGCTTTCAGATCCCCTTATAATGCGCCCCACTTCCAGCGACATCGGAACGAAAAACTCCTTGAATATCAATGAGTTGATTGTTCAAGAGGGTTGCGGAAGTGCTTCGGTCGCCAGAACGGCAGCGGTGAAAAAGGCAGTTGACAGCAGGTTGTAACGCTGTATGATTCGCCTCCCGCTACGAGCGATCGCAGCGAGTCAAGTGTTTGAAGTTGAACGGGTTTCTCGCAAAATACTTCAAAATAAACGCTTGACAGCAAATGAGGAAAGCGTAGAATGCGCGCCTCGGTTGAGACAAAACGCTCTTGGCCAAACGCTCTTTAACAAATTGAATCAAGCAATTCGTGTGGGTGCTTGTGAGTACGGACTGATAGTCGCCAAGATTATCAGCATCACAAGTGGCCATGCGAGAAATCACATAGTC
>Ga0268257_1003368_pt1 | contig 10160 bp, 8 predicted proteins | sample AgamicAtPrz_FD_200249 | JGI IMG/M metagenome (GOLD analysis project Ga0268257, IMG submission 200249) | Agave microbial communities from Guanajuato, Mexico - At.P.rz (v2) (version 3) | ecosystem: Host-associated > Plants > Phyllosphere > Phylloplane/Leaf | place: Guanajuato, Mexico | collected...
TGGGTTTCTCATAACCCCCGGCTATTTGCAATCGTTTGCTCATAACCTCATTCCAATTGGATCTATAGGGACGCTGAGCCTAGCAGCGTCGGCTGATTTTGCCATTGCGCGTGGTCAAGCATCGACCGAGGGTGCCAAACACGCGCTAAGCTAATTCTTAAAAGTTATTTATTTTTAGTTTTTTAGATCAATTAGCCTTAGCTCATGCATCCTTTACCCGATGAGAGCTCACCATGAACCCGCACCGCACCCTGCGAATTCTCAGTACCTTAGCCCTTGCTGGCGCCAGCTGGATGGCCCAGGCGTCAGACTTGACAGTGGCGTATCAGACGACGGTCGATCCTGCCAAGGTGTCGCAGGTCGATGGCGACTACGAGACGGCGACCAAAGCCAGTATCGACTGGCGCAAGTTCGACAATGGTGCCGATGTGATCACCGCCGTTGCCAGTGGGGACGTGCAGATTGGTTATCTGGGCTCCAGCCCATTGGCAGCCGCCGCAACGCGCAAGCTGCCGATCGAGACGTTTCTGATCGCCACGCAGATCGGGGCCGGCGAAGCGCTGGTGGTGCGCGATGAAATCAAGACACCCCAGGATCTTGTGGGCAAAAAAGTCGCTGTTCCCTTCGTGTCAACCGGGCACTACAGCCTGCTGGCAGCACTCAAGCACTGGAACATCGATCCTGCCAAGGTGCAGATCGTGAACCTGGCACCGCCCGCGATCATCGCGGCATGGAAACGTGGCGACATCGACGCCACCTATGTCTGGGACCCTGCGCTGGGCGTGGCGAAGGAAACCGGCAAGGTGCTGATCACCTCGGGCGAGCTGGGCAAGGCAGGGGCCCCCACCTTCGACGCCTGGATCGTGCGCAAGGACTTCGCATCCAAGCACCCCGACGTGGTCAGGGCCTTCGCGCAGGTCACCCTGCAGGCGTATGCCGACTACCGAAAGGACCCACAAGCCTGGCTGGCGAACCAGGACAACGTCGCCAAGTTGGCCAAGCTGTCCGGCGCCAAGCCTTCGGACATCCCGGTGTTGCTGCAAGGCAACGTCTACCCGCTGGCCGCAGACCAGGCCAGCGCCCTGGGTGCGCCCACTACCCAGGCCCTGACCGACACAGCCACGTTCCTCAAGCAGCAAGGCAAGGTCGAGGCCGTATTGCCGGACTACAGCCCCTACGTCAGTGCCCAGTACCTCCCCCACTGAATTTGCAGCCAATGACAGGAGCCTGACATGGCCTTGCTCGAACTGGAGCGCATCAGCGCACAGTACCCTGGTGCCGCGAGCCCGGTGCTGGCCGACATCACCCTGAGCGTAGGGCCGCGGCAGTTGCTGGTGGCGCTTGGGCCCTCGGGCAGCGGGAAGACCTCGTTGCTGAACCTGATCGCAGGATTCGTCAGCCCCAGCGCGGGACGCATCACGCTCGACGGCGTGCCCGTGCAGGGGCCAGGGGCCGAGCGTGGCGTGGTCTTTCAGGATGATGCCCTACTGCCCTGGCAGAACGTGCTGGGCAATGTCGCCTTCGGCCTGGAACTGGCCGGCGTGCCACGCGCGGCACGTGAAGCCAGAGCCCGCGAGATGCTCGCCCTGGTCGACCTTGCAGAGTTTGCCGAGCGGCGCATATGGCAGCTTTCAGGCGGCCAGAAGCAGCGCGTGGGCCTGGCCCGTGCATTGGCCGCCGACCCTGGCGTACTGCTGATGGATGAACCGTTCGGTGCCCTGGATGCGTTCACCCGCGAGCACATGCAGACGCTGCTGCTGGATATCTGGCAGCGCGCCGACAAACCTGTGTTCCTGATCACCCATGACATAGAGGAGGCCGTGTTTCTCGCCACTGAGTTGGTGCTGCTCGCACCCAGCCCAGGGCGCATCGTCGAGCGGCTTCAATTGGACTTCGGCCAGCGTTACGCCAACGGCGAGCCGGCGCGGGCGATCAAGTCCGACCCGCGCTTCATCGAAGCGCGCGAGCATGTGCTGGCCCGGATCTTTTCCCACCGTCAATCCCAGGAGCGCGCATGAGCAGCATTGATATACCAGCGGCCAGTGAGCCCACTGTTCAATCAGCACCTGCCGCCAGCGGGGCTCGCTTGCTGCCCACCCGTTGGATCAGCGCATTGACCCTGGCCAGCCTAGTGCTGACCTGGTGGTTGGTCACGGCTGCCGGGTGGGTCGAGCCCCTGTTTCTGCCCTCGCCTGCTGACATCACGGCCAAAGCCTGGGTCTTGCTCACCCAGGGCTACATGGATGCCAGCCTGTGGCAGCACCTTGGCGCCAGTCTCGGGCGTATCGGCACGGCATTGCTGGCCGCGGTGTTCACGGCCATCCCGATAGGTATCGCCATTGGTTATAGCCGCGTGGCACGGGGCATCTTCGACCCGTTGATCGAGTTCTACCGGCCTATCCCCCCGCTCGCCTACTTGCCGCTGATCGTCATCTGGTGCGGGATCGGCGAGCTGTCGAAGGTGCTGCTGATCTACCTGGCGATCTTCGCGCCCATCGCCATCGCCACTGCCACGGGCGTGCGCACCACCGACCCGGCCAAGCTGCGAGCCGCGCAATCGCTGGGTGCGACCAGGGCCCAGCTGATTCGTCACGTGATCCTGCCCAGTGCGCTGCCCGACATTCTGACGGGCATCCGGATTGGCCTGGGCGTCGGTTGGTCGACGCTGGTAGCGGCCGAACTGATCGCCGCCACCAGCGGCCTTGGCTTCATGGTGCAGTCGGCCGCGCAATTTCTGGTCACCGATGTGGTGGTGCTGGGCATCCTGCTGATCGCGCTGATCGCGTTCGCGCTGGAGATGAGCCTACGCGCGCTGCAACGCCGACTGGTGCCCTGGCACGGGCAAAGCCACTGAACCCTACCGCTCGTGCGCCCGCAAGGGCGCCTGCCTGAAGAGACCGACATGAGCCTGACCATTACCCCACTCAGCCCGGCGCTGGGCGCACAGATCGGCGGCGTGGACCTTGCCCGCGACATCAGCGACGAGGTGCGCGACGCCATAGAACACGCGTTGCTTCGCCATCAGGTGCTGTTCTTCCGCGACCAGCCCATCGCCCCCGCCCAGCAGGCGCGTTTTGCCGCCCGCTTTGGCGACCTGCACATCCACCCCATCTACCCCAACGTACCCGATACGCCCCAGGTGCTGGTGCTCGATACTGCGGTCACTGACGTCCGCGACAACGCCGTTTGGCACACCGACGTGACCTTTCTGCCGACACCGGCCCTGGGCGCAGTGCTCAGTGCCAAGCACTTGCCGGCCTATGGCGGCGATACCCTGTGGGCCAGTGGCATTGCAGCTTTCGAGGGATTGTCAGCGCCGCTGCAGGCGATGCTGGTCGGGCTGACGGCGACCCACGACTTCACCAAGTCATTCCCGTTGGAGCGCTTTGGCACAACTCCGCAGGATCTGGCGCGCTGGGAGCAGACCCGGCGTGAAAACCCACCCTTATCTCATCCGGTGGTACGCACGCATCCAGCCAGCGGGCGCCAGGCACTGTTCGTCAATGAGGGGTTCACCACGCGCATCAATGAATTGAGCGAATCGGAAAGTGAGGCACTGCTGAAGCTTCTTTTCGCTCATGCCACCCGGCCAGAGTTCACGATCCGCTGGCGCTGGCAGGAAAACGACGTAGCGTTCTGGGACAACCGCGTCACCCAGCATTACGCAGTGGACGACTACCGGCCGAACCGGCGGGTGATGCACAGGGCAACCATTCTGGGCGATGCGCCCTATTAGCCGGAGGGCGCTTAGTCGGAGAGAGGCGGGGCGATCCTGGAAGGCCGAGCCATGAGGCTCGCCCTTCCAGGACGGGGCGATCAGCGCACCAAATGCAGGAACTGCATGTGCCGTTCGTACTGGTCGAGGATGTCGTTGATGATCTGTTCCTTGCTGTAGCCCACCAGGTCGTAATTCTGGCTGCCTTCGCTGAGGTAGACCTCCGCCCGGTAATAGCGACGGTTCTTCAACTCATGGGCACCCAGGCCACCACGGGCGAACGAGGGCGTGAAGTAACCGCGCATCTGCACCTGGTAGATGAACGGCTGTTCATCGCCATGGCCGACTTTCAAGCTGACGTTGTCATGGCTCGGGTCGTCCTGGGTGATCAGCACCAGCCCTTTCTGCTCGAACACCTCACGCACATCGGCAATGGCCGGGCGCACCACATCGTCCATGAACCGGTACACCTCGTCCCGCGAAGGGAAATGCACCGCCTGGCTCAAGCGCTGGCGCCAACCCCCACGGCCTCGGCGTGACTGGGCGAAGGGAGCCAGCGAATGCATCTGCGCGATCTGGCGCTGCGACTCCAGGTAGAAGGCCTTGTGCAGCCCCCACATCATGCACAACAGGATCAGCGAGAAGGGCAACGAGGTGAGCACCACCGCTGACTTCAGCGAGTCGATGCTACCGGCGAACAGCAAGGCACTGGTCACCAGTGCCGTCATGGCGCCCCAGAAGATGCGCAGCCAGTTCGGGCCGTCCTCGTCTGCATCGCCGCCGGTCGCCGACAGCGTGGACAGCACCACGGTACCGGAGTCTGCCGACGTCACGAAGAACACGAAGCTGACGAACACCGTCATGGCAATCACCGCCTTGCTCCACGGGTAGGTCTCCAGCAGCAGGTACAGGCTCATGGACGGGTTGTCCAACGCGGCCTGGCCCAGCGCGGTCATGCCGTGATTGATGACCTGGTCCAGTGCGCTGTTGCCGAAGATCGACATCCACGCCAGGGTGAAGCCAAGCGGAATCAGCAGCACACCGAAGACGAACTCGCGAATGGTCCGCCCACGGGAGATGCGCGCGATGAACAAGCCCACGAACGGCGCCCACGCGATCCACCAGGCCCAGTAGAACACCGTCCAGCCGCCCAGCCACTCACGGTTATCGCCATAGGCATAGACATCGAAGCTCTTGCGCGGCAAGGCACCCAAATAGTCACCCAGGTTCTGGATAAGGGTATTGAACAGGTGCTGGGTGGGGCCTGCGAACAACACGAAGAGCAAAAGCGCACAGGCCAGGAACAGGTTGATGTCGCTCATCACCCGTACGCCTTTCTCCACGCCGGCTACCGCCACGGCCACCGCCGCGCCCATCATCAGCGTGATCAGCACCACCTGCACCCACTGGCTGTGGCTGATGCCGAACAGGTAATCCAGGCCGGCATTGAGGTGCAGCACGCCAAAGCCCATGTCGGCCCCCAGGCCGAATACCGTGGCGATGATGCCGAAGCCGTCGACCGCATAGCCGATAGGCCCGTTGATGCGCTTGCCGATTAGCGGGTAGAGCGCAGAGCGCAAGGCCAGCGGCAGGTTGTGCCGGTAGGCGAAATAGGCCAGCGCCATGCCGACGAAGGCAAAGACGCCCCAACCGTGCAGGCCCCAATGCAGGAACAGGATCTGCATCGCCTGCCGACCCGCCTCAGCCGTACCCCCTTCACCCTGGGGCGGTTGCAGCATGTGGGTAAGCGGTTCCGAGACGCAGAAGAAGAACAGCGTGATACTGATCCCCGCAGCGAACAGCATGCCCGCCCATGACAAGTAGCTGAATTCGGGTTCGTCGTGGTCGGCACCGAGCTTGATCTTGCCGTAGCCGGATACGGCGGTGACCACCACGAAGACCAGATACAGCGTCATCGCCAGCATGTAGTACCAGCCTACCGTGTTGGCAGCCCAGTTCTGCGCCGCCAGCAACCACTGACCTGCACTCTCCGGATTGATGATGACCACAAGGCCAAAGATGAGGATGAAACTTGCCGCAAAATAGAACACCGGGGGGTTCATGCGGATCTTGCCAGGGGCAAGCGAAGGGGTCGGTGCACTCATGGCGTGGGCACCTCGTCAAAGGACGAAAGACGCATAATTAACGGGTTCAGCAAAGGAATCCTCCTGATGAACACCGGCAGCGGACCAGCGTTTTTTTAATTGAACAAGCGTTCAAGTTAAACATGGTTTGAGCCTCATTGCTAATTGGAGCGCCGATTGGTAATGCCCTGGAAGTACTGTTTGGGCAGCCTTACTTGCCCTGTCGACCCCTGGCTGCAAAGGGGCATGTGACGGTCTGGTGCCTACCCAAGGCACCGTCCAGGATCACTGTTTGTCCTGACAATCGAGCTGCAGGTTGGCCTGGGTAATGTTGCTGTGCGGCGGCACACTGCGCGTCAACCAGACGTTGCCACCGATGGTGGAACCCTGCCCGATAGTGATACGCCCCAGTACGGTAGCGCCGGCATAGATCACCACGTCATCTTCGACGATCGGGTGACGGGCCAAGCCCTTGTGCAACGTGCCGGACTCATCGCTCGGGAAGCGCTTGGCGCCAAGGGTCACCGCCTGATAAATCCGCACGCGCTCGCCGATGATCGCGGTTTCGCCGATCACCACGCCGGTACCGTGGTCGATGAAGAAGCTTGGGCCGATCTGGGCCCCAGGATGGATATCGATACCCGTTGCCGAGTGGGCCAGCTCAGAACTGATTCGTGCCAACAGTGGCAGCCCGGCCGTGTACAGGTGATGGGCCAGGCGGTGATGGATGATCGCCAGGATGCCGGGATAGCACAGCAACACCTCATCGACACTGCGTGCCGCCGGGTCGCCGTGATAGGCCGCTAGCACGTCGGTATCGAGCAGTACACGCATGCCCGGCAGCGCTGCGGCAAAGCCCTGGATCAGCTTCAGGGCATGGGCATCGACACCCGCCAGGTCCTCCTTGCCTTGCCGAGTGGCGTAGCGCAGTTCCAGGCGCGCCTGCACCAACAACGCATTGAGCGCGGCGTCCAGGGTATGGCCGACATAAAAATCCTCGCTCTCCTCGCGCAGGTCCACTGGCCCGAGGCGCATGGGAAACAGCGCGCCGCAGAGCTGTTCAAGGATCTGTCGCACCGCTTCGCGCGACGGCAGCTCCCGGCCACCTTGTTCGCCGCTGCTGCGGCCATTGCGGGTGCGCCATTGCTCACGGGCACCGCGCAAGCCGGCCACGATCCCCTGCAGTTGCCAGTGCCCGGAGGCGGGTTGTTCGCTCACGGTGTGTTCTCCTGCCTTCTAGGCTATCTGTTCTATTGTCGATGCCGTCATTTTGCGGGCAAGCGCCCTGGAACAGGCCTCACCCTCTTTCCTGACACTGGATTGGACCGCCAGGGCAATGACAGCCATGCCAGCCTCGCCTACCCTCAAGATCAATGGACAATTTCCAAACGCATAAATAGGCAAAGTGCGATAATTTTTGACTATTTCCTGCGCTGCGCATCCAACCCTATAGTCGCCATCACTTCATTCACAACACGCTCGGGGCTCAGACATGTCGAAGTTCGCCAAACCGCTACTCAATGCCAGCCTGGCCCTGCTGCTGGGCACAGGCCTGCTTGGCCAGGCCTTTGCCGGCGAAGAGTTGAAGACCATCCAGGAAAAAGGCGTGATCAACGTCGGCCTTGAAGGCACATACCCACCCTTCAGCTTCCAGGATGAAAACGGCAAGCTGACCGGCTTCGAAGTGGAGCTATCCGAATTGCTGGCCAAGGAGCTCGGCGTAAAGGCCAAGATCCAGCCGACCAAATGGGACGGTATCCTGGCTGCGCTGGAATCCAAGCGGCTGGACATCGTCGTCAACCAGGTCACGATTTCCGAGGAGCGCAAGAAGAAATACGATTTCTCCGAACCCTATACCGTCTCGGGTATCCAGGCGCTGGTGCTGAAGAAGAAGGCTGACCAGCTCGGCATCAAGGGCGCTCAGGACCTGGCAGGCAAGAAAGTCGGTGTAGGCCTGGGTACTAACTACGAGCAATGGGTCAAACAGGATGTGCCCAAGGCCGAAGTGCGTACCTATGAAGACGACCCCAGCAAGTTTGCCGACCTGCGCAACGGCCGCATCGATGCCATCCTGATCGATCGCCTGGCTGCACTTGAATACGCGCAGAAAGCCAAGGATACGCAACTGGCGGGCGATGCGTTCTCGCGACTGGAGAGCGGGGTTGCCATGCGCAAGGGCGAACCTGAACTGCTGGACGCCATCAACAAGGCCATCGACAAGCTCAAGGCGGACGGGACGCTGACCAAGCTGTCCGAAAAGTACTTCGGTGCTGACGTCACCCGATGATCGCTGAAAGCCTGCAACTGGTCGCCGACTCCGCACCCTTTCTGCTCAAGGGTGCGGGTTACACCGTGCTGCTCAGCGTAGGGGGCATGTTCTTCGGATTGGTGCTGGGCTTTGCCCTGGCGTTGATGCGTTTGTCCAAAGTGCTGCCGCTCAACTGGCTGGCACGGATATACGTATCGTTCTTCCGTGGCACGCCCCTGCTGGTGCAGCTGTTCGTCATCTACTTCGGCATGCCCCAGATCGGTATCGAGCTCGACCCGATCCCCGCCTCGCTGATCGGGCTGTCATTGAACATGGCCGCCTACATCTGCGAGATCCTGCGCGCCGCGATCGCTTCCATCGACCGTGGGCAGTGGGAAGCAGCAGCCAGCATCGGCATGACCCGCGTGCAGGCCATGCGCCGGGCGATCCTGCCCCAGGCGCTGCGCACCGCGTTGCCGCCGTTGGGCAACAGCTTCATCTCGCTGGTCAAGGACACTGCGCTGGCCGCCACCATCCAGGTGCCGGAGCTGTTCCGTCAGGCCCAGTTGATCACGGCACGTACCTTCGAGGTGTTCACCATGTACGTGGCAGTGGCCGTGGTCTACTGGGTGCTGTGCAGTATCCTGGCCCACTTCCAGAACCGCATGGAAGCGCGGGTCAACCAACATGATCAGGAGCACTGAGCATGATCGAAGTCATAGGCCTGACCAAACGCTTCAAGGGCCTGACCGTGCTCGATGGCATCGATGTGACGGTGCAGCCAGGTGAAGTGGTGGCGATCATCGGCCCTAGCGGGTCGGGCAAGACCACCTTCCTGCGGTGCTTGAACCTGCTGGAAACGCCCGATGCCGGGCAGATCAAGATCGGGGCCATCAGCATCGATGCCGACCGGCCCCTCGGCCCGCAACACAGCGCGATACGTCGCCTGCGCCAACAGGCAGGATTCGTGTTCCAGAACTTCAACCTGTTTCCCCACCGCACGGCCTTGGAAAACGTCATCGAAGGGCCGGTGATCGTCAAGAAAACACCGCGCGACCAAGCGGTGGACCTTGGCCGGCGTCTATTGGCCAAGGTGGGTCTGGCAGGCAAGGAAGACGCCTACCCGCGTCGCCTGTCCGGGGGCCAGCAGCAGCGGGTGGCCATTGCCCGTGCCTTGGCCATGGAACCGGAGGTGATTCTGTTCGATGAACCCACCTCGGCGTTGGACCCGGAGCTGGTAGGCGAGGTACTGGCGACCATTCGCAGCCTGGCGGAAGAAAAACGCACCATGATCATCGTCACCCATGAAATGAGCTTCGCTCGCGACGTGGCCAACCGGGTCATCTTCTTCGACAAGGGTGTGATCGTGGAGCAAGGTGAGGCCAAGGCCTTGTTCGCGGCCCCGCAACAGGAGCGCACGCGGCAGTTTCTGCGCAAGTTTCTGGGCACGGCTGCTTCTGAGTAAGCCGGCAAAGCCAGCCCGCATTGTAAAAGCACAGCCGTCACTGAGCTCACGCCTGAATCCATGTCGTCTGGTGGCAGGCGACACGCTTCTATATATATTCCAAACCGTTAGTTCATAAATATTTTATAAACCTTTACGGTATATATACCGGACCACCGGACCAGCATACGTCTGTCGCGATCAGCTGTAGCGGCATAACCCACATGTGAGGTCAGCAATGGTCAGGATCACCATCATCCCAGTGCATAACGCCAGGGCATTGCGTGCAGCCAAGGAGCGGCACTGATGTCCAGCCAAGCCCTTATTCCCCCTCGCAGCGTGCTCGACAGCGCACCGCCCGTGCTGCCAGCCAAGGTCCTGCGCAGCGATGCCCAAGCGCTGCAGGCTGCACGTGAAGTCGCCGCTGTCGCGCGCGAACACGCTGCCCGTCGGGATCAGCAACGCGAACTGCCCTGGGCCGAGATCGAACTGTTCACCCGCAGTGGCCTGGGAAGCATCAGCGTTCCCAAGGCCTACGGCGGCCCCGAGGTGTCGTTTGAAACCGTGGCCGAAGTGTTCCGCCTGATCAGTGCTGCCGACCCTGCACTGGGGCAGATCCCGCAGAACCAGTTCGGCATGCTGCAACTGCTGCGCCTGACAGCCACGCCG
>Ga0268257_1003370_pt1 | contig 10149 bp, 12 predicted proteins | sample AgamicAtPrz_FD_200249 | JGI IMG/M metagenome (GOLD analysis project Ga0268257, IMG submission 200249) | Agave microbial communities from Guanajuato, Mexico - At.P.rz (v2) (version 3) | ecosystem: Host-associated > Plants > Phyllosphere > Phylloplane/Leaf | place: Guanajuato, Mexico | collected...
GCCTGTGCGCCATGAACCTGCGTGGCTGGAAGAAAAACCTCCAAGGGGAGCCAAGTTGATGAGCATCGTCCAGGACTTCGACCTGACCAACCTCGACCGCTTGCTACGCCGCTTCGGTGCCCGCCCGCAGGCCATCGACCTCGACACCTTGTTGCCGGAGCTGCTGCAGGCCATGCAGGCCGACCACCTCGACCTGTTGCCCCTGCCCGGCCAGGGCCAGACCCTCAAGCGCTGGCAGACGCTCGCACGGATTGCCGGTTGCGACCTGACCCTGGCCAAGCTCTATGAAGGCCATACCGATGCCTTGGCGATCCTGGCCGAATGCGCCGCCGCCCATCACGCCCAGGACGGGATCTGGGGCGTTTGGGCCGCCGAGCCGCCAGATGCCCGTGCCCGTATTGTCGAGCGACACGACGGGCAGGTACGCCTGCAAGGGCGCAAGGCCTGGTGCTCGGGTGCGCTGCAGATCGACCGGGCGCTGATCACTGCCTGGGAGGATGACCAGCCGCAACTGGTGGCCATCGAATTGTCGCACCCCAGCCAGCGCATCCAGGCCGACCAGTGGCAGGCGGTGGGCATGGCCACCACCACCAGTGTCAGCATCGAATTCGACGACACGCCCGGGCTGGCCATCGGCCTGCCCGGCCAGTACCTGGCACGTCCTGGCTTCTGGCATGGCGGCGCCGGCATCGCCGCGTGCTGGTACGGCGCGGCCGAAGCCCTGGCCGACTACCTGCGCGAGCATTGCCGCATGCCTCGGCCCGATCCGCACGCCGATGCCCATCTGGGGGCGGTGGATGCCGCCTTGTACGGCGCCCGCGCCGCCCTGCGCGAATGCGCGGCCTGGATCGACCTGCAGCCCCATGCCGACGCCAGCTTCGAAGTGCGCCGCGCCCGCGCCCAGGTCGAACAGGCCGTCGAGCAGGTCATCCGCCATGTCGGCAGGGCGCTGGGTGCCACGCCCTTCTGCCGCAGCAGTCATTTCGCCCGGCTCAGCGCCGACCTGCCGGTCTACCTGCGCCAGAGCCACGCCGAACGCGACCTGGCCGAACTGGGCAGGCAGTTGACCGGCATGCCGGCGGGAGCCTGGCAGCTATGAGCGAAAACCTTATCCAAGCGGCAGCCGGCACTCCTTGGCGCGACTGGCAGCACTCCGCGCGCCTGGCCCGCGCCAAGTGGCTCAAGCCCGAACAGCTCTGTCCCCCCGGCCGCCGCCTGGTATTGCTGGCCCCCCACCCGGACGATGAAATCCTCATGGCCGGCGGACTGCTGGCCGGTTTCCACGGACGCGAGCAGGACCTGGTGCTGATTTCCGCCACCAACGGCGAAGGCAGCCATCCCCATTCCGCCCACTGGACCGAGCAACGGCTGCGCCACCAGCGCCCGCAGGAAAGCCGGCACGCCCTGCAACAGCTGGAGCTGGATCTCAACCGCCTGGACTGGCGGCGCCTGAACCTCAAGGACGGCGCCCTGCCCCGCGACCAGGCGTTCCTGGCCAACTACCTGGAGCAATTGCTCGAACCGGACGACCTGCTGCTGACCACCTGGCGCGGTGACGGTCACTGCGACCACGAAGCGGCCGGCCGTGCCGCTGCCCAGGCGGCCCAGGCACGCCGGGTGCAACTGGCCGAGGCGCCGGTGTGGGCGTGGCATTGGGCGACACCCGATGACCCGCGCCTGCCCTGGCCCCAGGCCAACCGGGTACAGCTCGACGATACCCGCCTGGCGCGCAAACGCCAGGCCCTGGCCGCCCACGCCAGCCAGTTGCAGCCCGACGGCGAGCATCCCCCGGTGCTGCCCGTCACCCTGCAGACCTGCCTGTTGCAGCCTTTCGAACTGATCTTCCTGTAATGGAGCCGCCATGAGCCTCGACGCGCAGTATTTCGCCGACCTGTATGCCGGCAACGACGATCCATGGGCCTTCCGCACCCGCTGGTACGAACGCCGCAAGCGCGACCTGGCGATGGCCAGCCTGCCCAGCCAGTGCTACGGCCGGGTGTTCGAGCCGGCCTGCGCCAACGGCGAGCTGAGCGTGCTGCTGGCCGAGCGCTGCGCCAGCCTGCTGTGCCAGGACATCGACACCACAGCCGTCAGGCTGGCCCGTCAACGCCTGGCAGGGGTCGAGCATGCCCGCGTCGAACAGGGACACCTGCCGGGCGATTGGCCGGGCGGTCAGTTCGACCTGATCGTGCTCAGCGAGATCGGCTACTACCTCGATCCCACCGACTGGTTGCAGGTAATAGAACAGTCAGTGGCATGCCTGGCCGGCGACGGCGGATTGCTGGCCTGCCACTGGCGCCATCCGATTGCCGGCTGCCCCCAGGACGGCGGCCAAGTGCACGCCCTGCTGGCCAGGCACCTGCCGCTGTATCCGCTGCTGCGCCATGAAGAGGCGGACTTCCTGCTCGAATACTGGTCGTGCCAACCGCGGGTGGTCGACCTGGACGAGACCTGCCCATGATTGCGGTGATCATTCCCGCCCATAACGAGGCCCGGCGCCTCGGCCATTGCCTGAAAGCCGTGCGGGTCGCAGCTGCGCGGGCCGAAGCCGCGGGGCTGGAGGTGGAGGTGCTGGTGGTGCTCGATCGCTGTACCGACGCCAGCGCGCGCATCGCCAGGCGCCATGGCGTGCATACGCTGGCGCTGGAGGCCGGCAATGTCGGCATCGCCCGCCGCCTGGGGGCGGCATGGATGATCGAGCGCGGCGCCCAGTGGCTGGCGTTCACCGACGCCGACAGCCGCGTGCCTGGCCACTGGTTGCTGTCGCAGTTGCAATGGCATGCCGACGCGGTGTGCGGCACGGTGCATATCGAGCGCTGGCAACCCTGGCAGGGCGTCGCCTTGCGTCAGCTGTACCACAGCCGCTACCAGGCAACGGAAGGCCACCGGCATATCCACGGCGCCAACCTCGGGGTGTGCGCCAAGGCCTATGCCAAGGTCGGCGGCTTCCAGCCGCTGCCGGCCCACGAGGATGTGCAACTGGTGCTGGCACTGGAGGCCATCGGCGCACAGATCGTCTGGACCGCCAGGCACAGCGTGGCCACCAGCAGCCGTCGGGATAGCCGGGCGCGGCAAGGATTCGGCGATTACCTCAGCGGCCTGGAAGGCCAGATCCTGTAGAACGGCGTTCGGATCAAGACGCCTTGCGTGGACGCTTGGCCGCAGGCTTCTTGGCCTTGCTCTTGCCACCCAGGCTGCGCTTGAGCAGTTCGGTGAGGTCGATGATGTCCGCGCCCTTCTCCGCCGTGGCGCCCTCGCCTTTCTCCACCGTCTCGATCTTGCCCTTGCTGGCCTTCTCCTCGACCAGGTCCAGAATGGTCTGGCGGAAAGCGTCGTGGTAGTCATCTGGCGTCCATGGCCCGCTCATGTCCTCTACCAGGCGCTTGGCCATGTCCAGCTCGCGCTTGTCGACCTTGCTGTCAGTCACGCTCTTGTCCAGCTCCAGTGTCTCCAGGCCCCGGACTTCCTCCGGCCAGCGCAGGGTGATCATCACCAGCGCTTCCTCGAGCGGGCGCAGCAGCGCAAGGTGCTGGCGGGTGTGCAGCACCACCGTGGCCAGGGCCACCTTGCCGGTGCTGGCCAGGGTCTCGCGCAGCAAGGCGTAGACCTTGCCGCCACGGCGGTCCGGGCTCAGGTAATACGGCGTGTCGAACTGTTGCAGAGGGATTTCCCCGGCATCGACGAACGAGAAGATATCGATGGTCTGGGTCGCCTCGGGCCGGGCCTTGCGGATTTCCTCCTCGCTGATCACCACGTAGCGGCCCTTCTCGTACTCCACGCCCTTGACGACGTTTTCCTTGTCGATTTCCTTGCCGGTGACCTTGTTCACCCGCTTGTAGCCGACCGGCTCCATGCTGCGCTTGTCCAGCCAGTCGAAATCCACCCGCTCGCTGCGCACGGCGGTGTTGAGGGACACCGGGATATGCACCAGTCCAAAACTGATCGCGCCTTTCCAGATAGCCCTGGCCATGGTTGGCTCCTATGCGTTCGAGGACAGGCCGGGCTGGCTGTAGCGCAATGCGCCACAGCGTTCGCAGCACTGGCATTCGAGCCCGGCGACTTCACAGTTCAGCAGGCTGCGCCATTGGCAGCCACGCAGCAGGCAGACGAGTTTCATCAGCCACCTCCCTGGCCCACATCGACGGGGCGCTTACAAAGACTGACTGCGCGGCACGCCGAAGGTTTATTCGGCTTTGCCCTATGGCAGCGGATTGCCCCCGGTGACGCCGAAAATCTCGCCGGTGATGTAGCTCGACTCCTGGCTGGCCAGCAGCACGTACAACGGCGCGCACTCGGCGGGCTGGCCCGGGCGCTTCATCGGCGTGTGCCCGCCGAAGTCGGGGATCTTCTCCGGCGGCTGGCCGCCGCTGGGCTGCAGCACGGTCCAGATCGGTCCGGGGGCCACCGCGTTGACCCGGATGCCGCGTTCGATCACCTGTTTGGCCAGGGCCTTGGTGAATGCGACGATGGCGGCCTTGGTGGTGGCGTAGTCGAGCAGCGTGGCTGATGGCTGGTAAGACTGGATCGACGCGGTATTGATGATGGTCGCCCCGGCCGGCATCAGCGGCACGGCGGCCTGGCACAGCCAGAACAGCGCGTAGACGTTGGTCTTCAGCGTATGGTCGAACTGCTCGTGGGTGATCTGCCCGATCTCCTTGCGCGCCTCCTGCTTGCCGGCGACATTGACCAGGATGTCGAGTCCGCCGAGCCATTCGTGGGCCTGGTCGACCAGTTGGCTGCAGAAGCGCGGATCCTTCAGGTCGCCGGGCAACGTCACCGCCTTGCGCCCCTCGGCCTCGATAAGCTGCACCACTTCGCGGGCATCGCGCTCCTCGGTCGGCAAGTAATTGAGGGCGATGTCGGCGCCCTCGCGGGCGAAGGCAATGGCCACGGCCCGCCCGATACCTGAATCGGCGCCGGTGATCAAGGCGCGCCGGCCGGCCAGGCGGCCAAAGCCCTTGTAGGTGGTTTCGCCATGGTCGGGCTTGGGTTGCATGTGCGCATCCAGGCCTGGCTCGGGTTGATGCTGGGCGGGAAATGGCGGATGCGGATATTGGGTCAGGGGGTTCTGCAGGGTGAACTGGTCTTGGGGCTTGCTGGGCATCGGCTGGACTCCTTCGGGTGATGGCTGCGTAAGGTCTGGCGCGGGACAAGCCCGCATAGATCCTGTTCGTCACGTGGAAGCGGTCTGGCACCGCACGAGAACCACACAAGTTTCGAGGCAACCGGCTGATGGATGGTTTGCTCAAGCTGGGCCCGTCGCCGACAGATGGTCGTCCATCACCTGCCTGACCACGTTGCGCATTGCCTGACGGTCGGCCAGGCCTTGCTCGCGAGCCATTTCATAGGCTTGGCGCTGGCGGTCGGCGCTGGTGCCGTCGCGCAGGATGCGCCGGGCGTGCAGGAAAGAGCGCTCGGCATCGGCGGTGTCGGCCGGGCATTGCGTCTGCAGCTGCGTCAGCCAGACGTCGGCACTCACCTGCTGCTGGTCGTGAACGCCGATGAAAGTGGCAAGGCGGCCATGACGCATGGCGCGCCAGTAGTTCTCCTGGGTCACCCAGCGCATCTCCCGGCTGGGGGCACCCTCGGGCCGCCCCAGCGCATGCTCGACGAGATGGCGAAACAGACCGGCGATGGCCAAGGCGTCCTCCAGTTGCGGACAACCGTCGCAAATGCGCAGTTCGACGGTAGGAAACCGCCGCGAAGGTCTGATCGCCCACCAGAAATCGCCGTCCTCGGCCAACGTCCCGGTGCGTTGCAACAGCGCGCGATAACGTTCGTAGGCGCTCCAGTCCGGCAGCGGTTCCGGCAGCCCCATGTGCGGCCATTCCCCGCACAGCACCCGGCGGTAGCTCATGTAGCCGGTGTCCTGCCCCCCCCAGTAGGGCGACGAAGTGCTGAGCGCCGACAGCAAGGGCAGCCAGTACAGCACACGGTTGATCACCTGCATGCGATCCAGGCCCGGTGGTACCCCGACATGCACGTGCAGGCCATTCAACAAGCTGCGCCGGGCCACCAGCCGGTAGTCGTCGAACAACTGGCGAAAGTGCCGGGTCTCGCGTGGACGCTGGCGCAACCACTGGGCGCTGGGGTGGCTTGCCGCACAGTACAGACCTACCCCCTCGCCAGCCAGCGCCTGGCTCAGGCGCTGGCGTTGCTCGGCAAGGAAAGCGCGGGCCTGGTACAAGGTGTCGAATACCGGCGAGACCAGTTCGATCTGGCTGCGGAACATTTCTTCGGCGAAACATGGCCCCAGCAGCTCACGGCACAGACGGGTCAGTACCGCCGACGGCGCGGACAGCACCCGGCCGCTGTCCAGCGCCACCAGCAGGTACTCCTCCTCGATGCCGAACGTGCAGGGCCGCCCCATGCGCTCATCCGCCGCGGCGGGTGACGGTCAGGCCCACGGCGGCAATGCGCTCGACCTGTTCATAGCCTGGCTCGAGCAACTGCTCGCCGAACACGTCCGGATCCAGTTCCCGGTAGTGCCAGCTCAAGTCAGGGCCGGCCAGGCGCAGGCGGACCGCTTCGAGCAACGCATCGCGCCCTTCGACGATCGCCACCCCGGTGTACAGCAGCAATGTGCCGCCCGGTGCCAGGCGTTCACAGGCCTGCTCGACGATACGCAGCGACAGGCCGGCGCCGAGCGCCCCACCACCGTGGCGGTAGACGCGCCGGCTGGCATCGAGCATGTAGGGCGGGTTGGCGACGATGAGGTCGAAGGTGCCGGTGACGCCATTGAGCAGGTCGCTGGGCTCGACCGAGACATTGGCCAGCCCGGCCAGGGCAGCGTTGATCGCGGTGTAGCGCAGTGCCAGGGGGTTGATGTCCAGCGCGCTGACCTGCGCATGACGCGCGGCCCGGGCGATCAGCAAAGCGCCGATGCCGCTGCCGCAGCCGATATCGACGGCGTGCTGCACGCGCCGGGGGCTGCGCCGCAGGTGGTCCTCGATCAGCTGGGCGAAGCGGTAGCTGTCCGGCCCGAAGAACACCGCGTCGCTGCTGTCCGTCGGCCAGGCCGAATGCACGAGCAACAGGTCATCCAGGCTCGCCCAGCGCACCCGGCTGCGCCACAGCTCGCCGTGCGCCTCCAGCACGCCGGCGGTGCCCAGTTGCTCCAGCTCGTCGGCACTGATCAGCGAAGCCGGAAATGGCCGGCTCCAGCCGAATACATCTCGCAACGTGCACGCGCGCTGGGCCTGAGATCGGGCATTGACCCGCGCCTGGGTCGCCGGGGTGACGCAGGTGAAACGGTAGCCGTCGGCATGCAGCCTGCGGCCCAATTGCAACAAGGCTTCGTCGGCACGGATCTGGTTCTGGTCGAGTTGCATCACGGCGGCCCTCCCGGGAACAGCCCGGTGGTAGCGATGTAGTCGCGGGTGGCATGCAGGCCCGCGGGTTCGGCGTGCCGGTTACCGGCCATGGCCTCGATCAGTGCGGCGATGTCCGACGCCCGGGCTCGTCCGGGCGGCTCCGCCTGCAGGGTCAACGCCTGCTCCCACTGCCCTGGCGGCACGCGGCGAGGCTGGTCCCCTTGCCACCTACCGGCGATCCAGTCATGCCACAACTGTTTCTCGTAGGCGCTGAACACGCCGAACATCGCCGCGCCGGGACCGTCGATCAGTGACCAGAAGCGGCTCTGCATCGGGTCGCTGTCACGCTTGATCCACCCCTGGGCTTGCAGGGCCTCCAGGAAGCCGCCCATCGCCCCCGGCTCGGCAAGCCACTGGTTGATGGTTCGCCCTTGCAGGCGACAGTGATCGGAATGCATGAACCGGCCAAACACGCGTTTGCGCTCCAGCGCGGCGAGCAGTTCGCCCTGCAGGTCGAAGCTGGCGATCAGCGAAGGTGTGTCGAGCCCCAGGTCGTTGAGCCGGTAGCCGTGCCTGACCCGCCCATAGAAGTCTTCATCGCCCGCTGGCGCCAGCATCCGCAGGCTCTCCAGCGAACGTCGGGCATGGCCGCTGGCGGCATTGTCGATGGTCACGTGCAACTGGAAATAGTGGGCGTCGATACCCAGCTCGGCCAGCTCATAGGTGGTGATCAGCAGGTGCAGCGGCGGCTGTTCATACCCCAGGTTGTAGCCGATCACCTCGGGCAGGAAGCGCTCGCAGTGCTGTCCGAGGGCCAATTGCACGGCGCCCTGCAGGAAGCGCGAAGGCTCCAGTGGCGGCCCTTGCAGGCACCCCAGGCGGCTGAGCAGGCGCTGGTAGATCAGCACATGGTTGCAGCGTGGGTCGCCGTCGCCCAGTTCTTCGAGAAAGGTGCGGATCAACCCGTGGTAACGAGGGTCGCGCCAGTGTCGCAGGGTACCGTGCAGCCATGCGCCGTCGACCGCCTTGGTCGGCGCGACCTGCTGCAGGAACCACAAGGCCTGGGCGCGGGTGGCGAAGTAGCGCCGGGGCACTCCTTCGCGCCGCTGCTGCAAGTAATGCGCATGGTCGTGGGCGACCTGGGCCGCATGGTTTTCGGCCCATTGGGGCAACTGATCAGGGTCGTCCGGCAGATCATCGTCCCGGCCACGAACGCGGCTTAGTTGTGTCTCCAGCCAATCCTCGGCGCCGGCATCGTGTCCGGCCAGTAACGCTTGGTAGCGATGCGCTACCTCATCAGTCATGTCATGTCTGGCTTGCAAGCGCACGCCGTCACGGATCATTGCCACCATTCCGCTCACCTCGCGCTATGGGTTCTGGGGCTTGGTATCGGGGGATGGGTTGCTGGTTGGTGGATTGGGTTGCTGCATCTGCAGCGAGGGCTTGCTCGGGTCGGCGTCTTTCGCCGGATGGTCGTTGTCACGATCGAAGCAGCCGCCCAACAGGCTCAGGCTGCCCAACAGGCAAATCAGTGGTGCGATACGCATGGGAACCTCCTGGCAGGGTATGCGCGGTGCCAGGCGAACCCGGCACCGCGTGCCCTCACTTACTAACGGCCGCCCTTGCGGCCGGATTCGCTCTGGCGATTACCGCCGCCGGAGTTCTGCCCGCCCTTGCGGCCGGCTTCGGACGCTTTTTCGCGGTCATTGGCGAAATTGCCTGGGTTCTTCGTTCCACCCTGGCTGCCGGTCTTGTTGCTGTCTTTGTTGGCCATGGTTGCAAAAACCTCGTGTGGCTAAGGGGGTGCACGACGAGATGCCGTACATGGATTGGGAGCGCGGCGATAAAGAGGGATTCGGATTATTCCGGGCGGATCGGACCGGTGGCGCTAAACAAGCGGCGACGGTGTATTTGGGGCGCAAGCGGATCCGCGGTGGGCAGACGTTGCGTTGACCCCCGGCGGATATCTGGCATACTTCGACGACCTACCGGTCGGTAGGCTTAATTTGCTTTTACGGACCCTAGCTCATGCCCGCTTCACATTTGCGCTTCGCCGCCTCCCTCGCCCTGATCGGCGCCCTTGGCCCGTCTGCCATCGACATGTACCTGGCCAGCCTGCCGGAAATGGCCCGCGACTTCGCCACCGGCTATACCCAGGTCCAGCTGACGCTGACTGTGTTCCTGCTGGCCATGGGTGCCGGGCAACTGCTGTTCGGGCCGCTGGTGGATGCCTTGGGTCGGCGTCGCCCGCTGCTCGCCGGCCTGCTGGTGTTCTGCATCGCCTCGCTGGCCGCGGCCGGCGCGCCGTCGCTGGACACGCTGCTGCTGGCGCGCCTGGTGCAGGGCCTGGCCAGCGCGCTGACGCTGGTGGTGATCATGAGCATGGTCCGCGACAGCGCCGATGGCGCACGGGCGGCGCAGATCTTCGCCCTGCTGATGACCATCGAGGGCCTGGCGCCGATCCTCGCCCCGGCCCTGGGTGGGGTGATCGACGCCGTGTACGGCTGGCGGGCGATCATGCTGGTGCTGGCCGGCCTTGGGCTGCTGACCCTGGTCAATTCGGCCATGACCCTCGATGAAACCCTGCCGCCGGCGCATCGGGTGCGCCTGGCACCGGCAACGGTATGGCGCACCTACGGCCGCATCGCCGCCGACGGCGCCTTCCTGCGCCCGGCCCTGGCCCTGTCGGCGGTGTTCTTCTTCCTGTTCGCCTACATCGCCGGCTCGGCTTATGTGTACCAGCAGCACTTCGGCCTCTCCAGCACGCACTTCGGCCTGCTGTTCGGGGGCTGCGGCGTTGCCATCCTGCTCGGCGCGGCGCTGTCCGGCTCTTGCG
>Ga0268257_1003371_pt1 | contig 10145 bp, 7 predicted proteins | sample AgamicAtPrz_FD_200249 | JGI IMG/M metagenome (GOLD analysis project Ga0268257, IMG submission 200249) | Agave microbial communities from Guanajuato, Mexico - At.P.rz (v2) (version 3) | ecosystem: Host-associated > Plants > Phyllosphere > Phylloplane/Leaf | place: Guanajuato, Mexico | collected...
TTATTCAGGTTGGTGATGGTGTTATGGATGAGATACACGGCGATGAGAACAACCGCAACAATAGCAATAATCTGGAATAGCCAGGCGCGGACCGCGGGATGAGAAAAGGATAGCGATCCTTTTACGGCTGAGCGGCGATGGGACATAAAGAAACCTCAGTAACCATGACTCTGGAGTGGGCACTGCCGGAGCAGTGCCCGTTACAGCTATGACTTAACGTACTGGTGGTGCGTACTGAATACCGCCGTTGTTCCAGAGATTGTTCTGGCCGCGTTTGATCTTAAGCGGGCTTTCCGATCCCACGTTGCGCTCAAAGATCTCAGAGTAGTTGCCCACCTGTTTGATGATGTTGTAAGCCCACTTGTTATCCAGCTTCAGATCCTTGCCGAAATCACCTTCTTTACCGAGCAGGTGTGCCATATCCGGGTTGGATGGCTTAGCGGCTTTTTCATCAACGTTTTTAGAGTTGATGCCCATCTCTTCTGCGTTCAGCATGGCAAACAGCGTCCAGCGAACGATGGAGAACCAGTCTTCATCGCCACGACGAACGACGGGGCCGAGAGGCTCTTTGGAGATGACTTCAGGCAGGACAATCCACTCTGCCGGGTTGCTCAGCTTAATGCGTAAGGCATACAGCTGTGACTGGTCAGAGGCCAGCGTGTCGCAACGGCCGGATTCCAGCGCTTTGGCCGATTCATCCGAGCGGTCGAATGTCACCGGGGTGTATTTCATGTTGTTTGCTTTGAAATAATCCGCGACGTTCAGCTCGGTATCGGTGCCCGCCTGGATACAAACGGTGGCGCCATCCAGTTCCTTAGCGCTTTTCAGGCCCGCTTTATTGTGGGTCAGGAAGCCGATGCCGTCATAATAGGTCACGCCCGTAAATGACATCCCCATGCCGGCATCACGGGAGGAAGTCCAGGTGGTATTACGGGAGAGCATGTCGACCTCGCCGGACTGCAGCGCCGTAAAGCGTTCTTTCGCCGTCAGCGGGGTATATTTTACTTTGCTGTCATCGCCAAAAACGGCGGCTGCAACGCCACGGCAGACATCCACATCAATACCGGTAAATTTGCCGTTCGCATCGGCATAAGAGAAGCCAGGCAAACCGTCACTGATACCACATTGAACAAAACCTTTCTTTTTAACGGCATCCAGTGTCGTTCCCGCATGGGCTTGACCGGCTACGGCAAACAACATGCCTGCAGCGGCCAGGCTGGCTATCATCGTCTTTTTCATAATGCATCCTGTGTGGCGAAATTTATCGTTATAGAGGCGTTTTTAAACGCTTTACCTGTCTGTGGCTTTGGCCAACGTTTATAAAGCAAACGTAATGCCAGTTTTGCGTTCGAAAAAATAAGAGACGAGTGAACGCTTAATGCTGAGTGTAGACAGGCTTAAATAAAACGAGCGCCCCAGAACGGTGCGAAATTACAACCTGTGCCACAAATCGGAGCAAAAGTTGCGAGTTGGGTCAGGAAAAAGAAGAGATAGTTTTCAGCGTGAATATTGGCAGGGTATTCAATAATCTTAATGTGTGAAAATCATCACGATAGAATAAGTAATTTGAATGAATATGCTAAAAAGTTGTGACTGACTTCAGGCTTAGATTAATTTAGTGAATATTTACAGGGCTATTTTTTTACTTATTTGAAAATATTGCACTCATTAAAAGCAAAAGCGCGGCCAGAGCCGCGCTTTCTCAACAGATGTTACTTCGTGAGGGCAACAATACCCAGTGTTAAACCCGCTACTGCGGCAGCACCGCCGGCGATAGCACCCGCAGTCTCCCAGTTATCCTGGGTGGTGCCTTTCATACAGGTATTGGTATGAACCAGTCGGCCCTGATCGTCGTAAACCGGTACACATGGAGAGTCGTGCGCGCAACCAGCAAGCAGCGCAGCGAGAAGTGCAACGGAAATGAATCTTTTCATGATGTTACCTCAGTATTATTTCTCATCCGCTATAAAGCCAGGAGGGCTATTAACGAACTGGAGGTTATTTTACCACCGGGGTAAGTCCTCGTTACACGAGGAATAATCTCAAATTATGTAGTTTGTAAAAATCGTGGAGAAAAGTCGGTTTCAGGAGGAATTAATGGAGACATTATGGAGTTGCAAGAGACTGTTTTTACTTAATGCAAATCATCATATTCTTAATGCTTCCTTTATGTAAAACCTAATTGGTTGTTTAAGTTAAAAATAAAAAGGCACCAGAGGTGCCTTTTCAGGGAAACATTAACCTTTATGGTGAGTAAACCGTCGCCGAACAACCACAAAGAAAACGGGCACGAAGAAAATCGCCAGAAGGGTTGCGGAAAGCATTCCCCCCATAACGCCCGTACCGACGGCGTTTTGCGCGCCGCTCCCGGCCCCGGTGCTGATCACCAGCGGCATGACGCCAAGAATAAAGGCCAGAGACGTCATCAGGATCGGTCGAAGGCGCATCCTGGAAGCTTCCAGCGTGGCTTCAATAATGCCTTTGCCTTCTTTATCCATCAGGTCTTTAGCAAATTCGACGATCAGGATGGCGTTTTTCGCCGATAAACCAATCGTCGTCAGCAGGCCGACCTGGAAATAGACGTCATTGTTTAACCCGCGCAGCGACGCTGCGAGAAGAGCCCCAATGACCCCAAGCGGCACAACCAGCATGACGGAGAACGGAATGGACCAGCTTTCATACAGCGCAGCAAGGCACAGGAACACCACGATCAGTGAAATGGCGTACAGGGCAGGCGCCTGGTTACCCGAGAGCCGCTCCTGATAAGACATCCCCGTCCAGTCATAGCCGATGCCGGAAGGCAGTTTTGCCGCGAGACTTTCCATCATAGCCATGGCCTCACCGGTGCTTTTACCCGGGGCTGATTCACCCAGGATCTCCATAGAGGGCATCCCGTTATAGCGCTCCAGACGAGGTGAACCGTACACCCAGCGAGCGTTGCTGAAGGCGGAGAACGGGACCATTTCCCCATTCGCGCTGCGCACGTAAAGGTTATTAATATTTCCCGGCAACATACGGAATTTTGCGTCGGCCTGTACGTAGACCTTTTTCACGCGACCATGATCGATAAAGTCATTCACATAGGTGCCACCTAAGGCCGTCGAAATCGTCTGATTGACGTCAGAAAGGCTGACGCCCAGCGCCTGCGCTTTCTCCTGATCGACATCCAGCTTGAACTGAGGCGTATCTTCAAGACCGTTAGGGCGCACGCGAACCAGCAGGTCAGTGTGCTCATGCACCATGCTGAGCAGTTGGTTACGCGCCTGCGTCAGCTGGGTATGCCCCAGGTTGGCCTGATCGATCAATTCAAAATCGAAGCCCGTGGCGGTACCCAGTTCGATAATTGCAGGCAGGTTAAACGGGAACACGAGGCCATCTGTAATTTGACTGAAGGCTTTTGTCGCGCGGCTCACAATGGCTTCGACGCCGTTTTCCGCCCCCGGGCGCTCCTCCCAGGGCTTCAGGCTGACGAAGGCGATACCGGCGTTCTGACCCTGGCCGCTAAAGCTAAAGCCGTTTACGGTAAAGACGGATTCCACGTTCGCCTTTTCGTTGTTCAGATAGTAGTCCTGAACCTGATCGAGGACCTGCTGAGTACGCGTCTGGGTTGCACCCGCCGGTAGTTGAACCATCGTCATAAACACCCCCTGATCCTCTTCGGGCAGGAAGGAGGTAGGCAAGCGCAGGAAGAGCACCGCCATCCCTCCGACGATAATGACGTACACCGCCAGATAGCGCCCTGTCTTACGCAAAATACCGCTCACGCTGTTGCTGTAGTGCTCCACGCTTTTATCAAAGAGCGCATTAAACCAGCCGAAGAAGCCGCCTTTCTTCTCATGATGGTCGCCGGATACGGGCTTAAGCAACGTTGCGCAGAGTGCGGGCGTCAGGATTAGCGCAACCAGTACGGACAACGCCATCGCGGAAACGATAGTCAGCGAGAACTGGCGATAGATCGCCCCCGTCGAGCCGCCAAAAAAGGCCATCGGAATAAAGACCGCCGAGAGCACCATGGCGATCCCCACCAGTGCACCCTGGATCTGCTCCATCGACTTCTGCGTGGCCTCTTTCGGCGGCAGTTTGTCTTCGACCATGACGCGTTCAACGTTCTCAACGACCACGATAGCGTCATCGACCAGCAGACCTATCGCCAGCACCATACCGAACATCGTCAGGGTGTTGATGGAGAAACCGAATGCCGCCAGAACCGCAAAGGTACCCAGCAGAACGACCGGCACCGCGATAGTCGGGATGAGCGTCGCCCGCAGGTTTTGCAGGAACAGGTACATCACCAGGAAGACGAGAACGATCGCTTCAAACAGGGTCTTCACCACTTCGTGAATGGAGATTTTCACAAAAGGGGTGGTGTCATAGGGATAGACAACTTTCAGCCCCTGCGGGAAGAACTGCTGCAGTTGCGCCAGCTTGCTCTTAATGGCTGCCGCGGTGTCCAGCGCATTTGCCCCGGTTGCCAGCTTAATCCCCAGGCCGGTTGCCGCCTGCCCGTTGATTTTAGTGACCATGTTGTAGTTTTCGCCACCCAGCTCAATACGAGCCACGTCCTTCAGATGAACCATCGAGCCGTCCTGATTCACCTTGAGCGTCACGCGGCCAAACTCCTCCGGTGATTTCAGGCGGGTTTGCGCGATGATTGAGGCATTCAGCTGTTGCCCGGGAATGGACGGCGTTCCGCCCAGCTGGCCCGCTGCTATCTGGTCGTTCTGCGTTTTCAGCTGGTTGATAATATCCTGCGGCGTCAGCTGGTATTTGTTCATCGCGTTGCTGTCGAGCCAGATGCGCATCGCATACTGAGCGCCAAACAGCTGAACGTCACCGACGCCAGACGTTCGGCTGATGGCATCTTTAACGTTCGAAGCGACATAGTCAGAGATGTCATTCTGCGTGAGATTTTTGTTGTCTGAAACAAAGCCGGCGACCAGCAGGAAGCTGCTGCTGGATTTCTCCACGCCAATCCCTTGCTGCTGAACCTCTTGCGGCAGCAGCGGCATGGCGAGCTGCAGCTTGTTCTGCACCTGTACCTGGGCGATGTCCGGATCGGTTCCTGACTCGAAGGTCAGGGTGATGGTGACGTTACCCGCTGAATCGCTGGTGGAGGACATATACATCAGCTTATCGATACCGTTCATGTTCTGTTCGATAACCTGGGTCACGGTATCCTGCACCGTTTGAGCGTCCGCTCCCGGGTAAGTCGCGGATATCGCCACGGCGGGAGGAGCAATGGTCGGATACTGTGCGACGGGAAGTTTGAGAATGGCCAGCCCGCCTGCAATCATCAAAATGATGGCAAGTACCCAGGCGAAAACCGGTCTTTGAATAAAGAAATTAGCCATGTCGTCGTCCCTTAACCGGCTGGCGTCGTGGTGATATCAGGCGTGGCGACGACGGTTACCCCGGGTCTGACTTTCTGTAGCCCGCTGACAATCACGCGGTCACCGTTTTTCAGCCCTTCCGTCACCAGCCAGCGATCGCCAATTGCCTGAGGGGCCACGACGGTTCGCGGCTCAACCTGATTTTTATCATTCACCACCAGGACGGTTGCATCGCCTCGCGGTGTACGGGTCACGCCTTGCTGTGGTACCAGAATCGCCTCCGGCTGGGTGCCTTCATCAATGCGGGCGCGAACGAACATGCCGGGTAACAACAGATGCTGAGGGTTCCGGAAAATGGCGCGCAGGGTAATCGAGCCGGTACTTTCATCGACCGTGACGTCAGAGAACTGCAATGTGCCTTTTAGCGGGTAGGGCTGCCCGTTCTCCATCAGCAGCTCAACGTTGCTGGCGATATCACCTTTTTGCAGGCTTGTCTGTTTCAGGCGCATAAAATCATTACTGGACTGGGTGACATCAACATAAATCGGATCGAGAAGCTGGACCGTTGCCAGCGCTGCGGCTTGCCCGTTCGTCACCAGCGCCCCTTCGGTCACGCTGGATTTTCCGATACGACCATCAACCGGAGAGGTCACTTTGGTGTAGGCAAGGTTGATACGTGCGCTCTCAACACCCGCTTTTGCGGCAACCACGCTGGCATCTGCCTGCTGAGCCGTCGCCACGGCCTGGTCATACTCCTGCTTACTGACATACTGGGTGCCTACCAGAGGGAGATAACGTTTCACCGTCAGGTGCGCAATATTGGCCGCCGCCTGAGCCTTCGCCAGTTCGCCTTTCGCGCTGTCATAGGCTGCCTGATAGGGGGCAGGATCAATCTGGTAAAGTGACTCGCCCGCTTTTACATCGCTACCCTCCGCGAAGTTACGGCGCAGGATAATGCCGCTAACCTGAGGACGAACCTCCGCAACGCGAAATGCATCTGTTCTGCCCGGGAGTTCAGTGGTGACCGCCAGAGGCGCGCTTTTCACAATATGCACGCTGACCTGAGGCGCCTGCTGGTGTTGCCGTTGATTTTCCTGACCATCGCATCCAGTGAGCAGTACCGCGCAGACAATGAAACCGGATAAGGGCAAGCGTCTGAAATGATTCGTCATTACTGTTCCTTTAAATACCCATTCACCGATATATGCCGCGAATCGGTAGCAGGGGCAGAGGGATAAAAATAAAATGTAGCTGCGTATAATAATGAGGGTATTTAATGTTTTTTAATTTATAAGTGCGAATGACCATGCTCGTAGAAAAAATCAGAATCAGACCGGGTCCATTCAGGGATATACTTCAGGCATGTTAATCAGGTAAATGAGTTTAATGTTTTTAATTATTCACTCCGCCAATTTAATTGGAGCGATATATTTATATTGATTATAAATTAAGAGGGGTGACTTTTTTTGTGCAAAATTAAAACGGATTTTAGTGAATACTTACATTTGCATGAACGCAATATTACTTTTAAACCTTGTGAGTAACGAGTAGTTGCCTATGGCGCGTAAAAAGAAAGAAGAGGCTCAACAAACCCGGCAGCAGCTGATTGAGGCGGCTATTGAACAGTTTGCGACGCGGGGCGTAGCCAGCACGACGCTGACGGATATCGCTGATGCTGCTAAGGTGACGCGCGGCGCGATCTACTGGCACTTCACCAGTAAATCTGAAATATTTAATGCCATCTGGGAACAGCAATTACCGCTTCGCGAGATTATTCACGACAGGCTTTCCCTTTCCGATAGTGACGATCCATTGTTAAAACTTCGTGAGCAATTTATTACCGCGCTGCAGTATATTGCCCATGAACCCCGGCAATGTGCGCTTTTACAAATTCTGTATCATAAGTGTGAATTTAGCAGTGATATGATTTCTGAGCGCGAAATCAGAAAGCGTATCGGATTCAACGATGACACGCTACGCGCCACGCTGGAGGCCTGTATTTCGCGAAACATCATTTCGCCACAGGTAAATGTTGATCTCACCTTGATTGTATTCCACGGTTTTTTTAGCGGAATAATTAAAAACTGGTTAATGAATAACGACAGTTTTAATCTTTATCAGCAGGCTCCCGCTCTGGTCGATAGCATACTGGCGACACTCCCGGTTATTCGCGTGTCGCCGGATGATGCTTACTGCTCAGCTCCGGGTAACATTTCCCCTCGGGCACAAAGTGCTTCTATGGTCTGCGCGCTGACGGGTTTACCTAACAGATAACCCTGAAGGGTGTTACAGCCCAGCTCGGTTAAAAAGGCTTGCTGCGCTTCGGTTTCCACACCTTCAGCCACAACTTTCAGGTTAAGTGTTTTAGCGAGAGCCACAATCGCTGAGACAATAGTGGCATCCTCGCTCTCGCCACTGAGCTCTTGCACAAACGCCCTGTCGATTTTCAATTCACAGGCCGGTAAGCGCTTGAGGTACAGCAGGCTCGAATATCCGGTGCCAAAATCATCAATGGAGGCCTTCACCCCCGCATTCGTCAGCTCTGTCAGCACGCGTACGCTCTCATCCGGGTTGCTCATCGCCGTGGTTTCCGTCACTTCGAGGATCAACATTTCCGGTGGCACCTGGTGAAGTGCCAGGCAGTCGAGAACCGTTTTAACCAGCGAAGGTTGTTCAAACTGCAGTGTCGACAGGTTTACCGCCATTGACCAGCTTTGATGTCCCTGAAGATGCCATTCCCGCAGCTGGCGACAGGCTTCATTAATCACCCAGTTGCCAATCGGGACGATCAGCCCCGTTTTTTCCGCCAGCGGCAGAAAAAGGTCCGGCGTCAGTAACCCTTGCTTAGGATGCTGCCAGCGCAACAGCGCCTCGAATCCGAGGACCGGGCCCGCCGGGGCGTGAAATTTTGGCTGATACAGCAGGCGCAGCTCATTGCGATCGATCGCCATCCACAAATCGTTCATTAACTGGAGATGGGTCTGCGCCAGGGTGTTCATGGAGGGCTGGAAGAAGTGGTAACCGTTACGGCCCATATGCTTCGTGTGATACATCGCCGCGTCGGCGTTAAACATTAGCTCACGCTCGGTTTTGCCGTCGTGAGGGTACAGCGCGATACCAATGCTGAGGGTCACCACCAGTTCATAGGGGCTGAGATTGAAGGGGCTATCGATCGCGCGCACCAGCGAATTCGCCAGCGATGCCGCGTCGTCCGGACCTTCTCCCTCTGCCAGCAGAACAAATTCATCACCGCCGATGCGTGCAAGGGTGAACTGGCCTTTCAGGAGAAGCAGCAGACGCTGCGTAACGGCGACCAGCAGCCTGTCACCGACATCATGGCCGTAGGCATCATTGATAGCTTTAAAGCCGTCAAGATCCATGAACATCAGGGCAAAGTGATTCCCTTCACGATCGGCTTTGCTGATGGCCTGATCGAGCCTGTCTTCCAGCAGGATACGGTTGGGCAGACGCGTCAGGGTATCGTGTAGCGCCAGCTGAGCGAGTTCCCGGTTAGCTTCTGCCAGCGAGGAGGCCAGAAGGGCGGTGCGTGCCTGAAGGCGGGCATCCAGCATCGACACCAGCAGGGTGATCCCAAGAATAGAGAGCGCGACGACGCTGACCAGCACCGCCAGCCAGCTCCCGTTGATACCCTCATGGTGAACCATTGTGGACATCGGAAACTGCGCCGCTTTCATCCCGGCATAGTGCATGCCGGCAATGGCAATTCCCATCGTGATGGCGGCACCCATGCGCATCAGCACGACCTGCGCGGCTTCGCGACGCAGGCGGAAGGTCAGCCATAATGCCGCGAGTGAAGCGGCAAGCGCAATCACGACCGAAATGGCCACCCAGACCTTGTCCCAGATTATCCCGGGCATCACCTCCAGCGCCGCCATGCCGGTGTAATGCATGGCCACAATACCGCTCCCCATCACCAGCGCGCCGGGCAGCAGTCGGCGCAGGCGTAGTTGCTCGCAGCTCACAAGCCATAGCGCAAACAGCGACGAACCCACGGCGATGACCATGGATAGCACCGTCAGGGTGGCGTTGTAGCTCATGCTCATGGAGAGGTCCATCGCCAGCATGCCGATAAAATGCATGGCCCACACGCCAATCCCCATAGCAATACCGCCGCCAGCCAGCCAGACGCGGGCAGCGACGCCCTCACTCCCGGCGACGCGTGCAGCCATGTTCAGCGCGGTATACGCAGCAAGAATGGCAACAACAAAGGAGAGGACGACAAGGATATGGTTGTATTGGCTGACCAGCATGGACGGTTCTACTCGAGTGTGGGGTTACGCTAGAGCGGTTGAGAAGGGCGAGACATTATCACCGTCAGGTAATGGCTCAAAGGGATTTAAATCCCCGTTTTTAGTGGGTAATAACGGGGTGATTTGCGCAATCGGGCGGTTAGTCGAGCTCTGAGCAGTTCACGAGTTTCAGCGGATTGACGGAGTTCATATTGCGACACTTATCGGTTTCGGTGCTCATCATTTCAATCCACTGCATCAGGAGTGCATCGAAAATGAGAACGGAGATTGCAAAAACAACCAGCCACCAGTATTTACGAATCATTGTGTCATTCCGCAGGAAGATCGCCACTAAGGTGGGGGAAATATACACGAAAAACCGGGGTTGAAAAGCAGGAGAGGCGAAGGTTTACAATGCGTTGACGGAGAAGCGCAGGTAATAAAAAAGGCGCTTCCCCATGCCGAAGAGCGCCTTTTTAAACAAGCATTTAACTGATTAGTATCAGTTCATGCCGTATTTTTTCAGTTTCTTACGCAGAGTACCACGGTTGATACCCATCATCAG
>Ga0268257_1003377_pt1 | contig 10136 bp, 3 predicted proteins | sample AgamicAtPrz_FD_200249 | JGI IMG/M metagenome (GOLD analysis project Ga0268257, IMG submission 200249) | Agave microbial communities from Guanajuato, Mexico - At.P.rz (v2) (version 3) | ecosystem: Host-associated > Plants > Phyllosphere > Phylloplane/Leaf | place: Guanajuato, Mexico | collected...
GTAGACGCACTAGTTTCAGGTACTAGCGGGTAACTCCGTGGAGGTTCGAGTCCTCTCCTGGGCACCAAACACGACAAGCCGTTGCATGCAAATGCAGCGGCTTTTTTGTTTTTGACCCAGCCCGATCGGTCGTGCTGTGTTTTTGAAAAACATGCGCAAACTGGCATCTGCGCTACATCAGCTGCTATATAATTCAATCACTCTGAAATGCCCAGGTGGCGGAATTGGTAGACGCACTAGTTTCAGGTACTAGCGGGTAACTCCGTGGAGGTTCGAGTCCTCTCCTGGGCACCAAACACGACAAGCCGTTGCATGCAAATGCAGCGGCTTTTTCGTTTGTAAGTGTCCTAGCCGAGGGGGCACGAGACAAATGCAAAAAAAGGGAGCTCTCAAGCTCCCTTTTTTGCGACCGCCACCCCTTATCGAGGCGGCGCCCATCACTTACTTGCGCAGCAATTGCTTGAGTGCGGCCTGCAGGCGACGGGCAGATGCCTCATCGCTCGCACTGCCCAGCACTGTGGCCACATCCTGGCCCCAGGTCTGCTGCGGCGCAGGATCGTTGCGGCGAGTCAGCATCTGCAACTGCAGCGCACGGCGTGCAGCCAGCTGATCGGCCGGGGTGTGCACGTCAGCAGCCATTTCCAGGCGCAGCAGGGCTTCCGCAGCATTGCCCTTGGGGGCGCCGGCCACAGCACCGGACCAGGATGTACGCACAGGAGCCGTCACCTTGCCGCCCAACTGCTGAGCCGATGGTAGCTGCGCCGCATCACGTGCCTGCCAGGCACCCAGCAACTGGGTCAGCGCTTCGCCATGGGCCTGGGCCGCCAGCTTGCGCAAAGCCTCCTGGGCATGCTCCACAGCATCACGCTGGGCACGGAATGCGGGATCGGCCAGACGAGGACCGCGCTCTTCACGCGCGAACTCGCGACGACCACGACCGGCATCGCGGCTGTCGCGACCATCACGTCCACCGCGCTCGCCACGGGCTGCATCTCGGCCACGGCCTCCATCCTTGCGATCGCCAGGACGGCCACCAACGGCAGCTGCCGCCTCCTTCTTCATGCCAGGGCGGTCATCACCACGCACGGCGACCACGGGACGTGCCGGCTTGGCCACTGCCGCAGCTTCTGCCGCATCTGCTTCAGCCGCTGGCTCTGTCTGGGCTTGAGGCTGATTTTCGCCAGTCTTGGCCGGCTGAGCCTTGATGGCAGCCTCCAGCTCGGCCAGCGCTGCATGAATCTTCTGCGCATCGCCACTGGCATTGGCAGCTTCAACTGCCTTGGATGCATCCAGCACGCGGCGATCATGCTCGGACAGCTCGACCGCTGTCTGGCTGCGACCACCACGCTCCACGCTCTTGCGATTGAAAGCATCATCCAGCGGCTTGCGGAATGCATCCCAAAGCTTTTGCTCATGCTTGCGATCCAGCGGCACCACCTGAGCCTCGGCCTGCCAGCGCTGCTGCAACGCCTTCACGGCATCGATGCGCAGGCTGGGCGCCGCGCCCAGGGCCGTGGCTTCGTCGATCATGGCATGGCGACGCTCCAGGCTAGCCTTCTGCGCCGCCTGCAAGGGCGCTTCGGCGGCAGCCATGGCCTGCTTGAACAGAGGTTGCAGCTCGGCAAACAGCTTTTCGCCGATATGCCCGCTTTCGCGCCAGCGTTCGCCAAACTGGCGCAGTGCGCGCAGCATGTTCTTCCAATCCTGGCTCGCGGAATGCTCTGCGGCCCAGGCCTTGATTTCTTCGATCAGCGCCAGACGCTGGGCCTTGGCCTGCGTGCTGTCCTGGCGGATCTTGTCGTGCCAGGACTCGACCACCTTGTAGGCGGCATTGCAGGCCTCGTCGAACTTCTTCCACAGTGCATGATTGGCCGCAGCACCCTGGTCGGCCTGCTTCCACTGCTCGCGCAGGCTGCGCAGGGTTTCCTGGATCTTGCGACCACCCAGAACCTGACCATCGGGGCGGTTGAGCAAGGACTCGGCCTTGGCCACCAGATCTTCGCGCAGCTTGTCGGCCAGCTGACGCTGCCAGCCATCGGCCTCACCGGCAGCCAGCAGGGCGTCGTGCACTTCGCTCACGGTCGCTTCATCCACAAAGCGGCCATGGGTCTTGATGGCAGCGCGCATGGCTTGCACGGCCTCGGAGCCTGCCTTGCTGTTGCCGGCTGCGGTCTCGGCCTTCAGTGCCTCCAGAGCCTGGCCCAGACCGGCCTTGGCGGCTTCGACCTGCTCGGAGGTGGGCTTGCCACGGCCACCGGCTGCTGCGCGCGGCGCAGCAGGCTTGGCCACTTCCACAGCAGCGGCTTCAGGCGGCAAACCACGAGCCACACGAATTTCGTCAGCCCAGACCGGTACGGTGGGCAGCGGCGCAGACTCGTCGGCGGCAGCCGCTTCGGTCTGCGCAAGCGCAGACTGGAAGGCATCCCAAACCAGCGCCAGTTGTGCCGACGCGGCTTCCAGCTGAGGCGGGAAACGGCCGTCCACGCTGCTCCAGCTGGCGTCACCGGTCAACTCCTTGGCCTGTTCTTGCCAACGGGCCACATCAGCGCCCAGAGCTTCCAGCACAGCCTTGGCATCCTTCCAGGACTTGGTCGACAGCACTTCAATGCGCTGAGCCAGCAACAGCGCCACTTCGCGCTGCACCTGGGTGCGGTGCTGCAGATCTTCCACGGCCTTCACACGCTCGACCAACTGGGCCTTGAACTGCGACAGCGGCTCGCGCGACAGTGCGGCGCCGGCCTTGGCGGCATCGCGCTGCCAGGCTGCTGCAGCGGCGGCGTCAAAGGGCACGGCTGCCAGCAGCGCCTTGGCCTTCTCGGCCCATTCCACCGAAATCTTTTCCTGATTTGCGGTGCGGCGGATTTCATCAAGGCGCTCACGCACGGCACGGGCAGCACTCTTGTCGCCCTTGCTCAGTTCCTTGTGAACGTCCTGGAGTTGCTCGACCGTGGGCTGGGTCGCCAGCCAGTCGCGAATGCGCGCGGCGCGATCACCCGAGGTCTCGGCGGAGAAAGCACCACCCGTCAATGCATCCAGCGGATGTTGCTCAGAATTCTTGGCAGAGGCCGGGTTCACTTCAGATGCATCAGACATGGTGCTGCTAGGAGAAATAGATGTCATGTAAGGGTCAGAAAATGCTTGGCAGCCACCGCAGTCAACGCTGCAACAGGCCAGAGCCAACCCACATGAGGGCAGACTTTCCAAGCGCAAGCCCAGGCACATGGGTGCCTAGGCAAACCGATATTTTCGCCTTTATTTAAAGGCAAGCCAAAAAATGCGAAATCGCAAGGTATTTCGCGGCGATTTCATCACTGCGCCGACAGGCTCAGCTGGGCACGCGGAGTCCAGTCCTTGTCCTTCGGATCCAGCTTGGGAGCGCCCAGGAACAGGCGCTCCAGCGGCAGCTGCTGCGTGGCCAGATAGTCCCGCACAGCCACGCCGCGCGCCAGTGCCAGCTCACGCATGGCATCGTCGGGCACCTTGATGCTGGCCACCAGCAGGGCCTTCATCTGATCGGCCGGCAGATCCTTGGCCATCCCGACCATGTTACGGGGCTTTTTGATGTCGGCGCGGCCGTAGACAGCCTTGAGCAAGGCCAGGCGCTCGGTTTCGCTGAACTCCGTCACCTCGTCGCCACTCTTGCCTTCGCGAATCACGTTGCGGCGCTTCTGGGCCAGCAGCAGGCGGTCCAGCTCCTCCGACTTCCAGGCCTCCTGGTCTTCGGCTTCGCGCGACTCGCCCACCACCGTCATCTTGAGTGCCGGGCGGTCGTTGAGTGCCTTGACGATCTTGGCCAGCTGCTCCCTGGCCTGGCCATCGAGCTTGGCACTGCCAGGCGCAAAATTGACGGCACCCGACTCGTCGCCACCCGAGAATGCGCCTGACAACAGCGCAAACGGAGCGGTCACGGCTTTCATGATGATGTTGCCGATCACCTTGAAGATGATGGGAGCCAGACGGAACTGCGGATCGTTGAGCGAGCCGCTCAGCGGCACATCCAGATCGATCACGCCGTTGCGGTCGGACAGCAGGGCCACGGCCAGCTTGACGGGCAGCGACGCGGGCGCGCCTTCGACCTTGTCACCAAAGGTCAGCTGACGCAGCACCAGCTTGTTCGAAGCCGTGAGCTGTCCATCGGGCTGCACCTTGTAGTTCACATCCATATAGAGCTTGCCGCGCTCTATGCCATAGCCCGCGTACTTGATGGAATATGGCGACAGCGGCGACAGCTCCAGGTCATTCATCTGGGCGCGCACATCCAGCGCCAGAGGCTTGGCCAGCGGATTGATCTTGCCGCTGATATCGAGCTTCGCCGTGCCCTGGGCCCGGCCCTTGATTTCAAGATCGGCCATTTGCGGTTCGGCCTGGCCCGCAGGGGCCTGTGAAGAGAAAGCACTCAGACGGCCGGTCAGCTCACTCAGATCGGCCGAGTAGTTGGGCTGGATGAAGTAGTCGGAGAACTGCACCTTGCCGCCCGTCAGCACAATCGGCCCGACCTTGATGATGGGCGCAGGCCCGCTGTCCTCGGGCTTTGCCAGCTCTTCCTCAGGCTTGCTGGCTTCGGGCTTCTGGCCCGCCGCCACCTTGGCATTCGCCTCTTCGTTCTGCGCGACGGACTGTTCGGACTTTTCGGTCTTCACAATGTCCTGCAGATTGATGCGACCGTTGCGCTGCACGATGACGCGCGCAAAAAAATCGCTCAATGCCGTCTCGCGCACGCTCACGCGCAGCGGCTGGGCCGGTTGCATGCTCAGATCCAGCCCGCGCACGGCCAGCGTCTTCCAGGCCAGCAGATCATCGCCCAGGCCCAGGCCGGTACGCGCTGCCAGCGCCTTGGCGCGGTCCGCCGTGGAGTCATTGAGCACCGCCGTCAGCGCGCCCTTGGCGGTGCTGGGCTTGCCAGCCTCCTCCTGCACCGGAGCAGCCAGCGTGGAGCGCACGCGCAGGTCGTTGAGTTCCACATCCCCCGACACGGACACTTGCGGCCCCTTGGCATGGGCCAGATAGTTGAGCCGGCCGCGGAAGTTGCCATCGGCACGCACCAGATCCACATTGAGCTTGTGAGCAAAGTACGGCTCCAGTGCATGCAGCGGCACGGCACGAGCCTGCAGTTGACCCTGAGCCGAGACCGGCGTCAGGCCCAGCAGCCCCTTGAACTGAATTTGGCCGGCCTGTACCCGGCGATTGGCCGATAGCTGAGCCGAGACCTCCAGCGGGGTCGGCGCCGCCTTGGCCGCCAGCGGCTCGAAAGCGCCCAGGCGCACGCGCAAGGCGCTCACATCCAGCTGCACCGGCTGTGCACTGCGGCCTTGCACGGGTGCGGCATCGCGGAACTGCAGCGCACCGCCATCCACGGCAATCGCTGCGAGCTTGACCGACCAGGGCTGGCCTGGCTCCGTCTTGCCCCCCGGGCTTGTCGATCTGGCTGCCGGCACTGCGGCAGGCAGCCAGCGCTCGTACATCCAGCGCCCTTGAGCATCGCGCAGCGCCGCCAGCTGAGGTTTCTGGACAGCGATGGCCTCCACCTGCACCTGCCGGGCAGCGAGATCGACCTGAACGCCGCTGACCTTGACCTGCTCGATATTGACGGGAGCCTGCTTGTCCTGTAGCTGCAGCTTGTCGGCAGTCAGCTCGGTCACTTCCGCCACCACCCCGCCCTCGCCCCAGGAAATTCCGGCATCGGTATTGAGCATGGCGCTGAGCTGCGGCGTGAAGTGCGCTTGCACATAGGGCTGCAGCCATTGCAGCGGCAACTGCTCCAGCTTGAGGCTGAGCTTGCCGGCCTTGAGCGTGGCCTCACCATCCACAGCCAGTCTGGCCTCCTCTTGCGCCCGAGGCTGGCCGCCTGCTTGCACTCCCGCGGAGGCCTTCAGATGCAAAGTTTCATTCATGGGCCAGGCCAGGCTCCTGGCCTGCAGGGTCAACGGAGCCAGCGTCAGCGACGCGGGTGCCGCACCTGTTGCAGCATCCTGCCAATGCACGATGCCGCCTTCAATATCGAACTGCTGCACGCCAACGACCAAGGGGTTCGGCTTCTCAGCCTTCGCATTTGCCTGGGCCGGATTGCTGGCCTCGACGGAAGCGGGCTCAGGCCCGGCCTTCTCAAGCGGCGCGGCGGGGGCGACGGCCGGCGCATTCAGCCCCAGCCAGTTGATCACGCCTTGTGCGTTGCGGCTGGCATGTACCTCCGGCTTGATCCAGCGCACCGTCTCCAGCGCAATCTGGTTCTGCAGCGGTTGAACATTCTGGAGCTGCACTTCCAGCGCATCAAAGCTCAGCAGCGGCGCGCCCTGGCGGTCCTGCAAAGCGACCTCGCTCAAGGCCAGCTTGCCGCTGATGCGAACCACCGGCTGGTCTTTTTCCTCGAAGCTGACCTGCAGATCCGTATCGAGCATTCCCGAGAGAGGCTGCACCGGAACGCTGGCAGGCACATAGCCCAGATAAGGAGTCAGATCGATGTGCTCCCATTTGAGATGCATCGCCGTCTGGCGACTGTCCGTGAATGGCGTGCTCTCACCCGATGTATCGAACTTGCTGCCGTTGAGATCGAAAGCCAGATGCGGCAACACCTTGATCTCGCGCTTGGACGCCAGATTGCTGATGAAGGGAATGCTCAGCTGCAAGTCCTTGAGCTCATGCTTGCGCTGCACCGACTCGTCATTGAGTTCGATACGGCCGTCGCGCAAGGCAATGTTGTAGAGCGCAAAGCTCACGGGCTTGGCTGGCTCTTCGTCATCGGGCTCCATAAGCCGGGCAATCACATCGTCGATATCGAGCTTGCCGAGCGAATACTGAGTCAGGCGCACCACGGGCGCATCGACCTCGATGGCATCCAGCACAGGCGCGAGCCTGAACAGCGATTGCGCACTGGCATTGATGAAGATGCGCTTGATCTCCAGCTGGGGGTCTGCGGCAGACTTCAGGTCTTTTTGAGCTGAAACGCCTTCTGTATCAGCTGTTTCAGCTACTTTTTTAATAGCTTTATCAATCACCAGATCATGCAGGGTGATGGACATCGCCCATGGCGCAAACTCGATCTTGCCCACATGGACGCCGCGCCCCAGCTTCTCGGCAGCCCGTTTTTCCAGCTGGCTCTTGGCCACCCAGGGCACCAGCGCCCAAAGCAACAGCCATAACAGCAAAAGAGCAAGAACAGACCAGATCAGCCGACGAAGCCAGCGATTCGATGTGAGCAAGGACATGAGGATTTGTTATTGATGCAGGGATTGAAAGCCTTCCAAGACTCTCAGGGGCAGGACCCGCCACGCGCCCGGAACACCACTGTACCTTGAGCGCATACAGGTGTATCTAGATTGCGCTCTATATATAAATAGAGGTAAGAGGCGTTTCCAGGGAGAAGTTTGCGTCATCGGCATACCCGCCAGAGACAGATGAGCGCGAAAAAATGCAAACAATACGCTGCAGTACGAGACATCGCCAGAAACGACAAAGCCCGGAAGTGGCGAAACCGACTTCCGGGCTTCACGGCCGGTACCAGACCGGGCCGTTTTCGCGGTTCAAGGAGGGTGTGGTCCTTGCCGCTGGAAGCAACGATTGCTCCCTTTTGTGCCTCAAGCGAAGATAAAGAGCAAGTGCCAACAGCCTATGGAATCAAAGGCCTCGGCGGAGTTTGCTTTTCCTTTCCTTTGGCAAGCACCTGCAACTTGCAGGCAGATTCACTATATCTGTGCTCGCGTAGGGCTACCAGGCTTTTTGCACTTTATTTCGCCTTGATGACAAATAAAACGATGTGAGCGTATACACCTCTTGAATCCGTGATTTTTTGCTGTAATTTTTTGAGCAAACTGTACATTCATACAGTTTTTATATAATTTTAAAATCTAAAAAGTATTTTTGTTAGTGTTGACTGAATATTTAGGACGCTTCTAGAATCCGCCAGCGTTCGAAATGAGCGTTTTTTGTTTCCGCTGCCTCACGACTGAGCAGACCGATCGGCGCCCCGAGGGGCGCTTTTAATCGGCCCGCAGCAAACCTCATCGGCCAGTTGTCCTGGTTGCACCGCGAGATTGATCCGGTGCGACCTCGGGCGATAGCCAAGAAAGGACAAGCTATGCCAGCGTCAGGAAAATTAATCGCCTCCGCGCGAACGTTGGGCCATAAGACGGCCCACGGTTTTCTTGCTCTTACTCACAACGGTTTCGCCCTGCTGGGCTTGGCCGTGGCCATTTCGGCCCTGATTTTGATCTCTCGTCCGGACCTGCGTCTGGCCGGCGCCACCGAGCTGCGCGAGTGGCTCGACACACGCCTGCCCGCCAGCACCGTTGTGGCTGCCGCCGAAGTGGAGGAAGCCCCTGCTTCCGCCAACCTCGTCGTCGCCAGCGACCGCGCCACGGCCGTCAACCCCAAGAACCTGCCCAAGGAGCAGGCGGCTGTCGCCTACTGGCTCAGCAAAAAATACCGGGTGGCGCCCGAGCCGATTGCCGCACTGGTCAGCGAAGCCTATGCCCAGGGCAAGGCCAACAAGCTGGACCCGACGCTGATTCTGGCCATCATGGCGATTGAATCGAGCTTCAACCCGTTTGCCCAAAGCTCGGTCGGCGCCCAGGGCCTGATGCAGGTGATGACCTCCGTGCACACCGACAAGTATGAAAGCTTTGGCGGCCAGCATGCGGCCTTCGACCCTGTGACCAACCTCAAGGTCGGCGTCAAGGTGCTCAAGGAATGCATTGCCCGCGCCGGCTCCATCGAGGGCGGCCTGCGCTACTACGTGGGCGCAGCCAACCTTCCTTCGGACGGCGGCTATGCGGCCAAGGTGCTTGCCGAACACCAGCGCCTGCGCCAGGGCGTGGGCCTGCAGGCCAGCCCGCTGATGACGGCCAAGTCCGAAGCAGCCACCAAGGTCTCCCACGCCCAGCAGGTGGCCCTGGCCGACTCCAACCTCTAAGCGACAGATCCCCGTATTTCTCAAGCTGGCTTCGGCCAGCTTTTTTTATGCCTGGCAAGGCTTTGAGGGAAAAACGGGCATAGGCCTTGGAGCCATGCCAGCTCAGCTACACTAGCGGGTGTACGCAACTGGCGATAGGCGCAGAATTTTCTGCCGCTGACGTGGAAACCGGCAGACTGCAAGGTCTGTGAACCACCGGGGAGCGTACCGCCCAGAGCCGCAGCGACTGCAGCCTGCAAGCGTTTCAGCCGTTCGCCTGGGCAGCCCTTGGCCTCAAGGGAATATCTAAGTTCATAGGACTGCCATGTTTCAACGCACCGATACCGTCGCGAAAGTCGACCCCGAACTGTTTGCAGCTATTGAAGCTGAAAACCATCGCCAGCAAGAGCACATCGAGCTGATCGCCAGCGAGAACTACTGCTCGCCCGCCGTGATGGAAGCCCAGGGCTCCCAGCTGACCAACAAGTACGCCGAAGGCTATCCCGGCAAGCGCTACTACGGTGGCTGCGAGCATGTGGACGTGGTCGAGCAGCTGGCCATTGACCGCATCAAGCAGATCTTTGGCGCCGAAGCCGCCAACGTGCAACCCAATTCCGGCTCTCAGGCCAACCAGGCTGTGCTGATGGCTTTCGCCAAGCCCGGCGACACCATTCTGGGCATGAGCCTGGCCGAAGGCGGTCACCTGACCCACGGCATGGCGCTGAACATGTCCGGCAAATGGTTCAAGGCCGTCTCCTACGGTCTGAATGCCGACGAAGCCATCGACTACGACAAGCTCGAAGAACTGGCCCGCGAACACAAGCCCCGCATCATCGTGGCCGGCGCATCCGCCTATGCCCTGCGCATCGATTTCGAGCGCTTCGCCAAGATCGCCAAGGAAGTCGGCGCCATCTTCTGGGTGGACATGGCCCACTATGCCGGCCTGATCGCTGCAGGCGTGTACCCCAACCCCGTGCCCCACGCCGACGTGGTCACCACCACCACTCACAAGAGCCTGCGCGGCCCCCGTGGCGGCGTGATCCTGATGAAGGCCGAGCACGAGAAGGCCATCAACAGCGCCATCTTCCCCGGCCTGCAAGGCGGCCCCCTGATGCACGTCATCGCCGGCAAGGCCGTGGCCTTCAAGGAAGCCCTGACTCCCGAGTTCAAGGCCTACCAGGAACAGGTCGTGAAAAATGCCAAGGTGTTTGCCGAAACGCTGACCGAGCGCGGTCTGCGCATCGTCTCCGGC
>Ga0268257_1003379_pt1 | contig 10135 bp, 9 predicted proteins | sample AgamicAtPrz_FD_200249 | JGI IMG/M metagenome (GOLD analysis project Ga0268257, IMG submission 200249) | Agave microbial communities from Guanajuato, Mexico - At.P.rz (v2) (version 3) | ecosystem: Host-associated > Plants > Phyllosphere > Phylloplane/Leaf | place: Guanajuato, Mexico | collected...
AAACTAAGAGTCTCTGTGCCGGTTTTGTTCGGACATTTTTGTGTGGCACCGCTTTTAGCCGCGCTGGCAAAAGAGCATCCCGGGCTGGCACTGGAAATATCTTTCAGCGATCGGCAGGTCGACCTGTCGGCAGAGAGTTTTGATATGGCTGTCAGGATTGGCATGCTGGATAACAGCGGTAGCCTGATAGCCCGCCAGCTGACCTCTCACGCCATGGTTTTATGTGCATCACCCGCATATTTACGTGAAGCGGGAGAACCTGCCTTACCGGAGGATCTGCAGCAGCATGCCGCGATTGCCTACCTCAGTGCAGGACGCATTCTTAAATGGCGTATAAAAAATGGTGATAACGGGGTGTATAAAATGACGCCATCCGCCAGGCTGATAATGGATGACATGCAGGGGATAAGAGATAGTGCCGTTGCAGGAGGAGGGATCGCCTGGCTGCCTGACTGGCTTGTGCGGGAGCAGCTTATCAATGGCAAGCTGGTACAGGTGTTAAAAAACTGCTCTTCTGAAAGACAGCCGGTCTATGCCGTATGGCCGCAAATGCCTTATCTTGCTCTTAAGGTCAGGCTGGCGGTAGATAAACTGGTGAGCGAACTGCCCGCTATGCTCTCTGGTGCTGAAGATCCGATCTGATGTTCACTCACGCCGTCTGTATTGCCGGCTCGGTCGCATCGCCCGTCTCCTGTACGGGTTCCCGGCTCTCCCGGCGAGTCTGCTAACGGGATGAATTCACCGGTATCGATGTTACAAAAGGCCAGCCGGGAGGCCAGGGCCATCAGCAGGACGTTCTCTTTTTCAGTCAGTGCAAATGAACCAAGACGTTCAGGAAGTGCCTATCGCATGACGATACCTGTACCTTCTTCTAAAGCGAGCAACTCACTGCCTTCAATGTCAGTCCAGTAAAGCCTGCGTGTTCTTTCGCACCAGAGGGGACACTCGCCCAGCGAATTTCTGACATTGGCTGCTGATGAAAACATGTTATTTCTCCGGAAGAGATAAAATTATCATTCTGGCTGAACTGAAGGTCACGGACGCCTGCATTCGGGCATACGTCCGCAACCGGCAGTGTTGCCTTATTAATGCATAAAACGCTCAGTGAACCGGTCGCCAAAAAGCATGATGGCGAGTCCAGTCAGCATGACCAGCATTCCTCCCAGCTTCAGCAACGAGACTGGCCGCCTTATCGCGCCCAGCAGGCCAAAATTGTCGATCACCTGTGATGAGAGTAGCTGTCCAACAATTGCCAGACCGAGCAGGGCTGAAAAACCGATTTTGGGAGCAAGTACAACGTAGCTGAATAACGCACAGGCACCAATCAGTCCGCCCGCCAGACTCCACACAGGCTGCGAAGGAATGGCAGCAAGGGAGGTGAATAACCCTCCACGCAGCAGCGAGTAAATTCCAAGGCCGAACGCCCCGGCCGTAAAGGAAAACAACGCGGCGGTGACCGGATCTCCGCCGAGCCCTTTTGCGAGCTGACTGTTCAGTGTCGTCTGAAGGGTAATACCCAGGCCCGCTGCAAAAGCTATTACGTAATAAATCGCGCTCATGCTGTTATTCCCTGTCAGTTTGCCTGGACCAGCGGCAGGAATTTTTCCGCAAAGATGTCTGGCTTATACCCTGCTGCCGCAAATAAATGCTCGCGTGATTCATCAATGGCGGCGCGAAGGCGCTCACTGTCCACACCCAGCACTTTGCCGTTCTGCTTGACGATGCGCCCGCCGATCATCACGGTATCGATGTTGCTGCGTTCAGCTGCATGTACCACCGTTCCGAATGCATTTCCGTTCGGGTAAAGGTTGAGGTCAGCCGCGTTAATCAGGATCAGATCGGCCTGTTTGCCCGGCGTCAGGCTGCCTACTTTATCCTGCAGACCGGCACAAAATGCACCATCGACCGTTGCCGATTTAAGCAGCTGCGCTGCCGGGATCGTTGTCAAAGAATGATCTGAATCACAGCAGTGCTGCTTATGCATACCCATTACGCGCTGCAGATAAAACGCCACGCGCATTTCCATAAACATGTCGGTGCTGTAAGACGTTTCGTTATCCACGCTCAGACCCGGTGTAATGCCATGACGCTGCGCAGCTTCAATAGCAAACATTCCGCTTTCAATACCGTAGTGCGAATCTGAGCGCGGGCAGACGTTTACCCGCACGCCGGCTTCACGCAGGATTTCCCAGCCCTCATCAGGCAGCGCGGTACAGTGGTTAAAGATATTGTCCGGACCCAACAGGCCCTGCTGATGCAGCGATTCAAGCTCGGAGGCCATCTCAGCACCAAAGAACTCGGTCACGATTGGCAGCCCCAGCCTGCGGGCCTCGGCCCATAATTCCGGCTCCAGCTGGGCCATGACGCCCAGCGTTACAAGACTCTCAGGATTATCCCTGAAATATTTTTCCTGCAGACGCTGCCAGTTGCCAGGCCAGTGCGCTTTATCCCATTCACCGGCCACCGGTGCGCCTGAAGCATGAATAGCGCGAATACCGGCATCAAACAGGGCTTCAACGGCGGCGTCTGAATGCGCTGCGGTACGGCTGTTGTGCGAGTTATCAATCATGGTAGTGATACCCGCATCAATCGCGCCCAGCGCGGTCAGCAGGTTGCCAACATAGATATCGGCAGGCCGGTAATATTTCGCGAACGAGAAATGCGTGGCATTGCTGTAGTCGTCCAGACAGGTGGCGTTGGGGTTAATGCGGCGCAGCTGACCTTCCCAGGCGTGACGATGAGAATCGACCATCCCCGGCATGGCAATCATGTTTTTGGCATCAATGACGTGAGCACCTGGTGCGTCAAGGTTCTGGCCCACGGCGGTTATCGCTGAGCCTTTGATGAGAATATCGCCGCGCTCAATGTTACCGACGTTCTCATCCATGCTCAGTATCGTTGCGCCACGAATCAACGTAGCCTCTGAAGTCACATTCTGATTGTTAACAATATTTCTGGTGTAGTCGGTCATTAAATCTGCCTCTTTACTGATTAATAGGGAAACGATACGCCACGTCATTACCCTTAAAAAGATGCTTAAAGCGTTTTCATAATTCATAATTTGCGAATAATCAGACTCAATTTTCCCTGGAGCAGGACAATGGATCGGATTCAGGCTATGCAGATTTTCACGCGGGTTGCTGAAGCCGGGAGTTTTGTACGCGCGGCAGAAACACTGTCATTACCTTCCTCCACCGTTACCAGCACGATAAAAAACCTGGAGAAATACCTGCAGGTGCGTCTGCTGAACCGCACGACAAGGCGGGTCAGCCTTACTCCTGAAGGCCTGCAGTATCTGGCGCAATGTCGGGAAATTCTGGCCTTAATTGAGCATAGTGAATCCAGCCTGACCGATTCCATCAGACGCCCCCAGGGACGGCTGCGGGTTGATATGCCCGGTGGGATTGCCTATTTCATCGTCATGCCTAACCTGAAAGATTTTTACCGGCTCTATCCGGATATCTACCTGATGATTGGTGTGAGCGATCGCCCGGTCGATCTTGTGCAGGAAGGGGTAGATTGCGTCATCCGAACGGGTGAATTAACTGACTCCACACTGGTTGCCCGTCCGCTTGGCCGGTTTCGCTGGATAACCTGCGCCTCTCCGGACTATCTCAGGGAGTATGGTGTCCCTGAGACGCCGGAGGCGTTGTGGCAGCATCGGGCGATTCATTACTTTTCCGGTTCGGGAAGACGCACTAATGAACTGCGTTTTACACAAGGCTCTGAGGCCTTCTCTGTTCCGGTTGAGGGGGATGCAGCCGTTAACGAAACTGGACTCTATATCAGACTGTGTCTGGAAGGTTTTGGACTGGCGCAACTTGCTGAGAATGTGATTTCGGAGAATCTGCAGCAAGGTAAACTGATCGAGGTTCTGGCGGACTGGCAGCCACCCTCCATGCCGGTGACGATGCTCTATCCACATCAGCGTTTTCTCTCTCCCGCCGTGCGTGCTTTTGCTGACTGGGTTGCCGGACTTTTCAACGAAGGAGCAGGTGAGAAACGGTCTTCCGGGTAAAAGACGGCTCCGGTATCAGGTAAACGCTTCAGCATGACAATGAATAGTATCCTCAGCAGAGGAACCGCTCGTTTCCCCTGCTGTGTCAGCTAATTCAACCCGGCTGTTGTAAAGGTTCCAGGTGAGCGTTTCGTCCGGCAGCCATTCCGGTGCAGGCACCAGCGATGGCGATTGCTACAGTCATCAGTAACGGTACCGTCCAGCCTCCGGACAGCTCCTGTACTTTGCCCAGTAACAGTGGCCCCATTGCCGCCATCAGATAACCGACACTCTGTGCCATGCCTGACAGCGCGGCAGCATCACCGGCGCTTTTGGTACGGAGTCCGATGAAGGTCAGACCCAGCATCATGCTGGCGCCCGAGCCGAAGCCAAGAAGCGCCGCCCACAGCATTGCCAGATTCGGCAAATACAGGATGCCGATATAGGACACCGCGGTTAACAGGCTGACGCCAGCAGCAGCTAATTTCTGATCGTTAAGACGACGCAGCGTGGCGGCCAGAATCAGGCCAGGAATGGCGGTGGTCAGCTGAAGGATGCCGTGTACCTCACCAGCCTGAGCGGAGGAGAGTCCACTGTCCGTAAGAACGGCTGGCAGCCAGCCGACCGCAACATAAAACGGCATCGCATTCAGGCCCATAAACAGGGTGACCTGCCAGGCCAGAGGCGAGCGCCAGACCGCAACGGTCGCCGCTTTTTTCTCTCCCACAGCTGGAAGCTGATGCTTTTCCTTCAACTGGGGCAACCATAAAAGCAGCGCCAGCAGAGGCGCAATCACCAGCATGGCTAACGCGATGTTCCAGCCCCAGCTTTGCGTCAGAGGAATGACAATGGCTGAACCAATAGCACCAGCCGCGCCCATGGTGATGGAATATGCCCCCGTCACGGAAGCCACGTTGCCGGAAAAATCACGCTTTATTAGGCCAGGCAGAAGAACATTGCATAGGGCAATCCCGATACCTATCAATATGGTTCCGCCATAAAGCGCCCAGACACTGCCTGTGGAGCGAAGCAGAATGCCGGCTGAAATCACGGCGAGCGCACCAAAAAGGGTGCGTTCCAGACCGTACTTCCTGGAGACGGAGGCGCTCAGGGGGGAAAAGACGGCAAAGGCCAGTAAAGGCAGAGAGTTAAGCAACCCAACGGCAGTAATACTTAGCCCAAAATCATGGCGAATTAATTCTAAAACGGGTGCAACAGCGGTAAAAGGAACACGCAGGTTAATGGCGATAAAGAGGATACCGGTCACAAGTATGACTGAAGACCACTTGTTCGTAGTGTGGGGCATAAACTGTGCTTTCTCTGAAAAAAGAAAGACTTTAAAGTACGCATGAGTTACATAATACAGATAACCTGACAACATATAACTAAATCATGCCATCTCAAAAGAAACCGGTGACCTCGCCGGAAGAATTTACAGCCGATGCATTCAGTCAGGCTGCTATCGCCCTGCATGTATCTTCGTCTGGCGAGTATGCCGGGCAAAGTCCGCACGCCCATCGTAAAGGCCAGCTTATTCTCTCGTGGCGCGGTGCAGTAAGCTGTGAGGTTGAAGATGCGCTGTGGCTTGTTCCACCGGGACATGCTGTCTGGGTACCGGGTGAAATCCCTCACAGCTGCCGGGTCACAAAGAATGCAGAGACCTGCTTTCTGTTTATCGAACCCGGCGCAGCAGCGATGCCGGAAACCTGCTGTACCCTGGCGATTAGTCCTCTGGTCCGTGAGCTTGTTCTGTTTCTGGCAGAGCAGGAACATGCTTATTCGCCTGACAGCAAAACCGCGAGGCTGGCAGCAGTACTGCTGGAACATATTCCGGACGTGCCAGTTAGAGCGCTTCACCTGCCTGTATCCGACCATCCGAAAATCCGGGCTATGGCTGAAACACTTTTTAAGTATCCTGATGACCGGAGGACGTTAAAAGAGTGGGCTGTAGACCTGGCAACCAGCGAGCGATCGCTGGCCAGGCTGATAAAAAATGCCACAGGACTGAGCTTTGGTCGCTGGCGTCAGCAACTGCATTTAATGATTGCCCTGAGCCATCTGGCTGAGGGTCTGTCTGTACAGCGCGTAGCCGGTATGCTGGGTTATGATTCGGTCAGCGCATTTATCACTATGTTCAGGAAAGCGCTGGGTAAATCACCGACTCAATATTTTTCATCTCTAAACTAATCCAGAAAGACACCATCCGGAATTTTATAAACAATTCCAACGTCCGCTTCTCGCCCATAGCGGACCCAGCGTCCAAGTCAGTCCGCTTTATGCCAACAGCGGACGTCTTGTTAGACTGTGGTTTATTGCATGAATAGGGCACATCTACAATCGTATGGTTTGCGTAGGTGCGCTTGTGAGCGGAGCGGCAGGAAAATAGGGTTAAGAAGGTTTAAAAGACCCCGACACTCGGCTGGGCGTATCGGGACGGCAAATTTGCCAGTGAAATTCGCGACCAAGAAAAAGTTCGCAGTGCGACTATAACATATTTAATAATTAGAATATTAACGCTCTTCCTTTATGGTTCTGACAGACGTTTTTTCCTGTCACGTTCAAAGGCCCTAATTATTAATAATGCAACGGTATTGAAATAGTTTGGCTACTGACTCGCCTTTACCAATGGTAGGTCCGCTTTTCGCTCATAGCGGACGTTGCCCTATGCGCAGGTCCGTCTTGTTCCAGAAGCGGACATTACTGACATCATGTTATGTTATTAACCGGGAGCAGTTCATGGGGTGTGCAGTTCGCACAACAAGGGAGCTGTCTGACGCTGATTATTGATGGAGAAGATGAATGACAAGTGATTTTATTGCGCTTTCTGCTATTGGCGTAGCTATCCTTTTTGGCGCAATGAGCCCGGGTGTCAGCTTTCTTCTCGTGGCACGAACGGCCATGTCCGGTTCCAGACGGGCGGCTTTATCTGTCGCTGCAGGTATGGGTTTTGGTGCGTTTATTTTTGCTGTCATAGCTTTAGCAGGTCTTCATACCCTGCTGACTCTGGTCCCGTCACTTTACACGGGCCTGAAGGTTGCAGGCGGTTGCTATCTTTTATGGCTGGCGTTGAAAATGTTCCGCCGTCCTTCAAATCGTTTCAACGATTCTGCCGGCTCAGAGGAAGTCAGCGCCTCAAAAGCTTTTATGACAGGCGTATTTACGCAAATCAGCAATCCGCATACTGCACTTGTCTTTGCCAGTATTTTTTCCGCAGCGCTTAGTAAAGATATTCAGCCTGTTATGTACATCATTCTGCCCACAATGGCGTTCGTTATTGATGTGCTCTGGTATGCAGTCGTTGCGCGCTTATTATCAACTGACGGGCCACGTCAGGCTTACATTAAATACAGTAAATTTTTAGATAAAATCAGCGGAGGCGTTATGGCCCTTCTGGGAATACGACTGCTGTTGAAGTAAATCTGCCGGTCACGTTTAATCTACTGCCGGTAAATATGCATGCCCGCTTCTCGCTCTCAGGGGGACAGATCTGCACATCCTCTCTGGCTTAATAAAAATATCATCCCGGAGCGTCATTAATTAAGAAATGCCTTAACCGCGCTGGAGAATCGTTCTGGTTGATCGAGCATGATAAAGTGAAAACTGTCATCAATACGCGTGAAATGAATATCTGATGCAGAGGCATAGGCCTGGCGGTACATCGCATCCACACCGGCTGCAGGCACCCCAAACAGGGCATCATAGGCGTAGACGACTTCAATCGAAGTTTTTATGTGCACAAGCTCCGGACGCAAATCGGTAATCATCAATTCATACACCGCATTGGCAACGGTTTTGGTATCGGAGTTGATCCCGGCAGCGATCAGAGCAGGCCTCACTGTTTCGGTTTTGACTAATCGGGCTACGGATACTTTCTGAGACGCCATCCTTTGCTCTTGCGACTGCGCCAGCAGCCAGTTCCGTGTAGCGGTAGCCTGGCTTAAAGCCGTTTCGCTGGTTGCCGCAGGGTTAATCATCAACGTATAGAACGGCAAGGCATCGACAATCATCAGGCGACCAGCCTGGTCGGGATGACGGGCAGCCAGCATCAGAGCAATTTCGCCGCCGAGAGAGTGGCCAATAATCGCCGGTGCGTTGATGTGCCGGGTGCGGATGTATTCAGCTATAGCATCAACTGCCGGAGCAAGAACCTTTCCATCCGGACTGGAGATGGCAGGTGTGCTGGCAAAGCCCGCCAGTTCGACCAGGTGAACACGGTGGCGCTGACGTAAATCTGCTGCTAAACCGGCCCAGACGTCGCGAGACGAGGCCAGCCCCGGAATCAATATCACATCCGGTCCTGAACCTTGCATTTGAACCGAAATGCGCTGCGGGTTTGGCTGTTCTGAAGCGACAGACGGTGGCTGAGCTGTGGCTGCCGGGACGCAAGGTGACGTCAGTAAAAGCGATGATACGATCATGGCACAGATATTTTTGGTATGCATAAGACCTCCCTGTTTACGCTAAGCGGTATAAGAGTAACAGGCGCCACGCCCGGCTGCGAGTTGCGAATGCATTGGCACGTGGCCAGCCACCGAAAGTAAGGTACGCTTTTCGCTAAAGCCAAATCTCTGGAGCCATCTGATGTCCGCTGCGTGCCAGTAGCTGACGTAGCTCACAGCGTGATAGGTTCAGTGATAAAGGGAGGGCAACAGGCTATCCCCTTCACGTAAAAAGGAGCGTCAGATGGATTTAGAAACTGCGCGTTTGAGGCTAGAACCCTTTCATGACTCACACTATGAGGGTTTAAGGATGATGGATAACGATTCCAGCGTGATGCGCTATATCAACAAAGGGATTGTTAAAACACCCGAAGAGACCTGGGAAAGTATAAGGCGTGTTCAATCACGTTGGGAAAGTTATGGGTATTCGTGGTGGGCTATTAAAGAAAAGGGCTCTGAGATTGTCGTTGGTGCAGCATGCTTTCAGCATCTGGCAAACGTTGAGGGAGCACCTTTAGAGATTGGCTGGCGGCTCGTGCCGGAACGGAATGGCAAAGGCTATGCAACAGAAGCAGCTAAAGCGATTATTGAATTCGCAAAAGTGCAGACAGGCGCAACGTATTTATTGGCTGTTGCCGATCCTGAAAATATTCCCTCTCAGAAAGTGATGCAGCGGCTAGGGATGACTTACAAAGCTATAGAACGGCACTACGAAACACCCTGCGTAGTTTATGAACTTAGCATCGGCACAATGAGCAATCGCAATGAGACGCGGACATAGCGTCCGCTTTGTGCCAGAAGCGGACATTACAGTAAATGCGATACGTTAATTGATGAAGATTGATTATGTTCAGCTTTCACTGTTGCGGGCAGCCTCCCGCTCAGAATCCAATAAAAAATATTCTTAATTTCAGTATATTAATTCTGAATTGCCTTTAGCTGGTTGTTTCGCATAGCGCCCGGTGAATATCCATTGATGCGTTTAAAAGCTCTGCTAAATGCTGCCTGTGAGGCATAGCCGAGACGTAAAGCTACCGTGTCGATTGAGATCTTATCGTGAATGATCCAGTGACCCGCGAGGCGCATGCGCACTTCCCTTGCATAGCGCTGGGGAGGTATCCCAATGATTGATGTAAAACGTTCTGCGAAAACAGAACGTGACACATGAGACTGGGCAGCAAGCTCAGCGACAGTCCACTCCCGACTTGTATCGCGATGAATGGTCAGAATCGCACGGGCAAGCCGTGGATCACGTAGCGCAGCAATGAGGCCAGCGGCATTCTCGCTGCCGTTTTCGATCCATCCACGCACGATCATTGCAGCAGCCACCTCTGCAAGGCGTGCCAGAATGCCCGCGAAGCCAGCGCGTCCGGAGCAGATTTCAAATTTCATTGCGCCCAAGATGGGAACCAGCCCCGGATATATCTTTTCGTTTGCTTCAACTACTATGGCTTGCGGCATCAATTTACCCAGACCCTGCATTCCCCCGAGATCGAACGCCATACAGCCATAAAACAGAACTGTGCTGGGCGTCGGATGTGTACTGGGGCAGGTATTGATGCCGCTTACGGCCTCGCCTAAAGGGGCAGAGCCTAACGTATCGATATGCTGAATTGCACAGCCGATATCCGAGATAAGCTGATGCTCCTCACCCTGTGGCATAAAGACCATACTTCCGGCTTTCAGCGCATGAAGCGCA
>Ga0268257_1003382_pt1 | contig 10127 bp, 8 predicted proteins | sample AgamicAtPrz_FD_200249 | JGI IMG/M metagenome (GOLD analysis project Ga0268257, IMG submission 200249) | Agave microbial communities from Guanajuato, Mexico - At.P.rz (v2) (version 3) | ecosystem: Host-associated > Plants > Phyllosphere > Phylloplane/Leaf | place: Guanajuato, Mexico | collected...
CCCAAGTGGCTCAAGGCCAACACGGCAGCCGCCAAGGCGCTGACCCAGTCCTATTTCGATGCCATCGCCATGATCAATTCCGACAAGGAAAAGAGCTACGAAATCATGGGCGCGGCCGTCAAGCAAAGCGGCGAGCAGTTCGGCAAGTCGGCAGCCTTTCTGAAATGGTCGGACAAGGAGGGCAATCAGAAATTCTTTGCCAGCGACCTGCTGCCTTTCATGAAGGAGTCTGCTGCCATCCTCAAGGAGGCCGGCGTGATTCGCAGCATTCCTGAGAACTACGGCGTCATGTACGACGCCAGCTTCATCAAGTAAGCGCAAAGAGGTTGCACATGGAAGCGGTATCACCTTCTATCAAGTCTGCATCACCCGCATCGGTTCAGGTGGCATCGCCTTCCGTGAGGCCGGCTCGCCGGCGCTACATGGCCCCTCTGGAGCCTGTCAGCCCCAAGGCCAAATGGCTGCTCGGCACGGGCTTCTTCGTGCTGTTCCTGCTGATCTGGTCGGCCGTCACCTTTGGCGGACTGGTCTCGCCGACCTTTCTCGCCAGCCCGCTGACGATGCTGCGCGAAGGCATTTTGCTGTTCACGGAGTTCGACTTTCATCATGACATCGGCATGACCGTATGGCGCGTCATGGGGGGCTTCATATTGGCCAGCGTCGTGGCCGTGCCGCTGGGCATTGCCATGGGGGCCTGGAAGCCCGTGGAGGCGTTCTTCGAGCCCTTTGTCTCGTTCTGCCGCTACCTGCCCGCCTCGGCCTTCATCCCGCTGCTGATTCTCTGGGCCGGCGTGGGCGAAGCCCAGAAGCTGCTGGTCATCTTCATCGGCTCGGTGTTCCAGATCACCCTCATGGTGGCCGTGACCGTGGGCGGTGCGCGCAAGGACCTGGTGGAGGCAGCCTACACACTGGGCGCCAGCAATACCGGCATCGTCAAGCGGGTGCTGATTCCCGGTGCCGCCCCCGGCATCGCGGAAACCCTGCGTCTGGTGTTGGGCTGGGCCTGGACCTACGTGATCGTCGCCGAGCTTATCGGCTCGTCCTCCGGCATCGGACACATGATTACCGACAGTCAGGCGCTGCTCAACACCGGACAGATCATCTTCGGCATCATCATCATCGGGCTCATCGGTCTGGTGTCGGATTTCATCTTCAAAACCGTCAACCGTCGCATGTTCGAATGGAGTTCCCTGTGATGAACCAGCTGTCCATTCAAGGCGTTTCGCGCACCTTCACCAGCCACAAAGGCGTCAGCACCCAGGCCTTGCTGCCGGTGGATTTCGAGGTCCGGGAGAACGATTTCGTGACCATTCTGGGCCCCTCTGGCTGCGGCAAATCGACGATGCTGCGCATTGTTGCGGGTCTGGATTTCCCGACGACGGGGCAGGTGCTGCTGGACGGGAAACTGGTGCAGGAGCCTGGCGCCGACCGCGGCATGGTGTTCCAAAGCTACACCCTGTTCCCCTGGCTGACCGTGGCGCAGAACATCCGCTTCGGGCTGCGCGAGAAAGGCGTGAGCGAAGCCATTCAGAAAGAGCGCAGCGACTACTTCATTGCCAAGGTGGGTTTGCGCGGGTTTGAGAATCACTATCCCAAGCAGCTGTCTGGAGGCATGCAGCAACGCACGGCGATCGCGCGTGCGCTGGCCAACGATCCCAAGATCTTGCTCATGGACGAGCCCTTCGGTGCGCTGGACAACCAGACCCGGGTTCTGATGCAGGAATTGCTGCTGGGCATCTGGGAGGCCGAGCGCAAGACGGTGATGTTCGTGACCCACGATATCGATGAAGCCATCTTCATGGCCAATCGCGTGGCCGTGTTCAGCGCGCGTCCGGGCCGCATCAAGGCAGACATTCCGGTCCATCTGCCGCACCCGCGCCACTACACCGTCAAGACCTCGCCCGAGTTCATGGAGCTCAAGGCCCGGTTGACGGAAGAGATTCGCGCCGAGTCACTGGCTGCGGCTGCTCACTGAGGCCTGCATCATGAATGTCCGAGACCCTGCACAGCGCAAACCGGCTCCTGCCGCCCAGATGCCGCTCGCGCTGTACCAGCAGGTCAAGGACCATGTGCTGCGCAAGATCGGCGACGGATCGCTGGCCGCCGGTGCGCGCGTACCTTCCGAGCAGGAACTGGTGAACGAGTTCGGCGTGGCGCGCATGACGGTGAACCGTGCGCTGCGCGAGCTGGCCGAGCAGGGCGTGATCGTGCGTGTGGCCGGTGTCGGCTCCTTCGTGGCCGAGGAAAAGCCGCAATCGACCCTGCTGCGCATCGCCAATATCGGTGAAGAGATCACCCAGCGCGGGCATGACCATCGCTTCGAGCTGCTCGATATGCGCCGAGAGTCCGCCTCGCCCGAGGTCGCTGCGGCGCTGGACCTGGCGGTCGGCGCCTCGGTCTTTCACCTGCACGGCGTGCACTTCGAAAACGAGCTGCCGGTTCAGATCGAAGACCGCTATGTGAACCCCCGTCTGGTCCCCGACTTCATGGACCAGGATTTCTCTGCCGTGCAACCCTCGGTCTATCTGGTGCGCAATGTGCAGTACGACCAGATCGAGCATGTGGTCGATGCGATCTTGCCTACGGTCGAGCAGGCCCGGCTGCTGCAGATGGCTCTCGACCAGCCTTGCCTGATGCTCACGCGCCGTACCTGGCTGCGCGGCGTCCCTATCACCTGGGTGCATTGCGTGCATCCGGGCATGCGCTACCGACTCGGTAGCCGTTTCCGAACCGATTCAGTGCACGGCGGCTGATCCCGGCCAGGCCCTTGAATCCCTCAGTACGTTTTTGTTTCTCTTGACTGTATAGACAGGTATAGCCATGAACACGACCACCACCCAAGAGCTCTCGAACTCCGAACTGGAACTGCATCCCGGCGAACTCACGCTGGCTCAGCTGCGCCGCATTCAGGACGGCGGCGTGCAGCTCAGCATGGCGCAGGCCGCCTATGCGGCCATGCGCAAGGCCGAGGCGCATGTGCAGCACATCGTCGATGAAGACCAGGTGGTCTACGGCATCAATACCGGTTTCGGCAAGCTGGCTTCGACCAAGATCGCCCATGAGCGTCTGGCCGAGCTGCAGCGCAATCTGGTGCTTTCGCACAGTGTCGGCACGGGCGAGCCGCTGCCGGATCATGTGGTGCGCCTGGTTCTGGCCACCAAGGCCGTGAGTCTGGCCCGCGGGCATTCGGGAGCCCGCACGGCGTTGGTGGACGCGCTGCTGGCCCTGGCCAATGCCGATGTCCTGCCCGTGATTCCCTCCAAGGGGTCGGTAGGGGCTTCGGGCGATCTGGCGCCTCTGTCGCACCTGGCCTGCGTGCTGATCGGCGAGGGGCAGGCCAAGGTGGGCGGCAAGCTCGTTTCCGGCCGTGAGGCCATGCAGCATATCGGCCTGGAGCCCTTTGTGCTCGGCCCCAAGGAAGGGCTGGCACTGCTCAATGGAACCCAGGTTTCCACCTCGCTGGCGCTGGCCGGCCTGTTCCAGGCCGAAAGCGTGCTGGCCGCAGGACTGGTCGCAGGTTGCCTGACGCTGGAAGCCATACAGGGCTCCATCAAGCCCTTCGATGCGCGCATCCACGCGGCACGCGGCCAGCAGGGACAGATCGCCGTGGCGGCTGCCGTGCGCTCGCTGCTGGACGGCAGCGCCATCGACCCCTCGCACCCCAATTGCGGGCGCGTGCAGGACCCCTATTCCATCCGCTGCGTGCCGCAGGTCATGGGCGCCTGCCTGGACAATCTCAGCCATGCCGCGCGCGTGCTGGTCATAGAAGCCAATGCAGCCTCGGACAATCCGCTGGTGTTCGATAACGGCGACGTGATTTCGGGCGGTAACTTTCACGCCGAACCCGTGGCTTTCGCCGCCGACATCATGGCCTTGGCGATCGCTGAAATCGGCGCCATCTCCGAGCGTCGCATGGCCTTGCTGCTGGACACCGGACTATCGCGCCTACCGGCCTTTCTGATCGAGGACAGCGGCGTCAACTCGGGCTTCATGATCGCCCAGGTCACGGCGGCTGCCCTGGCGGCCGAGAACCAGTGCCTGGCCCATCCCAGCAGCGTGACCAGTCTGCCCACCTCGGCCAACCAGGAAGACCATGTCTCCATGGCCACCTATGGCGCGCGTCGCCTGGCAGACATGGTCAGGAACACGGCCGTGATCGTGGGCGTGGAGGCCATGGCCGCAGTCCAGGGCATGGACTTCGACCGCCGGCTCAAGAGCTCGCCGCTGATCGAGGAGCAGTACGCGCTGATCCGCAGTCAGGTGCCCTATCTGGACAAGGACCGCTATCTCGCCCCCGATATCGAAATCATGCGTCTGTGGGCGCTGGAAACCGCCTGGCCCGAGGTGTTGCAGAGCATTCTGCCGAGCAACGCGGTCTGAGCCGCCACCATGCCGTCACGCCGCAAGCATCGGGCAAGAGCGGTTCTTGCCGTTGCGGGGCGGCGTTCCGGCTGCGCTTGCCGGGGCGGCGGGTCAAAAACTGCCGGCGAACTGGTAGCGCGAAGCCGGGTGCCACAGGGCCGAAACCGAGGCCACCTGGCCTTGGGAGCGGGTTCTGCGGCGCAATACCAGACAGGGTTCGGTGACCTCCATGCGCAAAAGCTCCGCCACCTCGGCCGTGGGCATGCTCGCTTCGATGGAGAAATTCACGCCCTGCAGCGGAGCCACGCGCACCAGGTAGGCATTGGGCGTCTGGCTTGCAAAGTCCTGGCTCAGATAGTCGGGAGCCACGGCCGGATTCACATAGCGGTCTTCGATCTGGATGGGGACATCGTTCTCGAAGTGCACGACCACGGAGTGAAACAGATGGGTGGCGGCGCTCAGCTCGAACTGGCGCAGCAGGGCGGCATCGACCTTGCAGCGCTCGAGCCGCTGCAGCTCCCCCCGGTGCCGGTGGCCGCGTGCGCCAATTTCGTCGGCGATATTGCGCAGCTCGACCAGGGTTGCCTGGTATTTCTGCTGGGCCACGAAAGTGCCCGAGCCCTGGACACGCGTCAGTGTTTTTTCGTCGCTGAGCTCGCGCAGCGCGCGGTTGACGGTCATGCGTGCCACATTGAACTGCTTGACCAGGGCGGCCTCGCTGGGAATGGCCTGGCCTTCCTGCCATACGCCACTTTGAATCTGCTGCAGCACATGGTCTTTGATGCGCTGGAACGCAGGTACGGCGGCGGTGGTATCGGTTCGCGACATAGGGTTTGTGTGGATCAGAAAAGCTGTCTAGATGATTGACGTGGGTTGGAGTAAATCACAAAATTCGTCTATACAACTTCGCGAAAATAAATGAAAGTTGTTCGGACATATAAGAGACATCCAGAGGGATTGACGGAGCAATTCATGAGTATTGATACAGCAACGCTGGGTTCCTCTGGCGCCATAGAGACCAGAACCATAGACATGGTTCCGGAGAGCGAGCGCCACGGCTCGCCCTCCAGCCAGTTCACCCTCTGGTTCGGAGCCAATTGCCAGATCACGGCCATTGTCGACGGAGCGCTGGCCATCGTGTTCGGCGCGGAGGCCATGACGGCCATCATCGGTCTGCTGATCGGCAACATCCTCGGCGGCATCGTCATGGCTCTGCATTCGGCCCAGGGCCCGCGCCTGGGCCTGCCCCAGATGATTTCCAGCCGCGTGCAGTTCGGCGTCAAGGGCGCGGCCCTGCCGCTGCTGCTGGTGATCCTCATGTACCTGGGCTTCGCGGCCACGGGCACGGTTCTCTCGGGCCAGGCCATCAACCGCATGTTCGATTTCTCGGCCCCGCAGACCGGCATGATCATCTTCGGCACGCTGACCGCCATCGTGGCCGTGGTGGGCTATCGCCTCATCCACGTGCTCGGCCGCGTGGCCACGGTGATCGGGCTGCTGGGCTTTGCCTATCTGGCCGTGCGCCTGGGCATGCAGTACGACGTGGCCAGCGCCTTCGGCCAGAAGCCCTTCACCTGGGCGAGCTTCCTGCTCACCATCGCGCTGTCGGCCGGCTGGCAGATGACCTTCGCGCCCTACGTCGCCGACTACTCGCGCTACCTGCCGTCCAACACGCCTACGTCGCGGGCCTTCACCACCACCTTCATGGGCAGCGTGATCGGCGCGCAGATCGCCATGACGCTGGGTGTGCTGGTCGCCGCGCTGGGTGGCCAGTTCCTGAAGAACCAGGTCGGCTTCATCGGTGACCTGGCTGGCCCGGCCGCCATCGTGATCTACCTGGTGATCGTCTCGGGCAAGCTCACGGTGAACTGCCTCAATGCCTACGGCGGCTTCATGACCATCCTGACCACGGTCAGCGGCTTCAACAACAAGACGCAGATCTCTCCCGTCGCGCGCATCGCCTACATCGTCGGCTTCGTGCTGCTGTCGCTGGTGGTGGCCTTGCTGGCCAGCGCCGACTTCCTGAACAACTTCAAGAACTTCGTGCTGCTGCTGCTCGCCGTCTTCGTGCCCTGGAGCGCGGTGAATCTGGTGGACTACTACCTGGTGTCCAAGGAGCGGGTCGACATTCCCGCGCTATACGACCCCCAGGGCCGTTATGGCAGCTACAACTTCATGGCGCTGGGTTGCTATGTGCTGGGCATCCTGGTGCAGATCCCGTTCCTGAACCAGGCGCTGTACAAGGGTCCGCTCGCCTCCATGCTGGGCGGTGCCGACATCTCCTGGATCGTCAGCCTGCTGGTGACATCGCTGGTGTACTACCCACTGGCCAAGCGGTCCATGAAGGTGCCTGCGGCCATGATCTATCCCAAGTGCAGCCCGGCCCCAGCCGTCGAGCCCGACTTCTACGCCGAGGCAACCCGCTTCCGAGCCGAGCCGTAACGCCTTTTCCATATTCTCTCCATTACTGTCAAAGGAGCAGCCATGACTACCCCTAACGATTCGCGCATCGACCCCACCCGCGTCATCCGCGCCCCTCGCGGCAACCAGCTCAGCTGCAAGAACTGGCTGACCGAAGCGGCCTACCGCATGATCCAGAACAACCTCGACCCCGAGGTCGCCGAGAACCCGCAAGCCCTGGTGGTCTACGGCGGCATCGGCCGCGCAGCCCGCAACTGGGAGTGCTACGACCAGATCCTGGCTTCCCTCAAGGAACTCAATGAGGACGAGTCCCTGCTGGTCCAGTCGGGCAAGCCTGTGGGCGTGTTCAAGACCCATCCGGGCGCGCCCCGCGTGCTGATCGCCAACTCCAACCTGGTGCCCAAGTGGGCCACCTGGGAGAAGTTCAACGAGCTGGACCGCAAGGGCCTGTTCATGTACGGCCAGATGACGGCCGGCAGCTGGATTTACATCGGCAGCCAGGGCATCGTGCAGGGCACTTTCGAGACCTTTGTCGAAGCCGGTCGCCAGCACTACAACAACGACCTGACCGGCAAGTGGATTCTCACGGCCGGCCTGGGCGGCATGGGCGGCGCCCAGCCCCTGGCCGCCACGCTGGCCGGCGCCTGCTCGCTGAACATCGAATGCAAGCAGTCCAGCATCGACTTCCGTCTGCGCACCCGCTATGTGGACAAGCAGGCCAAGGACGTCGACGACGCCCTGGCCCTGATCAAGCATCACACCGAAAAGGGTGAGGCGGTCTCCATCGCGCTGCTGGGCAATGCCGCTGAAATCCTGCCCGAGCTGGTCAAGCGCGCCAAGGCCGGCGGCCCCAAGCCCGACATCGTGACCGACCAGACTTCGGCCCACGACCTGATCAACGGCTACCTGCCCGTGGGCTGGACCGTGGCACAGTGGGAAGCAGCCGCTGCCGACCCCAGCCAGCACGCCAAGCTGACCAAGGCCGCGGCCCAGGGCTGCGCCGTGCATGTGCAGGCCATGCTGGACTTCCAGGCCATGGGCATCCCCACGGTGGACTACGGCAACAACATCCGCCAGGTGGCCTTCGACGAGGGTGTGAAGAACGCCTTCGACTTCCCCGGTTTCGTGCCCGCCTACATCCGTCCGCTGTTCTGCGAGGGCAAGGGCCCGTTCCGCTGGGTGGCGCTGTCGGGCGACCCCGAGGACATCTACAAGACCGACGCCAAGATCAAGGAGCTGTTCCCCGAGAACAAGCACACCCACCGCTGGCTGGACATGGCGCGCGAGCGCATCGCCTTCCAGGGCCTGCCCGCACGTATCTGCTGGCTGGGTCTGGGCGAGCGCCACAAGGCGGCCCTGGCCTTCAATGAAATGGTCAAGAACGGCGAACTCAAGGCCCCCATCGTCATCGGCCGCGACCACCTGGATACCGGCTCCGTGGCCAGCCCCAACCGTGAGACCGAAGCCATGAAGGACGGCACGGATGCCGTCTCCGACTGGCCGCTGCTCAACGCCCTGCTCAACACTGCCGGCGGCGCCACCTGGGTCAGTCTGCACCACGGCGGCGGCGTGGGCATGGGCTACTCGCAGCACTCCGGCATGGTCATCGTGGCCGACGGCACCGATGAAGCCGCCGCGCGGCTGGCGCGCGTGCTGGTCAACGACTGCGGCTCGGGCGTGATGCGCCATGCGGACGCAGGCTACGAGCTGGCCATTGAGACCGCACGCAAGCAGGGCCTGAAGCTGCCCATGGTGAAGTAAGCGCCATGGCCGCCGCGCACATGACTCAACGGAACCTCCTCCGTGCTCCCGCATTGCTGCGTGGCGTCGCCCTGGCCGCGGCGCTGCTGGTGCCCGGCTGGGCGGCCGCGCAGGAGCCCGCCGCGATCGATCGCCTGATGGGCGAGATGTACCCGCAGCTGGATACGCTGTACAAGGATCTGCACGCCCACCCCGAACTGGGCTTTGCCGAGACCCGTACCGCCGCCCGGCTGGCGAAGGAGCTGCGCAGCCTCGGCTTCGAGGTGACGGAGCAGGTCGGCAAGACCGGCGTGGTGGCCCTGCTGCGCAACGGCACGGGCCCCACGGTGATGGTCCGTACCGACATGGACGCGCTGCCTATGGAGGAAAAGACCGGCCTGTCCTATGCCAGCCGCGCCAAGACCACCTGGAACGGCCGCGAGACCTTCGTGGCGCATAGCTGCGGCCACGACGTTCACATGGCGGCGTGGGTCGGCGTGGCGCGCACGCTGTCGGCTCTGAAGTCGCAGTGGCGCGGCACGCTCATGCTGGTTGCCCAGCCCGCGGAAGAAACCGGCGCCGGTGCGCGTGCCATGCTGGCCGACGGACTGTTCACCCGCTTTCCCAAGCCCGACGTGGCGCTGGCGCTGCACACCGACCCGCGCCCCATCGGCACCGTCAGTTATGCGGTGGGGCCGATGACCTCGGCCGCCAACGAGGTGCAGATCACCTTCAAGGGCCGTGGCGGCCACGGCTCGGCGCCACACAAGGCGCTCGATCCGGTGATGATTGCCGCGCGCTTCATCGTCGACGTGCAGTCGGTCGTCAGCCGTGACAAGGACCCGATGGAATTCGGCGTCGTCACCATCGGCGCGATGCAGGCGGGCAGCTCGGGCAACATCATCCCCGACCGGGTGGTGCTGCGCGGCACGATCCGCAGTTACGCACCGGCGGTACGCGCGCAACTGCTCGACGGCGTGCGCCGTGTCGCGCTTGCCTCGGCCGCAGCGGCTGGCGCGCCGGAGCCCGATATCTCGCTGCCGGACACCAGCTCCGCCACCGTCAATAACCCGGCCGTCGTGGCGAAGGTCGAGTCGGAGCTGAAGGCCGCATTGGGGGCCGACAACGTGGCGCGCACGCCGCCGCTGACCACCAGCGAAGACTTCGCCGAATACGGCGCCGAGGGCGTGCCCTCGATGTTCTTCCTGGTCGGCGTCACCGACCCGCAGGAAGTGGCCGCCTCGCAGCGCCCCGGCGGCAAGCCGCTGGTGTTCAACCACTCGCCGCAGTTCGCGCCGCTGCCGGAGCCCTCCATCAAGACCGGCGTGAAGGCAATGAGCCTGGCGGCGCTGGGCTTCCTGGGCAAGCCTTGACACGCATCATTGCGTGCCAGACGGCTGCGGCCCCGGCTCGGTACTCCCGCGCTGGGGTACGCCGGTTCTAGCGCGGCGTTTGTTTTAATTCTTTGTGCTTTTGATCGATGCAACGCTTTGACCTGAACCAGATTGCGCCCAGCCCGTGGAAGAACGGGGGCGGCAGCACGCGCGAGATTGCCTGCTGGCCGCAGGGTGCGGGCATGGACAGCTTTGGCTGGCGCGTGAGCG
>Ga0268257_1003383_pt1 | contig 10126 bp, 9 predicted proteins | sample AgamicAtPrz_FD_200249 | JGI IMG/M metagenome (GOLD analysis project Ga0268257, IMG submission 200249) | Agave microbial communities from Guanajuato, Mexico - At.P.rz (v2) (version 3) | ecosystem: Host-associated > Plants > Phyllosphere > Phylloplane/Leaf | place: Guanajuato, Mexico | collected...
CCACCCCCATCAAAGCACCGCGCAGATTGGCGATGCCCAGAAACCAGGCCTGTGTGTATGGGACGGGCTGAACGCCGGTCCAGGGAAAGATTTCTCCTGCCTGATTCAGCGGCAGCAAATAATCCCGCCCGCCAGCCTGCACTGCCAGCCAGGTAGCAACGCTGACGCCTTCGCTGCGTGCTGCCTGCAGGCGCCCGGCCAGACGGGATTGAAGATCTCGGAGGGCTTCACGGTTCGCCATAAGCAGCGCGGCTCGTTATAGCGCTGCGATCTTGGCTTGGAGCTCGGCGGCATCCACGGGCTTGGTGATATAGCCACGTGCGCCCTGACGCATGCCCCAGACCCGGTCGGTTTCCTGATTCTTGCTGGTGCACATGATGATGGGCACATCGGCATACAGGGGATCGCGAGAAATGGCACGGGTCAGCTGAAAGCCGTTCTGTCCAGGCATGACCACATCCATCAGGATCAGGTCGGGTTTGTCTTCGGCCAGGCGCTTCATGGCTTCCTCGCCATTTTCCGCGGTACGCACCTGCATGCCCTGCTTTTGCAAAATATCGCTCAGAGCCATCAGCTCCGTCTTGGAATCGTCAACGACCAGAACTTTTTGAATTGTCATCATGCAGCTCCCACATCTGCAGCTTGCAGCGCGAATTGTTGTACGGCTTGCAGCAATTGATCTTTGGTAAACGGTTTGGTCAGATAGTCCTGGCAGCCCACCATGCGACCGCGAGCCTTGTCGAATACACCGTCCTTGGATGACAGCATCACGACGGGCGTATTGGCAAAGCGAGCATTGCGCTTGATGATGGCGCAGGTCTGATAGCCATCGAGTTTGGGCATCAGAATGTCGCAGAAGATGAGCTGGGGCTGGTAGTCATTGACCTTGGACAGGGCATCGAAGCCATCGTCGGCAAGAAGAACTTCGTGACCACCTTGCTTGAGGAAAATTTCAGCGCTGCGGCGGATGGTGTTGCTGTCATCCACGACCAGAACGCGCAAAGGCGCACCAGATGCTGTCACGGTGAAATTCCTCCCAATTCGGTCGTTGATGGAGTGAGCGACTCTTGCACTCAGATTTCCACCATTTCAAAATCTTCTTTGCGTGCACCGCATTCCGGGCATGTCCAGTTCATGGGCACATCTTCCCAGCGGGTGTTTGGAGCAATTCCATGTTCGGGGCAGCCTTGGGCTTCGTCATAAAGCCAGCCACAGGTCAAACACATCCAGGTTTTAGGGTCAGTCACAGCTTAAAGGGGCTTCACATAGAATGCAACGATTGTATCTAGTCACAACCCCGGCTCCCACCCTTGCATTCCCGGGTGCAAACTGGGGTGCGCCATGGCATTGAACCCCATCTCCTCCACTCCCCCTCGCCGCACCCGCCAGGAAGAAGCGACAGAATCAGCACCCGTCTGCGTGCTGTCTTTCAACAGCAGTGACCCCAGCGGAGCCAGCGGGCTCTCGGCCGACATCGCCACCATCTCCTCCATCGGCGGTCACGCACTGCCCGTGGCCTGCGGCGCCTACGCCAGAGACACGGCCCGCATCTACGAGCACTTTGCACTCGACGATGACGCGGTGACCGAGCAGGCGCGCATGGTGCTGGAGGACATTGCCGTCACCGCCATCAAGGTCGGCTTTGTAGGCAGCCCTGCCAACCTGGCCGCCATTGCCACTATCTCATCGGACTACCCCGACATTCCCATCATCAGCTACATGCCGGACCTGTCCTGGTGGGAGGACGACAAGCAGGATCAGTACCTGGATGCGTTCAAGGAGCTTGTCCTGCCTCAAACCTCGGTGTTGGTTGGAAACCACAACACGCTGTGGCGCTGGTTGCTGCCTGAATGGGAAAACAGCCGTGCGCCCACGGCGCGCGACATCGCCATGGCCGCCGAGGCGCTGGAAGTGCCTTATGTGCTGGTGACCGGCATCCCCCTGCCCGACCAGTTCGTGGACAACGTGCTGACCACGGCCCAGTCCGTGCTGGGCAACAGCAAGTACGAGATGTTTGACGCCACGTTCACAGGTGCCGGTGATACGCTGTCCGCTGCGATTACGGCCCTGCTGGCCACCGGCAACGATCTGGGCGCCGCGACGCTGGAGGCACTGGAATACCTGGACCACAGCCTGGATGCAGGTTTTCGCCCCGGCATGGGCCACTATCTGCCCGATCGTCTGTTCTGGGCCCAGCCCACCGAGGACGAGGAGTCCGAAGACGAGCAGGCCGAAGATGCCACCGATGACGAACCCGACTCCAAGCCGATTGAAGGCTTTGTGATTCCCTCTCATGACACAAAACACTGATCTGAATATTGCATTGTTCGAACGCGCCAAGGGCGTGATCCCCGGCGGCGTGAACTCGCCGGTGCGCGCTTTCGCCGCCGTGGGCGGCACGCCGCGCTTCGTGAAGCGCGCCCAGGGCGCTTATTTCTGGGACCAGAACGATCAGCAGTTCACCGACTACATCGGCAGCTGGGGCCCCATGATCCTGGGCCACGGCCACCCCGAAGTGGTCGAGGCCGTGCAGGCCGCCGTGCTCGAAGGCTTCAGCTTCGGCGCCCCCACCGAACGTGAAGTGGTGCTGGCCGAGAAGATCCGCGCCCTCATGCCCAGCATGGACATGGTGCGTCTGGTCAGCTCCGGCACCGAAGCCGGCATGAGCGCGCTGCGCCTGGCGCGCGGCTACACGGGCCGCAACAAGATCATCAAGTTCAACGGCTGCTACCACGGCCATGCGGATGCCCTGCTGGTCAAGGCCGGCTCGGGCCTGGCCACCTTCGGCGCCTCTTCCTCGGCAGGCGTGCCTGCCGATGTGGCCAAGGACACCATCGTGCTGGAGTACAACGACGTTGCTCAGCTCGAAGAGGCCTTTGCCAAGATGGGCAGCGACATTGCCTGCGTCATCATGGAGCCGATTGCCGGCAATATGAACTTTGTGCGCGCCTCGGTGGACTTCACCCGTCGCATCTCCGAGCTGACCCGCGAGCATGGCGCGCTGCTGATCTATGACGAAGTCATGACGGGCTTCCGCGTCGCCCTGGGCAGCGCACAAAGCCTGTATGCCAAGGAAATCGAAGGCTTTGCGCCCGACATCACCGTGATGGGCAAGGTCATCGGCGGCGGCATGCCCATGGCTGCCTTCGGTGCCCGCCGCGAGATCATGGAAAAGCTCTCGCCGCTGGGCCCCGTCTACCAGGCCGGCACGCTGTCGGGCAACCCGATTGCCACGGCCTGCGGTCTGAAGACGCTGGAGCTGATCAGCCGCCCCGGCTTCCACGCCGAGCTGCACCTCAAGACCGGCCACCTGATGCAGGGCCTGAAGGCCGAAGCCAATGCCGCCGGCATTCCCTTCAGCGTGGACTGGCAAGGCGGACTGTTCGGCTTCTATTTCCTGCCCGAGCTGCCCACGCACTACGCCCAGGTCATGAAGACCGACGGCAAGGTCTTCAACAAGTTCTACCACGGCATGCTGGAGCGCGGTCATTACTTTGCCCCGGCGCTGTATGAGGCAGGCTTTGTCAGCGCAGCGCACAGCGACGAAGATATCGACCGCACCATAGAAGCGGCCCGCGAAGTGTTCAAGACACTGTAAATCCCTGCCCGCCCAACAGGCCCTGCAGACCATGTCTGCAGGGCTTTTTCATTGGTGGCGGCGGACTGCGTCTGCACCGGCTTCAGCCGCAGCGGCTCGGCGTTTCACAGCCACGTCATGGACGCTTGCCACGCTCGCGTTTTTGTCAGCAATGAAAGCACCATGACCGACGAATCCAGCAAGCCGACGCTGCACAACCTGCTCAAAGACACTGCCGCCGAAGCCGGTGACCTGAACCGCCGCCGCTTTGTGCGCCAGATGGCCTGGAGCGCCGGCGCTATGTCCGTTCTGCCGCTCGCGGCCTGCGGCGGCGGCGATGACAGCCAGACAGAGGCCAAGCCGGCCGACCCCGAAGTCCGCTTCGTCCATGGCCTGGCCAGCGGCGATCCGCTGTCCGACCGCGTGATGCTCTGGACCCGCGTCACCCCGCCCGCCGGCCACCAGGCAGACATTCCCGTGCAATGGGAGCTGGCCAGCGACGCGGCGTTCGCCTCCATCGTGGCGCGTGGCGAGAGCAGCGCCACCGCCGCCAGGGACTTCACGGTCAAGATCGATGCAGCCGGCCTCAAGCCAGCCACGGCCTACCACTTCCGCTTCCGCGCCCATGGCGTGACTTCGGCGGCAGCACGCACGCGCACCTTGCCCACCGGCTCGGTGGCCCAGGTCAGACTGGCTGTCTTCTCCTGCGCCAACTACCCGGCCGGCTACTTCAATGTATACGCCGATGCCGCCAGGCGCAGCGACCTGGACGCCACGGTACACCTGGGCGACTACATCTATGAATACGCGCGCGGCGGCTATGCCTCGACCCAGGCCGAGGCCATGGGCCGCCTGGTCAATCCTGCCGGAGAAATTCTCTCGCTGGCCGACTACCGTGAGCGTCATGCCCAGTACAAGAGCGATGCCGACCTGCAGGCCCTGCATGCCGCCGCGCCCATGATTGCCATCTGGGACGACCACGAATTTGCCAACGACACCTGGAGTGCGGGAGCCGAGAATCACCAGCCCGGCGAGGGCGACTTCGCCATGCGCAAGGCGGCTGCCATGCAGGCCTACCACGAGTGGATGCCCACGCGTACCGCGAGCGCCGAGCTGATCTACCGCAGCTTCGACTTTGGCGATCTGGTCTCGCTGCACATGCTGGACACCCGCGTGATAGGCCGCGACAAGCAGCTGGACTATGCGGATTTCATGACCTCTGCCGGCATCGACTCGGCGGGCTTCGCCACGGCCATGGCCAACCCGGCGCGCCAGCTGCTGGGCCAGACCCAGACACAGTGGCTGCAGCAACAGATGGCGGCCTCCCGTGCTACCTGGCAGGTGCTGGGCCAGCAGGTGCTGATGGGGCGCATGAACATTCCCGCGCCCATACTCATGGAGACCATTCAAGCCGGTGCAGGCGTATCGGTCTCGCAGTACGCAGCGCTGGTTGCCAAGGCGCAGACCGCGCCGGCCATACTCACGCCTCAGGAGCAGGCCATCCTGGCCCAGCCCTCGATTCCCTACAACCTGGACGCCTGGGACGGATACCAGGCCGCGCGCGAGACCGTTCTGGGCTCCGCGCGTCAGCTCGGCAAGAAGCTGGTGGTGCTGGCCGGCGACACGCACAACGCCTGGGCCAGCGAGCTGCAGGACATGAACGGCAAGGCCGTGGGCGTGGAGTTTGCGACCTCCTCGGTCAGCTCGCCGGGCTTTGAGGAATACCTGCCGGGCGAAGACCCCGCTACGCTGGCCGCTGCGCTGCAGCAGCTCATCAAGCCGCTCAAATACTGCGACACCTCGCGCCGCGGCTATATGCTGGTGACGGCCACGGCAGATGCCTGCCGCGCCGACTGGGTATATGTGAACACCATCAGCAACCGCCAGTTCACCGCCAGCACCGAAGCCTCCATGAAAGTTCTGGCCAGCGCGCCGGGGCTGCTGGTCAAGGCTTGACCCCCGGGCCGGCAAGGCGGAACAAGCCCGCCCTCAGGGCCGCTGAAAAGCGGCTCTGGCGCGTTCCACTTCAGCTCTGGTGATGCAGCCCGGCGCATGGTCGTTGACCATGCCCATGGCCTGCATCAGCGCATACATGGTGGTCGGCCCGACAAACTTCCAGCCGCGCTTCTTGAGCTCCTTGGACAGGGTTTGCGACTCCGGCGTCTGGGCCTGAATGGTCGTGCCTGTCGATGGCACAGCAGGCTGATAGCGCCAGAAGAACGCGGCCAGAGAGCCTTCGGCCTGGACCATTTCGATGGCCCGCTGGGCGTTGTTGATCACGGCTTCGATCTTGCCGCGGTGGCGCACGATACCCGCGTCCTGCAACAGGCGCTGCACATCGGCCTCGCCGAACTGCGCCACGCGATGAAAATCGAAACCCGCAAAGGCCGCGCGAAAGTTCTCGCGCTTGTTGAGAATGGTCAGCCAGCTCAGGCCGGACTGAAAGCCTTCCAGACAGAGTTTCTCGAACAGGCGCTGATCGCTGCCCACCGGAAATCCCCATTCGCGGTCGTGATAGTGCACATAGCCCGGCGTGGCCAGACACCAGCGGCAGCGCTGCTGGCCGTCTTCGGCGGACTGGGTGGGGGAGCGGGTCGGCGTGGTCTCGATGGGTTCGGTACTCATGCCCAGCACTCTAACCAATGCAAAAGCCCTGCAGAGCGTTCCCTGCAGGGCTTTTATTTTGATAGCTTCTTGCGCTTGACATCAAATGATTTCAGATATTAAACATATTGAAATCAATGAATATCAAGCGCTAACAGCTCACTTTTTATCTGCCTGGGCCAGGCGCGAATGGCGCATGCCATAGGCCATATAGATCACCGCACCAAGCGCCATCCAGCCCACAAAGCGCAACCAGGTCAGCGTGGTCAGATTCAGCATCAGATAAAAGCACAGCAGGGCCGAGAGCACTGGCAGCACAGGCACAAAAGGCACGCGGTAGCCGGCTCCGGCGTCGGGACGCTTTTTGCGCAGCACCAGCACGCCGATGCTGACCAGCACAAAGGCCGACAGCGTGCCGATGTTGATCATCTCCTCCAGCAGCTCCACCTTGGTAAAGCCTGCCAGCAACGCCACGATCACGCCCACAGCCAGTTGCAGGCGAACCGGCGTCTTGCGCCTGGCCGAGGTCACGCCCCAGCTGCGCGGCAGCAGGCCGTCGCGGCACAAGGCCAGCAACACGCGCGAGCTGCCCATCAGCAGCACCATGACCACGGTGGTCATGCCGATCAGCACGCCCACCGAGATGACCTGCGCCGCCCAGCCGGCGCCCACGGCAATGAATGCGGTGGCCAGCGAAGGGTTCTCGGCCCTGGCCAGTGCCGTATAGGGGACCATGCCGGTCAGCGCCAGCGTGACCAGGATGTAGAGCACCGTCACAAGCACCAGCCCGCCGAGAATGCCGCGCGGCAGCGTGCGCTGCGGGTCCTTGACCTCTTCGGCCGAGGTTGCCACCACATCAAAGCCCAGGAAGGCGAAGAACACCAGCGATGCGCCCGAGATCACGCCCAGCCAGCCATACTGGCTGGGCTCGGCACCGAACAACCAGGCCAGCATGGGCTGCCCCCACAGGTCACCGCTCACGCCATGAGCCACCACGGGCGGCTGTGCACTGGGCACAAAAGGCCTGAAGTTGTCGGTGTTCATATAGGTGAAGCCGATGACGATCACAAACACGGTGATCGCCAGCTTGATGACGGTGAACAGGTTGTTGACCTTGGCCGAGACCTGGGTGCCCGCAATCAGCAGGGCCGTGAACACGGCCACGATGAAGAACGGCCCCCAGTTCAGCGAGAAGCCGCCGATCTCGACGCTCTGCGCGATCTCCAGCCCTGCCGTGGAGAACACGGCCGACAGATAGATGCCCCAGTACTTGGCCAGCACGGCAGCAGCCGAGATCATCTCCAGCAGCAGATTCCAGCCAATGATCCAGGCCAGGCCCTCGCCCAGCGTCAGATAGGTATAGGTATAGGCGCTACCCGTGACGGGCACGGTGGAGGCGAACTCCGCATAGCACATGATGGCCAGCGCGCAGGTCGCCGCCGCCAGAATGAAGGAGAAAATCACGGCCGGCCCGGCAAAGCTGCCGGCTGCGCGAGCCCCCACCGAGAAAATCCCCGCGCCCACGGCCACGGCCAGGCCCAGAATCATCAGATCGAAAACACCCAGCGTGCGCTGGAGCTGCCGGCCCGGCTCGTCGGAATCGGCCAGCGCCTGTTCAATGGTTTTGGTTTTCAGCCACTGCATGCATATCCCCGGGCTTTGAGAACGTAAACACGTTCTTAGCCACGCTTTTGGCGCGGCGCTTTCGGCCCGGTCCTTTTTGTCAAAAAGGCATCCTAGGGATTTCACCAGTGATGCGCAGATTCCCTGCAGCATCACCAGTCCATCTGCATGTTTTGTGCAGGCCCGGCTGCACACCCATCTCAAAACAGACTAGTCAGGCCCGCGTTTCACGAAGCCTGCACCGCGCTCAAAAATCGCGCTGCAGTCCTGCATGCAAGCGAGCACTGACGCAGGATTCAAAAAAGGCCCGAGGCAGAGCAATCTTGCCCGGCTCAGATACGCGGAGGCTGCGGCGGCACATCGGCCGGGCGAATCAGCAGGCAGAGCACTGGCACCAGCAGCAGCGCAGTGACCACATCCAGCACATGGTGCTGATGCACCAGCATGGTTGAGGCACAGATTGCCGCGCTCCATAGCGCAATCAGCAGACACAGCCCCCAACGACCACGCTGCCATTGCGCCTGGCAGATGGCCAGACAGGTCAGCGCCGTGTAGACGATGTGCAAAGAGGGCAGCAGGTTGTGCGGCTTGTCCACCAAGAACATGGTCGCAAAAATGCTGCGATAGGGCTCGAATTCGGGAATCGCGCGCTCGAAGGCCAAATTTGCCGGAAACAGCACGAAGATCAGACCGCAGATCAGCGTACCCAACACCTGGCGCTTGCCCAGCGCCGCCGTACCGGGCTGCCCCACCAGCCAGAACGGCAGGGCCAGAAACGGGAAAAACGAGAAATAGACAAAGATGAATTCCGGCACCAGCGGAATCATGGCGTCCCAGCGCGTGATGAAGTCATGGCGCTGGTCGCGCAGGCTGGCCAGCCAGTTGGCCGTGGGATAGATCGCGTAGGTGGCGATGTTCACCCATATGGCCCAGAAGACAAAGCCACGCTGGCGAGCCGGGGCATGCACAGGCCCGTGCAGGGCTTGATCGGCTTGGCTCAGCACAGGAGTGGGCGCGGGTTTTCTCATGTGACGATTATGAAAGCAAGGCCTGCCACCCTGCGCAGGCTGCAAAGCAAAAAAAGGCTGCCAGCGCAAAGCGCTGGCAGCCTTGGAATTCACGCTGGATCTCAGCAACCGTGCTTATCGAGCCGCAGCCGATGGCGCCTGAGCCGACAGCACCCAACGGGCCATCTGCAGAGAATCGGCCTCGCTGATTTGCGGATGGCGCGGCATGATCACATTGCCCCAGACACCCACGCTGCCGCTGCGAATCTTGTCTGCCAGATAGCTCTGGGCATCGGCTTGCGAGCCGTACTTCTGTGCGATCTCCGTAAAGCCCGGGCCAACAAATTTGCGGTCCAGACCATGGCAGCGCATGCAATCTGCGCCCTCCACCAGCTTTCGGGCCGCCGCCAGCTCGGGCTTGGCAGCCACCAGCGCATCCGCCGCCTTCTCGGCCGTGCTGACCCGCATGATGCGCCAGCCGATATTGGCCACGCCCAGGGCCGACGCCAGCATGACCAGCCCGATCAGCCAGCCAATCCAGCGCGGCCTGGGCGGATAGTTTTCTTCGTCGTCGATGGGATCTGTCATACCAAGCACCAGATTCAAAAAAAGAATGGCCAGCAAATGCCGGCCACAGAGCACAAAGCACAAAACTGGCGCACCCTAAAACCAGAGACACCAAGGAAGCGCCGTCGCGCACCGAGGGTGTCGTCCCCCTCCGGCGCAAAGCGAGAGAGGGGGAAGGCGCGATAGCGCCTCAGGGGGAGCAATTAGTGCCTGAAATGGCGCACGCCGGTGAACACCATGGCCACGCCACGCTCGTTGGCAGCATCGATCACTTCCTGATCGCGCATGGAGCCGCCAGGCTGGGCCACGCAGGTAGCGCCTGCATCGACCACCACGTCCAGGCCGTCGCGGAAGGGGAAGAAGGCATCCGACGCCACGACGGTGTTCTGCAGCGACAGCTTGGCGGCTTCGGCCTTGATGGAGGCAATGCGGGCCGAATCCAGGCGCGACATCTGACCTGCGCCCACGCCCATGGTCATGCCGTTCTTGCAGAAGACGATGGCATTGGACTTGACGAACTTGGCCACGTTCCAGGCGAACAGCAAGTCCTGAAGCTCTTCGGGGGTAGGCTGCTTGACGGTCACGACCTTGAGGTCGGCCAGCTTGAGCTCATGGTTGTCCGAGGTCTGCAGCAGCAGGCCCGAGCCGATGCGCTTGGACTCGATGGCGTTGCGGCCGTTGTCCCAGTCGGTTGCGCCGCCGGCGGGCAGAGCGATCTTCATCAGGCGCACATTGACCTTGGCCTTGA
>Ga0268257_1003384_pt1 | contig 10123 bp, 4 predicted proteins | sample AgamicAtPrz_FD_200249 | JGI IMG/M metagenome (GOLD analysis project Ga0268257, IMG submission 200249) | Agave microbial communities from Guanajuato, Mexico - At.P.rz (v2) (version 3) | ecosystem: Host-associated > Plants > Phyllosphere > Phylloplane/Leaf | place: Guanajuato, Mexico | collected...
GCTGGCAACGATTGGCATGTTTATCAGCGCCGCGCTGATCCACTTTGGTATCTCGTCCGGCTCGGGAGAATCGGCGCTTCTGATCCCTATTTTCTCACCGCTGGGCGATAACCTTGGCCTGACGCGTCAGGTGATGGTGCAGTCAGTGCTGCTGGGTGAAGGGATCGTCAACTGTATGAGCCCGACGTCCGGCGTGCTGATGGCGGTGCTCGCCACGGCAGGCGTTTCATTCGGTCAGTGGCTGCGCTTTGTTGCCCCGGTCATCGCAATCTGGTTTGTGATCTGTGTGGTGATGCTGCTGACAGGGGTCGCCATTAACTGGGGGCAGTTCTGACCCGGCGCTTTTCAGGCAGCGCCCGCTTTATTCAGGGTGCTGCCTCTTTCTTTACCGTAAATGATCTGTTTATTTACTGCAGTACTATTTTAAAAGGATTTGCATTGTGCTGGATCAATATTTTAATTGTTATAAGCCCTTGAATGTAAAAAATATAATCACTTCATAAAATACTACTCCGCTAACTAAATAATTACAGCAACGCTAAAAACAGATATCAAGCTTTTGTGAAACGTGACGATAGTAAATTGACGGCAGAGCACGCGTTCCGCCTCCCTCTGACCTGCATTTCATTATCTCACTAAAGGTGAATTTTATGGGCCTTGCTCACTCCCTCTCGAATATTAAAATCGGAAAGAAACTGGGAGCCGGTTTTATTATTGTGATAGCCGCCTCACTGGCAATCACCGTTATCGCATTTGATTGTTTTCGCAGCATTAAAGATAACTCAGCCCGGCGCACCGTGACGGTTGAGATGGTGAATACGCTCAGTAAAGCGCGGCTGAATCGCACTCTGTATCAGTACACGAAAGATGAGCAGTTTGCCGTGCGGAACGTTGAGGCGCTGAAAGAATTTACCGCGCTTTATCAGCGTCTGGAAAGCTTTAGCTGGAACGCAGAGGGGGTGCAGAAAGTGAACCAGCTGGGTGAACTGATGCACAGCTATCAGGATCAGCGCGAAAAATTTATTGCTGCCGCTAAAGAAACCACCGCGGCCTTCAGTGCAATTACGCCTGCCGCGCTGATTAAGCTGGCACATCAGCTGGAGTCGCTGAATCGCGGCCTGACGCCGGAGACCGCGCCGCCGGTTATGCAGCTTACGGCGACCCTCTACGATACCGCTAATATTGAAGAGAACTTCCTGAAAAATCCTGGCGAAACCAGCAGAGACGCCATCGCGGATAAATTTATCACCATCACTACCCTGACCGAACTGCTCGACAGTTTTAATCAGGGGGATATTACTACCGCGACGCAGGCCGTGCTGGCCGCGGTCAATCAGCAGCGCCCCGCCCTGACGCCCTACCTGAACGCCTTTAACAGCGAGAAAAGTGAATCCACCATCCTGACGGGCGCGGCGGAGCGGCTGAACGCGGGCGTGGCAGATATGTTCAGCTATCAGTCGCAGCTTTCTGCCTCATTTATTAAAGGCGCTGAGTGGCGTATCGCTATCGCTGCCGCGATCTGCGTGGTGCTGAGCCTGCTGATTGCCTGGCGCATTACGCGCAGCATTACGCACCCGCTGCGTGAAACGCTCGGCGCGGCCCAGCGCATTGCCGCAGGCGATCTGACCACGTCGCTGAAAACCACCCGTGGCGATGAGCTGGGAGAGCTGATGCAGGCGGTTGACAGCATGAACCATAGTCTGCAGACGATTATCGCTAACGTGCGCAGCGGCGTCAGCAGCGTGGCGCGCGCCTCCGCAGAGATTGCCGCCGGCAATACCGATCTCTCTTCCCGTACCGAGCAGCAGAGTGCTGCCGTGGTGCAGACCGCCGCGAGTATGGAACAGCTGACCTCAACGGTGAAGCAGAACGCTGAGAATGCGCATCACGCCAGCCAGCTGGCGGCCGACGCCTCCGGCAATGCTGGCCGCGGCGGCGAGATTGTTCGCGACGTGATCGCTACCATGAGCGGTATCAGCCAGAGCTCCGGTAAAATTGGTGAAATTATCAATGTCATCAACAGTATCTCGTTCCAGACCAATATCCTGGCGCTGAACGCGGCGGTTGAAGCGGCGCGGGCCGGTGAACAGGGACGCGGTTTTGCCGTGGTAGCGGGCGAGGTCAGAAACCTGGCGCAGCGCAGCTCCGTGGCGGCAAAAGAGATTGAGACGCTGATCCGTGAATCACTGGATCGCGTCAGCGACGGCTCGGCGCTGGTGGATCGTGCCGGCACAACAATGAATGATATTGTGCAGTCGGTGACGCAGGTGCGCGACATTATGGGTGAGATTGCCGCCGCCTCTGATGAACAGAACCGGGGCATTTCGCAGATTGCGCAGGCGATGTCGGAGATGGATACCACTACCCAGCAGAATGCGGCTCTCGTTGAGGAGTCTTCAGCCGCAGCAAGCTCGCTGGAGTCGCAGGCGATTGAACTGGAGAAAACCGTGGCCATCTTCCGTCTTTCCGCGGAACAGGAAAATGCCGCCCGGGTTGCTCCGAAGCCCGTGCTGACGCCGTCGCCGGCTAAACCCCGGCCAGTGGCCGCAGCGGACGCCAGCTGGGAAAGCTTTTAACCCGCGCTGACCAGAAAAAAGCCCGTAAGCGGATAAACCCGCTTACGGGCGGTATGTTTAACTTATGCTTTGTTATCAAGATTGACCTGCGCCTTAGCCAATTTACCTTAAGACTATGAAGATTTATCCCTTTAAGAAGATTTGCTAAACTTGTGTCATCTATAAGAGCATTCTGCTGTTTAAACATGAGCTAGTCATATATCAACCAAAAAAAATAAACCTGACTTAAGGCAGAAATAAATTATATTTATATATTTCATAGCGTTAGATAGATCCCTCCCGATTCTTTTTGGTTATTGAAAAAAAATAAACAATGAGTTAATCTTAATAGTGTATTAAATTACTGACTATCATAATGCAAACTCTGGCGCCAAAAACCTTCCGGGTTTTTAAAATTTAACCCAGTCCCTTGCAAATAAATTATTTAACTACTACAGGTTTAGATGAAAAATGGACATTCTTGAAAACCTTAATGCTCTTTCAGAGAAAATAAAAAATCAGGCAAGTATTATTAAAACAGAGGAAGCGACAAAAAGCGCTTTCGTCATGCCTTTCATAGATAAAGTGTTAGGGTATGATGTTTTCGATCCTACAGAAGTAGTGCCAGAATTTATATGCGATGTGGGCACAAAAAAAGGCGAAAAGATTGATTACGCCATTAAGAAAAATGACTGCATCCAAATTCTTGTCGAATGTAAAAAAATAGGAGAGCCTTTAAATATTAACCATGCCTCTCAGTTATTTCGATACTTTCATGTAACCACAGCAAGAATATCAATACTCACTAATGGCCAAATTTATAAGTTCTTTACTGACCTCGATGCTCCTAACAAGATGGACGAGAAACCTTTTTTAGAGCTTGATTTGCTTAATATCGATGAAAATGTGATACCGGAAATATTCAAAATAACTAAAAATGCTTTCGATGTTGAATCAATCATTAATGCTGCAGGTGAATTAAAGTACGTTAGTCAAATTAAAAAAATAATATTATCTCAATTTTCAAATCCCGAAGATGATTTTGTAAAACTGATAGCATCTCGTGTCTATGACGGTGTGCAAACTCAAAAAGTCAGAGAGCTTTTTACTGTCCTTACAAAAAAAGCGTTAACTCAATGGTTAACAGATCAGGTGAATGAGCGTTTAAAATCAGCGATTAATACGCCTAAGCTTGTTGACGAAAAATCCAATTTTAATGAAGAAAAAACAGAAACAGCAGAAGAAGTTAACGACATTGTGACGACAGCTGAAGAAATTGAAGGCTATCACATTGTTAAATCAATTATAAGAACTATTTTACCAACAGATAGAATTGGTTACAGAGATACTAAAAGCTACTTTGGCATACTGATTGACGATAATAACAGAAAGCCTATTTGTAGGTTGCACCTTAACAGGAGCCAATTTTATATAGGGCTATTTGACGACAACAAAAAAGAAACAAGACATCCTATCAGCTGCCTTGACGATATCTATCAATACTCAGAAGCACTTATATTAGCTGCAAAATTATATGTCTAGCTAAATGCCTCATAGAGATCACCGCAACTTATTATTCAAATTTTACCGAGCATTTAAAATCCTGCGGTTTTAAGCCGCAGGATTTTAAAATCAGAAATCGTAACCCACGGTCGCGACAATTGAGCGTTCCGCGCCCCAGTAGCAGTAGCCCGTGCCGTAGCAGGCGGCGACATATTCCCGGTCGGTGAGGTTATTGGCATTTACCTGCACATAAGCCCCTTTCAGCTGGCTGTTCCAGGCACCGAGATCGGCGCGTACCGACGCGTCAAACAGAGTAGCAGAAGGCAGGCGGCGGGTATTTTCATTATCAGCCCACTGTTTGCCAATGTAACGCACGCCGGCGCCCACGCTCAGGCCGTAGTCAAACTGATATTTGCTCCAGAGCGAAGCCATAGAGTTGGGGGTGACATAAGGCGTATGGCCATCGTTACCATCCACTGAATCTTTATAACGCACGTGGCTGAGCGTGTAGTTAGCGATGGTGCTGAGACGCGGCGTCAGCTGGGTATGCGCCTCCAGCTCCAGCCCCTGTGAATGCACTTTACCGGCAGGCACAAAGTAAGAGTCCTTCACAACACGGTTGCCAACATCCTTCTGCGTAAGATCGTACACCGCTGCGGTGTAGAGATCGGAGGTTCCCGGCGGCTGATATTTCACACCCGCTTCATACTGCTCCGCGGTAGTGGGTTTCAGCAGGTTGCCGTTCTGGCCCGAGAGCGACTGCGGCGTGATAGCCTGGCTATAACTCACATAAGGCGAAACACCGTTGTCAAACGCATAAAGCAGCGCGGCACGCCCGCCAACGTGATCATCCTGACGACGGTTTTTGGTTGCCCGATCGTAATTTTCGGTCTGCGACACAATGCGGTCATAGCGGCCCGACAGGTCAAGATGCCACTTATCCCAGACCATCTCATCCTGCAGGTAGACGCCGGTCTGATAGTAGTAGCGCTGCGAGCGGGTGAAATTGAACACGTCGTTAGCGCCCACTGAAGCCCCGGTCCGCGCATTCAGCTGGCTGGCGTAGCCGCTTGCGTCATGCAGGTCATTTTTATACTGGTGATATTCCGCGCCCAGCACCACTTTATGGTCGACTGCGCCGGTGGCGAAATCTGCTTCCAGCTGATTATCGATCGCGTACGCTTTCAGCGATGAGCGCGAGCCGGAGTAGTAGCGGTTCAGCAGATCTGAACTGTTCCCTGTCCAGCCGATTTGATACACCTGGTCGAGATCGACGTTTGAGTGAGAGTAGCTGGCATTAGAGCGGAACGCCCAGGTGTCATTAAAGCGGTGGGCAAATTCGGCGCTATAGATCTGCTCGCGGCGTTTGAACTGGTCGAGTGAGCTCTGGCCGTCGTAGAAGCCATTGCTCAGCTTATAGCCGTTATGTTCGGTGATGCTGCCCTCACCCGGTACCGCGCTGTGGTAGCCGCCTGAGGGATCTTTCTGCAGATAGGCGCGCAGCAGCAGCGAGGTATCTTCTGACGGCTGCCAGAGCAGCGAGGGTGAAATCGCATATTTCTCTTCCCGCGTGTGTTCGTACTGGGTGTCGCTGTTGCGGGTAATACCGGTCAGGCGGAACGCCAGCTGATCGTTCAGCGCATCGGTGTAGTCAAAGGCGGCTGAAGTGGTGTTGTTGTTACCCGCCGAGAGACGGAAATGCCCCTCCTGCCGGAACTGCGGACGTTTTGACGTCTCCATCACCAGCCCGCCCGGCACCGTCTGACCATAAAGCGCAGATGAAGGACCTTTAATCACATCGATACGCTCAAGGAACCAGGGATCAACCTGCAGCACGTTATAGCTGCCGGGATCGCTCATCAGCCGCAGGCCATCCAGGAAGACATTATCGACATCGCCACCGTGGAAACCGCGCAGTGATACCGTATCGTAACGCGACGCCGCACCGGCGAAGTTTGTAAAGGCGCCTGCGGTATAATTCAGCGCCTGATTCACGCTCATTGCGCCCTGATCTTCCATCTGCTGACGCGTCACCACTGAAACGGCCTGACCGGTAGTGATCAGCGGGCGATCGGTTTTAGTTGCGCCCTGGCTGGTTTTCGCCGTATAGCCTGTGGTGGGAGTCGTAGCCGTTTCAGCCGGCTGCGCGGTGACAACCAAGGTTTCAGCTGCATACAGCAGCGGTGATGCAGATAACGCGACGGAGCAGAACAGAACAGAACGCTTCAGAGTAAAAGGCACTCGCATGGTTAATTCCCTTAAAAACACGCAGTTCTCTCCGGTGCAGCCGGAGAGCCGATGGATGCCAGAGGCAATGGTAATGCTAATATTAATGAGAATTATTATCTTTTTGATGGCAGCATTTCAAGATGTGTCCGCAGTTAAATTTTCTGCCGGAAACCGGTTGAAAAGTGGGGGAATGGCTGAAAAGCGAGCCGCAGCTCGCTTTAGATAAATGCGTCAGGCCTGCTGCAGCACGGGCTGCCGCCGCCGGTTTTCACGCAGAAATGCGCGGATCAGTCCCAGCCAGAGCAATCCGCAGGCCAGATTAATCAGGCTAAAGCCGGTACTGTAAAAGCTGAAATAGGCATATTTTGCCGCTTCAATGCCGAGTGCGAAAATCAGAATTGTTACCATACCCACCATCGCTGCCACGCTGCCCTTGCCCGCCTGGCTGGAAAAGAGCGTCATACGGTAGAGACCGGCATTAACCAGTCCGGTGCCAAAACCATAAAGGCTCAGACCGGCGGTCAGCCACAGATAGCTGTGCCGATCGGCTAGGGTCGCCACTGCCGCCAGCGCAAGACCGGCTACCACCGGCCAGGCTCCCAGCTGCAGCGGACGCTGGATCGGCAGCCGGCTGCTGAGGCGCCCCAGCGTCAGGTTACCGGCGATCATCGCCAGAAACACCGGCAGCTGCAGCAGCGCATACTCCATACGGCTCAGGCCGGCATCGTGCATCAGAATAACCGGCGACAGCGCTACCCAGGCGAGGCAGGGAATGGTCACCAGGCCGATTGCCAGCGAGCCGCGCATAACCTGACGATCGCGCAGCAGCTGATAATAGCCCCTGCCCAGCGCGCCGGGTGAGATCGAGCGCGTACGATCCCCTGCGGTTTCCGGCATAGTGCACCACAGGCCCAGCAGGGCCAGCGCCGTCACGCCGCCGAAGAGCCAGAACAGGGTGCGCCAGTCGCTGACGGTCAGAAAAGCGGCCCCGGCCAGCGGCCCGGCCAGCGGAGCCAGCAGCGCGACGTTTGCCATCAGCGCCATGATCTTCACGCTCAGCGCTTCACTGAACGCCTCCTGAATAGCGGCATAGCCTACAGAGCCGATAAAGCACAGGCTGACTCCCTGAAGGAAGCGCAGCAGTACGAACTGCTCAATGCTCTGCACCCAGTGGGTGGCAATGCAGGTCAGCATAAAAAAAGCGACGCCGCTGAGCAGCACCGGACGCCGCCCGATGCGATCGGAAAGCGGCCCCAGCAGCCACTGCAGCATCATACCGCCGATCAGATAGGCGGTCAGCGAAGCGGAAACCCACTCAGGTCCGGCACCAAACTCCTCAGTGACCAGCAGCATGCCGGGCTGGATCATGTCATGCGCGATATAGGTGGCGAATTCAAACAGTACCAGCGAGAGCGGAAAAATTATGCGGCGGCGCGTGAGCTGCGACACCGGTTCATACAGGGCCATTACCGATCCTTACCCGTTGCAGAATGATAAAAAACGCGGTTGCCGGAGCAACCGCGTCACAGATGTCAGCCAGCGAACGCCTTATCAGCGCCAGCGGGCAATCGGGTTATCCAGCGTACCGGCAAACTTGAGATTTTCCGCCGGGTCGGTGAGGTTAATCATCTGCTGGTTATTCGCCAGCTGCAGCCGGTTAAGGCAGGAGCGGGTAAACGCCGGGGTAAACATATCAAAGCGTGCAAATTTAGCTGCCAGCTGCGGATGAGCCTGCTGATACTCTTTCACGCACTGCGCTACCGCCTGCCAGAACTGATCCTGCGACAGCGTACCGGCGTCGTGCAGAATGGCGCTGATAAAGCGGAAAATGCAGTCGAATACGTCGGTAAAAATCGACAGTAACTTGAGATCGTCCGGCACATCCACTGCCAGCCGGCTCACTTTTTCCGGCAGCTGCGCGTCCGGATCCATGACGGCAATCTCTTCACCAATATCTTTCATGTAGGCGCTGACCGGCACATTGTTCTCCAGCAGCACGATCAGGTTTTCACCGTGGGGCATAAACACTAAATCGTGCTGGTAGAAGCAGTGCAGCAGCGGGCTGAGATAGCAGTTCAGATAGCGCGCCACCCACTCTTTTGCCGGCAGGCCTGAATCAGCAATCAGCGCTGGCAGCAGTGCCTGCTGGTGGTGATCAACATGCAGGAATGCGGCCATCGTCATCAGGCGCTGACCCGGCTGCAGGCGGGCTGCCGGATTATCCCGCCACAGCGCAGCAAACATCTTTTTATAGGCGGAATCGCCGCTGATGGCCTGCTCGTAGTAACGGTTGTGATAGCCCACCGCCGCGACCTCCCGCAAAATACGGAAATCACAGCGCTGCAGCCACGCATCCCTGCTGACCAGCTGTTCCAGCCACTCGTTAATCGCGGGCGTGGTCGCCATATAATAGGGTGAGAGACCGCGCATAAAGCCCATGTTGAGCACCGACAGCGCGGTTTTGACGTAGCGCTTCGCGGGCTGACTGCGGTTAAAGAAGGTGCGGATCGATTGCTGCGCCTGATAGCGATCGTCGCCCTCGCCGAGCCAGACGATATCCTGCTGAGCAATATCGGCCGCGAATACCGTCAGCAGTTTGTTTTGCCACTGCCACGGATGCACCGGCATCAGGATATACTCGTCTGCATTCAGCCCGCGCGCGCTCAGCTGCTCTGTAAACCGCGCCAGAGTATCCGCGCCCAGCTCATCACGCATCAGCTGCTCATAACTCAGCGTACTCAGACTGGAAAAATGGGCGTTGCGCTGATGTACCGCAACCCAGATAAGCTGTACCGGGGCGGCGGCTTCTGGCGCAAAAGCGAGATAATCGCGGGCGTCAAAACCAATGCGGCCATTATTGGCGACAAAACAGGGGTGCCCCTCGGTCATTGCCGCCTCAATGGTCTGGAAATCAGCGTGCACCAGAGCCTGCGCATCCGGATTCTGCTTCTGCAGCTTATAGACGCTGCTGCTGAGCGTGCTGCTGATCTCTTCCATATAGGTCGCCAGCAGCGCCTGCGGAATGCCGATTTGCTGATTAAACTCCACGATAAACTGCAGCGCATCCAGCGTCAGCGGCCGGCCATTTTCCTGCTTCAGCAGTGACGCGGCGTCAATATTCCAGTGGTCCAGCGCCAGGCGTTCTGCGCGGAACTGATAATGTGCTTCGCCGCCTGGTACGGCCAGCGTATAGCAGCCTGCGCCGCTTTCAACGGGCGTAACCAGCTTTTCGTGGGCAAACTCGCTTATCGCTTTGCGGATCAGCATCCGGTTTGCCTGTGCCCAGTTATCGCCCGTAAGGTGGGATCCTGTCAGCAGCGCAGAGGGTGTGTTCATGGTCAAAATATCCTGCTCCAGAGCCTGTTGATAATCTTCCCGCTGGCAAAACGCCAGCCAGGCGGTTTTATGCCCGAGATCGAGCGTGTGCTGATAGCGAAAGCCAGCCCGCTTATTCAGCCGGTGAATTTTCTCATTGCGTACGTCAGGCTCCACCACCACGCGTCCGACCTGCGGCAGACTGAACAGGTATCCCATGGCAACGGTAAAGACCTGCCAGCTGAACTGCGGAATGGGCGTGCTGGCGGGCGCAATCAGAATATGCATCCCGTAATCATCGGGCGCGGCCGGGTAGAACCGTCCGATTTCATCCTCGCTGGCGCGGTAGCACTCCATCAGAAACACCGGCTGCCCTTCACAGCAGCCAATCAGGGCGGCGTGCGGATTATTTGCGGTCAGTCCGTGATAAAAAGCGGCGACCTGCTCCAGGGTGTCGTTCTGCATGCCCCAGAAGCGGGCGTAGTCGCGCGTTACCCAGCTGTGGATCAGTGCGGCATCGG
>Ga0268257_1003405_pt1 | contig 10076 bp, 8 predicted proteins | sample AgamicAtPrz_FD_200249 | JGI IMG/M metagenome (GOLD analysis project Ga0268257, IMG submission 200249) | Agave microbial communities from Guanajuato, Mexico - At.P.rz (v2) (version 3) | ecosystem: Host-associated > Plants > Phyllosphere > Phylloplane/Leaf | place: Guanajuato, Mexico | collected...
TGGCGTTGATCGCGCGGATATGTTGCAGGGCGCGAACCACCGGGCGGCCAAGTTGGTCGAGGTGCTGGTACAGCGAATCGCCGATGGCCTGCGGGTCGCCGAGCAGGCGGGCGGGCAGGGTGCTGACCTCCACCGCCATGACGATGTCGTCGGCCTTGCGCAGGCGCTTGAGGTGGGCCACCTGGTCAGTGGGCGACAGGCCGAGACGGATCAGTTCGTCGCTGCTCGGCGTGCCGATGCTGCGCTCCAGCCACTGCGAACTGGGCACGAAGCCTTTCATGCGCAGCATTTCGCTGAAGCTCGACAGGCGCGACAGGGGTTGTTCGAGGCGTGGCGTGATGAAGGTACCGGAGCCCTGGATGCGCTGGATCAGGCCTTGTTCGAGCAGGACTTCGAGGGCCTTGCGCGCGGTGACCCGGGAGATGTCCAGGGTTTCGCTGAGGGTGCGCTCCGAGGGCAGGGCCTGGTCGGCGGTCCACTGGCCGGCATGGATGGCCTGCTCCAGGTTGCGTGCCAGTTGCAGGTAGAGCGGGGTGGCGCTGGTGTCGTCGGGGCGCAGGGCGGTTAGAGGACGCATGGGCGGTGTCCGATATTGTTGTGGCATGAAAATTAATACCACTTTAATACCAGGTCAATACCACTGGTCTGATGAGTTTGGTGGTAATGGGGAGGCTGGGGGGCAAGGGGGATGGCGATTGGGATGTGTTTGCAGGAAGGATTTACCCCGATAGAGATGTGTTTGCAGAGGGGATGTATGCCGATAGAGCTGTGGCGCCTATGAGATCGAGCACCGCCCGCGCGGCGCTCGATCTCATAGGCGCAACACCCCTTTCGGCGAACGCTCTTGACCTCCCACAATTCTCTGTCAGGCGTTTCCGAACTTGAAATCAAAGGGCCCCTACTAGAGGTTCACTCCGCCCGGCGCACCAACCCACACGCCAGCAACCCCACCTCGAACAGCACCCACATCGGCACCGCCAGCATGGTCTGGGAAAACACATCCGGCGGCGTCAGGATCATCCCCACCACGAAGCAGCCGACGATCACATAAGGCCGGCTGCGCCGCAGCGTGGCCACGTCGGTCAGCCCTGCCCAGACCACGATGAAAGTCGCCACCGGGATCTCGAAGGCCAGGCCGAACGCCAAAAACAGCGCCAGGATGAAGTCCAGGTACAGGCCGATGTCGGTCATCATTTCGACCCCGTCCGGGGTCACGCTGGCGAAGAAACCGAACATCATCGGGAACACCAGGAAGAACGCGAACGCCATGCCTCCATAGAACAGCACGATGCTCGACACCAGCAGCGGCAGGGCGATGCGCCGTTCGCGGCGGTACAGCCCCGGGGCGACGAAGCCCCAGGCCTGGTGCAGCAGCAGCGGCATGGCGACGAACAGCGCGCACATCGCCGTCAGCTTGAACGGCGCAAGAAACGGCGAGGTGACGCTGGTGGCGATCATGCTGGCGCCTTCGGGCAGGTAACGGCGCAGCGGTTCGGAGATGTGCGTGTACAGCGTCTGGGCAAAGGGAAACAGCCCGCAGAACACCAGCGCGATCACCAGCAGGCAGCGCACCAGGCGCTTGCGCAGGTCGCGCAGATGATCGGTCAGCGGCATGCGCGCCGCCTGGTCGAGAGCGAGGGACATCAAGCGCTCTCCTTGGCATGGGCGACTGGTGTCGGGTCATTGGCCGGCGTCGCGTCGAGCTGGATGCCCTGGCGCAGCTCCTGCTCCAGGCGCTGCAACGGCGCGGCATCCAGGGCGGGCATGTCGATCTCCCGTTCCACCTGCGCCTTCAACGCATTCAGTGCCCGACGGGCCTGGCCCAGCCCACGGCCCAGGGTCCGCGCCGCCACCGGCAGGCGCTCGGGGCCGAGCACCAGCAGGGCGACGATGCCCACCAACAGCAGTTCGGTGAAGCCGATCTCGAACATCAGGCCTGACGATCCGTTTGTGTCTGCTGCACCGGCTGATTGTTCAGCACCTGCGGCTGTTGCTCGACAGTGTTGTCGGCAGTGCCGCCCATGGACTTGCGAAAGCCCTGGATCGCCTCGCCCACATCACCGCCCAGCCCCTTGAGACGCTTGGTGCCGAACAGCAGGAAGACGATCAACAGCACGATCACCAATTGCCAGATTCCGATGCCACCCATGTAAGACAACTCCTGTCAGGTCAAAGAAAAAGGAAGGCCAATCCTGCCCTGCGCAGATGACGGGCACATGACTGCCATCTGCCTGCAACAACCGGCGTGTTGACTGGCGCTTTTCAGCGGCCACGGGAAGACAGGGATGGGGCGCAGGCGACAACGGGGCGCGGCACTGCTGATGGTGCTGGTGGTGCTGGCGATGCTGGCGGCGGGGCTGGCCTGGCTGGTGGAGGATGGCCGGCGCCAGGTGGATGCGGTGCGCCTGTTGCACCAGCGGGTGCAGGTACGGGCCATGGAGCAGGCGGGGCTGGCCTACGCCTCCCAGGCCCTGCGTGATCCGGCCTGGCGCGCCAGCCCGCTGTTCTGGCAGGCCCTGCGCGGGCAGCCGCTGGCCTATGACTTTGGCGCCGGCAAGGCGCAGTTGCGGGTGATCGACCAGCACAGCTGCTTCAACGTCAACGCCCTGCTGGGGGAGGATGGCCCACGGGCCGAGCGCCAGTTGCGCCAGCTGTTGGGCGATGACATGGCCGCCGAGCGGCTGGTCGATGCCCTGGCCGACTGGCTGGATGCCGACAGCGATGCCCGTCTGCAGGGCGCCGAGAGCGCCCAGTACCTGCGCCAGCAACCACCGCGGCTGGCGGCCAACCAGCCCATGCTCGACACCAGTGAACTCAACCTGCTGCTGGAGCCGGACAGTGCTCGGCAAGGCCGCTATCGAATGCTCTGCGCGCTGCCGTCGACCAGCGGCTGGCGGCTCAATGCCAATGCCCTGGGGCTGGAGCACCTGCCGTTGCTGGAGGCGATGTACGAAGGACGGTTCTCCCGTTCGATGCTCAGCCGCGTGATCAGTGGCCGCCCGGCGGCCGGGTATGTCGATGCCGCGGCCTTGCGCCAGGCGCTGGGGGCGGTGGATGACGAGACCTTCGCCCGGCTAAGCGAAGGCTTGCTGCTCAACAGCGGCCATTTCGTCCTGCAGCTGTCGTTCGAAGAAGAGGGGCGCACGCTGCGCAGCCAGTTCCAGATCGAGGCGCTGGGCGTGGTGCAATGGCATGCGCGGGTGCCGGCGCAGCAGGTGTGGGTCAGGGGCAGGGAGGCAGTGGCCTGGTAGAACAAGATCGCGGGACAAGTCGCATCGGCGCACCGATGCGACTTGTCCCGCGATTGAGGTGAAAGCTGATCGATCAGACGGTGCCGATCTCCCCGCCATCGTTACGCTGGATCACCACCGTCGAAGCCCGTGGCCGCACCGATGTGCCGGCCGGCGTGACGTCGGTGGCCTTGTCGGTGCTCGGCCAGTTGTCCGGGTGCTGGATGTTGACGAACATGGTCTTGTTGTCCGGGGTGAAGGCAATCCCCGTCACCTCGCAGCCATTCGGTCCGACGAAGAAGCGGCGCAGGTCCACCTGGTTGGTGGCGTTGACCGGTACCTGCTTGCCGTTGGCGTCCACCAGGTCGGTGGGGATCACTGCCAGCACCTGGTCGTTGGTGTAGCTGGTCAGGGTGGCCTCGCCGTTGTCGGTCTCGAACCACAGTACGCCGCGGCTATCGAAGCTCATGCCGTCGGGGCTGGCGAACTGGTTCAGTTCGGTCAGGCCCGAGCGGTTGATGTCCGGCGCACCGGCGGCATTGGCGCCGAACACGAAGATGTCCCAGGTGAAGGTCTTGTGGTCGTCGCTGTCGTGCCAGCGGATGATGTGGCCGTGGCGGTTCGGCCCGCGTGGGTTGGCCGCGTCGACCTTGGCAGCGGTGCGCGCGCTGTTGTTGGTCAGGGTCAGGTAGACATCGCCGTTGAGCGGGTTGACGGCGGTCCACTCCGGGCGGTCCATGGGCGTGGCGCCCACGGCGTCGGCAGCGCCACGGGTGTTGAGGATGATGCCCGGCAGGTCGCCGAACTGCGCGCCCAGGGTGCTGCCGGCGGTGGTCGGGGTGGCCACGTCGAGCAGCAGCCACGCGCCGGTGCCGTTGGCATCGAAGCGGGCGACATACAGCTTGCCCTTGTCCATGTACTTGGCGCCGGTGGCCAGGCGGTCGGCTGGGTTGGCGTCGGCCGGGTCCCACAGGGCGTCGGAGACGAACTTGTACAGGTACTCGTTGTTGGAGTCGTCGCCGGTGTACCAGACTAGCGGCTTGCCGGCCACCGGCAGGCCTGGGCAGCAGCCTTCATGGCGGAAGCGGCCCAGGGCGGTGCGCTTCACCGCCAGGGTGTTATTGGTGTACGGGTCGATCTCGACGATGTAGCCATAGGTGCTGGCTTCGTTGCGGAAGTCGTCGGTGGCGCTGGCGCCGCTGGGGGTGATGTTGAAGCGGGCGAATTCGCCGGCCACTTCGCTGGCATCACCAGCCGCGGTTTCCCACTTGTACTGGCCGCTGCTCGACGAGACGCCGATACGCACCTGGTCGGCCGGGCGCACACCCTTGTTGACGAAGATGCCGGGCCAGTTCTCTTCGCAGGTTAGGTAGGTGCCCCACGGGGTGTAGCCGTTGCCGCAGTTGTTGTTGGTGCCGCGGCACTGGGTGCCGGTGGGCGAGAACTTGGTCTTGACATGGTCGGTGCCGCGCATCGGGCCGGCGATATCCATCAGCGAGACGGTGGTGAAGCGGCGGTTGAGCGGGTCGTTGTCGACCACCTGCCAGCGCCCGGCGACCTTGCTGATGCGCACCACGCCGGCGCCATGGGCGTTGATCTCCTTGCGCACCTCTTCGACCGGGCGTTTGCCGGCGACGGTGGTAGGGCCGGCCGGGTGCAGGGCGGCGGTGTCGATGTATTCGAAGTTGATCGCCAGCAGGCCATCGCTGGAACTGCCGTTGATGGGGAAGAAGTGCATGCCGTCATGGTGCATGCCCATGGCGTTGGCCTGGTCGGTGGAGGTGTTGCTGCCGTCGGCCTTCCATGGGTTGGCGGTGGCGTTCAGCGGCGTGCCCCAAGGGGCCAGCACATAGGCGCTGTAGCCGGCGGCGACCACGCAGGCGTCGGTGCGCGAGCCGGCGATGGAGTTGAAGCCCAGCTTGAATTTGGGCTTCTCCGGCTGCGGCGCTGGATCGTCGTGATCCGAGCCGCCGCCGCTGTCGAAGCAACCGGTCAGGCCGGCACCGGCGATCATGGCGATGGCCGCGCCGAGGCTGCCGCGCACCACGGAGCGACGGCTCAGGTAATTGTCCATGACACTGGCCATCGGCAGGTTGCCGCTCTGGTTGCGGTCCAGGTTATCGCCGGTATCTCGACTCATCAGGGTGTCCTTTTTTTGGCTGAGTTGAAGGAAACCGCGACTGTAGAGGGCAAGTATGATGATTGATTGTCAGATTTGTTAAAGAGCCTTTAAAACTCACCGCTATTACTAAAGCGTTAACCTGCGCTGTTTTGGAATTAACGTCGGTTTTCTGCCATCAAACTGTCACGCAAGCGCCGCAATATCCGGAGCCCTACGTGAACAGGGATGGCGGAGTCGATGGCGAGCAGGCGCGAAGTGATCAGCTGGATGGGTGTCGGTGCCCTGGCACCGTTGCTCGGCGCCTGTTCGGCCCTGCCCATGCCCGGTGGCGCTGGCGACCGCGCGCTGGACCTGCTGTATGTCGCCGATACCCTCGATGCCCGCCAGCCGGGCCAGGCCGTGGTACCGGCCACGCGCCTCGGCCCGGTCAGCCACCTGGGGCGTGCACCCTGGATGAGCGGGCCGAATGCCAGCGCCGGGCAGCCGGCTTTGGCGCCGTTGCTCGATGCTGGCCTTGCCGGCCAGGCCCAGACTGGAGGCTATGCAGTATTGGCCGCGCTGCTCGAACAGCTGCGGCGCGAGGCCGGCAGCGAACAATGCCTGACCCTGGAGAACGGCCAATGCTGGAACGGCAGCGGCCTGGCCTACCTCACCCAGGGTGAAAGCGGTGTGCAGGGCAGCCAACTGCTGGGCAGCGAGGTGCGGGTCAGCAGCGATGAGCGTGTGCTGTGGCCACAGCGCAGTGCCGGGCTCTATCGCCAGTCTTCCTCTATTACCCTCGGTGCCGGCCTGGCCGATGCCCAGGCCAAGGCCCTGGGCGTCAAGGGGTTGCAGGTGTTCCAGCGTGGTGGTGTGCGCATTGCCGTGGTCGGCGTCACCGACCCTTATGCGCAGGATCAGAAAGCCTCCCTCAAACAGTGGTACCAAGCCTTGCAACCGAGCTTCCAGCAAGCCCGGCGCGAGGCCGACCTGGTGGTGGCGCTGGCGGATGTCGGCACTGGCCCCGGCTTGTGGTTGGCCGAGCGCATACCCGAGGTGGATGTACTGCTGTGCGCCCGTGGCCAGGACCTGTGGCCGGCGCCGGTGCAGGCCACCCAGGCCAGCGGCCGTCGGGTACCGGTGCTGTTCGCCGGTTGCCGGGCCAGTGGCGTGTTTCGTCTGCGTTGCCGCCAGGCAGGCGGCCAATGGCAGTTCGAGGCGCGGTTCTTCCCGGCCTTCGAGCACAGCCTTGCCCCGCAGGCCCTGGCCCGCGCCAACCAGTTGCGCGGCGAGTTGCAACGCCAGCGCAGCGGCCATGCCGCCTGGCTCGACCAGCCACTGGCGCGTGCCCCAGAAGCATTGTGGCGCCGCGATACCCGTGGCGGCAGCTGGGACCGCCTGCTGCACCAGGCCCTGGCCGACGATTCGAGCATGCCGGTGCTGCTGCCCGGTCTGCGTTACGACTACCCTCTGCAAGCCGGTGAAGCGATCACCCGCGAGCATCTGATCAGCCTGACTGGCGGCTATCCCGCCCCGGTGGTCGAGGCCCCGGCGCGCCAGGTCGAGCAGGTGCTGGAAAACGCCGCCGAGCAGCTGTTCGGCGACCCGTTGCTGCTGGACAACAGCCAGGACCTGCCGCGCTGGCAAAGCCAGGACTGGCAGGTCAGCTACAGCCCCAACGGCAAGCGCATCATCGGCCTGCAACCCGTCGAGGGCCTGTGCCGCACCTTTGGCCTGCACTTCGATGCCCAGGCCGGCGCGCCCTTGTGGCAGACCCTCGAAGCCTGGCTGACCCGCCAGGCGCCGGGCTGGGCCCTGGCCTCCTTGCAACTGCCGGCCGTGCGCTATGTGCAGGGCCACCCCGGCTGGCACCCGCACCAGGTGGCCGCGTGATCTCGCGTCTTTTCAGCTTCGCGTTGCTGACCCTCGCCGGTTGGCTGGCGGCGCAGTGCGTGCTGTTGCTCAGCCGCCAGCCGCAACCGGCCAGTGCGCCGGTGTCGGCGCTGGCGCCGTTGCCAGGCTTGCTGGTCGAGCATTGGCAAGCGCCGGTGGACGACGGGCGCATCCCGCTCACCCGCCTGCCCCTGGCCTACCTGGGCGGGCTCAAGGCCCAGCCGCTGTCGGCCAGCGTGGTGGTACTGCGCCATGGCCAGCAGGTGCGCACCCTCGGCCGTGGCCAGCGCCTGGCGCCGGGCATCGTGCTGCAGGACATCGACGCTGATGGCCTGATCTTCGACAACAACGGGCGGCGCGAGCGCCTGCCCTGGCCACCACGCCCCGCCGTGACCGGCTTCAAGCGCCAAGGATGAATGATGATTGCAAGGTACTGTCTGGCCGGGCTGCTGATGCTCGGCATGTCCCTGGCCCAGGCCGAAGAGGCGGAGGTTTTCGCCGACGACGGCACGCCGCTGTACGAAGTGAACTTCGTCGATACCGAGCTCGGTGAATTCATCGACAGCGTGTCGCGCATCACCGGCACCACCTTCATCGTCGACCCCCGGGTGCAGGGCAAGGTCACCGTGCGCACGGTCGATCGCCACGACGCCGACGCCATCTACGACATCTTCCTCGCCCAATTGCGCGCCCAGGGCTTCGCCGCCGTGGACCTGCCCAACGGCAGCGTGAAGATCGTGCCCGACCAGGCCGCGCGCCTGGAGCCGGTGCCGGTGGAAACCGCCGGCAAGAAGGCCGAAGGCAGCGACGGCGTGGCCACCCGCGTGTTTAATGTGCGCAACGCCGCCAGTGAGCAGATGCTCGGCATTCTCAAGCCGCTGATCGACCCACGGGTCGGGGTGATCACCCCGTATCCGGCGGCCAACCTGCTGGTGGTCACCGACTGGCGCAGTAACCTGGAGCGCATCGACAGCCTGCTGCGCCAGCTCGACCAGGTCAGCGACGAGCCGTTGCAGGTGATGCCGCTCAAGCATGCCAGCGCCGCCGACACGGCTGGCCTGGTGACCCGCCTGCTGGCCCGCGAGCAGGGCGCCGACAGCGCCCAGGTGGTTGCCGACCCGCGCAGCAATGCGCTGCTGGTGCGCGGCAGCGCCGACAGCCGGGAGCGGGTGCGGGCGCTGCTGGTGCAGCTCGACCGGCCCAGCGACAGCCTGCGCAGCAGCAACACCCAAGTCATTTATCTGCGCCACGCCAATGCCGCCGAGGTGGTCAAGGTGCTGCGTGGCCTGAGCCAGGCTGGCACGGTGCCGGCGGCGGAAGGTGAGGGCAAGGATGCGCCGGTGCCGGCGGCCAGCGACTCGGGCATTCGCCTGGAGTACGAGGAAGGCACCAACGCCGTGGTGATGGTTGGCCCCGACAGCGAGCTGGCCGCCTACCGCAGCATCGTCGAGCAGCTGGACATTCGCCGGGCGCAGGTGGTGGTCGAGGCGATCATCGCCGAGGTTTCCGACAGCAGCGCCCAGGAACTGGGCGTGCAGTGGCTGTTCGCCGACGAGAAATTCGGCGCGGGCATCGTCAACTTCGGCGGCAACGGGGTGAACATCGCCAGCATCGCCGGGGCCGCCAGCAGCGGCGACAACGAGAAGCTCGGCAAGCTGCTGTCGGCTACCACTGGCGCCACCGCCGGCATCGGCCATATCGGTGGTGGCTTCAACTTCGCCATGCTGGTCAACGCACTCAAGGGCAAGAGCGGTTTCAACCTGCTGTCCACACCGACCCTGCTGACCCTGGACAATGCCGAGGCGTCGATCCTGGTGGGCCAGGAGGTGCCGTTCGTCACCGGCTCCGTCACTCAGAACAACGCCAACCCCTACCAGACCATCGAGCGCAAGGAAGTCGGGGTGAAGCTGCGTATCAAGCCGCAGATCAGCATCGACGACAGCGTGCGCCTGGACATCGTCCAGGAGGTGTCGTCGATCGCCGACTCCAGCGCCGCCAGTGACGTGATCACCAACAAGCGCGAGATCAAGACCAAGGTCATGGTCGAGGACAACGGCCTGGTGATCCTCGGTGGGCTGATCAGCGACGAAATGGCCACCAGCAACCAGCGCGTGCCGCTGCTCGGCGATATTCCCTACCTGGGCCGGCTGTTCCGTTCCGACGCCAGCAAGAACACCAAGCAGAACCTGATGGTGTTCATCCGTCCGCGCATCCTGCGTGACGGCGAGAGCCTGGCCGGGATCAGCCAGCAGAAGTACCAGAGCCTGCAACAGAACACTCCGCTCAAGCTGCCTGCCCTGGCGGAAGGCTTGCCGTTGCTGCAGGTGTTTCCCTCCAGCCGGGCACGCCTTGAAGGCGGTGACTGGTGATGCTGCCCTATCGCCTGGCGCGGCAGAGCGGTGTGGCCATGGCGCCGGCTGAAAACGGCTGGCAGCTGTGGCTGCGCGGCGACGCCGACAGTGACCAGTTGCAGGAACTGCTGCGCGTGCATGGCCAGCCGGTGGACGTCGAGCAGCTCGACAATGCGAGCTTCGACGAGCGCCTCGGCCAGCTCTACCAGGCCGGCGAGGCGGCGAACCAGGCCTTGATCGAAGGCATCGGCGAGCAGGTCGATCTGGACAGCCTGATGAGCGAGATGCCGCGCATCGAGGACCTGCTGGAAAGCGATGACGAAGCCCCGGTGATCCGCCTGATCAACGGCCTGTTCGGCCAGGCGCTGCGTCTGCGCGCTTCTGACATCCATATCGAGACTTTCGAGCAGAGCCTGGTGGTGCGCCTGCGCATCGACGGCCACCTGCGCGAGGTGCTGCGCCCGCCACGGGCGTTGTCGGCGATGCTGGTGTCGCGGATCA
>Ga0268257_1003409_pt1 | contig 10050 bp, 10 predicted proteins | sample AgamicAtPrz_FD_200249 | JGI IMG/M metagenome (GOLD analysis project Ga0268257, IMG submission 200249) | Agave microbial communities from Guanajuato, Mexico - At.P.rz (v2) (version 3) | ecosystem: Host-associated > Plants > Phyllosphere > Phylloplane/Leaf | place: Guanajuato, Mexico | collected...
GTACCGAGAAACTGGCCGAGGGTATTCGCCAGTTCGCGCGGGACCAGGAGAAGCTGGAGAAGTTGATGGCTGAAAAGGCCTGATACATTTCGGGTTTGCCTGACGGGCGGGAAGTGTTCAGCATTTTTCGCCCGTTTTGTTTTACCGAGTCATAGTTGTGTAATTGTTTCTCGGACCTCTTCGCGGGCACGCCCGCTCCCACAGGAATCTCCACAGTGCTTGAAAGCGCCGCCATACCTGTGGGAGCGGGCGTGCCCGCGAAAGGGCCCGCATAGCCCCCGAGCTGTCGATGACCTCCCCTACCCCAATGCCCCTCGTACTCGCCGGCCCGGTACTGCGCCGCCTGGAACCCCAGCGCCTGGCCATCTGGCTAGTCACCAGCCAACCGCTGCAACCCGCATTCATCTGCCCGGCAAGCGAAGCACAGGCCGATTGCCAAGTGGTTGCAGTGGGCGAGCACGCCTTCATCCACTTGCTGGACATCCACTTCGCTCGCCCCCTGCCCTGCAATCAACTGCTCGAATATGACCTGCTGATCAACGGCCAGGGCATTGCTGACTGGGCACCGCACCTGCTCTACCCCGGCGCCCGCCGCCCAAACCTGGTACTGCGCGACCGCCTCGACCATCTATTGCACGGCTCCTGCCGCAAGCCGCATCACCCGGCCGCCGACGGCCTGCTGTGTGCCGACCGCCTGCTGCAGGCCTGCACAACACCGGCGGATCGCCCCGCCATGCTGCTGATGACCGGCGACCAGGTGTACGCTGACGACGTCGCTGGCCCGATGTTGCGCGCCATCCATGCCCTGATCGCACGCCTGGGCCTGTTCGACGAGCCCTTGGACGGTGCCGTGGTCGCCGACAGCCAGGCGCTGTACCGGCACCCGGCCTGCTATTACCACCGCGCCGACCTGCTGCCGGCCCAGGAGCGTAACGAGACCCTGCGCGAACGTTTTTTCGGCGGCAAGCGCAAGCCGATCTTTTCCTCCAGCAACGCCGACAACCACCTGGTGACCTTCGCCGAGGTCATGGCCATGTACCTGCTGGTGTGGTCACCCGTGCCCTGGCAGCTGGTGCACCTGGACATGCCCGACGACCTCACCGCGCCACGCCAGGCCCGCTACCGGCAGGAGCTGCCGCTGATCCAGGCGTTTGCCGCCAACCTCGGCCAGGTAGCACGGGTGATGGCCCACCTGCCCTGCCTGATGATCTTCGACGACCACGACATCACCGACGACTGGAACCTGTCGGCGCAATGGGAGGAAACCGCCTATGGCCACCCCTTCTCGCGGCGGATCATCGGCAACGCCCTGCTCGGCTACCTGCTGTGCCAGGCCTGGGGTAACGACCCGGACGCTTGCCAAGCACTGGTCGGCCAATGCCAGGCGCTTGGCAGCCAGCCCCAGGATCAGCTGATCGGCGAGCTGCTGCGCTTCCAGGGCTGGCAGTTCAGCCTGCCCAGCAACCCGCCGTTGCTGGTGCTGGACACCCGCACCCGCCGCTGGCGCAGCGAGAGCAGCCTGGCCAAACCGTCCGGCCTGCTGGACTGGGAAGCGCTTAGCGAGCTGCAACAAGCACTTCTGGACCACCCGTCGGCAATCATCGTGTCGCCTGCGCCGATCTTCGGCGTGAAGCTGATCGAGACAGTGCAGAAGGTATTCAGCTGGCTGGGCTACCCGCTGCTGGTGGACGCCGAAAACTGGATGGCCCATCGCGGTGCCGCACAGGTCATTCTCAACATCTTCCGCCATTCGCGCACGCCGGGGCATTACGTGGTGTTGTCCGGGGACGTGCATTACTCGTTCGTTTATGAAGTGCTGATCCGCCACCGCCAGCGCAGCCCGCATTTGTGGCAGGTCACCAGCAGCGGGATCAAGAACGAATTCCCCCGGCGCCTGCTGGACGTGCTCGACCGGCTCAACCGCTGGCTGTATGCGCCGCGCTCGCCGCTCAACTGGTTTACCAAGCGCCGCGAGATGGAGGTGGTGCCGCGTACGCCCAGCCATAGCAAGGCCGGCGAGCGGTTGTGGAATGGCGCGGGCCTGGGGCAGGTGTTCTTCGATGAACAGGGGCGGCCGACGCGGGTCTATCAGCTGGATGCGGATGGGGGTGAGGCGACTGAGTTTGTTGGCAGAACATAGCCAGGCATAGTAACCGTATTGCCTGTGCCCGCCCTTTCGCGGGCACGCCCGCTCCTACAGGGAATCTCTGTGAGCCAGCGGGCGACGTTGTAGCTGTGGGAGCGGGGGTTTACCCGCGAAGTGGCCGGCGCAAGCTGACGATCAGGTACGCTCCAGCGCACTGACCAGGTCGTGGAAGGCTTCGCGGTTGGAATCGTTCAGGCCCATGAGGATCTTGTGCGCCTCCAGCACCTTGGAACGCACCACGTCCTCATTCTGGTCCTGCGACGGCAGGTCGGTCAGGCACTCCGGGCACGGAATCGGACGATCGACGATGTTGAACACCTGATCGAAGCCCATCGACTGCAATAGCCGGGAAATGTCCGGGTTGGTGGTAACCACGGTCGGCAGCAGGCCCACTTTCTGCCGCGACAGGATCGACAGCTTGGCCAGCAGGCCCAGGGTGGTGCTGTCGATGCTCTCGGTTTCAGTCAGGTCGATGACAATCGCCGAGAAGTTCAACGCCGTGAAAATCTTCTCGATCGTCGCATCCAGCGCCGAACACAAGGTCAGACGCACTTCACCGACGAATTTCAGTACAAAGGTACCGCTCTGCTCGGCGAACTGGATTCTACCGGTACTCATTGAAGGTTCCTGCTCAACACCAATAGGGCGATATCATCCGGCATCTCCCCAAGCGTAGCCAATCCAAAACGTTGACGTAGCCCATCCAGGCTGCCACCTGCTGCCCTGACGATTTCCGGCAGGGCGGTTTCTTTATCTTTGAGCGTGTCACCCGGCAAAAGGTCCAGAATGCCGTCGGACATCAGGCTGAGGCTGAAGCGCGGCGGCAGTTCCACGACCAGGTCCTGGTACACAGCCTCGTCGAACAACCCCACCGGCAGGCCGCGGCCTTCCAGGTAGCGGGTATGCTCAGGGGTATGCAGCACCGGCAACGGCAGATGGCCGCCTACTGCGTAGGTCAGCAGGCCGGTGTCCTCGTCGATCACCCCGCCGACCATGGTCACGTGCTTGCCCAGCTTGCAGTTGATCAGCCCACGGTTGATGTGGCTGAGCACCTGCGAGGGCTTGAACTCGCGCATCTTGCCGCTGCGCTTGAATTCGAACAACAGCCGCGTGGTCATGAACTTCAGCAGCACGGTGACGAACGCCGACGACGCGCCATGCCCGGAGACATCGGCCAGGTAGAAGGCGATGCGCCGCTCGTCCACCCGGAAGTAATCGGCAAAGTCACCCGACAGGTACAGCGACGGGATGATCTGGTGCTCGAAAGCGAACTCGCCGGCCACCCAGGGGCTTTCCGGCAGCATGTTCATCTGCACCTGGCGACCGGCGGTCTGGTCCTCCTGCAGCAAGTGCAGGCTGGCTTCCAGTTCGCGGTTGGCGGCTTCGAGCTTGTCGCGGTAGCGCTGGTTTTCCAGCACCAGGCGCGAACGGTCGAGGGCCCGGCGCACCGAGTGCTCGAGCACTGCCAGGTCTTCCAGCGGCTTGATCAGGTAGTCGGCCGCGCCCAGGCGCAACGCCTCTACCGCATCGCTCATGACACCGGCCCCGGACACCACGATCACCGGCAACTGCGGCGCGCCCTCGCTGACCTGGCGAATCAGCTCGAGGCCGCCCATCTGCGGCATGCGCAGATCGCAGATCACGAGGTCGGGCTGGTGTTCTTCGAAGACCTGAAGCCCCTGCTGGCCATTGCCGGCCTGGAGGACGCTGAAACCACTGTCTTCAAGATAGGCGGCGAGGCTCGCACGGACCACGTCGTCGTCATCGATGATCAGCAGCGTTGCACTGGTTTTCTGCATGTGGGCGAACGGCGCCGATTGGGTTGGTGCAGCGGGGTCGGCAAGGCAGACGGCCAGCTACGGGAATTCTCTATGGTCACGCTCTACTTGAGTTGTAGGACAAGAACACCTGCCAGGCAACTGTCCGGCAACTGTGAGAGCTACCTTGTAAGGCGCAGACGGTACTCCCATCCGCCAGGCGTTTCAAGCATGCAAGGGTCGACCTCGCCGCACTTTACAGCGCAAATCACCGGGAGTTATAAGAAAGTCGTCCAGCGCAACCCGACAGGAAGCATGCAGCATGCCCCACACGCCCCCCAGCCATGCCGAAAAACGCGACTTCATCCGCATGCGCATCGACACCGAGGTCAGCCTGCTGCATGAAGGCCAGGTGATTGCGGCGGTGTGCCTGGACCTGTCCAGCAGCGGCATGCAAGTGCAGGCCGCGCAACGCTTTCAGGTGGGCGACCGTATCGAGGTGCGGATCGATTCCGAGCATCCGGCGCTGAAGGGCCTGCATGCCAGTACCGAAGTCGTGTGGATTGCCGACCAGCCGGATGGCCAGCAGAAGTTCGGGCTGCGGATCCTGGCCATGCACTGATCGACCTGCCTGGTCCTGCACGGGGATCGCGCAGGACCAGGCAGGCGGCAGATCAGAAGTCGTCTTCGACTGCGCCATCCTTGACCTTGAACTCGCGGTTCTGCAGGTAGGCATTGCGAATGAAGATGTACTTGTCACCCTGGATCAGCTTCTCGGCCGACAGCAGGTCGGCGCGGGTGTCGATCACGTCCAGGGCGAAGATCGAGTTGCGCGTCGGCACATGGTCGATGTAGCGGTAGGGTTCGGTGTAGGTATCCGGGTACTTGGCCACGCCGTCACGCACGGTGCTCGGGCCCAGCAACGGGATGACCACGTACGGGCCACTCGGCACGCCCCAGTAGCCGAGGGTCTGGCCGAAGTCCTCATCGTTGCGCTGCAGGCCCATCCGGGTGCCGACATCGAAGAAGCCGCCCAGGCCGAAGGTGGTGTTGACGATCAGCCGTGCAGTGTCAACGCCTGCAGCGTGAGGCTTGAGCTGCAGCAGGTCGTTGGCCAGGTTGGTCACGTCACCGAGGTTGCGGAAGATGTTGTGGATGCCGTCTTCGAGGAACTGCGGGGTGACTGCCTGGTAGCCCTTGGCCAACGGCTTGAGGGCATAGGTGTCAAGGGCATCGTTGAAGCGGAAGATCGGGCGGTTGAGCGCTTCCCAGGGATCTTCCTCGGTGGCCGCCTGGGTAGCTGCCACGGGCGCCAACAGCATGCTGGCACAGACACAGGCCTGGGTGACTCGTTCGATCACACTGGCACCGATCCTACGCATAGGTGTTTCTCCATCGGATTTCTCGGCCGCAAGCGCAACGGGGGCGCTGCTGTACGGCGGCAGTATAGAGGCTTGCGGACTGATAAGCAGCTTTACACAGCGTTGCTCAATAATTTGTGAACAAAGGTTGCGCGGTGCACGCTGTCACAGGGCGGTAACAATCGCCCAATAGCCTGCGGAGTATTTGAGGGACGTTGCCATGGATGCTGCACCCGCCTTCACCGCTGTGCTGTTCGGCTTGCGCGGCTGCCTGGTGCACACCGCCAATGGCGCGCCGTCGCCCGCCCCAGGCGCGCTTGCCACCCTCGCCAGCCTGCGCCAGCGCCAGGTGCCTTGCATCTGGCTGGATGAGCTCGACAGCGGCCAAGGCCAGCGCCTGGCCCAGGTACTGCCCGACTGGTTGCCGGGGCATACCGTGAATGGCACGCGCTGGCCAGCGCCGAACGCCTGCTGGCAGGCGCTGATGACGCTGCACAGCGCACGCCTGGATGGCTGCGTGCTGGTCAGCGGCGAGCCACGGCTGCTGCAGTCTGGCCTCAATGCGGGACTGTGGACGGTGGGGTTGGCCGCGTGCAGCCCGTTCTGCGACCTCAATTCACGGCAATGGCAGGCCATGACCGCGCAGCAACAGGACTTGGCCCGGGGCAAGGCGACGCTGGAACTGTTCAGCCTGGGTGTACATTCGGTGATCGACCACCTCGAAGCGCTGGACACCTGCCTGCAGGATATCGCCCAGCGTCGGCACAAGGGCGAAAAACCCTGATACAGCACCGTTGATACGGATCATGCAAAGCTGCGACAGGTGGATTACGCTGAACACAAGCCAGAACCTTTGCCGCTTCGCTGAGGTCCATGGCTTGCCAAGCCATTGATGGAGAACTGCCAATGCCTGCCCGCGAATTGCAAGAGCGCCTGAACAGCTTGCGCGAGCAACTGGACCGCAACCTGCCGCTTTCGGACGAAGAGCTGGCCGCGCTGCATGAAGAAGCACGCCAGATCGAGGCGCAACTGAAACTTGAAGAAGCCACGCCAGACAACAACCTGGTGGACGGGGTGAACCTGGCGATCGAGCGCTTCGAGGCCGACCACCCCGACCTCACCGCCACCCTGCGCAGCATTGCCAACTCGCTGCACAGCATGGGCATCTGAAAACCAACGGGGCCGCAAAAGCGGCCCCGATACCTTACTGGCGAACCAGACGCTGGTTCTGCGGGCTGATCGCGCGGGTGCTGCGGTACGGGTTGATATCCAGCCCGCCGCGGCGCACATAGCGCGCATACACCGTCAGATACTCCGGCTGCAGCAGGTTCTTCAGATCCAGGTAGATCCGCTCCACGCACTGCTCATGGAAGTCGGCATGCTGGCGGAAGCTGATCAGGTAGGTCAGCAGGCTGGCAGGGTCCAGCGCCCTGCCCTTGTACTCGACCACCACGCTGCCCCAGTCCGGCTGGCCGGTGACCGGGCAGTTGGATTTCAGCAGGTGGCTGTGCAGGGTTTCCGCCACCACCTGGTCAGGGCTGCAACGCAGCAGTTCGGGCTGCGGCTGCTGGTAGTTGCTGATGGCAACGTCCAGTGCATCGATGCACCGACCCGGCAGGGCCACCACACCCTGCGCCTCGACTTCGGCCAGGCTGCGCACCTTCACGCCAACCGGCTTGCCGGCAGCGGCGGACAGGTCTTTCTCCAGGCAGGCCTGAAGCTCGCCAGACGACGCGAATACGGTCTGGTTCAGCGAATTCAGGTACAGCTTGAACGACTTGGACTCGATGATGTTCGGCGAATCGGCCGGGATGGCGAACTCGCCGATGGCCACTACCGGCTTGCCGGAGGGCAGCAGCCAGCTCAGCTCGAAGCAGTTCCAGTAATCCACGCCCTGCCAGGGCAAGGTCTGGGCAGTGACCCCCAGTTCGGCCCACTTCGCGGTGCGCGGGATCGGGAACAGCAACTGCGGGGAATAGGTGGCGATGTATTCGCTGGACTTGCCCAGCGGGGAATGTTCGGCAGCGGGATGCATGGAAACTGACCTGAAGGTTCGAAATTGCGCCTAGTCTACCGGTTTTGCGCCTTGCCTTGCAGCGCAAGTCACCGGGCGGTTAGCGGGGAATTACAACTTTGTCAGTTTGCGCGTGCGGCTGCTTAGGTCACGTATCATCTCGGCCAAAGCCCTGCGCTGTCACTGTGGGAGCGGGCCTGCCGGCTCCCACAGTTTGCGGCGCCGCTACCTGGAGCTAATGCCACCCAATGAAACTGCTGATTGTCGAAGACCAGGCCCGCACCGGCCAGTACCTGAGCCAGGGCCTGAACGAAGCCGGCTTCGCCACCGAACTGGCCACCGATGGCGAGACCGGCCAGTTCCTGGCCCTGACCGGCGACCACGACCTGCTGATCCTCGACGTGATGCTGCCCGGGCGGGATGGCTGGCAGATACTCCAGGCCGTGCGCCAGGCCGGCCTGGATACACCGGTGCTGTTCCTCACCGCCCGCGACGCCGTCGAAGACCGGGTACACGGGCTGGAGCTGGGCGCCGATGACTACCTGGTCAAGCCGTTCGCCTTCTCCGAGCTGCTGGCCAGGGTGCGCAGCCTGTTGCGCCGGGGCAGCAGCCCCAGCCAGGACACCACCCTGAGCCTGGCTGACCTGCGCCTGGACCTGATCCGTCGCCGCGCCGAGCGCGCCGGCCAGCGCATCGACCTGACCGCCAAGGAGTTCGCCTTGCTCGAACTGCTGCTGCGCCGCCAGGGCGAGGTGCTGCCCAAATCGCTGATCGCCTCGCAGGTGTGGGACATGAATTTCGACAGCGACACCAATGTAATCGAGGTAGCCATCCGCCGCCTGCGCCTGAAGATCGACGACCCGCACCCGAACAAGCTGATTCACACCGTGCGCGGCATGGGCTACGTCCTCGAAGAGCGCGAGGCATGATGCGCCGGGTGTCCCTCGGCAGCCGCCTGGCCCTGCTGTTCGCCGCCTGCACGGCCGCCGTCTCGCTCGGCGCTGGCCTGATCTTCAGCCAGGCCAGCGCGCAGCACTTCGTCGAACTGGACCAGCAACTGCTGGACTCGCGCCTGTCGCTGTTCCGCACCCAGCTGGCCGGTATCACCACCCCGGCCGAGCTGCAGGCGCGCCTGCCCGCCCTGCGCGATGAACTGGGCCACCAGGCCGACCTGGCCCTGCGCATCAGTGGCAGCGACGGTGCCACCTGGTTCGAAAGCCGCACGGGCTTGCCCCAGGCACCGCTGCCCGACGGGCTGGCGACCCTGCATGAACAAGGCACGGACTACCGCAGCCTGGCCGTACACCTGGTACCAGGCGCTGCGCAATCGCCACAGCTGACCCTGTACCTCGACATCACCCACCACCAGCACTTCCTGCAGGGCATGCAGCGCCTGATCTGGCTGACGGTCGGTCTGTCGGCGCTGGCTACGGCACTGCTCGGTGCCTGGGCAGCGCGCCGCGGGCTGCGCCCGTTGCGGCAGATGGGCCAGGTGGCCGCCGGCGTGTCGGCGCGGTCGCTGACCACCCGCCTGCCGGTGGCGCAGATGCCCGAAGAACTGGCCGAGCTGACCACGGCCATGAACGCCATGCTGCAGCGCCTGGACGATGCCTTCCAGCGCCTGTCAGCGTTCTCTGCCGACATTGCCCACGAGCTGCGCACGCCGCTGTCCAACCTGCTGACCCATACCCAGGTCACCCTCACCCGCCCACGCAGCCTCGAGGAGTACCGCGAGGCCCTGCATGGCAACCTGGAAGAACTGCAGCGGATGGCGCAGATGATCAACGACATGCTGTTCCTGGCCAAGGCTGACCACGGCCTGCTGATGCCGGGGCGAACGCCGCTGGTGCTGCATGAGGAAGTGGATGCGCTGCTGGAGTACTACGCCCCGCTGGCCGAGGACAGCAACGTGCAGATGTCGCGCGCGGGTGAGGCCCGGCTGCAGGGCGACCGACACATGCTGCGGCGGGCGCTGTCCAACCTGCTCGACAATGCCTTGCGCTTTACCCCGGCGGGTGGGCAGATACGGGTGACGCTGGCGCCTGGGCCGACGCTGTGCGTGGCCAATACCGGAGGGGCCATCGACCCGGCAGTATTACCGCGCCTGTTCGACCGCTTCTACCGGGTGGACCCGGCGCGGCGCGAAGGCAATAGCGAGCATGCGGGATTGGGGCTGGCGATTACCCGGTCGATCCTGCAGGCCCATGGCGGGCGCATTCGGGCTGAATGCGAGGATGGATGGACGCGGTTCATAATCGAGTTCACTGAAGATCGGTGAACCGGGGGCTGCTTTGCGCCCCCGAATCTCAAGCAGATATCAGACCGCCAGGCCAATTGCCGGCTGCACCTGCGATGCCCGGTAGGCCGGGTAGATGGTCGCCAGGAAGCTCATCACCAGCCCGGCCGTGCAGATGATCGCCACATCGCCCCACTGCAACTGCGACGGCAGGCTGCTGATGAAGTACACATCCGAAGTAAAGATGTGTTGCCCGCTCACCCGCTCCAGCCAGCCGACAATCTGGCTGACATTGAACGCCGCGATCACCCCCAGCACGCCGCCAATCAGCGTACCGACGATGCCGATCAGGCTGCCCTGGACCATGAACGTGCCCATGATCTGCGCCGGCGTGGCACCCAGGGTGCGGAGGATGGCGATGTCGGGGCCCTTGTCGTTCACCACCATCACCAGGGTGGCGATGATGTTGAACGCGGCCACCGCGATGATCATCATCAACAGCAGGCCGATCATGGTTTTTTCCATCTTCATGGCGC
>Ga0268257_1003413_pt1 | contig 10036 bp, 8 predicted proteins | sample AgamicAtPrz_FD_200249 | JGI IMG/M metagenome (GOLD analysis project Ga0268257, IMG submission 200249) | Agave microbial communities from Guanajuato, Mexico - At.P.rz (v2) (version 3) | ecosystem: Host-associated > Plants > Phyllosphere > Phylloplane/Leaf | place: Guanajuato, Mexico | collected...
TCGTGCGTGTGGTGGTGGTCGTCGGCAATGCGCCGTAGGGACTGGATCAACACACGAATCCAAAACCCCGCCGGCGCAAACCGGGCGGGGTTTTTCGTTTAGGACCCTCCCCGGAAAGTCGGCTCAGAAGAAAAGGACTGGAGCATGGCAAGTTCGGGCACAACATCCACCAAGACGCGTTTTACCGGCGCGCAGCTGATCGTTCATCTGCTGGAGCGACAGGGCATCACCACGGTTGCGGGCATCCCCGGCGGCACGGTGCTGCCGCTGTACGATGCGTTAAGCCAAAGCACGCAGATCCGCCACGTGCTGGCGCGTCACGAGCAGGGGGCAGGCTTTATCGCTCAGGGCATGGCGCGCACGCAGGGTAAACCGGCGGTCTGTATGGCCTGCAGCGGCCCGGGCGCAACCAACCTGGTCACCGCCATCGCCGACGCGCGCCTCGACTCCATTCCGCTGATCTGCATTACCGGCCAGGTGCCGTCCTCGATGATCGGTACCGATGCGTTCCAGGAAGTTGATACCTACGGCATCTCTATCCCCATCACCAAACATAACTATTTAGTTCGCGACATCGCCGAGCTTCCTCAGGTTATCAGCGATGCGTTCCGCATTGCGCAGTCCGGCCGCCCGGGCCCGGTGTGGATAGACATTCCTAAGGATGTCCAGACCGCAGAAATTGAGATCGACGTTCTGCCTGAACCGGGCGAGCGTGCCCCCGCGCCAGCATTTAGCGCGGAGAGCGTGCGCGACGCCGCCGCCATGATTAACGCCGCCAAACGTCCGGTGCTCTATCTGGGCGGCGGGGCGATCAACGCCGCGGATGAAATCCGCCAGTTTGCGGAAAAAGCCAATCTGCCGACCACCATGACCCTGATGGCGCTCGGCATGCTGCCAAAAGCGCACCCGCTGTCCCTGGGGATGCTGGGCATGCACGGCGCGCGCAGCACCAACTACATCCTGCAAGAGGCGGATTTGCTGATTGTTATGGGCGCGCGTTTTGATGACCGGGCGATTGGCAAAACCGAGCAGTTCTGCCCGAATGCGAAAATCATTCACGTGGATATCGATCGCGCCGAGCTGGGTAAAATCAAGCAGCCGCACGTGGCGATTCAGGGGGACGTAGCCGAAGTGCTGGCGCAGCTGATCCCGCAAACCGACGCGACCGATCGCGCCGACTGGCGCCAGCTGGTGGCCGACCTGCAGCGCGAGTTCCCGGGCGCGATCCCAACTGAAGGCGACCCGTTGAGCCACTACGGCTTGATCAACGCCGTGGCCGCCTGCGTGGACGACAGCGCGATTATCACCACCGACGTTGGCCAGCATCAGATGTGGACCGCGCAGGCCTACCCGCTGAACCGTCCGCGCCAGTGGCTGACCTCCGGCGGTCTGGGCACCATGGGCTTTGGTCTGCCTGCAGCAGTCGGTGCGGCGCTGGCGAATCCGGACCGCAAGGTCATCTGCTTCTCCGGCGACGGCAGCCTGATGATGAACATTCAGGAGATGGCGACTGCAGCCGAAAACCAGTTAGACGTAAAAATCATCCTGATGAACAACGAGGCGCTGGGCCTGGTGCACCAGCAGCAGAGCTTGTTCTACAAGCAGGGCGTGTTTGCGGCGACCTATCCGGGGATGATTAACTTTATGCAGATTGCCGCCGGCTTTGGCCTGCACACCTGCGATCTGAACGCGGAAGAGGATGCCCACGCGGCGCTGCAGGCGGCGATCTCGCGTCCGGGCCCGGCGCTGATCCACGTCCGTATCGACCCTGAACAAAAAGTGTATCCGATGGTGCCGCCGGGTGCGGCAAATACTGAGATGGTGGGAGAATAAGCCATGCAGAAACAACATGATAACGTCATTCTGGAACTCACCGTCCGCAACCATCCTGGCGTCATGACACACGTCTGCGGGCTGTTTGCCCGCCGGGCGTTTAACGTGGAAGGCATTCTCTGTCTGCCGATTCAGGGCAGCGAGCACAGCCGCATCTGGCTACTGGTCAACGATGACCAGCGTCTGGAGCAGATGATGGCGCAGATCGACAAGCTGGAGGACGTCACCAACGTGGCGCGCAACCAGTCCGATCCCACCATGTTTAACAAAATTGCGGTGTTCTTCGAATAGATCGCTTAAGGTAAGCGTCTTTCGCTCTTGTAGGCCGGATAAGCGCAGCGCCATCCGGCTTTTTCAGACCGCAGGAACACACATGACCACCATCGCCCTTATCGACGACCACCTTATCGTCCGCTCTGGCTTTGCCCAGCTTCTCAACCTCGAACCGGATTTTCAGGTCGTGGCCGAGTTTGGCTCCGGTCGCGAAGCGCTGGCGGGTCTGCCGGGGCGCGGAGTGCAGGTCTGTATCTGCGACATTTCGATGCCGGATCTCTCCGGGCTGGAGCTGTTAAGCCAGCTGCCGAAAGGGATGGCGACCATTATGCTCTCGGTCCACGACAGCCCGGCGCTGGTCGAGCAGGCGCTCAACGCGGGCGCGCGCGGGTTCCTCTCCAAACGCTGTAGCCCGGACGAGCTGATTGCCGCCGTGCGCACCGTCTCCACCGGCGGCTGCTACCTGACGCCGGATATCGCCATCAAGCTGGCGGCCGGACGACAGGACCCGCTCACCAGACGCGAGCGTCAGGTGGCTGAGAAGCTCGCGCAGGGGATGTCGGTAAAAGAGATTGCCGCCGAGCTGGATCTGTCGCCGAAGACCGTGCACGTCCATCGCGCCAACCTGATGGAAAAACTCAACGTCAGCAACGACGTCGAGCTGGCGCGCCGCATGTTCGACAGCTGGCAATGAGTCCCGTGTTTTCGCGGCTGATCGCCGTCGTTGCGAGCTTTTTTATCTTCTCTGCCGCGTGGTTCTGCCTGTGGAGCATCAGCCTGCATCTGGTGGAACGTCCTGAACTGGCGGTGCTGCTCTTTCCCTTCGGCCTGCGACTGGGGTTAATGCTCCAGTGCCCGCGCGGCTACTGGCCCGTTTTGCTGGGTGCAGAGTGGCTGCTGCTGGTCTGGCTGGCGCAGGAAGTCGCTCTGGCGCATCTGCCATTATTGATGACCGGAAGCCTGCTTACGCTTCTCCCGGTTGCGCTCATTTCCCGCTACCGTCACCAGCGCGACTGGCGCACGCTGCTGCGCCAGGGGGCGGCGCTGATTGCCGCCGCGCTGCTGCAGTCCCTGCCGTGGGTTGGCGATAAGGAGATGCTCAACGCGCTGCTGCTCACCCTCACCGGCGGCTTGACGCTTGCGCCGACCTGCCTCGTTATCTGGCACTATCTCTCCAGCACCGTCTGGCAGCCGCTTGGTCCGGGGCTGGTGTCCCAACCGGTGAACTGGCGCGCCAGGCATCTCATCTGGTATCTGCTGCTGTTCGTGGTGAGCCTCTGGCTTCAGCTGGGTCTACCTGCCGAGCTTTCACGCTTTACGCCGTTTTGCCTGGCGCTGCCGATTATTGCCCTGGCCTGGCACTACGGCTGGCAGGGGGCGCTGATCGCGACTCTGATGAACGCCATTGCGCTGATTGCCAGCCAGACCTGGCACGACCATCCGGTGGATCTGCTGCTCTCGCTGCTGGCCCAGAGCCTGACCGGGCTGCTGCTCGGGGCGGGTATTCAGCGTCTGCGCGAGCTGAACCAGTCCCTGCAAACCGAGCTGGCGCGCAACCGGCGTCTGGCTGAACGCCTGCTGGAGACCGAAGAGAGCGTGCGGCAGGAGGTCGCCCGCGAGCTGCACGATGATATCGGCCAGACGATCACCGCCATCCGCACCCAGGCGGGCATTGTCCAGCGTCTGGCGGCGGAAAACGCGGGCGTGAAGCAGGGCGGAGCGCATATCGAGCAGCTTTCACTGGGCGTGTATGACTCGGTGCGACGCCTGCTCGGCAGGCTGCGTCCGCGCCAGCTCGACGACCTGTCGCTGGAGCAGGCGGTGCGTTCCCTGATGCGCGAGATGGAGCTGGAAAGCCGCGGCATTGTCAGCCATCTCGACTGGCGAATTAACGAATCTGCGCTGAGCGAAGGCCAGCGCGTGACCCTTTTCCGCGTCTGTCAGGAAGGGCTGAACAATATTGTTAAACACGCCAATGCCAGCGCGGTCACGATACAGGGCTGGCAGCAGGACGAACGCCTGATGCTGATAATTGAAGACGATGGCTGCGGCCTGCCGCCGGGCTCCGGCCACCAGGGCTTTGGCCTGGCGGGCATGCGCGAGCGCGTCAAGGCGCTGGGCGGCACGCTGAACCTCTCCTGCACCCACGGGACGCGCGTCAGCGTCAGCCTGCCGCTACGGAGTTATCATGTTTAAAACCCCTGCCAGCGCCGCGCCGATTGGCGACAAAGCGGAAATCGACACCCGCTACCGCTACTGGCGTCGCCATATTCTGATCGCCATCTGGCTCGGCTACGCGCTGTTCTACTTCACCCGCAAAAGCTTCAACGCCGCCGCGCCGGAAATTCTCGCCAGCGGCGTGATGACGCGCACCGACATCGGCCTGCTGGCGACGCTGTTTTACATCACCTACGGCCTGTCGAAGTTCTTCTCCGGCATCGTCAGCGATCGCTCCAACGCGCGCTATTTCATGGGCGTAGGGCTGATCGCCACCGGTGTGGTGAACATCCTGTTTGGTTTCTCTACCTCGCTGTGGGCCTTTGCCCTGCTGTGGGCGCTTAACGCCTTCTTCCAGGGCTGGGGCGCGCCGGTCTGCGCCCGCCTGCTCACGGCGTGGTACTCGCGCAACGAGCGCGGCGGCTGGTGGGCCGTCTGGAACACCGCGCACAACGTCGGCGGGGCGCTGATCCCGATGGTGGTGGGTGCCGCGGCGCTGCACTACGGCTGGCGCGCGGGGATGATGATTGCGGGTGGCCTGGCGATTGTCGCCGGGCTGTTCCTCTGCTGGCGCCTGCGTGACAGGCCGCAGACCGTGGGCCTGCCTGCGGTGGGCGACTGGCGGCACGACGAGATGGAGATTGCCCAGCAGCAGGAGGGCGCAGGGCTGACCCGCAAGGAGATCCTCACCAAATACGTGCTGAAAAACCCCTACATCTGGCTCCTCTCGCTCTGCTACGTGCTGGTCTACGTGGTGCGCGCGGCCATCAACGACTGGGGCAATCTGTACATGTCCGAGACGCTCGGCGTGGACCTGGTCACTGCTAACTCGGCGGTCACGATGTTCGAACTGGGTGGGTTTATCGGCGCGCTGGTGGCGGGCTGGGGCTCGGATAAGTTGTTCAACGGCAACCGCGGCCCGATGAACCTGATTTTTGCCGCCGGGATTTTGCTCTCTGTTGGCTCGCTGTGGCTGATGCCGTTCGCCAGCTACGTCATGCAGGCGGCGTGCTTCTTCACCACCGGCTTCTTCGTCTTTGGCCCGCAGATGCTCATCGGCATGGCGGCGGCAGAGTGCTCCCACAAAGAGGCGGCAGGCGCGGCGACGGGCTTTGTCGGGCTGTTTGCATACCTCGGCGCATCGCTCTCCGGCTGGCCGCTGGCGCGGGTCATCGACATCTGGCACTGGAGCGGTTTCTTCGCGGTGATCGCCATCGCGGCGGGAATTTCCGCCCTGCTGCTGCTGCCGTTTTTACATGCGCAGGCCCCGCGTGAAGCAAGTGTGATGTGATGCGCCTCACCTTTTCGCCCCGAGTGGTGCAAAACTAAGAAATTTTCCCGGTTTTACCTGGACGCTGTCTCAGGCATCTCTCCCGGCTGATTTTTACAATGCTGCAAAAATCAGCTCAGGAGTAAACCAACCATGCTGGCCTTCTTAAATCAGGTGCGCAAGCCGACCCTGGATCTGCCGCTCGATGTGCGGCGCAAAATGTGGTTCAAACCGTTCATGCAGTCCTATCTGGTGGTCTTCATCGGCTACCTGACCATGTACCTGATCCGCAAAAACTTTAACATCGCGCAGAACGACATGATCTCCACCTACGGGCTGAGCATGACGCAGCTGGGGATGATTGGCCTGGGCTTCTCCATCACCTACGGCGTGGGGAAAACTGTCGTTTCCTACTACGCGGACGGCAAAAACACCAAGCAGTTCCTGCCGTTTATGCTGATCCTCTCCGCCATCTGTATGCTCGGCTTCAGCGCCAGCATGGGCGCAGGGTCCGTTAGCCTGTTCCTGATGATCGCCTTCTACGCCCTGAGCGGTTTCTTCCAGAGTACCGGCGGGTCGTGCAGCTACTCCACCATCACCAAATGGACGCCGCGCCGCAAGCGAGGGTCGTACCTCGGCATGTGGAATATCTCCCATAACCTCGGCGGGGCGGGTGCGGCAGGCGTGGCGCTGTTTGGCGCAAACTACCTGTTCGACGGCCACGTGATCGGTATGTTTATCTTCCCGTCGATTATCGCCCTGATTGTCGGCTTTATCGGCCTGCGCTTCGGCAGCGACTCCCCCGAATCCTACGGCCTCGGCAAAGCCGAAGAGCTGTTCGGCGAGGAGATCAGCGAAGAGGACAAAGAGACCGAAGAGAATGAGATGACCAAATGGCAGATCTTTGTTGAGTACGTGCTGAAAAACAAAGTGATCTGGCTGCTCTGCTTCTCAAACATCTTCCTCTACGTGGTGCGCATCGGTATTGACCAGTGGTCTACCGTGTACGCCTTCCAGGAGCTGAAGCTCTCTAAAGAGGTGGCGATTCAGGGCTTCACCCTGTTCGAAGTGGGCGCGCTGGTCGGCACGCTGCTGTGGGGCTGGCTCTCCGACCTCGCCAACGGCCGTCGCGCGCTGGTGGCCTGCATCGCGCTGGCGCTGATTATCGCCACGCTGGGCGTTTACCAGCATGCCAGCAACCAGTACGTTTACCTCGCATCCCTGTTTGCGCTCGGCTTCCTGGTGTTTGGTCCGCAGCTGCTGATCGGTGTGGCGGCAGTGGGCTTCGTCCCGAAAAAAGCGATCGGCGCCGCCGACGGGATCAAGGGCACCTTCGCCTACCTGATCGGCGACAGCTTCGCCAAGCTGGGTCTGGGAATGATCGCCGACGGCACGCCAATTTTCGGCCTCACCGGCTGGGCGGGCACCTTCGCGGCGCTGGATGCGGCAGCGATCGGCTGTATCGTCCTGATGGCGATGGTTGCCGTACTGGAAGAACGTAAAATTCGCCGTGAGAATCGTGCGCAGAAATTAAAAACAGCCTGAGTGTGCAGGTAACTTCTTTGCCCGGTGTGTGATGCCGGGCTTTTTTATTTCCGCCGACAGCATTAATACCTTATCCCCCGTTCCACAACGTCTTTTCAGAGCACTATTCAGGTTCTGCCCGCTGTTGACGCCGTGCGTTTCCCGCTATGATGAGCGGCTAGTCAAAGGAGAACGCATGGTCTGGATAATGCTGGCAACGCTTGCCGTGGTGTTTGTGGTGGGATTTCGCGTCCTGACCTCAGATTCCCGCCGCGCCATCAAACGTTTAAGCGAGCGTCTGGGCATCACCCCGATGCCGGTCGAGTCGATGATCGATCAGTTCGGTAAAATGCCGGGCAATGAGTTTATCCGCTACCTTGAGCGCCCCGACGAGGCGCATCTGCAAAACGCCGCACAGGTGCTGCTGATCTGGCAGGTCTGCATTGTCGACGGCAGTGAAGAGAACCTGCACACGTGGCACCGCCTGCTGCGTAAAGCCCGCCTGGCCGCGCCGATCACCGATGCGCAAATTCGTCTGGCGCTCGGCTTTATGCGCGAGATGGAGCCCGATCCGCAGGAGCTGAACGCCTTCCAGCTGCGCTATAACCAGCTCTTCCTGCCGGAAGAGGGCGTGTTTTACCTGCACTGATCCCCTCTAAAAACCACAAAAGTTGTCAAATCGTTAAATTCGTCACACTTTTGATGATAAACTGCGCGACTTTTCCGCACGTTTTTATCTTCAGGTGACGCCATGACAGAACATATTCAGCCCACGACCCGACCGCAGACCAGCGAGGTTTCACGCCCCAACTGGTCGGCCGTTTTCGCCGTGGCATTCTGCGTCGCCTGCCTGATTACCGTTGAGTTTCTGCCGGTGAGCCTGCTGACGCCGATGGCGCAGGATCTGGGCATTTCCGAAGGCGTGGCGGGGCAATCCGTTACCGTCACCGCCTTTGTGGCGATGTTTGCCAGCCTGTTTATCACCCAGGTGATTGGCACCATCGATCGCCGCAAAGTGGTCATTCTGTTCAGCGTGCTGCTGACGCTCTCCTGCCTGCTGGTCTCCTTCGCGGAAAGCTTTACCCTGCTGCTGCTCGGTCGCGCCTGTCTGGGGCTGGGGCTCGGCGGCTTCTGGGCGATGTCCGCCTCGCTGACCATGCGCCTGGTGCCTGCGCGCACCGTGCCGAAAGCGCTGTCCGTCATCTTTGGCGCGGTCTCTATCGCGCTGGTGATTGCCGCGCCGCTGGGCAGCTTCCTCGGCGGGATTATCGGCTGGCGTAACGTCTTCAACGCGGCGGCGGTGATGGGCCTGCTCTGCGTTATCTGGGTGTGGAAGGCGCTGCCGTCCCTGCCGGGCGAAGCGGCGCACCACAAGCAGAACATGTTCAGCCTGCTGAAGCGCCCCGGCGTGCTGGCGGGGATGACCGCGATCTTTATGTCCTTTGCCGGGCAGTTTGCCTTCTTTACCTATATCCGCCCGGTGTATATGACCATGGCGGGCTTTGACGTCGACGGCCTGACGCTGGTGCTCCTGAGCTTCGGTATTGCCAGCTTTGTCGGCACCTCTCTGTCGTCCCAGTTCCTGAAGCGCTCCCTGAAGGTGGCGCTGGCGGGGGCGCCGCTGGTGCTGGCAGTGAGCGCCACGGTGCTGGTGCTGTGGGGCAGCGATAAGTGGGTCGCGTCTGCCATTGCGATTATCTGGGGCTTTGCCTTTGCGCTGGTGCCGGTGGGCTGGTCGACGTGGATCACCCGCTCGCTCGCCGATCAGGCGGAAAAAGCCGGGTCGATTCAGGTGGCGGTGATCCAGCTGGCAAACACCTGCGGCGCGGCGATTGGCGGCGTGGCGCTCGACCACCTGGGGCTGACGTCACCGCTGGTGATTTCCGGCACGCTGATGCTGTTGACCGCGCTGCTGGTGGCGGGGAAGGTTAAAGCTAAGTAGTCAATTTTCCCCTCACCCTAACCCTCTCCCCACAGGGGAGAGGGGACTGCTCGGGGCGGTCTTTTCCCCCTCGCCCCTTTGGGGTGTACAGTCCGGGATGAGGGGACATCAGGCTACGCCGATGTCCTCACCCGTCTTCTTGAATCCATCGAAATCAGCACCACCGACGACACGATTAGCAGCGTCCCCAGCCAGTCCGGCAGGGTAAACGCCACGCCCAGCAACATCACCGACAGCAACGCGCTGCTCAGCGGCTCGGCGCAACTCAGAATGCTCGCCTTTGGCCCGCCGATCATCTGCGCGCCTTTCAGATACAGGCTGAACGTCAGCGCGGTGCCGATCACCACCAGATAGAAAAACGCCAGCAGCAGGCTGCCGTCAATGACGAAGGTCGTCCCGCGCCCGGCGTAGAACGGCGTCAGCATTAACCCGGCAATCAACATACTCCAGCCGACAATCGGCAATGTGCCGTAGCGGGCAATCAGCGTTGACGGATAGGTGGTGTAAAACGCCGCGGCAAACGCCGAGGCGATGCCAAAGAACAGCGCGGCTGGCGAGATGGAGAGCGAGGTTGGATCGCCGTGGGTCACCAGCAGGAACGTCCCGACAAGCGAGGTCACAATTGCGGACAGAACAAACACGCCGGGGCGCGTTTTCCGCGCCAGCGCGAGCCACGCCACGATAATCGTTGGCGACAGAAACTGCAGCACGGTGGCGGTAGCGGCGTTGGATTTTTCAATCGTCAGCAGGAAGGTGAGCTGCACGGTGAGCGCGCCGACCAACGAGAAAAACAGCAGGCTGAGGGCGTCTTTGCGATGCTTGATGACCGAGAAAATCTTGTCGCCGTGAACGAAGGAGAGCGTCAGGAGGATCACGCCGGTAAACAGCAGGCGAACCATGGTCAGGTAAGGCGAAGAAATGTGGCTTTTCTCCATGATGTACTGCGCGCAAACGCCGGAACTGCCCCATAAAACGGC
>Ga0268257_1003416_pt1 | contig 10030 bp, 12 predicted proteins | sample AgamicAtPrz_FD_200249 | JGI IMG/M metagenome (GOLD analysis project Ga0268257, IMG submission 200249) | Agave microbial communities from Guanajuato, Mexico - At.P.rz (v2) (version 3) | ecosystem: Host-associated > Plants > Phyllosphere > Phylloplane/Leaf | place: Guanajuato, Mexico | collected...
ACGTCGGAGGCCTTCACGCTGACCTTGAAGTCCGGGAAGTTCAGGCGGTCGAGGTGCTCGACGTGACGCAGCGCGGACTCGACCAACGCTTCGGGCGTCGGCTCGCCGTACTTTTTTTGCAGATCCTTTTCCAGGGAACCGGCGTTGACCCCGATGCGAATCGGGATGCCCTTGTCGCGGGCGGCTTCGACCACCGCCTTGACGCGATCCTCGCGGCCGATGTTGCCCGGGTTGATGCGCAGGCAATCGACGCCCAGCTCGGCCACGCGCAGGGCGATCTGGTAATCGAAGTGAATGTCGGCCACCAGCGGCAGGTTGACCTGCAGCTTGATGCGCCCGAAGGCTTCGGCGGCATCCATGTCCGGCACCGAGACGCGCACGATGTCGGCACCGGCCGCTTCGAGGCGACGGATCTGCTCGACAGTGGCGGCGACATCGTTGGTGTCGGTGTTGGTCATGCTCTGTACGGCAATCGGGGCATCGCCACCGACCGGCACCGAGCCGACCCAGATCTTGCGAGACAGACGACGTTTGATCGGCGATTCACCGTGCATATTACTGCCCACCCAACTTGATGCGTGCGGTCTCGTTCGAGATGTACGGCGTCACATCGACAGCAGCGCCGTTGTAGGTCACCTGGGCGCCACGGGCGAAGCCGAGGCGCAATTCCATGGGCGCATGGCCGCGAACGTCGAGGCTGTCGCCACCGCGTTTCAGGCCGCTGGCGATGACCTTGCCGCTGGCGTCGGTGACCTGAACCCAGCAGTCGGCGGTAAATTTCAGGCTGATCAGCCCTTCACCGGCGGCGGCAGGCGCTTGAGGCTGAGCAGCTGCTGCAGCTGGCGGCTGCGCCGCAGCAGCATTTGCCTGAGCAGCCGGTGCGGCAGGCGCCGTGGCGGCATGGGATTCATCGGGGGCAGCAGGCGCCTGTTCAGCAGGTGCAGCTTGCTGCTGAGCGGGCGGATTCTGCTGCAGCAACTCGGTGGCGGTCGCCGGCGGTGTTTCGCTCGGCGCCTCTTCCTGGGCCTGCTCGGTCGGCACACCCGGCAGCGGCAGCTCTGTGCCCTGGTTCTGCGCCTCGGCGACGGCCTGGTCTTCCGGCTCGTCGAGCTGATGAATCTGCGTGCTGCCGTCGGCGCCTTCGACCTCGACATGGCCCATGCCGACGTTCTTCAGGTCATCGAGCTGCCAGCCCTGCTCCTGCCACCAGTAGAAGCAGGCACCGCCCACACCGAGCAGCAGCAGGAAGCTGACCAGGCGCAGGATGCTCTGCGAATAACGGGTCGGTTCCTCGATGCGACCCAGCGCATGCACGCTGGAGCCGGCAGCATTGCTGCCGGTGAACTGATCGAAGTCAGCCACCAACGGCGCTTGCTCCAGGCCGAGCAATTTGGCGTAGGCACGGATGTAACCGCGGGAGAAGGTGTTGCCAGGCAGCTTCTCGAACTCGCCGGCCTCCAGCTGACTCAGGCGCGTCGGGGTGAGGTTGAGCTGGGTGGCGACTTCGGCCACCGACCAGCCCCGGCTCTCACGCGCTGCACGCAGGGCTTCTCCAGGGTTGACGCGATGAGCTGCTACAACTTCGGGTTGGGCCGCTTTCATCTTTGCTCCGACAGATATTGCTGATATTCCGGCGTACCGGGATAAAGACGTTTCAACTGCAGGCCGAGGCTGGCAGCGCGGTCACGATCGTCGAAGATCGTGGCCAGGCGCGCGCCCAGCAGCAAGCTGCGGGCGTTCTGCTCGGAAATGGCGCTGAAACTTTCGTAATAGCTGCGCGCCGGCACGTACTCGCGGTCTTCAAAGGAGAGATTGGCCATCTCCAGCAAGGCCCGCGGCTGGCGGCTGTTGAGGCGCAACGAGCGCTCGAAATAGCTTTTGGCTTCCTGGCGCTGCTTGAGCATCACGGCGGTCATGCCCATGTTCTCGAATATCCGGGCGCGCTCGGGATAAAGACTGTCTTCGGAGGCCAGGGCATAGCGCTCCATGGCTTCCTTGTAGCGCTTCTGTTCGAACAGGAAGCCGCCGTAGTTGTTCAGCAAGCGCGCATCCCGGGGATTTCGGGACAACGACTTGCGAAAGTGCTCCTCAGCCAGTTTGGGCTCCATCTCGCGCTGGAACACCAAAGCGAGCACCGCGTGCGCGTCGGCACCCGAAGGGTCGATTTCCAGCGCGTTCTTCAGCGGCACCTTGGCCGGCCCCGTCTCGCCCTGCTGCAGATAACCGATGCCCAGCTGCACGAAGGAATCGTAGGCCTTCTTGCGCCCTTCCGGCGTTTTCATCGGGTCCACGTCACCAGTGGAAACGCAGGCGGTGAGCAGACTGGCACCGAACAGGAATAGCAGGGAACGCAGCACGGTCATGGAGATCCTCTCAGTTACGGCTGGCGGTGGGACGCGCCGCCTCGGCGTCGGCATTCAGCTGGCGCACGGCGATGTAGCGCTCGCTACGACGGGTCCGGTCCATGACCTGGCCGACCAGTTGCCCACAGGCGGCATCGATGTCTTCACCACGGGTGGTACGCACCGTGACGTTGTGCCCGGCTTTTTGCAACAGCTCCTGGAAACGGCGAATGGCATTGTTGCTCGGCCGCTCGTAACCCGAATGAGGGAACGGGTTGAAGGGAATCAGGTTGATCTTGCAGGGCACGTCGGCCAGAAGCGCGACCATCTGCTCGGCGTGCTCGAGTTTATCGTTCACATCCTTGAGCAGGGTGTATTCGACTGTCAGCACACGTTTCTCGCCAAGGCGGGAAATGTAGCGCTTGCAGGCGGCCAGCAGCATGTCCAGCGGGTACTTCTTGTTGATCGGTACCAGCTGGCTGCGCAGCTCATCATTGGGCGCATGCAGCGACAGCGCCAGGGACACGTCGATGACCTCGGCGAGTTTGTCGATCATCGGCACCACGCCGGAGGTCGACAGGGTCACCTTGCGCTTGGAGATGCCATAGCCCAGGTCGTCCATCATGATCTTCATGGCGGACACGACGTTGTCGAAGTTCAGCAGCGGCTCGCCCATGCCCATCATCACCACATTGGTGATGGCGCGGTCGATCTTGGCCGGCACGCTGCCGAAGGATTTGTTGGCGATCCACACCTGGCCGATGATCTCGGCACTGGTAAGGTCGCTGTTGAAACCTTGCTTGCCCGTGGAGCAGAAGCTGCAATCCAGGGCACAGCCCGCTTGCGAGGAAACGCACAGGGTGCCACGCCCGCCCTGGGGAATGTACACGGTCTCCACGCAGCTGCCCGACGCCACACGCACCACCCACTTGCGCGTGCCATCGGAAGAAATGTCTTCGCTGACCACTTCGGGCCCGCGAATGTAGGCAGCGGCCTCGAGCTTCTCGCGCAAGGCCTTGCCGACGTTGGTCATGGCGGCGAAATCGTCGACGCCGAAGTGATGGATCCACTTCATGACCTGACCGGCACGAAAGCGCTTCTCCCCGAGGCTCTCGAAGAACTGCTCCATTTCCGGCTGGGTCAGGCCCAGCAGGTTGATTTTGCCATTCGTGTCGGTCATGACGTCACCTTCGCACGCTTCGCCTTAGCGAATGCGGGCGTTGATCTCGGTAGCGGAGAAGAAGTAAGCGATTTCGCGAGCAGCGGAAGCTTCCGAGTCGGAACCGTGAACAGCGTTCTCGTCGATGGAAACGGCGAAGTCAGCACGGATGGTGCCGGCAGCAGCTTCTTTCGGGTTGGTAGCGCCCATCAGTTCACGGTTCTTGGCGATGGCGTTTTCGCCTTCCAGAACCTGAACGATAACCGGACCGGAAGTCATGAACGCAACCAAGTCCTTGAAGAAACCGCGCTCGCTGTGCTCGGCGTAGAAACCGGCAGCTTCGCGCTCGGACAGCTGCAGCTGCTTGGAAGCAACGATGCGCAGGCCAGCTTCTTCGAAGCGAGTGGTGATCTTGCCGATGACGTTTTTCGCAACGGCATCCGGCTTGATGATGGAGAAGGTACGTTGAACAGCCATGTGAAACTCCAGAAACGGTGGATTAAAGCCAAAAATTAAACCCGCGAATTATACGCGGGTTCCAGTCAAAAGCATAAGAGCGATGCCCCAAGGTGGCACCTGCTCGGCATAAAAGGCCGGATATCGTCCGGCCTCGTAATTACTGTGCTTCTTCGATCCAGGCTGCCTGAATGGCTTCCAGAACCTTTTCGCCGCCGCGCTGCGGGTCGTCGGAAAACTCCGGCAGCTCGACCACCCAGCGATGCAGCTGGACGAAATTCACATAACGGGGGTCGACATCCGGCTTGCTGTCGGCGAGCTGGATGGCGATTTCGAGCACATCAACCCATTTCAGGCTCATGTCGTGGCTTCCTGATCAGTGCGGCGCTTCGGCGGCATGGTTGAGCGAATACTTGGGAATCTCGACGGTGAGATCCTGCTCGCCGACGATGGCCTGACAGGCTAGGCGCGATTGCGCTTCCAGGCCCCAGGCCTTGTCCAGGTAATCCTCTTCGAGCTCGTCGGCTTCGTTCAGCGAATCGAAACCCTTGCGCACGATGCAATGGCAGGTGGTGCAGGCACACACGCCGCCACAGGCGCTTTCCATCTCGATGTGGTGCTCGTGGGCCAGCTCCAGAATCGACGTACCGGACGGCGCTTCGACCACCAAGCCCTCGGGGCAGAATTTCTCGTGGGGCAGAAAAGTTACCACGGGCATCGCTTATTCCTCGATCTCATTCAGGCTGCGCCCGGCCAGCGCGGCTTTTACCGTCGAATCCATGCGCCGGGCAGCAAAGGCATCGGTCACTTGCGACAGACGCTTGGTCTGCTGCTCGATGGCCAGGCCATCGGTGCCCGTCAACAAATCTCGCAATTCCTGCATCTGCAGCTCGATGACCATGCGCTCTTCAGCATCCAGCAAGCGTTCGCCGTCGGCCTGCAGGGCACCTTCGACCGCTTCGAGCAGACGCTGGGCATCGACCTGCTGCTCGCGCAGCACACGGGCGGCCTTGTCGCCACCGGCATGCTGGAAGGAATCCTGCAGCATGCGCGCGATCTCGCCATCGGTCAGCCCATAGGATGGCTTGACCTGAATGCTGGCTTCGACGCCCGAGGCGAGTTCGCGGGCACTGACGCTGAGCAGGCCATCGGCATCGACCTGGAAGGTCACGCGGATCTTCGCAGCTCCCGCCACCATCGGCGGAATGCCGCGCAGCTCGAAGCGCGCCAGGGAGCGGCAGTCACTGACCAGCTCGCGCTCGCCCTGCAGCACATGAATCATCATGGCGCTCTGGCCATCTTTGTAGGTGGTGAATTCCTGGGCGCGCGCCACCGGGATGGTGGTGTTGCGCGGAATCACCTTCTCCATCAGCCCACCCATGGTTTCCAGCCCCAGGGACAACGGGATGACGTCGAGCAGCAGCAATTCTTCACCGTCGGCGCGGCGGTTGCCGGCCAGGGCGTCGGCCTGGATCGCGGCGCCAATGGCGACCACCTGATCCGGGTCGATATCGGTCAGCGGTTGACGGCCGAACAGCTCGCCGACCGCCTCGCGCACCCGCGGCACACGGGTGGAGCCGCCGACCATGACCACCGCACCGACGTCCTCGACCTCGATACCGGCATCACGCACGGCGCGGCGACAGGACTTCAGGCTGCGCGCTACCATCGGCTCGATCAGGGTCTGGAAATGGGTGCGGGACAACACACCGCGCCATTGCCCGTAACTTACCTCGACGCTGTCGGCAGCGGTCAGCGCTTCCTTGGCGGCGCAGGCCGCCTGCAGCAGGCTGCGCTGGGCACCGGGCTCGATATCGGCGGACAGGCCCGCCTGCTCGACGATCCAGCCGGCAATGGCATGATCGAAATCGTCGCCGCCCAGGGCGCTGTCGCCACCGGTGGCCAGCACTTCGAACACGCCGCCAGTCAGGCGCAGGATGGAAATATCGAAGGTGCCGCCGCCCAGATCGTAGATCGCCACAACGCCTTCGGCCTTCTGGTCGAGACCGTAGGCCACGGCGGCAGCAGTCGGCTCATTGAGCAGGCGCAGCACGTTCAGGCCGGCCAGGCGCGCGGCATCCTTGGTGGCCTGGCGCTGGGAGTCGTCGAAATAGGCCGGCACGGTGATGACCGCACCAACCAGATCGCCACCCAGGGTCGCTTCGGCACGCTGGCGCAGCACCTTAAGGATGTCGGCGGACACTTCCACCGGGCTTTTCAAGCCCTGCACGGTGTCGATGAACGGCATGTGCGATTCGCCGGCGACGAAGCGGTAAGGCAGTTGCTCGCCCAGCTGCTTCACATCGGCCAGACCACGCCCCATCAGGCGCTTGACCGACAGGATGCTGTTGTACGGGTCGCTGGAAGCCTGGGCGCGCGCGGCTTCGCCGACTTCGACGCGATCGGCGTGATAGCGCACGGCCGACGGCAGGATCAGGCGTCCCTCGGCATCGGCCAGCGGCTCGCTGACGCCGCTGCGCACGGCTGCGACCAAGGAATTGGTGGTGCCCAGATCGATCCCTACCGCCAGACGACGCTGGTGGGGTTGGGGGCTCTGGCCGGGCTCAGCAATCTGCAATAAAGCCATAGGTAGTCGGTGCTTATCTGGGTATCAGGCACGGCCACGGCAGCCGCGCGAGCATTAATCGTCGAGGCGCTCTTCCAGCTGGCGCACCTCGTGGGAAAGCTTGTCGAGAAACTGCATGCGGCGCATCAGGCGTTCGGCCTCTTCTCGGCGCGCATCATCCTCCCAAACTTCGGCGAAGCGTTCGTTGAGCTCCTGCTGGGCGACTTTCAGGCGCCCCTTGAAGGCCGCCACGCCAGCCAGATCGGCTTCGTCCTGCAGGTCTTCGAGCTCTTCACGCCACTGCATCTGCTGCAGCAGGAAGTCGGGATCCTGAACAGTGACTTCCAGCGGCAATTCGGGCCCGCGCATCGCTAGCAGGTAACGCGCACGCTGCGAGTCACTCTTGAGCGTGCGGTAAGCCTCGTTGAGACTCGCCGAGCGCTCGAGTGCCACACGCTGCTCACGCTCGGAGGCATCGGCGAAACGGTCCGGGTGCACGCTGCGCGCCAGCTCGCGGTAGCGAGCGGCGAGCTGATCGAGATCCAGGCGAAAGCTGGGCTGCAGCTCGAACAGGGCGAAGTGACAGGGGCCGGCGTTCTTCATCAGACGTTGAAGCTTTCGCCGCAGCCGCACTCGCCACGCACGTTCGGGTTGTTGAACTTGAAGCCTTCGTTCAACCCTTCCTTGACGAAATCGAGCTCGGTGCCGTCGAGGTACACCAGGCTCTTGGGATCGATGATCACCTTGACGCCATGGCTCTCGAAGATCTGATCTTCGCTGGCGGTTTCGTCGACGAACTCCAGCACGTAGGCCAGGCCGGAACACCCGGTGGTACGAACCCCGAGACGGATGCCCTCACCCTTGCCACGGCCGTCGAGCGAACGACGGATATGCTGGGCAGCGGCTTGAGTCATGCTGATGGCCATCGACAAACCTCCTTAGAGCAAACCTTTCTTCTGCTTGTAGTCGCGCACGGCCGCCTTGATGGCGTCCTCGGCGAGTACCGAGCAGTGGATCTTCACCGGCGGCAGCGCCAGTTCTTCGGCGAGCTGGGTGTTCTTGATGGTTTCCGCCTCGTCCAGCGTCTTGCCCTTCATCCACTCGGTGGCGAGGGAGCTGGAAGCGATGGCAGAACCGCAGCCGTAGGTCTTGAACTTGGCATCTTCGATGACGCCCTGTTCGTTGACCTTGATCTGCAGACGCATCACGTCGCCGCAGGCCGGCGCGCCGACCATGCCGGTGCCGACATCCGGATCTTCCGCGTTCATCTTGCCGACGTTGCGCGGGTTCTCGTAGTGGTCGATGACCTTTTCGCTGTAAGCCATTTTTTCAGTCCTCTCTCATCAGGCGCCGCTCACCGGCAGCTTTTAGTGTGCTGCCCATTCCACCTTGGAAATGTCGACACCTTCTTTGAACATATCCCAGAGCGGCGACAGTTCGCGCAGCTTGGTAACGGCCTCGCAGACCTTCTGTGCGGCGTAGTCGACTTCTTCTTCGGTGGTGAAGCGACCAAAAGTGAAACGAATCGAGCTGTGCGCCAGTTCGTCGTTGCGGCCCAGGGCACGCAGGACGTAGGAAGGCTCCAGGGACGCCGAGGTACAGGCCGAACCGGACGACACCGCCAGGTCCTTGAGGGCCATGATCAGCGACTCGCCTTCGACGTAGTTGAAGCTCAGGTTCAGGTTGTGCGGCACACGGGCCGTCATGCTGCCGTTGATGTACAGCTCTTCCAGGCTCTCGACCTGCTTGAAGAAGCGATCGCGCAGGGCCAGCACCTTGGCGTTCTCGGCGGCCATCTCTTCCTTGGCAATGCGGAAGGCTTCACCCATGCCGACGCACTGGTGGGTCGCCAGGGTGCCGGAACGCATGCCGCGCTCGTGGCCGCCACCGTGGGTCTGGGCTTCCAGACGGATACGCGGCTTGCGACGCACGTACAGCGCGCCGACACCTTTCGGGCCGTAGGTCTTGTGCGCCGAGAAGGACATCAGATCGACCTTGAGCTTCTCCAGGTCGATCTCGACCTTGCCGGTCGACTGGGCAGCATCGACGTGGAAGAACACACCACGGGCACGCAGCAGCTCGCCAATGGCGGCGATGTCGTTGACGGTGCCGATCTCGTTGTTGACGTGCATGATCGACACCAGCGTGGTGTCCTCGCGCAGCGCCGCCTCGACCATGACCGGGGTGATCAGGCCATCTTCACCGGGCTCGATGTAGGTGACTTCGAAACCTTCACGCTCGAGCTGGCGCATGGTGTCCAGCACCGCCTTGTGCTCGATCTTCGAGGTGATCAGGTGCTTGCCCTTGCTGGCGTAGAAGCTGGCGACACCCTTGATGGCGAGGTTGTCGGACTCGGTGGCACCGGAGGTCCAGACGATTTCGCGCGGGTCGGCGTTGACCAGCTCGGCCACCTGACGACGGGCGTTCTCGACCGCTTCCTCGGCCTTCCAGCCAAAGACGTGGGAGCGCGAGGCCGGGTTGCCGAAGTTGCCTTCGTTGGTCAGGCATTCGACCATTTTCTGCGCAACGCGCGGATCGACCGGCGTTGTCGCGGAGTAATCCATGTAGATTGGCAATTTCATTTTCGGTATCTCCTAATCAGGTATCAGGCCGGCGCCTTGCGTGCTCAATCGACGGTGGACGCTTCAATCTTATCCAGATGCTGCGCCCTGCCGTTGCTGGCGCAGCGACGTTGATCCTGGCGCTGGGCGACTTCCTGCACTTCGCGGCGCGTGACCAGATCGGCCAGGCTGATGCCGCTGAGAAACTCGTGAATCTGCTGGCTCAGGTCGCACCACAGGTGGTGGGTCAGGCAGATGTCGCCGGAGTGGCAACCGCCCTGCCCCTGGCAGCGCGTGGCATCGACCGATTCGTTGACCGCGTCGATCACTTCAGCGACCTGGATGCCCTGCATGTTGCGCGACAGCTGATAACCACCACCTGGCCCGCGCACACTGGAAACCAGACTGCCGCGACGCAGTTTGGCGAACAGCTGCTCGAGGTAGGAAAGGGAAATACCCTGACGCTCGGAGATATCGGCGAGGGATACCGGCCCATCCTGCGCATGCAGCGCCAGATCGAGCATGGCAGTCACGGCGTAGCGGCCTTTGGTAGTCAGTCGCATGAAGGGTTACCAAGGATTCACAATGTGGGGCGATTATCTGCTTTTCCGAGTATTTGAGTCAACTATAAGACCGACCAAATTACTCGGATTTAGCTCCGCCACCCGTCAAAACTGGCGGCGGATCATAGCAAAACCAGACCCGCCCCGCATCACGCAGCCGGCTTGTCGCCCTGATCCTTGCAGACGCCGGCGAAGTCCTCGTCACGCAATTGCGGCATATCCTTGGCGCAGTAATCACTGCCCAGCTTGCCCAGTGCGCCGCAAATGCCTTCGAGGCGATTGTCGACCGCATGCAGATGATCGAGCAATTGACCGATCGCACGCGCCACCGGATCGGGCATGTCCTGACTGACACCGTAGGCATCGAAGCCCAGTTTGTCGGC
>Ga0268257_1003421_pt1 | contig 10026 bp, 1 predicted proteins | sample AgamicAtPrz_FD_200249 | JGI IMG/M metagenome (GOLD analysis project Ga0268257, IMG submission 200249) | Agave microbial communities from Guanajuato, Mexico - At.P.rz (v2) (version 3) | ecosystem: Host-associated > Plants > Phyllosphere > Phylloplane/Leaf | place: Guanajuato, Mexico | collected...
TTGCCAAACTGCTCAAGCAGTTCGACCGGAATCGCCGGCAGATCCACCGGCTGGGCTTTCGATTTGCGAGGCATACACTCTCCTTGAGAGCATGTTATGCCTTAAACACGAAATTCCTGACAGGCCCCAAACCCACGCTTTAATTCAATCTGTCGATCGAGAAAATGCTTCACTTTCAACAGCATGTCATTTTTCGGCCCAACATGCTGCATCGCGTTGTTCCGCGCCTCGCTCTGTGCAGCCGTCGTCCCGGCCATCGCATTTCGTCCAGCAAGACGGGCAAGACCGCCACCAGCGAGTGTCGCCAGTGCGATGATTGCAGCGATCTGCCCTTGATTCAATGGCGCTCCGCTCGGATCAATGGCGTCAATCACTGCCGGCGACAGCACCGCGCTCGTCGCGCCCCCACTCGCCCCATTGGGGCCGAATTGTGCGCGAGCATGACGACGGACGAACCAGCGCGCCGAACCCGGCACCGCTTCCGCGCCGAACATGTCGTGGTGCACTTTGCACCGCACCGGAAAGCCTTGCCCCGCTTGGCTTTCCGGCCGGTCGACAGTTTCCGGCATCGCTCGTTACACTTTTTCGTGCACCGCCTCAAACCCAATACCAGCAAGGCTTGCAGCCCGAGCGGCACGGGTTTTGGTACGTGCGTCATGTCTGTGCCATTTCAAGGGGAGATTTCGATGACGATCCATAACGAGCAATTGACCAATTGAGCAATTCCACAGCCGCGCCAGCCAACCGGCAGCACGACCAACATCGCATCATTGCCGATGCGCGACTCCGGCGTGCGATCGACGGAATTCGGCAAATGCACTTCGACGAGGACGTGCGCCGCGAAGTAGCGAGGGGGATCTTCTAGCGGCCGCGCCTTTACGCTCGCCACGCCATAAAGCACAAACCCGGCACGTGGCCGGGTTCGTCTCAACACTGTGGATTTTCATTTACTCGGCTTCGTCGGCAAAGCCATCCCCATTTTTCTCGCCGCTTCTGACAGAAAGTCCGGATGTGCTACCTGCTGCTTATCGAGCACAAATTCCAACAGCTCGTACGCGACTCCGTACTCGCCGTGGTCCAGATACTCGGACACATCACCCCTGTCCCTGTCCGGTATTTTCGACGCGACTAGATCGAGTGCCCTCCGTAGCAAACTCTCAATCTCGTTAAAGTTCGGTCGCTCCACAGTCATTTCGGGTTCCTCGGAACGTTAGTCGGGTATGCGGTTACTATGCCGCCCCCCTTGCTTACAGGTTCAATCACGACGCGAATATCGATGCCATCGCGCGTGCCGTTCTTTACTATCCGCCCATTAGATTGAACCGTCTCCGCAATAGCCGGGTCAGTCGCAATGTCAGACACGTCATTCATGATTTGCGTAGGTGACCAACTCTGCGGAAATGCCGACTTGCCGGGAGCGCCGGGCCAGAGGTGCCCACCGCCAGTGGCATCGCCGTTCAATATATGGTTTGTACGATCAGGCGACGCCAAGTTTACACCGCCCGTGTTGCTGGGCATTCCCGCAGGCGGCGTTCCCTTCCCCGCCACAATAGTTTCACCGGCCTGTTCTTCATCAATCGGCCCGCCACCTTGCGGCAGAATCTGATGCGTGTACGTGTGCTCGTTCAGTTTTTGCCGATCTTCACCGCAGTGATGGCCATCCGCACATGTATTGTTCAGCGTCTCGTTCTGCGCCGCCGTCATCGCGGCCAACGCGTTCTGTCCCAGCAAGCCCGCCGCTGCGCCTCCGAGCAACGAGGTCGCCGTCACGATCGCCGCAAGCTGTCCCTGATCGGTGACGCCCTGTCCGCCCGTCGCGGCCGTGGCGATGCTATTCGCCGTCATCGCCGACACGGCCCCGCCAATCGCCCCGCTTGCACACCCCGTTCCCTTCGCCGCCGACAATGCGCATCCCAATCCGGCATGGGCCAATACGTATCCAGGACTCCCGGCTGCGAGCATTGACGTGTTGTCTGTGGAAGCAACACCGATCGCACCTGCGCCGACCATACCGAGATCGCTGATCATGCTGTTCGTAAGCGCACTGCCGAAGCTGCCTCCGGATACTGCCGTATTGATTGCGGCCGACACGACGCCGCGCTCAACAATCTTCTCCAACACCTGGCCGAGTTGCCCCATCGAAACCGCTCCACCGGTTCCGATTGTTCGACCGAGATCCTGCAAACCCTGAAGATTAGCAAGACCCGTCCCAGCCATGACGCCGGCCGTCAATGCGCCGAGCGCTCCCGCCTGGAGGATCCGCCCGAAGTTCAGCCCATCCCCCGAAAACGCTTGACTGGTAATGCTTCCAACCATGCCGCCAAGTGCGCCGATCATTACCGAACCGACCGACAGCTGCGTCATCACGACGCCCGCGGCGGCAGCGGCGGCGCCCGCCGTCATGATCGACGCTGCAATCGCGATGGCCGCGATGGCAAACGTCGGCAGCCCGCCGCCCTCCTGCACGAAGTCCGAATGCAGGTGATCACTGACTGACGTCTGCGTAAAGTTCACGCCGAGTTGCTGCTGCAGGTTTGCGAGTGCCTGCTGCGTACCTGCCTGATCGACCGTGCCGTCTGCATTCAACTTCTGCAGCGCTCCACCAATCTGGTTGAGCGTCTGCACGTTCAGGTCCATGTTCGCCGCACTCATGAACCCACCGGGCTGCACCACCGTCCCGGTCGTTTTCAGATACCCACCATCGACCTTCTGCCAGATCTCGCCGACATCAACCTGATTCGCCTGGTTCGTCAGCGTGTGCGTGTCGACGCTCAGCGTCCCCGACGCGGTGATGCTCCCCGTATTGAGAATGCTGCCGTTACCGTCCTGATTGAACTTGAGCGTGACATCCTGACCGGAGATGTTGCCGCCCGCCGACAGCGCCTGCGTGTCCTGCGGCAGATACACCTGCGGCATCAGCGCGGTAATCGTCGGGCACGACGCCGCTCCCGTCGCATGACACGTCGGGTCCGGCACCGTCTGCTCGACGTACCACAGCATCGGCTTGTCGAGCGTGTTGATCTGCTCCTGCGTCAGCGCGGCGCCCAGTTGCAGGTCATGCGCCTTCGAGTAATCGATCGCGTTCTGGTACAGGTACATCTTTTCCTGCGCCGTCACCGACAGGTTTTTCTCGTTGTCGTACGTCAGCCCGTCGACGAAGCTCGACTTGCCGGTCTGCTTCAGCGCCGCCTGCTGCAACAGCAGGTCCTCTTCCTGCGGGTTGTAATAGAACAGCGTCGACGACGGCTGCAGCGCCGACGGCAGATTGTTCAGCAAGTCCTGCGGCCCGAGCGAGCCGAGCACGGAACCGCCGAGCGACGCGTCGACGTACGACGCAGCGCCCGCGACCGGTGTCGGCAGCTTGCCGGTACCGACGGCACGAGGCACCGACAGGTTCAGCCCCGGCAAGTCCACCGGGCTCAGCGAAATGACCTGCGACGGCGCATTGACACGCGGCGTGTAGGTGTTCGCGGTCGTGATCCCGTTGATGAGCTTCTGGCCCGTCAGCGACACGTACGTGCCGATCACATTGCCGACGTTCTGGATCTGTCCGTTCGACGAGATCGACAGGTTCGGCGCCTGAATGGTCGCCGCGATGTTGCCGACCGGGGTCGGCGGATCGATGGTGCCGCCCGTGCTCGTGTATGCGCTCCCGTACAGCGCCTTGCACTGCTCCGGCGTGCCGCACGCCCAGATGTCGTGACGCTTGTCGCTGCTGAACATGCCGGTTTCCTGCACCCAATGCGAGTGCCAGTAGGCATTCAGCACCTGCGCCTCGTTCACGACGGGGCCTGCGACGGCGATCGTCGCGTTGTTGCCGGCCGCGATCAGGCTGCCGATGTTCGTCAGGCTGCCCGCGTTGATCTGCAGGTTGTTGCCCGCGCTGATCACCGACGAGCTGCCCGACTGCTGGTCGACATAGCCCTCGCAGTAGCTTTCCTTGTAGCCGCCGGCTGTCATGCAGCCCGAATATTGCTCGTGCTTGCCGTAGTTCTCGTGTACCGGCACGGGTGGCGGCAGATTGTTGGTGATCGCGCCCGATACGTTGAGCTTGATGTCGTTGCCCGCGACGATGTTGCCGGACGTGTTGTTCAGGCTCTGTGCCGGCGTGGTCGATCCCGCGGTCGTGCCGACACCGCCGATGACGATGTCGTGGCCCGCGAGCAGGTTGCCGTACGTATTGTTGATCTGGCCGGCCGCGATCACGAGATCGTGGCCCGCATAGATCGTCGCGTCGTTCTGGCTGTAGCCGAACGTCGTCGTGGTCGGATTGTTGCCGCGCGGTTGGCCTGCGTTGCCGCAGGCGGAGTTCGGCACGCCGGATGCGCAGCCGACCTGGCTCGCGTAGTTCTGTTGGTTGCCGCCCTGGTTGGTGAGCGTGCCGGACGCAATGGCGACGTTGTTGCCGGCATACAGCAGACCCTCGTTGGTCAGATCGCCGCCGCCGACCGTCAGGTTGCTGCCCGCCGCGATCATGCCGGTCGGCGTCGTGAAGGTCACCGTGCCGGTAGTGGCAGGCGCAGCCGCGCCCTTGTTGATCTGGAACGCGGTCGGCAGATAAGACGGACCCACCTGGCAATAGTTGCCCCCGTCGCAATTGAACGCGCCGGTCGGGTTGCCCGTGCCCTGGACCCCGATCGTTCCGAGCGCCGCCAGCTGCGCCAGAAAATTCGCGTACTGGGCCTGATCGACATAGGTGGAGCTGTTGACCGTCATGGTCGGCGCAACCGCGCCGTTGCTCAGCGACTGGACGTTGAGCGCGATGTTGCCTTGCGCCGCGATCTGCCCGCCTTTATTCGACAAGGTGCCGGCTGTCAGCGAGATTGAGCCGCCGGCGGAAATCACACCCGATGTTCCGGCTTGCTGGTTCGTCGCCGTCTGATAGACCGTCGGCAATGTGAACGTCGCGGATTTGAGTGCGCCGGCCTCGGGCCCCGTTCCGACGAACCAGTAGTTCGAATACTGCGAAACGCCGTGGTCGTTGATACCGGTCAGGACGCTGTACTGATTGAACGTCACCGTGCCGGATGTCGCGACCGGGTTGGACGCCGACAACAACCCGCTGTTCGTGGTCGAGCCAGTCGGCGCCAGCAGGCCACCCAGCGTCGCGGGCGACGTCTCGTAAGCTGCGGATACCGTGTGCTCATGGCCAGAGGTCTTTTCGTAGCCGGCCGTCACCCAGCCCACCGCCCCTGACATCAGGAGCGCCGGGTCGCTGACCTGCGTGGTCGTCGTGACGGCCCCCTGCGGCGCAGTCTGATCGTTGATCACCTGCGCCGCGGAGATGCCAATGTTCCGGCCGGCGAATATCGAGCCGCCCGTATTGAGCAGCGAACCGCCGAGATTGAAATTCGCGTCCCCCTTCGACTGCGTCGTCGCACCCTGGTTGTCATAATTCCCGCCGTTCACGGTCAGCACACTGCCCGCCTCGACCGTCCCGCGGTTCGTCGTATCTCCGTTCAGCGTCAACGCGTTATCCGCATGCATCACCGCCCCGGCCGCATTATTCAGCGTGCCGTTGAACGTCACATCCGCCCCGGTGACCTGCCCGTGATTCTCGAAGCTGCCGCCTGCCGTCAGCGTCAACGGCGACGTCCCGGTGATCGTGCCGTTGTTCGTGATCCCGTTCAGCCCCGTCAGCGAAACGCTCTGCCCGCCGTAATTCCACGTGCCGCCGACATTCACGTACCCGGCCGTGATCGACAGGTTGCCGCCCTGGCTGATCGTCCCTTGCGACGGATCGAACGCCATGTTGACCGCACTGATCCCCATATTCCGTTGCGCGAGCAACTGTCCGCCCGCGTTGTAGAACGCGCCGTTGCCGCCATTGATCGTCAGCGACACGTCGCCGGTCGCACCGGTCGCGGCCTTCGGGTTGCCGGCAAAAACGATCCCGTTCTGGTTGTTCAGCGTACCGGTATTGACGTTGAGCGCGTTCACCGCCATCAGCGAGCCACCCACGTTCGTCAGCGCGCCGCCGACGGTGACGTTGGTCGTCGTCCCGTTCACCAGCCCGGCGTTCGCGAAGCTCGATGCATTGATCGTCGTCGTGCCGATCGACGCGAGCGACGCACCGGCCGCATTCGTCAGGTTCGGCGCCGACACGTTGAGCGATCCGGCCAGCACGTTCGCGGCGTTATACAAGCCGTTCTGCGAAGCCAGCGTCGCGTTGCCGACGACGTTCACCGCCTTCCCGCCCGCCAGCGTGAGCTGATTCGATGCCTGCGCGGTGAGCGCCCCGCCGACCGTCGCATTGCCGAGCGTCACGTTCGCGCCGTTCACCTGCAGGTTCTGCGATGCGACGAGCGATGCATTGCCGGCGTCGACCGTTCCCTGCGCGGAAACGGTCACGTTCTTCGACCCGACGGCCGAACCGCTCAGCGTGACGTTGCCGCCCGACACACCCAGTTGCCCGGCCACGATGCTGTTGCCGGTCAACGCGACGGTTTGCCCGGCATGCACCGTCGCGTCGCCGTTGGCCGACACGCCCGCGACCGACACGTTGCCGCCGATGCCATTGACGTCGACCGTCCCCATCGAACCCACACCGCCCGTGAGCGACACGTTGTGCGCGGCCTGAACCGCGACATTGCCGCCCGACTGCAACAAGCCACCGAACGACACGCTGCCGGCTGTCGACTTCGCCGACACGTCGCCGACCGCGGTGGTCGCACCGAGCGACATGTCGCCGCCGGACACCGCCGTCAGCTTGCCGGCACCCTGAATCGCGCCGAGCGTGATGCTGTTTCCGGCATTGACGGCGATGTCCTTGCCGTACGTCAGTGCCGCGCCGCCGCCGAGCGCACCGCCCGCGTTGATACTCGCGGCCCCGAGACCGAACAGCGCGCCGCCGAGCGTCATCGCACCGCCCGACGTCAACGTCGTATCGCCGTTCACGAGCCCGCCGGAAAGCAGCGCGAGTCCGCCGCCAGCATTGGCCCGCAAACTCCCGGTCGACACGACCGCGCCGCCGACGCCGAGATTGCCCGCCGTCGCAGTCAGCGTCGCGTCGCCGGTCGCATTGATCGCGCCCGCGACACCGAGGCTGCGTCCGGCCGTCACGTTCAGCGCACCGCCGCTGGACGCCGCACCGATACCCGCATCGCGCGCGGCCGCGATCGTCGTCGCGTTGCCCGACGTCACCGCGCCGTTCACCATCACGTCGCCGGCGCCGTTGTGGCCCTGCGCCCGCAATCCGATCGCGCCGCCCGCCTGCACCGAGCCGGCCGACAAATCGTTGCCGGCGGTCATCGCGAGATCGCCGTTGGTCGCGACGTTGCCTGTCACCGCGATATTGCCGCCCGCGGTGACGCTCGCCTGGTGCGCGAACGCGATCGCGTCGGCCGTCACCGAGCCACCCGCCGTCAACGTGCCGCTTTGCTGCGCGCCAACGCCTGCGAGCGTCATGTCGCGGCCCGCGTTCAGCGAAGCATTGCCGCCCGCGACACTCTGCCCGGTCACAGCGATGTCCTGTGCGGCGCCGACGTTCAGGTTGCCCTGCGTCGTCAGGCTCGTCGCACTTGCGTTGCCGCCCGAAGCGGTTACGGCGAGATCGCCCGCCGAATTGACCGCCGACAGCGCGACACTGCGCGCCGCATTGATCGTCGTCGTGCCGCCGGTATTGATTGCGCCCGCAACGGAAACGTCCCGTGCGGCTTGCAGCTGCATCGCGCCGAACGCGGTGGCCGCTCCGCCGAGCGTCACATCGCCGCCGCCGGCACCGCCCTTCGCCGTGACGTCGAGATTGCCGTTGACGGCCTGAACCGTGCCGAGCCCCGCATTGTTGCCGCCCGTCACGTTGACGGCCGCAGCTTGCAGCACGCCCGTCAGCGCGACGTCGTGCGCGGCATCGAGCGTCGCCGCCTGGGCGAATGCCGCAGAGCCTGCACCGTTGATGTCGCGACCCGCGCTCAGCGTGCCGTCGCGTTGACCCGCGAGTGTCCCCGTCAACGCGATATCGCGGCCGGCCTGCACGTTCGTCGACTTCGCCACCGCGATCTGGCCGCCGAGCTGCGTATCGAGCCCGGACAGGCTGTTGAACGCGCCCGCGGTCGTGGTCGACCCCGTGAGCATGACGCTACCGTTCGCCGCGGTTGCCTTCAGATCGCCGTTCGACTCCACGCCGCCGCTGACCGCCACGTTGCGTTGCGCGGTCAATGCGAGCGCATCGCCGCTGCCGAGTGTGCCGCTGATCGACACATCCCGCGCCCCCGTCACGTTCGCCGCCCCCTGTGCGGACGCAGCCCCCGTGATGCCGGCATCGCCTTCGCCGGCGTTGCCGTTCGCCGTCAGCGTCAACGTGGTCGACGACGACGCATCGTGCAGCGTCGCGTTGTTCCCGCCCGACACCGTGATCGCCGCCGCCTGCATGCCGCCGGTCAGCGCGACGTCATGCTGCGCCGCATAGTTCGCGGTCGCGGCAAACGCCTGCTTGCCGCCGCCGTTGATGTCGCGCGCGGCCGTCACCGTGCCGTTCGCCTGTCCGACCATCGTGCCGTTCAGCGTGGCATCGCGGCCGGCCGTCAGCGTCGCGTCGCCGATCGCGCTGGTGCTCGCGCCGAGCGACAGGTCGAGGCCGGTCGCGATGGCGAGCTTGCCGCCGCTGTTGATGCCGCCGGTCGCGTTGAGGCTGCCTTGCCGCGCGGCCAGCGCCGTATCGCCGACCGACTCGATCGCGCCGCTCACGGCGATGTCCCGCTGAGCGGTCACGCCGACCGTCGAACCGCTCGCAACCTTGCCGCCGATCGCAACGTCGTTCTGCGCGAATGCCGTGATCGCGCCCGCGGCGGCGACCGAACCGTCGATGCGCAGATCGCCCGCACCCGTTGCGGTGTTCGTACCGTTCGCGCGCAGCGCGATCGTGCCGGTCGACTCGACGTTGTTCACGGCCGCATTGCCGGCCGCCGTCACGCTGACCGACTGCCCCTGGATCAGCCCTCGCTGCGCGACATCGCGCCCGGCTTCGAGCGTCGCCTGCTGACCGAACGTCAACGTGCCTGCGCCGACGATGTCGCGCGCCGCATTGACGATGCCTTGTCCCTGCCCGGCCAACGACCCGCTCACGTTGACGTCGCGTCCGGCCGCGAGCGTCGTGTCGTGCGACACGGTCGTGTTGCCGCCAAGATTGATGTCGCTGCCTGCCTGCGCGTCGAACGCACCATTGCTCGCGATCGCACCGGTCGATCCGATACTGCCGGTCGCCCGCAGCGACGTGTTGCCGGCCGACTGCAACGAACCGCTGATGCCGATATCGCGCGCGGCGGCCAGCACTACGTCCGCGCCGCCCGTCACCGCACCGGTCACGCTCAGGTCGTTCGCCGCGCCGAGCGCGAGCGTCGACGCAGCCTGCACGTCGTGCAGCGTGGCCGAGCCGCCGGCCGTCGTCCGCACGTTGCCGCCGCGCAGCGAGCCGGTGAGAGTCGTATCGCCGCCGGAACCGACATTCGCCGCGAGCCCGAACGCAACGGCGGCCGCACCGTCGATCACGCCGCCGGCGTTCAGCGTGCCGTTGCCCTGCGCGACGACGGAGCCGTTCATCGTCAGGTCGCGTCCCGCGTTAACGGTGAGGTCGCCGAGCGACGACGTCGAGTGCGTGCCCAGATCCACCGACTGCGCGGCGTTCACCGACAGATTGCCGCCCGACTGGATATTGCCGGTGCTCGTCAGCGAACCGGCCGCATTCGTCAGCGCGACGTCGCCGTTCGACTGGACCGTCCCGCCGATCGACGTATTGCGGCCGCCGCCGATGACCAGGCCGCTTGCCGTGCGCAGCGTGCCATTGACGATCACGTCGCGCGCCGCGTCGATCGTCCCGTTCGTCAGCGAGTTCACGTTGCCGCCGATCGAAACGTCGCCCGTGCGCGTCGCAAGCCGAAGCCCCGCGTTGGCCTGCACGTCGTTCAGCGCGATCGAACCGGCTGCCGTCATCGAGACGGCGCGCCCCTGGAACGCACCGGTCACGCCGATATCGCGCCCCGCGCTCAACGTCGTGTCCTGCGCGAAGCCGCTGGTGCCGCCGGCGACGAT
>Ga0268257_1003427_pt1 | contig 9993 bp, 6 predicted proteins | sample AgamicAtPrz_FD_200249 | JGI IMG/M metagenome (GOLD analysis project Ga0268257, IMG submission 200249) | Agave microbial communities from Guanajuato, Mexico - At.P.rz (v2) (version 3) | ecosystem: Host-associated > Plants > Phyllosphere > Phylloplane/Leaf | place: Guanajuato, Mexico | collected...
TACCTTCACCGACCCCAACTGCAAGTACTGCCACAAGTTCTGGGAGGCCGCGCGTCCCTGGGTGGACGCAGGCAAGGTGCAACTGCGCCACATCCTGGTGGGCGTGATCCGGGACGACAGCCCGGCCAAGGCCGCCGCCATCCTGCAGGCCCCGGACCGCGCGGCCGCACTGATGGAGCACGAGAAGAAGTCCGCCCAGGGCGGCATAGCGCCCGCCTTCAGCGTCAGCCCCGACGTGCGCAAGACGCTGGAGGCCCACCGCAAGCTGATGATGTCCCTGGGGTTCCGTGGCACGCCGGGCATCGTGGTGATCGACAGCCAGGGCGGCACCAAGAGCTATGGCGGCATGCCGCGCGATGCGGCCCTGCCCGAGGTGTTCGGAGCGCTGTGAACGCGCTGCCGTGAACGGGACGCCAGGTGGTGCCCACACCTCGGCAGCCACGAGTAGCATGGCCGGCAGGATCACCACTGCGGAGAACGCCACCATGCTCAAGCTCTATGGTTTTTCCAGGGTCAATGCCGGCGCGCGCGGCCGCACGCGCGATCTGCGCGTGCTGTGGGCACTCGAAGAGATGCAGCTGCCCTTCGAGATCGCGGGCATGGACCATCCCGCGCACGACCTGAACACCGAGGCCTACCGCCGGCTCAGCCCCTTCGAGCAGATTCCTGCGCTGGACGATGACGGGCAGGTGATTTCGGAGTCGGCCGCCATCGTGCTGCATCTGGCCAGAAAGTGCGGCCGGCTGATGCCCTCCGATGCAAACGGCGAGGCCCAGGTGCTGCGCTGGTGCTTTGCAGCCATGAACACGGTGGAGCCGCCGCTGCTCAGCCTGATGGTTCTGGACTGGACAGCCGATGGCAGCTGCGGCAAGCACCGCGAATTCCTGGTGGGCTGGGCGCATCGCATGCTGGGCAACCTGGAGCGCTGGCTGGACGGGCGCCGCTTCATTGCCACCGACGAATTCACGGTGGCCGACATCCTGATGGCGCATGTGCTCGCCTGCATCCCGGACCGCACGCTGACCGCGCCCTGCCCCGCCGTGGTGGCCTACCGCGACAGATGCCTGGCCCGGCCCGCCTGGCAGCGGACCCTGGCGGCCTACAACGCGCGGGTGGAGGCGGCGTAGCCGGGGCTCAGGGCTGCTCGGTGCTCAGGGCTGCTGGACGGCCGCCACAGGCTGGGACTGCGGCGGTGGTGGTGGTGGCGGCGGCGGCGCAGTCCAGCTGCCGCCCAGCACGCGGAACAGCTGGGCCAGCGCCAACTGCCGCTGGGTCACGGTATCGATGTAGGCGCTTTCATTGGCGAAGGCGCTGCGCTGTGCGTCCAGGTAGCGCAGATGGTCGTCCACCCCCGCCTGGTAACGGGCCTGCGCCAGCCGCAGGCTTTCGCGGCTGCTGTCGCGCAGCGCCAGGCGCGCGGCTTCCTCGCGGCGCAGCGTGTCGGTGGCGGCCAGGGCGTCGGCCACTTCGCGGAAGGCGGTCTGGATGGCCTGCTCGTAGGCTGCCACGGCCATGTCCTTGCGCAGCACGGCCAGGTCGAGGTTGGCGCGGTTGCGCCCCCCGTCGAAGAGGGGCAGCGTGACCTGGGGAGTGAACGACCAGGCGCGCTGGCCCGAGCGGAACAGGTCGGACAGATCGGCGCTGGACGATCCCAGGAAGCCGGTGAGCGAGATGCGCGGGAAGAAGGCCGCGCGCGCCGCGCCGATGTCCGCGCTGCGCGCGCGCAGCCGGTGCTCGGCCGCCTGGATGTCGGGGCGGTGGATGAGCAGTTCGGAAGGCGTGCCGGCCGACAGGTCCTGCAGCAGCATGGGTACATCGGATGGCTGGGACGGTTGGGACGACTCTGCGGACAGGTACGGCCCCAGATCCTCCACGCCCGTCAGCAGCAGCAGGGCGTTGCCGGCCTGGCGCAGTTCGCGTTCGCTGCGTTCCACGTCGGCGCGGGCCTGGGCGGCCAGGCCCAGGGCGTCCTGGTGGTCCAGCGCCGTGGCCGTGCCCGCCTGGCGCCGCTGCGCGGTCAGCCGCAGCGAGGATTCACGGCTTTGCAGCGTGCGCTGCGCCAGTTGCAGGCGGCGCAGGGCCCCGTCGCGGGACAGGTAGGCCTGCACCACTTCGGCACCCAGGCTGATGCGGGCCGCGCGCGCGGCCTCTTCGGTGGCCAGGTACTCGCCCAGGGCGGCTTCGGACAGGTTGCGCACGCGGCCGAACAGGTCCAGCTCGAAGGCGGCCAGCCCCAGGCCGGCCTGCCAGCTGCCCTGCACCTGCGGCTGGCCCGTGGCATTCATGTCGCCCGGCAGGCGCTGGCGCGTGCCGCCGCCCTGCAGGCCCACGCCCGGCAGGCGGTCGGCGCGCTGCACCTGGTACAGGGCGCGTGCCGCCTCCACGTTGAGCAGGGTCTGGCGCAGGTCGCGGTTGTGGGCCTGGGCCAGGTCCACCAGCTGGCGCAGCTGGCGGTCGGCGATGAAGCTGTTCCAGTCCAGCGTGGCCGCCGACGAGGACAGCACGGGCGCCGCATCCTGCTGCGGCCACTGCGTGGGAATGGGCGCCTGCGGACGCTGGTGGACCGGGGCGAGGGAGCAGCCCGCCAGCACCAGGCTGGCGGCCAGCGCACACAGGGCGCGTGGGAAGAAGTGCATGGGCATGGCGCTTACTCGATGGGGGTTGCCGGGGCCTGCAGGGCAGGCGGGGTGCCGGCCGGCGCCTTGCGCCGGAACAGAGACAGCACCCAGACGAAGAAGACGGGAACGAAGACGACCCCCAGCAGCGTGGCCGACAGCATGCCGCCGATCACGCCGAAGCCGATGGCGGCCTGGCTGGACGCGCCCGCGCCCGAGGCCAGCGCCAGCGGCACCACGCCCAGGATGAAGGCCAGCGAGGTCATGACGATGGGCCGAAAGCGCAGCCGCGCCGCCTGCAGCGCGGCCTGCGCCAGGCTGTGCCCCTGCGCATGCAGGTCCCTGGCGAACTCCACGATCAGGATGGCGTTCTTGGCCGCCAGGCCGATGATGGTGATCAGGCCCACCTTGAAGTACACGTCGTTGGACAGGCCCACGGCCGAGGTGGCAAGCACCGATCCCAGCGCGCCTATGGGCACGATCAGCATCACGGCGGCGGGAATGCTCCAGCTCTCGTACAGGGCCACCAGCAGCAGGAACACCACCACGATGGCCAGCGCGAACAGCTTGGGCGCCTGGGCACCGGCGGCTTTCTCCTGGAAGGACAGGGCCGTCCACTCATAGCCGATGCCGCGCGGCATCTCGGCCATGATGCGTTCCAGCTCGGCCATGGCCTCGCCCGTGGTGTGGCCGGGCCTGGCATCGCCCGAGATGCGAAAGGCCGGATAGCCGTTGTAGCGCGAGATCTGCACCGGCCCGCTTTCCCAGCGCACCGAGGCAAAGGCCGACAGCGGCACCTGCTGCCCGCTGGCGTTGGGCACGTGCAGGCGCAGGATGTCCTCGGGCCGCGCGCGGGCCTGGGCATCGGCCTGCACCACCACGCGCTGCAGGCGGCCCGCGTTGGGGAACTCGTTGATCACGGCCGAGCCGTAGGCCGTGGACAGGGCCGTGTTGATGGCGCTGAAATCCACGCCCTGGGCCTGCGCCTTGCGCCGGTCGATGTCCAGCCGCAGCTGGGGCGCATCCTCCAGGTTTTCCATCATGGCGTAGGCAATGATGGGCGAGGCATTGGCCTTGGCCAGCAGCTGGTCGCGCGCGGCGATCAGGGCCTCGCGGCCCAGGTTGGCGCGGTCCTGCAGGCGCAGCGCAAAGCCGCCGGAGTTGCCCAGGCCGTCGATGGGCGGCGGGTCCACGGCCATGACGGTGCCGTCGGACAGGCGGGCAAAGCGCTGGTTGAAGGCCTGCACCTCGTCCCACGACGCCTGCCCGGCGCCGCGCACCGACCAGTCCTTGAGCGTGACGAAGGCCAGGGCCGCGTTCTGCCCCATGCCCGAGAAGCTGTAGCCCATCAGGAACTCGGCCTGGGCCGTGGCGGGGCGGCCCTGGATGTAGTCCTCCATGTCCTTGACCATGGCCTTGGTGCGCTCCGTGGTGGCGCCCGGCGGCAGCTGCACGCCGACGATGTAGTAACCCATGTCCTCGTAGGGCACGAAGGATTCGGGCATGCGCGTGTACGCCACGCCCAGCCCGGCCACGATGGCGGCATACACCAGCATGCAGCGCCCGGCGCGGCGCACCAGCCGCTGGTTGAGCAGGTCGAAGCGCTCGGTCAGCGCCGCGAAGCGGCGGTTGAACCAGCCGAAGAAGCCTTTGCGCTCGGCGTGGTGGCCCTTGGCAATGGGCTTGAGCAGCGTGGCGCACAGCGCCGGCGTGAAGGTCAGCGCCAGCAGGCCCGAGAACAGGATGGACACGGCCAGCGACAGCGAGAACTGCCGGTAGATCACGCCCACCGAGCCGCTCATGAAGGCCAGCGGCAGGAACACCGCCACCAGCACCAGGGTGATGCCGACGATGGCGCCCGAGACCTGCTGCATGGCCTTGACCGTGGCGGCCAGCGGGGACAGGCCCTCCTCGGCCATGAGGCGCTCCACGTTCTCCACCACCACGATGGCGTCGTCCACCAGGATGCCGATGGCCAGCACCATGCCGAACATGGTCATCATGTTCACCGAAAAGCCCAGCGCATACATCACGCCCAGGGTGCCGGCCAGGCAGACGGGCACGACGATGGTGGGAATCAGCGTGTAGCGCAGGTTCTGCAGGAACAGCCACATCACCAGGAACACCAGCGCCACGGCCTCCACCAGGGTCTGGATGACCTTGCCGATGGCCACTTCCACGAAGCGCGAGGTGTCATAGGGCACGGCGTACTGGATGCCGGCAGGGAAGTTCTGCGACAGCTCGGCCAGGCGCGCCTTGACGGCCTTGGCCGTCTGCATGGCGTTGGCCCCGGGCGCCAGCTGCACGGCGGCGGCCACGCCCTGGCGGCCGTCCTCGCGCGAGGAAAAGCTGTAGTCCAGCTGGCCGACCTCCAGCCGCGCCACATCGGCCAGGCGCACGGCCGAGCCATCGGCCCTGGCACGCAGCACGATCTGGCCGAACTCCTCGGGCGAGGCCAGCGTGCCCTTGACGGCAATGGTGGCGCTCAGCTCCTGGCCGGGCCCAGCGGGCGAGGCGCCAAAGCTGCCGGCCGGCACCTGCGCGTTCTGGGCGGCGATGGCCGCGTTCACGTCCGCCACCGACAGGCCGTAGCCCAGCAGCTTGTTCGGATCAACCCACACGCGCATGGCCACATCGGCCGCGAAGAACTGCACCTTGCCCACGCCGGGCACGCGGCGGATCTCGTTGTTGATGTTGCGCACGGCGTAGTCGGACAGGGCCACCTCGCTGTTGCCGCTGCCGCCGCTGCCGTCCTTGTAGGTCAGCGAGTAGATCATCAGGAAGTTGGCGCTGGCCTGCTCGACCTGCAGGCCCATCTGCATCACGGACGCGGGCAGGCGCGCCTCGGCCTTCTTGATGCGGTTTTGCACCTCCACCTGGGCCAGCGCGGGCTCGGTGCCCGGGGCGAAGGTGGCCGTGATCTCGGCCATGCCCGTGGAGCCGCTGGAGGAGTCGAAGTACAGCAGCCCCTTGGTGCCGTTGAGCTCCTCCTCGATGACGCTGGTCACCGACTCCATCACCGTGGTGGCGGAGGCGCCCGGATAGTTGGCGGTGATCGAGATCTGCGGCGGCGCCACGTTGGGAAACTGGGAGACGGGCAGCGCCGGTATGGCCAGCAACCCGGCGAGCATGATGAAGATGGCCACCACCCAGGCGAAGTTGGGGCGGTTGATGAAGAACTTGGACATGGTCTATTCCTTGGGCAGGCGCCGGCTCAGTCGCTGGACGTGGCGGAGCTGCCGGAGGCGCTGAAGGTGCCGGACAGCCCCGCCGTAGGGGAGGCCGCGGCATCGGAAAGGGCCGTGACCTGAACCCGCGCCCCGGGCTGCAGGCCCGCCATGCGGCCCACCACCACGCGCTCGCCGCCCTTGAGGCCTGCGCTGATCTGCCACTGCGCGCCATGCATGGCCGCGGTCTGCACGGGGCGCATCTGCAGCGTGTCCTGGCCATCCACCACCAGCACGTGGGCCTGCCCGTCGGTGCTGCGCTGCACGGCCCGCTGCGGCACCAGGATGGCGGCAGGGTCCACGCCCTGGCCCACGGTCACGCGCACATACATGCCGGGCAGCAGCATGCCGTCGCGGTTGTCGAAGCGCCCGCGCAGCGCCATCTGGCCCGTGCCGCGGTCCACCGTCACATCCGAGAACATCAGCCGCCCCGTGCGCTGCAGGCCCGTGCCGTCCACCTTCAGGGAGACCGGCGTGCCGTCCTTGCCCGCCGTCTGTGCCAGGCGGCCCTCGGCCAGGGCCGCGCGCAGGCGCTGGGCTTCGGCCACGGGCTGCTGGAAGTCGGCATAGACCGGGTCGAGCTGCTGGACCAGCGCCATGGGCGTGGCCTCGCCCTGGCCCACCAGGGCGCCCTCGGTGACCAGTGCACGGCCGATGCGGCCCGCGATCGGCGCCCTGACCGTGGCGTATTCCAGGTTCAAGGCGGCCGCCTGCACCTCGGCCTGGGCGGACTGCCGCGCGGCCTGGGCCGCCTGCAGGCGGGCCTGCATGGCCTCGAAGTCCTGGCGGCTGACCGCCTCCTGCGCCACCAGCGGCGCGTTGCGGCCAACCACGGCACGCGCTTCGAGCAGGGCCGCCTCGGCGCTGGCCAGCTGGCCCTGGGCGCGGGACAGGGCGGCGCGCAGGGGCGCCGGGTCGATCTGGAACAGCACCTGGCCGGCCCGGACGTCGGCACCTTCCTCGAAATGGCGGCGCAGCACGATGCCGGCCACCCGAGCACGCACCTCGGCCACGCGCACGGGCTCGATACGGCCCGGCAGCTCGCTGGACAGGGCCAGCGGCGCGGGCTGCACGGTGACGGCCTGCACCACGGGCAGCGCGTCACCCGCTGCGGCCGGAGCCTCGTTGCGGCCGCAGCCCGCTGCCAGGGCGGCCAGGGCGGCCAGCACCAGGGCCGCCAGCGGCAGGCCACGTCGCTTGTTCAGACGCATGCTCATGTTCACAACCTGATTGAGTTCGATACGAAGGCCGCGATGGTACATATCAGAATCAAATGAGTCAATATCGATTCATTTGATGCTTTAAAACATCAACAGATAAAATCCATGCACTTTCCAAGGAGGCATGACAAGCGATGACGAGCACCAAGCAAGAGGACGAAGGCAAGCTGCTGGGCGCACTGGCACTGGCGCTGCTGGACGATCCCAAGGCCAATCTGCAGGAGCTGGCACGCGCCATCGGCATCAGCAAGGCCACGCTCTACCGCTTCTGCCCCACGCGCGACCAGCTCATCGACCGGCTCATCGGGCATGCGGCCGACACCCTGTCGCGCGCCATGCACGCGGCCGAGCTGGAGCGCCACGCGCCGCTGGAGGCGCTGCGCCGCCTCACCGCCCACTGCCAGGACCACCAGACGCTGCTGCTGTTCCTGATGTATTTCTGGCGCTCCGACATCTCGGTGGTCGGCCAGATAGAGAGCGAATGGGTGGCGGCCATGGATGCCTTTTTCCTGCGCGGCCAGCAGGCCGGCGTGTTCCGCATCGACATCACGGCAGCGGCGATGACCGAGCTGTGGCTTTCCATGGCCGTGGGCCTGCTGGATGCGGAGCGGCGCGGCCGTGTTGCGCGGGCCAGCGTGGCGGCCGTGATGGAGCAGTCCTTCCTGCACGGCGCCCTGCAGCCCGGCGCACCGGCCGCGTAGCACGCCGGGCGCCGATGGGGGAAACCGAGGTGATGAATGATGGTCATGCACTGCTTTCAATCGATGAAGGCAGCGATGAAATGGATTCGCATCAATGAACTAGAATTTTTCTAGTTCAAAAATCCATGAATTTTTCTCACCAACATGTTGGAACGCACCCACCTCGCCATCGTCCGTGAAGTCGAAAAACAGGGCTCGCTGACGGCGGCGGCCGGCGTGCTGTGCGTGACGCAGTCGGCGTTGAGCCACAGCATGAAGAAGCTGGAGCAGCAGCTGGGCACGGACATCTGGCTGCGCGAAGGCCGCAGCCTGCGCCTGACGCAGGCCGGCCAGTACCTGCTGGCCGTGGCCCAGCGCGTGCTGCCTCAGCTGGACCTGGCCGAGGAGCGGCTGCGCCAGTTCGCCCAGGGCGAGCGCGGCGCGCTGCGCATCGGCATGGAGTGCCATCCCTGCTACCAGTGGCTGCTCAAGATCGTCGCGCCCTATCTGGCGAGCTGGCCCGATGTGGATGTGGATGTGAAGCAGAAATTCCAGTTCGGCGGCATCGGCGCCCTGTTCGGCTACGAGATCGACCTGCTGGTCACGCCCGATCCGCTGTTCAAGACGGGCCTGGAGTTCGTGCCCGTGTTCGACTACGAGCAGGTGCTGGTGGTCTCCAGCGCGCATGCGCTGGCAGGGGCCGATTTCGTGGAGGCCGCCCAGCTCGCGCCCGAGGTGCTGATCACCTATCCCGTTCCCATGGACCGGCTGGACATCTACAACCAGTTCCTCATGCCGGCCGGCATCACGCCGCGCCGCCAGAAGGCCATAGAGACCACGGACATCATGATGCAGATGGTGGCCAGCGGCCGGGGCGTGGCGGCCCTGCCGCGCTGGCTGGTGCAGGAGTACGCGGGCAAGCTGGACGTGGTGCCCGTGCGCCTGGGCGCCAAGGGCATTGCCAAGCAGATCTTCCTGGGCGCGCGCGTGGCGGACCTGCAGACCGACTATCTGCAGGCTTTCATCGAGCTGGCGCGCCAGCCGCTGGCCGCTGGCACCCTCCCTGCTCAGGCTGCCTGAGCCTGCGCCAGGAAGTCCTGGGCAAAGCGCTGCAGCACGCCGCCCGCTTCGTAGACCGATACCTCCTCGGCCGTGTCCAGCCGGCAGGTCACCGGCACGCGCAGCGTCTGGCCGTTGCGGCGCTCGACCACCAGCGTGAGTTGGGTGCCCGGCGTGCGCTCGCCTTCCACGCCATAGACTTCCGTGCCGTCCAGGGCCAGGGTCTTGCGGTCGGTGCCCGGCAGGAACTGCAGCGGCAGCACGCCCATGCCGATGAGGTTGGTGCGGTGGATGCGCTCGAAGCCTTCGGCCACCACGGCCTCCACGCCCGCCAGCCGCACTCCCTTGGCCGCCCAGTCGCGTGAGCTGCCCTGGCCGTAGTCGGCGCCCGCGATGATGATCAGCGGCTGGCGGCGGTTCAGGTAGGTTTCCATGGCCTCCCACATGCGCACCACGCGGCCTTCGGGTTCAATGCGCGCCAGCGAGCCCTTGTGCTGCACGCCGTCAATGACGGCCATTTCGTTGACCAGCTGCGGGTTGGCGAAGGTGGCGCGCATGGCGGTCAGGTGGTCGCCGCGGTGGGTGGCGTAGGAATTGAAGTCTTCCTCGGGCAGGCCCATGCGCGCCAGGTATTCGCCCGCCGCGCTGTCGGCCAGGATGGCGTTGGAGGGCGACAGGTGGTCGGTGGTGATGTTGTCGGGCAGCAGGGCCAACGGCCGCATGTTGCGCAGCGTGCGCGGGAAGGCCGCCAGCGCGCCCACGCCTTCGGTGTCCCAGTACGGCGGGCGGCGAATGTAGGTGGACTGCGGGCGCCAGTCGTACTGGGGCGAGGCCTTGTCTCCATCGTCCTTGCGGATGGCGAACATGGGTTCGTAGACGGCGCGGAATTGCGCAGGTTTGACCGCTTGCTCGACGATGGCGTCGATCTCCTCGTCGGCGGGCCACAGGTCCTTGAGGCGGATCTCGCGGCCTTCCACCACGCCCAGCACATCCTGCTCGATGTCAAAGCGCACCGTGCCCGCCAGCGCATAGGCCACGACCAGCGGCGGCGAGGCCAGGAAGGCCTGTTTGGCCTGGGGATGGATGCGCCCGTCGAAGTTGCGGTTGCCCGAGAGCACGGCCGTGGCGTAGAGGTCGCGCTCGACGATTTCCTGCTGGATCCTGGGGTCCAGCGCGCCGCTCATGCCGTTGC
>Ga0268257_1003431_pt1 | contig 9985 bp, 10 predicted proteins | sample AgamicAtPrz_FD_200249 | JGI IMG/M metagenome (GOLD analysis project Ga0268257, IMG submission 200249) | Agave microbial communities from Guanajuato, Mexico - At.P.rz (v2) (version 3) | ecosystem: Host-associated > Plants > Phyllosphere > Phylloplane/Leaf | place: Guanajuato, Mexico | collected...
CGCTGTCGATCGCCCGCATCGAGTGCCATTACTTCGTTAACGACGCTTTCCTCGAGCCCAACCAGTTGCTGCGCGACATGCCGAAGATCGCCCACCTGCCGGGCATCATCGTGCATGGCCGCTACGATGCCATCTGTCCGCTGGACAACGCCTGGGCGCTGCACCAGGCGTGGCCCAACAGCGAGCTGCAGATCATCCGCGAGGCCGGTCATTCCGCTGCCGAGCCGGGGATCGCCGATGCCCTGGTGCGCGCCGCCGACGAGATCGCCCATCGTCTGCTCGACCTGGCGCCGGACGAAGCATGAAGGCACTGCTGCAGCGCGTTTCCAGCGCCCGTGTGGATATCGCCGGCGAGACCGTCGGCGCCATCGACCAGGGCCTGCTGGTGCTGGTCGGCGTCGAGCCGCAGGACACCGAAGCCAGCTGCGCCAAGCTGCTGCACAAGCTGCTCAACTACCGGGTGTTCAGCGACCAAGCGGGCAAGATGAACCTGTCGCTCAAGGACATCGGCGGCGGGCTGTTGCTGGTTTCCCAGTTCACTCTTGCCGCCGATACCCGCAGCGGCCTGCGCCCGGGGTTCTCCACCGCCGCGCCGCCCGCCTTGGGCGAGGCGCTGTTCGACCACCTGCTCGAGCATGCGCGGGCGCAGCACCCGCAGGTGGCCAGCGGGCGTTTTGGTGCCGACATGCAGGTGCATCTGGTCAACGATGGCCCGGTCACCTTCCTGCTGGAAACCTGATCGGAGCCTTTCCCTGGCCTGCTTCTTGCCTTCTGAGTCGCGGCTCTGCGCTGCTGTTTGTCGCTGATCTGGCGCGTATCTCTCGCCAACGGCGGCGATCACGGTTAGCATGCCGCGCCGCCTTATCGAAGGGCCTGCCGCCTGCACCGACCTGGTGCATGAGCCTGAGCCGGTCCCCATAATCGTTTGCCTTCAGGAGCAAGAATGAAAAAGCTTGTCGCCTCACTGCTGTTATCCGTCTGCGCCTTCACCGGCATCGCCCAGGCTGGCGTCATCGACGACGCCGTCAAGCGCGGCACCCTGCGCGTGGGCATGGACCCGACCTACATGCCCTTCGAGATGACCAACAAGCGTGGTGAGATCATCGGCTTCGAAGTCGACCTACTCAAGGCGATGACCAAGGCCATGGGCGTCAAGCTGGAGCTGGTTTCCACCTCCTACGACGGCATCATCCCGGCGCTGTTGACCGACAAGTTCGACATGATCGGCTCGGGCATGACCCTGACCCAGGAGCGCAACCTGCGCATCAACTTCTCCGAGCCCTTCATCGTGGTCGGTCAGACCCTGCTGATCCGCAAGGAGCTGGCTGACAAGGTCAAGAGCTACAAGGACCTGAACAGCGCCGACTACCGCATCACTTCGAAGATCGGCACCACCGGCGAGATGGTCGCCAAGAAGCTGATTGCCCAGGCCAAGTACAGCGGCTTCGACAACGAGCAGGAAGCGGTGATGGACGTGGTCAACGGCAAGGCCGACGCCTTCATCTACGACGCGCCGTACAATGTCGTCGCCGTAAACAAGGCCGGCGCCGGCAAGCTGGTGTTCCTTGATGAGCCGTTCACCTTCGAGCCCCTGGCCTTCGGCCTGAAGAAGGGCGATTACGACAGCATCAACTGGATCAACAACTGGCTGCACCAGATCCGCGAAGACGGCACCTACGATCGGATCCACGCCAAGTGGTTCAAGAGCACTAACTGGCTGAAAGACATGGAGTAAGCGGAACCTGCCCACGATCTGCTGCGCGTCGGTCCTGCTGCGTTGAAAACAGGCTCGGAATGCTCATGTACACCAGTACACTCCGCTTCCTCGCCTGTTTTCGCCTTGCATGACTCTAGCTCGCGAGCTCGTGAAACAGGTTCCCGGCTTCATCTAGCTACACCTCGGCGCGCGGCTAGTCCGCGCGCTGTCATGTTGGCAACTCAACGGGTAGACACTCACCGTGGCTAAACAGAAGAAAGCCCAGTGGCCCTGGCACCTGCTGACCGGGCTGATCCTGGTCCTGGGTATCCTGGCGATCTGGTATTCCACTTCGCTGATTTCCTACGAATGGCGCTGGAATCGCGTTCCCCAGTACTTCGCCTACCACGCCGAAGAAGCGCAGCGCGCGGCTGACTACGGCAGCGTCGAGAGCATCAGCCGTCAGGGCAGCGACGCCCTGGTTACCCTGACTGGTGAAGGCGGCGAACAGCAGCAGCTCACTGTGGCCAGCGACAGCCTGCAGCTCAGCGAAGGCGACGATGTGGCTGAGGGCGATGTTATCGGCGTCACCCGTCACTGGGCGGCCGGGCCGCTGCTTTGGGGACTGTGGACCACGTTGTGGATCTCCGTGGCGGCCGGCGTGTTCGGCCTGCTGATCGGCCTGGTCACCGGCCTGTGCCGACTGTCCGGCAACCCGACGCTGCGTCACCTGTCGACGCTCTATGTCGAAGTGGTGCGCGGCACGCCGTTGCTGGTACAGATCTTCATCTTCTATTTCTTCATCGGCACGGTGCTCAACCTGTCCCGCGAGTTCGCCGGTGTGGCGGCGCTGGCCCTGTTCACCGGCGCCTATGTCGGCGAGATCGTGCGCGCCGGTGTGCAGTCCATCGTTCGCGGTCAGGATGAAGCGGCCCGTTCGCTGGGCCTGAGCGCCTCGCAGTCGATGCGTTACGTGATCCTGCCCCAGGCGTTCAAGCGCGTGCTGCCGCCGCTGGCCGGGCAGTTCATCAGCCTGGTCAAGGACACCTCGCTGGTTTCGGTGATCGCCATCACCGAGCTGACCAAGAGCGGCCGCGAAGCCATCACCACCTCGTTCTCCACCTTCGAGATCTGGTTCTGTGTGGCGGCCCTGTACCTGGTGATCAACCTGCCGCTGTCGCAGATCGCCAACAGTCTGGAGCGGAGGCTCGCGCAAAGTGATTGAAGTCCGTGATCTGATCAAGGTGTTCGATGCCCGCGGCCAGCAGGTGCGCGCCGTCGACGGTGTGACCACCCAGGTGGCACGCGGTGAGGTGCTGGTGGTGATCGGCCCGTCCGGCTCCGGCAAGTCGACCTTCCTGCGCTGCCTCAATGGCTTGGAAGAACTGGACGAAGGCTCGGTGAGCATCGACGGCCTCGACCTCGCCAACCCCAAGACCGACATCAATGCCTATCGGCGCGAAGTCGGCATGGTGTTCCAGCACTTCAACCTGTTCCCGCACATGACCGTGCTGGAGAACCTGTGCCTGGCGCAGAAGGTGGTGCGCAAGCGTGGCAAGGCCGAGCGCGAAGCCAAGGCGCGGGCGCTGCTCGACAAGGTCGGCATCGGCCAGAAGGCCGGCGAGTTTCCGTCGCGCCTGTCCGGCGGCCAGCAGCAGCGTGTGGCCATTGCCCGCGCCCTGTGCATGGACCCCAAGGTGATGCTGTTCGACGAGCCGACCTCGGCCCTCGACCCGGAAATGGTCGGCGAAGTGCTGGACGTGATGAAGCAGCTGGCGCTCGAAGGCATGACCATGGTCTGCGTCACCCATGAGATGGGTTTCGCCCGCGAAGTGGCCGACCGCGTGCTGTTTTTCGATCACGGCAAACTGCTCGAAGACGCTCCGCCTGCCGAGTTCTTCGCCCAGCCGAGGGATGCGCGCGCCCAGGCGTTCTTGCGGCAGGTGTTGTAGCGGCAAGGTCGGATCACTCAGATGTAATTTCTGAGAGCGGGCGGGGACGGCTAGTTCATGCCGCGATTTTTTTCGCGGGCATGACCCGCTCCCAGAGGTGTAGGGTGGATGACGCTTTTCTCATCCACCACTGCGATTTTTTCGTAGATGCCCTGCCCGCACCATTTTGCAAAATTTCGCCCTGCCAGATTCCCAGAACCATTCACGCCTGCTCCAGTCCCAACGTTCTCCATTTCAAACGAGGACCTCAAGGCGTGAAAACCGTTCTAGCCCTGCTTGCCGCTGCTGTCGCTCTGCCGGCGATGGCCGACCAGCCGACTCTCTACGGTCGCTACGAATACATCCAGTTGCCCCAGCTCGGCCAGACCCTCAAGGCCAAGATGGACACCGGCGCCATGACCGCTTCGCTGTCGGCCCGCGATATCGAGCAGTTCGAACGTGACGGTCAGGACTGGGTGCGTTTCCGTCTGGCGGTCGACGATGCCGACGATCAGCTCTTCGAAAAGCCCCTGGCTCGCATCGCCGAAATCAAGAACCGCGCCGAGGAGGGCAGCTCCGCCAAACCGTCCTATTCCGCGCGCCCCGTGGTCAATATGGACATCTGCCTGGGCGAAGAGCTGCGCACCATCGAGGTCAACCTCACCGACCGCAGCCACTTCGACTACCCGCTGCTGATCGGCGCCAGCGCTATCCGCAAGCTGGATGCGGCCATCGATCCATCCAATCGTTATACCGCCGAGCGGCCGAGCTGCTGATTTGCCATCACTGCGCTTCCTTTTCATGCCCGGCGGTGTGATTCTTGCCTTGAAATAGCAGATTGCCACGTTGTGTGGGTGCTTGTTCGAGGTGAGGTATGTGGGGATTGCTCAAGCCGGGTGTACGCGTTCTGGAACGTGTCAGTTTCGCCCGCAAGTTTCAGCTGCTGTTCGTCCTTTTTGTCGCGCCAATGGCCTATGCGCTCTGGGTGATGCTGAGCGGCGCTCAGGAACGTGTCCAGGTGCTGGCCATGGAAGTGGACGGTATGCAGGGCGTTCACGCCCTGAGCGCTGTCGAGTCGCAGCTGCACGAGCAGCGCCTGTTGCTGGCGCGCTGGAAGAGCAACGACAAACCGGCCGAGACGCCGCTGCGTGAGAGCATCGGCAAGCTCGGCCAAACGCTGGCCGAGGCCGCTGACAAGGTCAAGCTGACGCCCAGTGAGCATACCGCCCGGCAAGTCGAGGCATTGCAGGCGTCGGTCACCGGCCTGGACATGGCGGCGCTGGGTAAATTGGGACTGCCCGATGCCCTAGATCGTTACCAGAGCACACTCTCGACCCTGACCGTGTTACGTGATCAGGTCGCGACCGACAGCGGCCTGATACTCGATCCCTTCCTCGATACCTACCTGATGATGGAGCAGATGACGCTGATTCTGCCCCGTCTGGCCGACGGCATTGGCAGCTTCGCCAGCCAGGGGTACGACCCGCTGGTGGCCCAGCGTTTCACCCTGCAGAACCGCCTGACCGTGCGCGATCTGCGCCGCGCCCTCGAGCAGACCGCCGCGCAGCTGACCAAGTCACGCAACGCTCTGCAGCAGGCTTCGCCTGCGACCATGAGCCATCTGGAAAAAGCCTATGAGCAGGTTGATAAAGGGCTCAAGCAGTTCCTGGCCGAAGTGGATCGCGACATGTTCGAGGCCAACCCTATGGTGCTGCAGCCAGCGCGCTTCGTGGAGCAGGTGCAGACCCTGCAGGCGAACGTGCAGACCTTGCGCCAGGCGGTGTTCGAGCAGTTCAACAGCAATATTTCCGGGTACCAGAGTGCAGCTCGCCAGGACATGCTGCGCACTTCGCTGATCTTCGGCGTGCTGACCCTGCTCGCCTTGTACCTGCTGTTGTGCCTGCATGCCTCCATTCGCCGCAGCACCGCCGGCATCATTCAGGCCGCCGAAGGCCTGCGTGACGGTGACCTGCGCGTGCGTATGCAGGTGCACGGCGCCGATGACCTGGCGGCCATTTCCAGCGCATTGAATACCGCGGTCGCCCAGTTGCGCGATTCCATGCAGGGCGTCGGCCGTGAAGGGCAGAGCCTCGACGAGACCGTGCGCAACCTGGGCAGCCAGGCGGCGGGCTCGTTGAGCGCGGTCGAGCAACAGCAGGCGCAGATGAGCCAGATCGCCACTGCTGCCACGCAGATGGCGGCTACCGCCCTGAGCGTGGCGCAGAGCTGCGAGCAGGCCGCCCAGGAAGCCGGACAGACCCGCGAGATCGCCAATCAGAGCAACCAGCGCAGTGCCAAGACCAGCGCCAGCATGCGCGAACTCAGCCAGCGCCTGGCCGGCAGTGCGCAGACCCTGCAGAGGCTACGTGAGCAGACCGAACAGATCACCCGGGTGGTCGACGTCATCAAGGGTATCGCCGAGCAGACCAACCTGTTGGCGCTCAATGCCGCCATCGAAGCGGCGCGCGCTGGCGAGCAAGGGCGCGGCTTTGCGGTGGTCGCCGACGAGGTGCGGTCCTTGTCGCAACGCACCCAGAATTCCACCGCAGAAATCGCCCAGACCGTTGGCGATCTGCACAAGGTCGTCGGCCAGTCCGTCGCTGAGATGGAGCAGGCCATTCACCAGGCCGAAGGCGATGTGGGCAATGTGCTGGCGATGAGTGCGGATCTGGACGGCATCGTCGAGTCGGTGCAGCGGGTCAGCGACCGCCTGGCACAGATCGCCACCGCCGCCGAGCAGCAGGCGGCCACCGCCGACGAGGTGAGCGGCAATATCCAGCAGGTGGATCAGGCGGCCAGCGAGCTGCTCGACGGCGCGCGCATGGTCAGCGATGCCAGTGAACAACTGCGCCGTGGCAGCGAAACCCTGTCGCGCAATACGGGCCGTTTCCGGGTGGAATAAGCGCCGCACGATGGTTGATCAATAAATGAACGATCCCTTGCAGGCCACGATTACAGCGGCCTGCAAGGGTTGATCTTCAGGTTGTCCACAGGCTCATGCACGGGCATTGTGCATGAATAACTTCTCCCTTCTGTTGCCTGCCTTCACCCCTGCTTGAGCCTGTAAAGTCAAGCAATACAGCAGCTTGGAGTGCTTCTGGATGGTCCTGATCAATATCTGATCAGGCGCCGGAATGCCACGGCTGATGTGGTCTCGGTGGTTCGATACCAGGCTTATCCACAAAATCATCCACGGCAATTGTGCATAGCACCCCGCTGTGTGCAGCGAGTTGAGCGATTGCCAACGCATGCACCAGGGGCGAGCCAATTTATTTTCCGCCCTCCGGCATTGATCAGTAAATGATCAGCATGCTGAAGTGCCCGGATATCGGGGCGTACAGCCTGACATGCAAAGGTTATCCACAAAGTGTTCCACTCGGATTGTGCATTGTCCCCAGTGCTTTTGCTGAATCCTGCGTATTGACAAAAATCCTTTGATAACAGGGCTTTGTAACGTCGGCGGCTGTGAATAATGCGCTGATCAAATAATGATCTGGGCGCTGAAAGGCGCATTTCCAGTGGCATGCAGCGCTTCACTCCAAGCTTATCCACAGAATGATCCACCTGTTTTGTGTATGAGTAGATCGAACTCATGCGCTATTGACGCTGGCCACAGCCTCGCGCAGGCTCCGCCACCCACGTGCCGCAAGGATGCCTACCATGGCGACCATCCTGATCGTCGAAGATGAAGCCGCAATCGCCGATACCCTGGTTTATGCCCTGCAGGCCGAGGGTTTCACGACGCGCTGGTCGACGCTGGGCGGCGAGGCATTGGCGCTGCTGGAGCGCGAAGCCTGTGACATGGTGATTCTCGATGTCGGCTTGCCCGACATCAGCGGATTCGAGGCCTGCAAGCGGCTGCGGCGGTTTTCCGAAGTACCGGTGATGTTTCTGACCGCACGCAACGACGAGATCGACCGTGTGGTGGGGCTGGAAATCGGCGCCGACGATTACGTGGTCAAGCCTTTCAGCCCGCGGGAGGTGGCGGCGCGGGTCAAGGCCATTCTCAAGCGTGTGGCGCCGCGCGAGCCGGCGGCCGCCAAGCCCAGTGAAGGCCCGTTTCACCTCGACAGCGAGCGGGTGCGCATCGACTATCACGGCCAGCCCCTGAGCCTGACCCGCCTCGAGTTCCAGTTACTGCAATGCCTGCTCGGCCAGCCCGAACGGGTGTTCAGCCGCGAGCAGTTGCTCGATGCCCTCGGTGTGGCGGCGGACGTAGGTTACGAGCGCAATATCGACAGCCATATCAAGAGCCTGCGCGCCAAGCTGCGCCAGATCGCGCCTCAGGCCGAGCCGATCCAGACCCACCGTGGGCTGGGCTACAGCCTGCGGCTCGAATAGCGCCATGCCCTGCCTTCAGGAGGCCTGCTGATGCCGCTCGGAGTCCGTATATTCCTGGCCTACTTCCTGTTCGTCGGGCTGTCCGGCTGGTTCGTGCTCAGCACGGTGATGGATGAGATCCGCCCCGGCGTGCGCCAATCCACCGAGGAAACCCTGGTCGACACCGCGCACCTGCTGGCGGTATTGCTGCGTGAAGACGTACGCGATGGCCGCCTCGCCCAGGGGCAACTGCCCGAATTGCTCAAGGCCTACGGCCAGCGCCAGCCCGGTGCGCAGATCTGGGGCGTGGCGAAGAATCAGGTCAACCACCGTATCTACGTCACCGACGCCAAGGGTATCGTGCTGCTCGACTCCAGCGGTCTGGCGGTCGGGCAGGATTACTCGCGCTGGAACGACGTCTACCTGACCCTGCGCGGTCGCTATGGCGTGCGCTCGACCCGCGAAGACCCGAATGATCCGGATTCCTCGGTGATGTACGTGGCCGCGCCGATCATTGATGACGGGCGCATTCTCGGCGTGGTCTCGGTGGCCAAGCCCAACCGCACGCTACAGCCTTATATCGAGCGCTCGCAGCGGCGCCTGGGCTGGCTCGGTGCCGGGCTGATCGGCCTGGGTCTGCTGGTCGGCGGTTTGCTCAGTTGGTGGCTGAGCGGCTCGCTGCGCCGGTTGACCCGTTATGCACAGGCGGTCAGCGAGGGCCAGCGCGCCGAGTTGCCTCAGGTGCGTGGCGGCGAACTCGGGCAACTGGCTCAGGCGGTGGAGCGCATGCGCACCGAGTTGGAGGGCAAGGCCTACGTCGAGCGCTACGTGCACACCCTGACCCATGAGCTGAAGAGTCCGCTGGCGGCGATCCGTGGTGCTGCCGAGCTGCTGGAAGGCGAGATGCCCGAAGCGCAGCGCCAGCGCTTCGTGGCCAATATCGGCGAGGAGGGCGAGCGGCTGCAGAACCTGGTCGAGCGCTTGCTGCACCTGGCCCAGGTCGAGCAGCGCCAGGGCCTCGAAGAACGCGTCGCCGTGCCGCTGCAGCCGATGATCGACGAACTGGTGCAGGCCCAGATGGCACGTATCGAACAGCGCCAAGTGTGTGTGGATAACCAGGTCGATGCCGCGCAGACGCTGCTCGGCGAGCGCTTCCTGCTGCGCCAGGCACTAAGCAATCTGCTCGACAACGCACTGGACTTCACGCCGCCCGGCGGACTGATCCGCTTCACCTGCGAGGCCGATGCCGAAACCGTGCAGCTGCGCCTGTTCAACCAGGGGCCGGCGATTCCCGACTACGCCCTGGCGCGCCTGACCGAGCGCTTCTACTCCCTGGCGCGGCCGACCACCGGCCGCAAGAGTACCGGCCTGGGGCTCAACTTCGCGCAGGAAGTGGCGCAGTTGCATGACGCGACGCTGAGCATCGCCAACGTCGAGGGCGGTGTGCAGGTCGCTTTGCGCTTCCCACGCTGAGGCGTGGCTGCGACCTCGGCGATGCTGGCGGCGACTTGTCGCAAACAGGGGGCGTACAGATGCCCGCACTTTGGCTATTCTGAAGCCGTTCGCCAATCTACCGGGACAGGAAGAACGCGCATGAAAAAGACCGTGGCTGACGTGCTCAAGAGCAAGCCGATTTCCAACGTGTATAGCGTCACGCCCGACAGCAGCGTGTTCGTCGCAGTGAAGCTGATGGCCGAGAAGGGTATCGGCGCCCTGGTGGTGCTCGAGGGCGAACGGCTGGCTGGCATCGTCAGCGAGCGTGATTACGTGCGCAAGGTCGCCGTGCAGGAGCGCTCGCCGGCCAACCTCAAGGTCAGCGAGATCATGACCGCCAAGGTCATTACCGTGAGCCCGGGCGAAGATGCCCGCCATTGCATGGAGTTGATGACCAATGGCCGCCTGCGTCACCTGCCTGTCGTCGAAGATGGCCGCCTGGTCGGCCTGCTGTCCATCGGCGACCTGGTCAAGGACATCATCAGCCAGCAGGAAAACCTGATCCAGCACCTGGAACAGTACATCCGCGGCGAATGACCGATGG
>Ga0268257_1003432_pt1 | contig 9978 bp, 9 predicted proteins | sample AgamicAtPrz_FD_200249 | JGI IMG/M metagenome (GOLD analysis project Ga0268257, IMG submission 200249) | Agave microbial communities from Guanajuato, Mexico - At.P.rz (v2) (version 3) | ecosystem: Host-associated > Plants > Phyllosphere > Phylloplane/Leaf | place: Guanajuato, Mexico | collected...
TCAGCGGGCGGCGATAGATCTGGCCGCCGGCGCGCTGGCCTTCATCGAGCACGATCGGCCTGAGGCCAGCGCGCACGAGGCGCTCAGCGGCACGAATACCCGCCGGTCCGGCGCCGACGATGACCGGTTGCAGCGGCTCACTCATGGGCCGCCTCCGCCATCGCGCTGAGATTGGTGATGAAGGCCATGCCCGGCTGCAGTGCCGTGCTGCAGGCCCTGACGCGGCTGCCATCCGCCAACATCACGTAACAATCCTGGCAGGCGCCGATCAGACAGAAGCCCGCCCGGTCCTCGCCGGTGAATTCGCTCGCTCTCAGGCGGCTGCTGACCGAAAGGATTGCGGTCAGCACCGTGTCGCCGCGGCGGCCGGTTTCGGGCGCTCCGTTGAGCATGAAGGGCACGGGTGTCTCGTCCTGGCGGTAGCGCCGCCGGAGCAACGGATGCATCGACATCAGATCTCAGCCCTTGCCCACCAGAAGCCGGTCGAGACCGAAGAGACGATCGAGAATGATCATCGTGACGGTGGCAAGCGCGATCATCAGCGTCGAAACGGCCGCCATCATCGGATCGATGGATTCGCTCGCGTACATGTACATGCGCACCGGCAGCGTTACCGTCGACGGCGAGGTCACGAAGATCGACATGGTCAGCTCGTCAAAACTGTTGATGAAGGCGAGCAACCAACCGCCGCTGACACCTGGCAGCATGAGCGGCATGGTGATCCGGCGAAACACCGTCCACTCCGCAGCCCCCAGCGTGCGCGCCGCATTTTCGGCGTTGCGGTCCATGCTGGTGAGTGACGCCAGGATCAGCCGCAGCGTATAGGGGGTGACGACGATCGCATGGGTGGCGACAAGCCAACCGAAGGACCCGCCCATGCCCATCAGCGAGAAGAGACGCAGGAAAGCGACGCCGAGGACCAGGTGCGGAATGATCAGTGGCGACAGGAAGAGCGCGTTCAGCGCCTCACGGCCGCGAAAATCGTAGCGGGTAATCGCCAGCGCCGCCGGAACCGCAAAAATGGTGGAGATGGTGGCTGATAGCAGGGCGAGCCTTACGCTGTTGCCGAAGGACGACATAAAGTCGGCATGATGGAAAACCGCCTTGAACCACCGTAGCGACAGCCCATTCCAAGGCATCGCCAGGGTGTTTTCCGGCGTGAAGGCCACCAGGCAGACGACCACCATCGGCGCCAGCATGAAGACGACGACGAGGCTATGGAATGCGAGAGCGATGGGTCCGTTTCTCTGCATGGCTTCAACCCAGCTTGCGCTTCGCCTGCCGCTCGATGAGGCGGTTGTAGGCGAGCATGATGACGAGATTGGCGACAAGTACGATGATCGCGATGGTCGCACCGAGCGGCCAGTTCAGCTCGATCAGGAACTCGTCGTAGACAAGTGTTGCCGCCATTTTCAGCCGCCGGCCGCCAAGCAGGCCGGGGATGGCAAACGAGCTTGCCGAGAGTGCAAAGACGATGAGGCTGCCCGAGAGGATGCCGAGAGCCGCCTGCGGAAAGACGACGCGACGGAGGGCGGTGAAGCGCGAGGCGCCGAGGGTGAGCGCTGCCGCCTCGATCGTCGGGTCGAGTTTCTGCAGAACGGTCCAGACAGGGATGACCATGAACGGCAGCATAATATGGACGAGACCGATGACGATCGCCGTCTCGGTGTAGAGAAGCTGCACCGGGTCAAAGCCGACAATGGCAAGCGCGCTGTTTACAAAGCCGTTCTTGCCGAGCAGCATGCTCCAGCCGAAGGTGCGCACCACCACAGAAACAAGCAGCGGGCCGATGATCACGAGCAAGAAGATCGACCGCCAGGGCTTGCGCATGTTCGAGAGCACGTAGGCCTCCGGTGCACCGATCGCCACCGTGATGACCGTCGTCACAAGCGCCAGCCGCAATGTCCGCCAGAAGGTCGAGAGATAATATTCGTCCAGCAACACCGTGAGGTAGTTGGCGAAGGTGACGTCGCTCTGGATCCCGGCGGTATAGTCATAGCTGTTGAAGGAGAGGATCACCGTCAACAGAAGCGGCAAGAGCACGAGGCCGATGAAGAACAGGGTGGTCGGCCCGCAAAGGGCCAAGGGCGCGAGGTGGCGCGGCTTGATGGCGGAGGTAGCGGCGCTCATCACTTAGCCGCCCTCGCCAGCACACGACAATCGGCACTCTGCCAGGCAAGCCCAACGGTTTCGCCTTCCATCGGCGGCGGCGCACCGAGATTGGGAACCGCAACGGCAAGAACGCCCGCCGGTGTCTCGGCGCTGACCAGCCATTGGCTCCCCATGAAATAGCGTGTCGTCACTTTGCCCTGGATCTGGCCCTCGCCCGGTTCGGTCAACCGGAGCTTTTCCGGGCGGATGAAGATCGAGACATTGCCATCCGGCTCGCGGCGGTCGGTGTTGAAGCGGATCGGCGTGTTGTCGATGCTGATCGACGCGCCCTTGCCGTTGAAGGACGAGGTCGCACACATGAAGTTGGACTTGCCGACGAAGGACGAGATGAAGTCGTTGCGGGGATGCTCATAGAGTTCGTAAGGCGTGTCGACCTGGGTGATGCGCCCCTTCTCCATGACGACGACGCGATCGCTGATCGACAGCGCTTCAGCCTGATCATGAGTCACCATGATCGTCGTGATACCGACGGTCTGCTGGATGCGGCGCAATTCGAACTGCATCTCCTCGCGAAGCTGCGCATCGAGGTTCGATAGCGGCTCGTCAAGCAAAAGCACCGGCGGATTGATGACAAGCGCCCGGGCAATCGCCACGCGCTGGCGCTGCCCGCCCGACATCTCGCGCGGGTAGCGATCGGCAAGCGCCGAGAGATGGACCAGCGACAGGATCTCCTTGATCCGATTGTCGCGCTCCGGTTTTGGCACCTTGCGCATTTCGAGGCCGAAGGAAACATTCTGCGCCACGGTCATATGGGGGAAGAGCGCATAGCTCTGGAAGACGACGCCCAGTTGGCGTTGCGGCGGCGGCAAATGAGTGATGTCGCGCCCGCCCATGGTGATCGTACCCGCGGAGGGACGCACGAGCCCGGTGATCATCTGCAGGGTCGTCGTCTTGCCGCAGCCCGAGGGCCCGAGCAGCGAGATAAACTCGCCCTTTTCGACCGCCAGATCGAAACCATGAACGGCCGCGACCGATCCATAAAACTTGGAGACCTTCTCAAGGTTCAGGAAACTCATGCTCATTCTCCCGTAGGTCGCTACCCCCCGAGATCGCCCGCCCCATTTTTCTTGTCGGCGATCCCGGCGGCTGCGACACGTCGTCAACCATCGAACCTTCATTCAGGCGTTGAGATCTCCGGCGTGCGCGAGTGCACCGATAAAGGCACGGTTTCGCGCTCGGAATAGCCACTCGGCTTTTCACGTCTGGCACATCCACCCCTTGAAGAAGGCTTGTGTGAATTAACTCCAGGAAATTGACGAAAAACACAAATGCAATTTTCTATTTCGGAATTTTTTGTTAGAAAAATCCAATATACGGAATTATGTCACGCAGATTTGAGAGATTTTCGCAAATGTCGGAATCAGAGCACGCCGGAAGCTCCAGCCTCACCAAGGCGATCCACATCCTGAAAGACCTCGCTGATAACGCGAGCGAGGGTGTGCGGGTCATCGATCTCGCGCGTAGGCTGAATCTCAGCCAGCCATCGGCGCACCGGCTATTGAAGACTCTGATCGTCGAAGGCCTCGTTGAGCAAATGCCAGAGGGGAAATCCTACCGCCTCTCGCTGGAGTTCTTCTCGATCGCCTCGCAGGCGCGCAGGCGAGAAGGCATCCTCGATATTGCCCGGCCGTCGCTCTTGCGGCTGTCCGCCACCTTTAACGACACGGTCTTTCTGCTGGTGCGCAACAATTTTGACGCAATCTGCCTCGACCGCATCGAGGGTCCCTTCCCGATCCGCTCGTTTACCGGCGACATCGGCGGCAAGGTGCCGCTCGGCATCGGCCAGGGCAGCATCGCCATTCTGGCCCACCTGCCAGAAGAGGAGCGCGAGGCGATCATCAAGTTCAACATGCCGCGCATCATGGATCGCGCAGCGATCGATGAGGTGGACCTGCGCATCAAGATCGAGGAGGTCAGGCGGATCGGCGCAGCCCAGATGAACTTCGAGATGATCGAGGGCATGGCCGGGCTCGGCGTGCCGGTCCTCGACCGTAACGGTATCGCCGTCGCCTCCTTGAGCATCGGCACGCTGGCATCGCGCCTGACGGAAACGCGAAGCGGCACCATCACCGATCTCTTGAAGGCGGAGGCGCAAGCAATCAGCAGTAAGCTCAATCCCTTCGACCCGACCCTACGTTATCCGGCCTCCGCCTTGCGAGCCGCGCAGAAGGGCTGACGGTTGCGTTCAGGCACTCAGCTTTTAAGGGCACGGGCCCCTCGTTTCCACCTTCCATGGGTCGCTGGCGAGCTCATGCAAGGATCAAGGGCGACATCCCGTGTTGATGTGAACCCGCGTCCACCATCGCTAAGACTGACAAGATCCGGAATACATAAACTCGACATGCCCTTTCATCGCGTCGATGCATCGTCACCGCAGGACGGCGCGTCGGCAGACATGCCGCCGACACACGTAGACCGGGTCATTGCGGTTGATGGTCCAGGCCGCAGTGCCTAGCACTCCTGCCGTACGCTGACGGTCGGGCACACGGCACGCACCTCGCTGAGCTTCGTTTCGCCGATCGGGCAGCCTTCGAACACGCCCGAACCGAGAAGTCCTTCGGACGTAATGGTCTGGTTTCAAGGAGACGATGCACCCTTCTCGAAATAGACCATCATCGCCGAGTACCGGTTCCACCCGGCGACCGATCGACATGGCCGGCATGGAACGTTTATCCTAAGGATCGTCGCTGCAGTCATCGAAGCTTACCAGCGCCTGATCGGCACGCCTCTCGACTGCGAATTCGGAATTGCCCGGTACGTCACCTGCATTGTCACGCCGACCATCAAGGACGACCCAGTTGTTCCAGTGTCGCTCCCGGTGGAGAATTGAGCTTGAGCAAAGAAAATCTCTCACAGTCGGTGCGACTTCCAGGCGACTTTTTTTGCTGCAGCTCGCGGTGTGTGTTGAGCGTTGGCATGTCTCGATGAAGGAGTACCATCCTGTACTGCCGTTTGAAAACGAGTAAAAATTAACCGGCAGCGGAACCACTTCTAAAGTCAGGAGTTCATAGCGCGGGCCTAGCGTGTTTCCATCCCTCCGGGCCCACGCATGCATCAAACTCATGGCCCCGTCTCCTTTCGGGGCCACTTTTTGTTCGAAGGTCTGAGGGCTGCACCGTGGGATTGATGCAATTAGGTCGAGCGCGGCTGGCTTTGGCGTTGCCACGCCACCGGAAACAGTTGCGCGAAGCAAGGGATCACCGGCTATACGGTCTTTTCGAGGAATACGCCCGTGCCTCATCAATGCTCACTGCCCTCCAAAGAGAGCTTCCTCCTCGCGAAGGGCTGATCGCCAGCTATGAGCAAACCTGCCTTGATCTACAGGCAGACGTTCTAGGGCTGCTCGGGAAATTAAACCAGCAGATGTTATACTAGCCGTCCAACAAACCTCACCCCCATCGGATCGAACCGCAGCAACGGACATCAGGGACTGGACGTTGGCTTCCAAACACTTCAGGCTCTGAAACTCATGATGCAGTAGTGAGCGCTAATTCACGGATCTCGCTTTCCGCTGTCACGTAAATAGTCCATGACCCTTTCACGAGAGGGGCCCGCCTCCCGGATTGCCTGCAATACCCTTTGTCGCGTCGTCTTGGCGGCCCTCATGATATAGGCGACCTCGTATTCCTGAGTGGAAACCAACTTCCTGTCACCCCCTACTTTTTTAACGTCGTCGGTCACGGTGTCCTCCCATTGATGCACTCCGGAGTGGATAGTGTCTAATTGTAGACGCCAGTTTTGGTTCCTCTCCGTCATCTTTAACGATCTCACGGCGAGCCGAAAGCATACTCGGTATGGACATGCCTTTGCACAGTGCGAGATCTTTGATCCGTTGAAATCAGGGCCGCAATTTAGCTGCGGCGGGGTGTTTGTTCACGCGACGCCTCCCTTATCACCAGCGCAGTCTCGCGTGCCGCGGCGACGGGGTCGTTCGATGGGATGCGTGCGGGGCGCCCTTGAAGTGACGAGCGTCAGCTCCAGTTTCTTACCTTCCACAAACCCCGGCTACCCGACAACCTGGTCTATAAATGTTCAAAGGCTTCAAACTCGAAACCGTTTCCACAAGTTCAGGGCCATTGCGCGTGCGCCACGGAGGCCGCGGCTCGCCCGTTTTGTTGATCCACGGACATCCACGAACCCACGCAACCTGGTGGCAGGTCGCCGAGCGGCTGGCTGAGTCATTGCAGGTGGTGTGCCCCGATCTTCCTGGGTTCGGGCAGTCCTACATCCCCGCAGACACCCCAGACCATTCGGGATCTTCCAAACGGGCCAAAGCCTCCGCATTCGTTGAATTAATGCAGGCACTAGGACATGACAAGTTCGCTGTTGTCGGGCATGATCGCGGGGCCTACACGGCCTTTCGTCTCACGATGGATCATCCGGGTAAAGTCACTCATTTGGTCGTACTCGACGCAGTTCCAATCCTGGAGGCCCTCGAGCGCGCAGATGAGCGGTTTGCGAAAAAATGGTGGCACTGGTTCTTCTTTTCGGTTCCCGAAAAGCCTGAGCGCGCGATACTTGCTGACCCTGATGCATGGTATGGCGGAAGCGTAGAGGCCATGGGACCGCAGGCCTATGCCGAGTTCCGCGCGGCCACACGAAAGGCTGAGGTCGTTCACGGAATGGTCGAGGACTATCGCGCGGGACTTGGAATAGACCGCCAACATGATGAGTTGGATCGTTTCCTGGGAAGGCGCATCCAATGTCCGTTTCTATGTCTGTGGTCGAAGTTCGATGATCTGGAAGAGCTTTATGGAGACGTGCTGGCGATCTGGCGCCCCTGGACGATGTCGATCGAAGGACATCCCATCCATTCAGGCCATCATATGGCTGAGGAAGCACCCGAGGAATTGTCCCGGGCGCTTCTAAATTTCCTATCTAAAGAGGTCGGTGATGCTTCGCAGTTGGCATAGAGATCACCAAAACTTTCGGTCCAGCTTCGCGCTAAGCAACGGAGCGGCCGCAGCTCCGAGTCCCCCCAGGCGGAACTGCTGAGCTAAGCGTGCCAAAACAAAAGTGGTCGCAGCCGTGAGCACGATCCTCAGCCATGGATAACGATCCGCTTGCGACGGAAGCTCATCTAGCCCTTCCGTCTGACCGCGAATGTCCAGAAGACGCGCCTTCAGCCTTGCGACCTGCTGCCGCAGTTCATCAATCTCGTCTTGCGGGGAAAGAGTGGCCGTCGGCGGTTCTTCAACGGGATCGGCTTCGTCGAGCTCGGATAGGTATTCCCGCATTTGAGAAGGGCTTTCAAATCCCTTTGCCTTGAAATTCGACATCCAGGTCCTCCGAATAAAACTATGTTTCGCCGGGCTTGATTCTAGTTGAAACGCTCGCGGCGTATGGTGGTTCCACGCGCCGTCCGTCCATATGGCGCTGGCGCCCTTGTCGGAATTTGACGGCGATCGTTCGGCTGAAAGGTTCAGGATCAAAGCGGCGATAGCCCATAGGATAGTCGGATCCGGCACCTCGCTCTTTTATCGCGACCCACCATCGATTGCGAACGTGGATCACGCATCCTGCGATCAAGGAGTTTCGTCAGCGCAGCGGAATTCCATATAGCCGATACCTGAGACGAAAGTGCACCATGCGTCAAACGCGCTCTGAAGCAGTGCAATCCTCGTGTTCTCTAGGTCGATTTGTCGCTCTCCCAAGACGATAAGTCGGCCCCTGACGTCGCCCACCGCATTTAGGCGATGGTCCTATTGAGCAATTAGGCAGGAACCATTTGGTGATGAGGAAAACTGGGATTCAGGCGCATCATAGCAGGTTTTCCACCAAGTCGCTTCCGTGGCTAGGCACTCCTGCACCGGGCAGCATGCACCACTGTACGGAGGCCTAAGTACACGAAGGTCCGAGTGGCCTGCCCAATTCAAATTGTACGACGTCGACCATCGCTCCTGGAATGGTCAACGCCGCGCCCTGAAACCAAAAGATCAGTCCCGGTCAAATGCAGGCAGCAACCTGGCAAAATTACCAGGCCCGCATTCTACATTCTTGACCTTGGCGGTTCAGAACTCCTGCCAGTCGCTGCTGACATCGAGTGCTGCATTGCCGTGGTAGGCTGCCGCCCTGCGCATCGACCGTTGCGGCTGAGCGCTGTCGCTCATTGTGGTCGTTCGCGCATTCGCCAACGGCGTCTCTATGCCCTGAAGTTTGAATTGGCTGACAAGTTCCCTGAGGCGCACCGCCTCATTGGCAAGTGAGTTGGACGCCGCATTGGACTGCTCCACCATTGCCGCATTCTGCTGCGTCGTCTGATCCATCGCGTTGACTGCGGTGTTGACTTCGGCGAGCCCTACGGACTGCTCTTTTGCCGATGTGGCGATCGATTCCATATGCACGTTAATTTCGACAATGAAACCGCTGATTGTTTTCAACGCAGAGCCCGCGTCACGCACGAGTTTCACACCGTTGTCCACCTCTGCAGAGGAGTTGTGGATCAGGCCCTTGATTTCCTTAGCGGCCTGTGCGGAACGCTGGGCAAGTTCTCGTACTTCCTGGGCAACGACCGCAAATCCCTTGCCGGCTTCGCCCGCCCGCGCCGCTTCCACGCCGGCGTTGAGAGCGAGGAGGTTCGTCTGAAAAGCGATCTCGTCGATAACACCGATAATGTTAGAAATCTGCTGCGAACTTTCCTCGATCTTTCGCATGGCCTCTTCGGCATGGGATACCACCTGGGCGGATTCGGCGGCCGAATGGTTCGCGCGACTTGCCACTGCCTTAGCCTCCTCAGTTCGCTTGGAGGAATTGGCGACGTTGACGGTGATCTCGTCGAGCGCCGCTGCGGTCTCCTCGAGCGAAGCGGCCTGCTGCTCCGTTCGCTTTGAAAGATCGTCGGTTCCGACGGCGATCTCGCGCGTGCCGGTATCGAGGGTCGAAATCGATCCTGAGATCTGCACAAGCGTCGTACCGAGTTGGGCGACGGACTGATTGAAATCGTGGCGAAGCGCTTCGAAATCCTGCGCGAAGGCATTGTTGAGCTGGAAGGCGAGATCGCCGGATGCCAGCCTCTTCAGGCCAGCTGCCAGGCCCGACGTTGCGACGCGCAACCGTTCGGTGGCATCAGCTTCAGCCTTTTCCTGCATGGCAATGCGCTCGAACTCGGCGCGTTTGCGGCTTTCCTCCGCTTCCTGCTCAAGCCGCCGGTTGTTGATCGCGCCCTGGCGAAAGACTTCAAGCGCTTTGCCCATGTCACCGATTTCGTCGGCATTGCGGGCAAGTTCGATCTGCGCGTCCAGTTGACCCTCTGCAACGAGGCCCATTGAAGTCCCTAGCTTGTACATGCCCCCGATAATGCGCTTGAAGGTGACGAATCCGACGATGACAACCATGAGCGCCAAAGCGGACATTGCGATGGTAATGAGCGTCCAATAGAACGAGGCGTTGACATTGGCCTCGTCGATCGCGGCTTGCGTGCGATGCTCCAGTTTCACGTAGAAAGCATCCACGGGCTTCATGATCTCGGCCTTGAAGCGGTGATAGTCCGGCGAGTTGAGCATTTTCGTCGCCTTGCTCTTGGCTTCGGGGCCAAGTTTGGCTGCGTTGTCAACGAGCGCCATCGCCTCGGTTTCAAGGTTGATCAGCGCGTCGGAGCGCTTTCCCGCCTCGTCGAGAAGGCCGAATTCCTCTTTGGTGAAACCAGCCTGCTTCATCAGGTCTTGCATGGAAACGGCCGTTCCGTCAGGACGTGGCTTTGCATCCCCGCCGGCGACGAAATCCCAATAGATGCGGTGATAGTCTTCGGGCCGAGGCCGCGTTCCATTGCGGATTTCAACGACCGCATTGTATTGGTCCTTGAAGGAA
>Ga0268257_1003437_pt1 | contig 9958 bp, 8 predicted proteins | sample AgamicAtPrz_FD_200249 | JGI IMG/M metagenome (GOLD analysis project Ga0268257, IMG submission 200249) | Agave microbial communities from Guanajuato, Mexico - At.P.rz (v2) (version 3) | ecosystem: Host-associated > Plants > Phyllosphere > Phylloplane/Leaf | place: Guanajuato, Mexico | collected...
CATGCGTACATCGCGCCGGGCCATGCGCACCTGTTGCTCGCGAGAAGCGGCGCGAACTATATTGCGCAACTGTCGGACGAGCCGCCGGTGAACCGGCACCGCCCGTCGGTCGACGTGCTGTTCCGCTCGGCGGCGACGCACGCGGGCAAGAACGCGATCGGCGTGATCCTCACCGGGATGGGCCGCGACGGCGCGGCCGGCCTGCTGGAAATGAAACGCGCGGGCGCTTACACGTTCGCGCAGGACGAGGCGAGCTGCATCGTGTTCGGGATGCCGCGCGAGGCGATCGCGCTCGGCGGCGCGGACGAGGTCGTGCCGCTCGCCGACATGAGCCGCCGCGTGATGGCGCGCCTGGCGACGATGGGCGACCGCGTGCAGCGCGTGTGAATGGAATGTCACGGGGCGCGTGCCACGCGACGCGCCTCGACGGAAACGAATCTGGAAAGGAACGACGATGGACAAGAGCATGAAAATCCTGGTGGTGGACGATTTCCCGACGATGCGCCGGATCGTCCGCAACCTGCTCAAGGAACTGGGCTACACGAACGTCGATGAGGCCGAGGACGGCGCGGCCGGCCTCGCGCGGCTGCGCGGCGGCGGCTTCGACTTCGTGATCTCGGACTGGAACATGCCGAACCTCGACGGCCTCGCGATGCTGAAGGAAATCCGCGCGGACGCGACGCTCACGCACCTGCCGGTGCTGATGGTCACGGCCGAGTCGAAGAAGGAGAACATCATCGCGGCCGCGCAGGCGGGCGCGAGCGGCTACGTCGTGAAACCGTTCACGGCCGCGACGCTCGACGAGAAGCTGAACAAGATCATCGACAAAATGGCCAAGGCCGGGAGCTGAACGTGAACGAGCCGATCCATGCGGCGCTTGCCGGCGCGGCGGTCAACGCCGACGGCCATGCCGAAGGCGCCGATTACGCGAGCGACCGGATCCTCGCGCGCATCGGCCACGTCACGCGCGCGCTGCGCGATTCGATGCGCGAACTCGGGCTCGACAAGCATGTCGAGCGCGCGGCCGAAGCCGTGCCCGATGCGCGCGACCGGCTGCGCTACGTCGCGACGATGACCGAGCAGGCCGCGGTGCGCGTGCTGAACGCGATCGAGATCGCGAAGCCGATGCAGGAGCGCGTCCAGAACGAGGCCGAGGCGCTCGACGCGCGCTGGGCGCAGTGGTACGCGGCGCCGATCGAGCACGCGGAAGTGCGCGAGCTGATGGACGATACGCGCGCGTTCCTGCGCAGGCTGCCCGAGTCGACGTCGGCGACTAGCGCACAACTGCTCGAGATCATGCTCGCGCAGGATTTCCAGGATCTGACCGGGCAGGTGATCAAGAAGATCATGGACATGGTCTACCTGATCGAGCAGCAGCTCCTCACCGTGCTCGTCGAGAACATCGCGCCCGAGCGGCGCGAGCAGTTCGCGGCCACCGCCGCCGCGCTCGCGGCCGAACAGATCAGCGCGACCGGCAGCCCCGAGTCGCTGCTGAACGGCCCGCAGATCGCGCCGGAAGGTAAAACCGACGTGGTTCAGGACCAAGGGCAGGTCGACGACCTGCTCGCGAGCCTCGGCTTCTGACCTGTCGCAGCGCATCCGCGCGCCTCGTTGCCGGGCGCCCCTTGCCGGGCGCCTCGTTCCGCGGGGCCGCCGATGCGCGCATTCCCCTTTCTCGCGTCGTTTCCCCGTGCCCGCCGCCGTCGCCGCGCGGCGCGGCGTGATCCTGCGTCGAATTGACACTTCGGCCCACTCCGCAGGCATACTACGCGTCAGCAGCAACGTAGGGTCATTCGTACGATTCATAAGTGGGCAGGCGGCGCGGGCCGATGGCGGCGCCGTCGGCAACGAAGCCAGTCCCTTGGGGGGGAACGTGAAGCTGAAACGCTTGGGCTGGACCGTCGCGCATGCGACGGCTGCAATGGGTGTGCTGTGGGCCGTCCACGCACACGCGGAACTGGGCGGCGCACCGATGTCGCCGCCGGCGGACGATCAGGCCGCCACCGTGCGCGCGCTGCAGCGCGCCATGCGCTCGGCGGACGGCGTGCAGGCGAGCACGGCCGCCTATACCGTGCGCGAGATCACGCTCGGATCGGGCACCGTCATCCACGAATACACGTCGGTCGCCGGCAGCGTGTTCGGCCTCGCCTGGCGCGGGCCGACGATGCCGGATCTCGCGTCGCTGCTCGGCAGCTATTTCCCGCAGTACACCGCCGGCGTCCAGGCGGCGCACCAGGCGCGCGGCTGGCGCGCGCCGGTGGCCGTCGAGACGAGCGGCCTCGTGATCCGGACGGGCGGCCACATGGGCGCCTTCTCCGGCCAGGCATGGCTGCCGTCGGCGCTGCCTGCCGGCGTGGCCGGCACCGATATCCAGTGACAGCGGGAGAGCGATCTTGAGCATTCCTCGTACATTCAAGCGCTGGCTCGGCGTGCTGGGCCTCCTGGCCGCGACGGCCGTGCTCGTGACGGCATGCGGCGGCGGCGATGGCGGCGGCGGCAGTTCGGGCAACAACGGCAATACCGGCAACAACGGCTCCGACGGCAACAGCGGCAACACGGCCGTCGTCACGGTCGCCGCCGGCGCCGCGAACGTGATCAACATCCCGACCATCAGCGTGAAGGTCTGCGTGCCGGGCACGTCGAACTGTCAGATCGTCAACAACGTGCTCGTCGATACCGCGTCCTACGGGCTGCGGCTCGTCGGCAGCGCGGTGTCGGGCGTGCACGACAGCCTGCCGCAGGTGACGAGCGGCGGCGCGCCGGTCGCCGAATGCGGCAAGTTCGTGTCGAGCTACACGTGGGGCTCGGTGCGCACCGTCGACCTGTCGATCGGCAGCGAGCAGGCCGCGTCGCTGCCCGTGCAGATCATCGGCGACCTCGGCACGACGAACGTGCCGAGCTCGTGCACGAACGGCGGCGCGTCGGCCAACTCGACCGGCGCGCTCGGCGCGAACGGGATTCTCGGCATCGGGCCGGCGCCGTACGACTGCGGCACGACCTGCGCGACGTCGACGTCGACGAGCAACAACTACTACGCGTGCCCGAACGGCGACAACGCGAGCTGCACGGTCGCGCTCGTGCCGCTCGCGCAGCAGGTGGCCAATCCGGTCCATCGTTTCGCGAACAACGACGGCGTCAGCGTGCAGATGCCGGCCATCTCGAACAACGGGCAGGCAAGCGCGACCGGCACGCTGACGTTCGGCCTGCCGAACCTGAGCGGCAAGACGGTGATGACGTCGAGCACGACCGGCGACGTCGGCGCGACGTTCCAGGGGCGCAACGTGACCGCGTTCTTCGATACGGGCTCGAACGCGTATTTCTTCAACGATTCGACGACGACGTCGCAGCCATGCACGCGGAACACGCAGTTCTACTGCCCGTCGGCGACGACCACCTACTCGGCCACGCTGAGCGGCCAGAACGGCGTCTCGAGCACCGTGTCGATGCCGGTCGCGAACGCGGATTCGCTGTTCTCGAACTCGTCGACGTTCGCGTTCAACGACATCGCGGGGCCGTTCGGCTCGTCCATCTGGCTCGACATCGGCATGCCGCACTTCTACGGCAAGACGATCTATTTCGGGATGGACAAGACCGCGAGCGGCGGCGCGCAGCCGTTCGTGGCGTTCTGACGCGGCACCGCCGGACGCAGGAACGAGGGGGCGAGCGATCGCCCCCTTTTTTTATTCCGGCGCGCCGTGCGCGGGCTACGGACCGGATCGCTGCCCGGTGCCGGCATAGCGCCTACGATGTAAGACCGGCACCGGTGCCGGCACGACATCGAGGAGACAGCGCATGAACCCGCGTATCCAGCGCATCACGCCATTCCTGTGGTTCGACCGCGACGCCGAGGCGGCCGCCGGTTTCTACGTATCGGTGTTCGACAACGCGCGCATCGTGCACGTCGCGCGCTACGGCAAGGCCGGCGCGCACGCGTCCGGCAACGCCGAGGGCGCGGTGATGACCGTTGCGTTCGAGCTCGACGGGCAGGCGTTCGTCGCGCTGAACGGCGGCCCCGTGTTCCAGATCACGCCGGCCGTGTCGTTCGTCGTCAACTGCCGCGACCAGGACGAGATCGACCATTACTGGGCGCGCCTGTCCGAAGGCGGCGACGAGCGCGCGCAGCAATGCGGCTGGCTGCGCGACCGCTTCGGCGTGTCGTGGCAGATCGTGCCCGTGCAGATGGCCGAACTGATGACGGGCGACCCGGCGCGCGCCGAGCGCGTGATGGCGCAGGTGATGACGATGAAGAAGCTCGATCTCGGCGCGCTGCAGCGGGCAGCGGCAGGTTAGGTCGCCCGGGTCGGTCGGGCCGTTCGAGCCGGCGATGGTCGGCCGTTCCGTCCCGACGCCGTGGGGTGCGATTCGGACGGGATCGGCAATGCCGAAAGGTACCGCGACCGGCGGGCCTGCGTATCGCCGGCCCGCCGGTTAATCGGATGCCAGGCGCTCGCATCGATTATCGGGTGCGTGCGGTTTCATTCGGTTGTAATCAAATGCTGGATTATCCGCCGCTGTCGTTTCTGTCAGATCGTCACGATTATTAAAATGACGCGGCATGCAAGTCCGGCACGTCGAAATACGCTGTTGCAACCGTTCCCGCGCCATATGGGCGGGCGATGCGGCCACGTGCGCGTATTGCCCCGCATGCGAAAAGAGATGGAATCCGCCGAAATTCAATCATATAATTCCGGCGTTGTTTCCGGGGTGCCAATATAAAACAGGAGGGTAATAAAATGAATTTTTCCGAAGCCGTTCGTACCGTACTGAATAAATACGCGACATTCGAAGGCCGTGCGCGTCGTGCCGAATACTGGTATTTCGCGCTGCTGACCTCCGTGCTGTCGGTCGTCGGCCAGATCATCGGCGCGGCCGGCCGCGATGCAGGCGTGATCACGCTGCTGCTGCTCGGCGTGATCTTCCTGGTGTCGCTCGCGCTGATCATTCCGGGCATCGCGGTCAGCGTGCGCCGCCTGCACGATACGGGCCGCTCGGGCTGGTTCCTGCTGCTCGCGCTGATTCCGATCGTCGGCGGCATCCTGCTGCTCGTGTGGATGTGCTCGCGCGGCACCGAAGGCCCGAACCGTTTCGGCGCGGACCCGATCCCGGCGGTCTGACCGACGCCTGCCCCGGCCGACGCACGACGCCGTTGCGTCGGGGCCCGCTTGCCCCGTTTCTCCCCCTCTTTCCCACCCGTCGTTTCGTCGTTCCCCCCGCATTGCGCCGCCGCCTTCCCGCTTGCGGCCGCCGCTTCGCCCATGCGTCGGCTGGCCTGCCTTTCCGCCGCGCCGCGCGTCGTTCCGCCCCCGTTCCGGCCGCGTTCGCGGGCGCTCGCCCGATTCCCCGAAATACCCCCCTTTCCCGGCTTTGCTCGACCGATCGGCGTTTGACGCCTCCATGAATAATCGGTGTCACTGGAAAGCGGCATTCCGCCGTACCCGACCGGAGGCCCCGTGGCAGACGAGAGCGATCTCGACAAGACCGAAGCCGCCACTCCCAGGCGCCGCGAGAAGGCGCGCGAGGAGGGGCAGGTCGCGCGTTCGCGCGAACTGGCTTCGTTCGCACTGCTCGCGGCGGGGTTCTACGGCGCATGGCTGCTCGCGGGCCCGTCGGGCGGGCATCTGCAGGCGATGCTGCGCGGCGCGTTCACGTTCGATCGCGCGACCGCGTTCGACACCCACCGGATGCTGTCGGCGGCCGGCAGCGCGAGCCTCGAAGGCTTCGCCGCGCTGCTGCCGCTGCTCGCGCTCACCGGCGTCGCCGCGCTGCTCGCGCCGATGGCGCTCGGCGGCTGGCTGATTTCGCAGAAGACGTTCGAGCTGAAGTTCGACCGCCTGAACCCGATCTCGGGCCTCGGCCGGATCTTCTCGATCCAGGGGCCGATCCAGCTCGGGATGTCGATCGCGAAGACGCTGGTCGTCGGCGGGATCGGCGGCATCGCGATCTGGCGCAGCAAGGACGAACTGCTCGGCCTCGCGACGCAGCCGCTCGGCGCCGCGCTGCCCGATGCGCTGCACCTGGTCGCCGTGTGCTGCGGCACGACGGTCGCCGGGATGCTGGTGGTCGCCGGGCTCGATGTGCCTTACCAACTCTGGCAGTACAACAAGAAGTTGCGCATGACGAAGGAAGAAGTGAAGCGCGAGCATCGCGAGAACGAGGGCGACCCGCATGTGAAGGGGCGGATCCGCCAGCAGCAGCGCGCGATCGCGCGGCGCCGGATGATGGCGGCCGTGCCGAAGGCCGACGTGGTCGTCACGAACCCGACGCACTTCGCCGTCGCGCTGCAATACACGGATGGCGAGATGCGTGCGCCGAAGGTCGTCGCGAAGGGCGTGAACCTCGTCGCCGCGCGCATCCGCGATCTCGCGGCCGAACACAACGTGCCGCTGCTCGAAGCGCCGCCGCTCGCGCGTGCGCTGTATCACAACGTCGAACTCGAGCGCGAGATCCCCGGTTCGCTGTACTCGGCGGTGGCCGAAGTGCTCGCGTGGGTCTACCAGCTCAAGCGCTTCCGTTCGGAAGGCGGCGCGTTCCCGGCGATGCCGGTCGATCTCGACGTGCCGGCCGAACTCGACAAGGGCACGTCGGTCGCCGCCGACGACGAACGTGAAGAAGCCGAAGACGCGCTCGGCCAGCAAGGGAACGCAGCATGAGCACCCCGACCACCGGCCTGTTCGCCAAACGCACGAACCCGTTCGCGGGCACCAACCTCCGTGCGCTCGCGGGCCCGATCCTCATCTGCATGATCCTGGGGATGATGATCCTGCCGCTGCCGCCGATGCTGCTGGATCTGCTGTTCACGTTCAACATCGCGCTGTCCGTGATGGTGCTGCTCGTCAGCATGTACACGATGAAGCCGCTCGACTTCGCGGCGTTCCCGAGCGTGCTGCTGTTCTCGACGCTCCTGCGCCTGTCGCTGAACGTCGCGTCGACGCGCGTCGTGCTGCTCGAAGGCCACACCGGCCCGGATGCTGCCGGCCAGGTGATCGAGGCGTTCGGTCACTTCCTCGTCGGCGGCAACTTCGCGGTCGGCATCGTCGTGTTCGTGATCCTGATGATCATCAACTTCATGGTGATCACGAAGGGCGCGGGGCGGATCGCCGAAGTGTCCGCGCGCTTCACGCTCGACGCGATGCCCGGCAAGCAGATGGCGATCGACGCCGACCTGAACGCCGGCCTCATCAACGAGGAACAGGCGCGCAAGCGGCGCCTCGCCGTATCGCAGGAAGCCGAGTTCTACGGGTCGATGGACGGCGCGTCGAAGTTCGTGCGCGGCGACGCGATCGCCGGCCTGATCATCATGGCGATCAACGTGATCGGCGGGCTGATCGTCGGGATGGTCCAGCACGACATGAGCTTCGCCGCGGCCGGCACCAACTACACGCTGCTGACGATCGGCGACGGCCTCGTCGCGCAGATCCCGTCGCTCGTGATCTCGACCGCGGCCGGCGTGATCGTGTCGCGCGTCGCGACCGACGAGGACATCGGCACGCAGATCACCGGCCAGCTGTTCACGAACCCGCGCGTGCTGAACATCACCGGCGCGATCATCGTGCTGATGGGGCTGATCCCGGGCATGCCGCACTTCGCGTTCCTCGCGCTCGGCGGCGGCGCGATCTGGCTGGCGCGCACGCAGACCAAGCGCGCGGCGGCCCGCAAGGCGGCCGGCGACGTGACCGACATCGCGCCGCCCGCGGTGCTGCCGGCCGACAGCCACGAAGCGACCTGGGACGACGTGCAGCTGATCGACCCGCTCGGCCTCGAGGTCGGCTACCGGCTGATCCCGCTCGTCGACAAGAACAGCGACGGCGAGCTGCTCAAGCGCATCAAGAGCATCCGCAAGAAATTCGCGCAGGAAATCGGCTTCCTGCCGCCGGTGATCCATATCCGCGACAACCTCGAACTGCGGCCGAACGCCTACCGGATCGCGCTGAAGGGTGTCGAGATCGGCGCGGGCGAAGTGTTCCCGGGCCAGTGGCTCGCGATCAACCCGGGCCAGGTGACGGCCGCGCTGCCGGGCGCCGTCACGCAGGATCCGGCGTTCGGGCTGCCGGCCGTGTGGATCGACGTCGCGCTGCGCGAGCAGGCGCAGGTGTACGGCTACACGGTGGTCGACGCGAGCACGGTCGTCGCGACGCACCTGAACCATCTCGTCGTCCAGCACGCGGCCGAGCTGCTCGGCCGCCAGGAAGTGCAGGCGCTCGTCGAGCGCACCGGCAAGGACGCGCCGTCGCTCGTCGAGGACCTCGTGCCGAAGACGATCTCGCTCACCACGCTGCAGAAGGTGCTGCAGAACCTGCTCGAGGAAGGCGTGCCGATCCGCGACATGCGCACGATCCTCGAGGCCGTGTCCGAGCATGCGGGCCGCGGCGACGCGTTCGAGATCACGGCCGCGGTGCGGCTCGCGCTTGGCCGCGCGATCACGCAGCAGTGGTATCCGGGCGCCGGCGAAATGCAGGTGATGGGCCTCGACGCGAACCTGGAGCGCGTGCTGTCGCAGGCGCTCGCCACCGGCGCGAACCCGGGCCTCGAGCCCGGCCTCGCGCACAACCTTCTGACCGGCACGCAGCAAGCGATGCTGCGTCAACAGAATCTCGGGCTGCCGCCCGTGCTGCTCGTGCAGCACGCGCTGCGCGCGATGCTCGCGCGTTTCCTGCGCCGCAGCCTGCCGCAACTGAAAGTGCTGTCGTACGCCGAAGTGCCGGACACACGCACGATCAAAGTCGTTAACGTCATCGGGGGTTCCGCTTGAACATTCGCAAATTCACCGGCGCAACGAGCCGCGACGCACTTCGTCTCGTGCGCGAGGCGCTCGGCGCCGACGCGGTCGTGCTGTCGAACCGCACGCTCGATGACGGCAGTGTCGAAATCGTTGCGCTCGCCGATTCGGATCTCGCAGCGGTGGCGCCGCCGGTCGCGCGTCCGCGCTTCGCCACGCCGCGCGTGCCGGAATCCGTGCCGGCCGCCGCCGTGCCGGGCATCGTGTCGCGGCCGGGCATCGCCCCGCGCCCGGCCGCCAATCCGTATGCGGCGGGCGAAGGTGGGCTGCCGGACGTGTTCTCGTCCGTGTTCGGCGCGAGCGCCGACGCGCAAGACGCGGATGGGCACGCTGCACCGTTCGAGGCAGACGCACCCACCGCGGCAGCGCCGTCGATGGCCGCGCCGGCCGCCGGGTCGCCGGCCGCCGGATCGCCTGCCCCGACTTCCGAACCCGCACCGTGGCTGGTCGAGCACGCGAAGCGCCTGACGCAGCAGCGCGACGCGCTGATCGCCCGTGCGCAGGCACCCGCCGAGCCGCAGGCGAGCGCACCCGCGCCGCAGGCCGCAGCTCGCGCGACGCCGCCCGACTGGGCGCGCGACATCGTGCGCGACGCCGAACGCCGGATGCCGGCCGCCGGAGCGCCGGCCGCCGGATCGCCGGCCGCCACGAAGCGCACCCCCGACACCGGCGCCGCGCACGGCGCGAGGGCGACCGAACGCACGCGCCTGTCCGCCGACACGGCCGCCGTGGTGGCCGATGCGGTGAAGTCGCGCATCGAGCGGATCGTCAACGACACCGTGATGCAGGAGCTCGGCGAGCTGCGCGGGATGATGGAAGAGCAGTTCGACAGCCTGATGTGGCACGACCGCCAGCGTCGCAGCGCCGTCCACAGTGCGCTGACGAAGCACCTGTTCGCGGCCGGCTTCTCCGCGCAGCTCGTGCGGATGCTGGTCGACAACCTGCCGTCCGGCGATGGCGCGCAGACCTTCGAGCAGGCCGCCGAATGGGCGCAGTCGGTGCTTGCGTCGAACCTGCCGGTGCTCGACAGCGAGGACGCGCTGATGGAGCGCGGCGGCGTGTTCGCGCTGATGGGGCCGACCGGCGTCGGCAAGACGACCACCACCGCGAAGCTGGCCGCGCGCTGCGTGATGCGCTTCGGCGCGAGCAAGGTCGCGCTGCTGACCACCGACAGCTACCGGA
>Ga0268257_1003439_pt1 | contig 9953 bp, 10 predicted proteins | sample AgamicAtPrz_FD_200249 | JGI IMG/M metagenome (GOLD analysis project Ga0268257, IMG submission 200249) | Agave microbial communities from Guanajuato, Mexico - At.P.rz (v2) (version 3) | ecosystem: Host-associated > Plants > Phyllosphere > Phylloplane/Leaf | place: Guanajuato, Mexico | collected...
AAGCTGGATCGACCTGTCTGGAGCTTACGCAAATGCTGACCCTGGAAAACCTTTTCGTCCTGATGCTGGTGGCGACCGCAGGCGCCTGGCTGTGGCACAACCACGGGCTTCGCGAGAAGGCCCTGGCTCGGGTCAAGCAGCATTGCGCCAAGCTCGACCTGGAACTGCTCGACGACGCCGTGGCGCTCAAGCGCATCGCCTTCGTGCGCGACGCCAATGGCCGAAAGCGCCTGGCGCGCATCTACAACTTCGAGTTCACCGTTACCGGCGAACAACGCCACCCAGGCACCGTCACCCAGTTCGGCGCCCATACCATGCAGATCGAACTTGCACCTTACCCGTTCGAGATCAAGACCCCGCCACGCACCGACAACGTCATCGAAATGCAGCAATGGCGCCAGGAACATAACCGCTGGCGCAATTGATCAGCCAGCAAGGTAACTGCTGGCAATGGCTGCCTGGAGCACCTGCAACGGTTGTGGCTGATCGAAGATCAGCTCGATGCGCGAGTCCCTGCGCCATTCGCTGGGGCGCCACTCCAGCGGCCCACCTTCCAGTCCATTGAATGACCGCCACCCGTCCATGCTGTGGATAACTCCCTTCGCCCGACGCCACGGCCACTGCTTGAGCACACCACGCAGCACCCTCTCGTCAAAACTCAGATCTGGATGCCAGCGCCAACCGACACTCCAGCCCTCCTGCGCCTGCCGAGACTGGCAGATAGGCTGCCGCGCATCCGTCCACAGCGCGGGCCGTGAGTGGGAGTCATTATCCACAGGCAGGCTGGAAAGGTCGGATAGATCTTTTGCGGCAGTGAGAGAAACAGGCAGCTCAGCGAGCGGTAACGCGCCATGGTCTGCCCAGACCACTGCAACGCCGGGTAACGTTGCAGTTATCAACAAGCGGGCAGTGTCGTCCACAGCCCCCGCCTTGTTGATCAATACTAACCCAGCCTTCGCCAATGCCACGCGCTGTGGCTCGGGCAAAGTATCACCCCGGGATAGCGCGGTGGCATCCAGCACCATCAACAGTGGCTGGACCGACAGAACACCGGTCCAAGGCGCCCGCCCCAGTTGCTCCAGCAATTCGAGTGGGTGACCTAGGCCGGACGGTTCGATGAACAGGCGATCCGGACGCGCCTTGCGCAGCAGGCGGCCGAGCCCCACCTGGAACGGGGCGCCATTGACGCAGCACAGACAGCCTCCCGCCACCTCTGCGATGGCGATGCCCGCCTCATCACGGCTGAGCAATGCGGCATCCAGGCCGATCTGTCCAAATTCGTTGACCAGCACGGCCCAACGCTCACCAGCCGGTCGTTGCTCCAGCAAGTGACGGATCAGGCTGGTCTTGCCGGCACCTAGCGGGCCGGCGATCACATGGGTGGGGATGTTCTGCAACATGGCTCGGTATCGCAAGGGCTTGATGGCAGTCTATACCGGGGCGCCCGGCAATTCATGCCAACCAGTCCAGGCTCAACAGCAAGCGACGTTCCCCGGCGGGTGTCTGCGGGGACCGGTGGACCAAGCCCGCACCCTCGTTGCCCAGCCACTTCTCGCCCTTGAGCAGGGCTACCTCTCCCGCCGCCAATCGCCGGACGTTATCCACAGGCGGCGGCGCCAGCTGCAACCGGGTACGGTCGATGGCTCCCTCTGGCAGCCATTCGCTACCTGCGCCGGCGTAGGTACTGAGCAGGCGCAATGGCACATGGTCCACATGCATGCGCGGGCACATCGCCCCCTCAAGCACCCGCAGCCGCACTCCCAGGCGCCGAGCACCCAGCAGGCAGGTATAGGCCGCCACCAGCCAGGCCACATCGGCGACGAAACCATCGTAGCCATGCAGATCGGCGGTTTCTCTGAGCAGCCCGGGCAACGCTGGCGGCTGGCGTTCATCCACCTCGATCACGCGCTCATCGGCCAATGACTGGCCCAGGCTCAGCACCAGGTTGGCGAAGTCTTCGACCTGGGCCGGCAGGCGGCGCTGCCAGACCGCGAGGTTGACGCCATCCTGGAGAATCTCCGTCATCACTTGGGGTGACTCACCGAAGACCTGGCGGATATCCACAGTCATGCCGCGGCGTCCTCATGCCACGCACCAAACGGGTCGGGCAGGCGCAGCCAGCCCATCGGCCCCAACTCCATTTCCTGGTCATCGAGCAGGCAGGCTTCCAGCTCTGTGGATAACTGGGCAAAGTCGATGTTCTGCCCGATGAACACCAGTTCCTGCCGGCAGTCCCCCGCTTCCGCGGACCACTGCTTGAGGATCGCCGCAGTGTTCTCTTCATCCTGCGGCCATTGCTCGCGTGGCACGAAACGCCACCAACGTCCAGCCAGGCCATGGCGCATCATGCCCCCGGCCTGCGACCAGCTACCGGCCTCCTGGAACTTGCTGGCCAGCCAGAAGAACCCTTTGGAGCGCAGCAAGCGGCCGTTGCTCCAGGGCTTGTGGATAAAGTCGAAGAAACGCTGCGGATGGAATGGCCGGCGCGCCTGCCAGGTGGTCGCGGCAATACCATACTCCTCGGTTTCCGGCACATGTTCGCCACGCAGCTCCTGCAGCCAGCCCGGCGCCTGCGCGGCCTGGTCGAAATCGAACAGGCCGGTATCGAGGATGCGCGCCAAAGGCACCTGGCCCATCACCATCGGCACGATCTGCGCCCGCGCATTGAGGCTGCGCAGGATGGCGGTCAATTCTTCGCGCTCATGCTGGCTGATCAAGTCGATCTTGCTCAGCAACAACACGTCTGCGAATTCGACCTGCTCGATCAGCAAGTCACTGATCGAACGTTCGTCACCTTCGCCCAAGGTCTCGCCCCGACTGGCCAGGCTTTCGGCCGCCTGATAATCGCGAAGGAAGTTCAGCCCATCGACAACAGTGACCATGGTGTCGAGGCGTGCCATGTCGGAGAGACTGCGGCCCTGCTCATCACGAAAGGTGAACGTCTCGGCCACCGGCAGCGGCTCGGATATACCCGTGGACTCGATCAGCAGGTAATCGAAGCGACCCTCGCCCGCCAACCGCGCCACCTCCTCCAGCAGGTCTTCACGCAGTGTGCAGCAAATGCAGCCGTTACTCATCTCAACCAGCTTTTCCTCAGCGCGGTTGAGGCTGACATTGCGTTGCACCTCACTGGCATCGATGTTGATTTCACTCATGTCGTTGACGATCACAGCCACGCGCAAGTTGTCGCGGTTGCGCAGGACATGGTTGAGCAACGTGCTCTTGCCGGCACCCAGGAAGCCGGACAGCACGGTGACAGGAAGACGGTTGGGCATGACGAACCTCATCGGGCAGGCGCATTCGAAACGATGCATTGCACAATGTTATATTATAACAATACAATTTCGCCAAGCCGTATCGCCGAACGGTTGTCTGGAGAGCGTCATGAAACTACCTGGCGTCATCGCCCTGCTGCTGCTCGTTCATCCAGAGCAGCTCTTTGCCATGCCCACTACCGACCTTGCACGGTGCACCCGCAGCGCAACCTTGCTGGCCTGCCAGGACAACAAGGGCAACTACTACAGCGTGCGAACCGAGGGCAGCACCTTTTACTTGCGCGGGTATGAAGTTGCGAGCAAGCGGCTGTGGGCACAAACCAACAGCCGCCACGGCGCATTAACGTTTTTCACCGGCCTGGCCAGCGACGGCGAGGCTTGGGTCGGCTACAGCCGGCGTATTGGCTGGACCATGCTGAATCGTGTTTCCAGCTCCAGCGGCCAACGCTTCAACCTGCATTGCAGCCTCATCGGCGGTTGCCAGTGACTTAACCGTTCAGGATCCCTTCCATGACCAGCCTATCCCTTCCCGATATCGCCGCCCAAAGCAACCAACAGGCACTGCCGCTGGACTGGGTGGGCATGAGTGGTATCGCCGTTGCGCTGCAACTCGACGGGCGCACCGTCACCGCTTTTGCCGATGCCGGAGTGAGCCTCGACGATGGTGCCTCACGCGGCATTCACATGTCCCGACTGTACCTGGCATTGGAGGCGCTGGAGCAACAACCCCTGTCACCCCCGCTACTACGCCAGATACTGCGGGCATTTCTGCTTAGCCACACCGGCCTATCCAACAATGCTTATCTGCGGCTGACCTTTGATCATCTGCTCAAACGGTCGGCACTGATCAGCCCGTTGGCTGGCTGGAAGCGCTATCCGGTGACCGTGGATGCCAAGCTGGAATATGAAATGTTCCACGTGGAACTATCAGTGAATGTGCCCTACTCGTCGACGTGCCCATGCTCGGCAGCACTTGCACGGCAGCTGATCCAGGAGCAGTTCGACAGGGACTTCGCCCACCGGCCATTGGACCGGCGCGGCATTCGCCAATGGCTGGGCAGCAGTGACGGGATCGTTGCGACGCCTCATAGCCAACGGAGCATGGCCAGACTTCAGGTACGCCTTGCAGGGGAAGCGCTGAATCTGGCAGGGCTGATCGACGCGGCGGAAGCTGCGCTAGGCACCGCAGTGCAGACCGCCGTGAAGCGCGCCGACGAGCAGGCTTTTGCCCTGGCCAATGGACAGAACCTGATGTTCTGCGAGGATGCTGCCCGGCGCCTGCACCTGGCCTTAATGCAGATTGAGGAGGTGTCGGGGTTCAGCGTGCGCGTGGAACATGCAGAGAGCCTGCATGCCCACGACGCGGTTGCGGTTACTCAACATCGGTGGTGAGCGCTACTTCAACTGCGTGGCTTCACTGTTCCACAGTCGTTGCCCAGCCAGACCGCCCGGGTATCCATGCTGCCCTGTTGCTGAACACCGGAGGCATTGAACGTGCCGTTGACCTTGGTCAGGAACTCACGGTCGCTGAGGAAGGTGGCCTGGCCGGTACCCTGGGCTTTCGGGCAACTGAACTGGAACTTCCAGACATTGCCATTGCGCTCGGTGATCTTCTGCGTGCAGCCCGATTGCGGGTCCTGCAGGGGGATGTCGTTGGTCTTGACCTGCTCGGGAGTCAGGCACGAGCGCACACCCTTGCCGCCCACGGTGATGCCCTGCTTGGCCAGGGCACCTTCCATCATCGCCCGTTGCTCAGGCGGCAGGTTCTTCAACTGGCCGAGCATGAACTCCATGTCTGGCAACGGCTTGCCATCGACCTGCATATTGCTGGTGGTCAGCTCCCACAAGCCGGGTTGCAACATCTGCGCATGGACCAGCGGGCTGCCCAACCCCAGTGCCAGGGCGAGCAGTGGCAGACGAATCTTCATGGATGAAAGCTCCTCGAAATACCGGCTCCGGCCGGACTGAGCCTTTAGACGTCGAATTCGCCTGTGGGTTGCAGTGGCCCCCTCGAACGTGGTCTGTTAGCAGCAGTACTCTCGGCAAGCAGGATGCGTATGGATTACCACAGCCCCTACTTTTTCGGTTACGTGCTCGGTCTGATTCACCTGCTCGGCCTGGCCGCCGCGCTGCATGCGGTGTTCACCGTGCGCACCGCCCAAGGTGCAATCGCCTGGGCCATGTCGCTGCTGTTCATCCCCTACCTAACCCTCATCCCCTACCTGGTGTTCGGCGCCCGCTCCTTCTATGCGTACATCCAGGCACGGCGCCAGGCCAACCAGGAAATGCATGTGGCCATGGCCAACCTGAACTGGCGCCCATGGGTGGAGGAAGCGCTGACCGCCCGCGAGTCGGACAGTTATGCCGCCCTGCGCGCCATGCCCAAGCTCGGGCGCATGCCATGCCTGGCCAACAACGAAGTGAAACTGCTAATCGATGGCGCAGCGACATTCGAGGCGATCTTCTCGGCCATCCGCATGGCGCGGGATACCGTGCTGGTGCAGTTCTTCATCATCCACGACGATGCCCTGGGCAAGGAGCTGCAGCAGTTATTACTGCGCAAGGCCGCCGAAGGTGTCCGGGTTTTCGTGCTCTACGACCGCGTCGGCAGCCACGCGCTGCCGGCCAGTTACAGCCAGGTGCTGCGTGACAGCGGCGTGCAGATCGAAGCATTCGCCACACGCCGTGGCTGGTTCAACCGTTTCCAGGTCAACTTTCGCAATCATCGCAAGATCGTGGTGGTCGATGGTTTGCAGGGTTTTCTTGGTGGGCACAACGTGGGCGACGAATACCTCGGGGCACACCCCAAGCTCTCGCCGTGGCGCGATACCCACGTGCAGATCAGCGGCCCGGTGCTGGCCTGCCTACAGGAGTCCTTCGCCGAGGACTGGTACTGGGCCACGCGCCAGCTCCCGCCGCTGATCCTGCCTGATGCCTACCCCGAGGATGGCGTGCTGTGCCAGGCGCTGGCCAGCGGCCCGGCCGATCCCCAGGAAACCTGCGCGCTGTTCTTCCTCGAGGCGATTCACTCGGCGAGCAGCCGGGTATGGATCACCAGCCCCTACTTCATTCCCGACGAAGCCATCTTCGCCGCCCTGCGCCTGGCGGTACTGAGGGGCGTCGATGTGCGCATCCTGATTCCCTCGCGCCCCGACCACCGCATCGTCTACGCCGCCTCCAGCCTGTTCGCCTTCGAAGCGGTTCGCGCCGGGGTGCGCATGTTCCGTTATCAGCCAGGGTTCCTGCACCAGAAAGTCGTGCTGGTGGACGACGAGGTCAGCGCCATCGGCAGCGCCAACCTCGACAATCGTTCGTTCCGGCTGAATTTCGAGATCACCTTGCTCACGGTGGATCGTGCCTTTGCCGATCAGGTCGAGCTCATGCTGGTGAATGATTTCGAGCAGGCCAGGGAGATCACCGCTGAAGACAGCCGCGACACCCATCGTCTGCAACAGCTGGGAATGCGCATCGCACGCCTGATTTCACCGATCCTGTAGCGCGCAGCGGCGTGCCGGACGAGCACGCCGCTGTACAGGTCAGCGATAAAGATCCTCACGGGTCCATGGCAGGTCGTGGTGACCGTCGGCGTAAGGCTTCACTGCGAGAATCTGATGGAGGTTGATCCAGCCCTTGGTGAAGGCGTAGGCACAACCGGCCAGGTACAGGCGCCAGATACGCAAGGTCTTCTCCGGCACCAGCGCGGCGGCGCGATGCAGCTGGTTCTCGAGGTTCTCGCTCCAGTGGTTGAGGGTCTTGGCGTAGTGCAGCCGCAGGCTCTCGATGTCGACCACCTCCAGGCCCGCTTCGCAAATTCGTGCAGTGATCATCGAGATATGTGGCAGCTCGCCATGGGGGAACACGTAACGGTCGATGAAGTCGCCCGCGCCGCGGCCGACGGGGCGGCCATCGACATGCTTGGCAGTGATGCCATGGTTCATCACCAGGCCACCTTCGCGCACGGCACCAAACAGCCGTTGGCAGTACAGCTCGAGGTTGGCGTGGCCGACATGCTCGAACATGCCGACGCTGACCACCTTGTCGAAGCGACCATCCTGGGGCAGGTCACGGTAGTCGAGGATCTGCAGGTCGACCTTGTCAGCCAGGCCTTCCTCCTTGACCCGCTGGCGGCCCAGCTTCAGCTGCTCCTTGCTCAGGGTGATGCCAAACACCTTGGCGCCGTACTCACGGGCGGCGAAGCGCGCCAGCCCGCCCCAGCCACAGCCGACATCCAGCAGATAATCGCCAGCCTGCAGGCGTAGTTTGCGGCACAGGTGATCGAACTTGTCCTGCTGAGCCTGGGCCAGGGTGTTGTCCGGCTCCTTGAAATAGGCACAGGAATAGACCATGTCCGGGTCGAGCCACAGTTGGTAGAACTCGTTGGACAAGTCGTAGTGATAGGAAATGGCTTCGGCATCGGTGGTCTTGTCATGGGCAGTGCGTGCCGGCAATGCCTCATCTTCATCCTGAAGCAAGGCATCGCTGAGTTCGTCGCACACCCGGATGACTTCGCCTATATCGCCTTCCAGCTCCAGCTTGCCCTCGACGAAGGCCGATCCCAGCTCATTGAGGTTGGGATGGGTGAGCTGGGTAATGAGCTGGGGTTCCTTGACCACGATGGTGACTTGCGGGCTCGGCCCCAGATCGAACTGGTTGCCGTCCCACAGCTTGACGCGCAAAGGTAAGTGCAAGCTCTGCAACGCAGGTGGAAGTTGCGCAAGCATTCATGACCCTCCCTTTCGTTGATACGGGACGCCACGCCTTAATGTGTCGGACGTCACCGCATCAGGGTAGTTCATTCGTACGAAGTTTCCGGTAATCACGACCATAGTCTAGAACTATCTGGCGCAGCCTATTCAGCAGATTGTATACAATCCTGCCCGCTCAGATTAACCTTGTGCCCTCTTCGCTTCCTCACACTCTCGGAGTAACGAAACCCATGAAATCCTATGACGTGGTGATCATCGGCGGCGGCCCCGGCGGCTACAACGCAGCGATCCGCGCGGGCCAGCTGGGCCTGAGCGTGGCCTGTGTCGAGGGTCGCTCGACCTTGGGCGGCACCTGCCTGAACGTCGGCTGCATGCCTTCCAAGGCATTGCTGCGCGCTTCCGAGTTGTATGAGGCAGCCAGTGGCGATGAGTTCGCCCATCTGGGGATCGAGGTCAAGCCGACCCTCAACCTGGGCCAGATGATGAAGCAGAAAGATGAAAGCGTGACTGGCCTGACCAAGGGCATCGAATACCTGTTCCGCAAGAACAAGGTCGACTGGGTCAAGGGCTGGGGCCGTCTGGACGGGGTTGGCAAGGTGATCGTCAAGGCCGAGGACGGCAGCGAAACTACCTTGCAGGCCAAGGACATCGTCATCGCCACCGGCTCGGAACCCACGCCGCTGCCTGGCGTGACCATCGACAACCAGCGGATCATCGACTCCACCGGTGCCCTGTCACTGCCCCAGGTGCCCAAGCACCTGATCGTCATCGGCGCCGGGGTGATCGGCCTGGAGCTGGGTTCAGTATGGCGTCGCCTGGGTGCCGAAGTGACGGTGATCGAATACCTGGACCGCATGTGCCCTGGCACCGACGAAGAAACCGCCAAGACCCTGCAGAAAGCCCTGGCCAAGCAAGGCATGACCTTCAAGCTGGGCAGCAAGGTGACCCAGGCCACGGCCGCTGCCGACGGCGTCACACTGACCCTGGAACCCGCCGCCGGTGGTACCGCCGAAACCCTGCAGGCCGACTACGTGCTGGTAGCCATCGGCCGGCGTCCTTATACCCAGGGCCTGAACCTGGAAAGCGCAGGGCTGCAAACCGACAAGCGCGGCATGCTCGCTAACGACCATCACCGCAGCGCGGTGCCGGGCATCTGGGTGATCGGCGACGTCACCTCCGGCCCGATGCTGGCGCACAAGGCCGAAGACGAAGCGGTGTCGTGCATCGAGCGCATCGCCGGCAAGGCCCACGAGGTCAACTACAACCTCATCCCGGGCGTCATCTATACCCGCCCGGAACTGGCCAGCGTCGGCAAGACCGAAGAGCAGCTCAAGGCCGAAGGCCGTGCCTACAAGGTCGGCAAGTTCCCCTTCACCGCCAACAGCCGCGCCAAGATCAACCATGAGACCGAAGGCTTCGCCAAGGTCATCGCCGATGCCGAGACCGATGAGGTGCTGGGCGTGCACCTGGTCGGCCCAAGCGTGAGCGAGATGATCGGCGAGTTCTGCGTGGCAATGGAGTTCTCGGCCTCGGCCGAGGACATCGCCCTCACCTGCCACCCGCACCCGACCCGCTCCGAGGCCCTGCGCCAGGCGGCGATGAATGTGGAAGGGATGGCGATGCAGATCTGACCGGACCTTTCAGCACCGCCCGTGGGAGCAGGCTTGCCCCGCGATTGCGTCATGCCTGCCAACGCAATCGCAGGGCAAAGCCCACTTAGCCATGGGCCCGCTGTTTATCCCCAGCGCTGTGGAAGCGCGACGCCAGGAATGGCGTGATATCCAGCGGCAGCGCCTCATTGTGGACAACCTTGTCCAGCAGCACGCCAGTAATTGCCGAGGTCAGAATCCCGGTACGGAAATGTCCACAGGCGTTGAAATACCCTTGGACATTATCCACAGGCCCGAGAATCGGCAGCTCGTCCGGTGACCCAGGCCGCAGGCCGGCCCAGGTGCGCTTGAGGTTCACCTGC
>Ga0268257_1003451_pt1 | contig 9923 bp, 12 predicted proteins | sample AgamicAtPrz_FD_200249 | JGI IMG/M metagenome (GOLD analysis project Ga0268257, IMG submission 200249) | Agave microbial communities from Guanajuato, Mexico - At.P.rz (v2) (version 3) | ecosystem: Host-associated > Plants > Phyllosphere > Phylloplane/Leaf | place: Guanajuato, Mexico | collected...
TGATCGGCGGCGGCTTTGGCGGAGCCACGGCCGCGCGCTATCTGCGCCAGTTCGCGCCGCATATCCAGGTCACGCTGGTGGAGCCGGCCGAGCGCTTCTATACCTGCCCCTTCTCCAATCTGTACCTAGCCGGCCTGCGCAGCTGGGACAGCATAGGTCACGGCTACGGCGGTCTGCGCAAGGCCGGCGTGAACGTGGTCCACGCGCGGGCCGACCAGGTCCTGACCGACTCCAGGCGCGTGCTGCTGTCCAACGGCCAGGCGCTGAGCTATGACAAGCTGGTGCTCTCGCCCGGCATCGACATGCGCTGGAATGCACTGGAAGGCTATGACGAGGCAGCCGCCCAGCTTGCCCCCCATGCCTGGAAGGCCGGAGCGCAGACCCAGTTGCTCAAGAAGCAGCTCGAGGCCATGCCCGATGGCGGCAAGTTCGTGATGGTCATCCCTGCCAACCCTTTCCGCTGCCCGCCCGGCCCCTACGAGCGCGCGGCCATGGTGGCCCACTACCTCAAGCAGCACAAACCCAAGTCCAAGATTCTGCTGCTGGACGACAAGGACGCCTTCTCCAAGCAAGGCCTGTTCATTCAGGGCTGGAAGGCGCTTTACGGCGACATGATCGAATGGGTCAAGCAGGCCGATGACGGCAAGGTCGCACGCGTGGATGCCAAGAACCTGGAAGTGGAAACCGCGTTCGGCACCAGGCACAAGGCCGATGTGCTCAACGTCATCCCGCCCCAGAAGGCCGGCTTTATCGCCGACCGCGCCGGCGTGACCAATGCCAGCGGCTGGGTTCCGGTCAAGCCCGAGTCCTTTGAATCCACCCAGGTCCAGCATGTCTATGTGCTGGGCGACGCCACGATTGCCGCGCCCATGCCCAAGTCCGGCTTTGCCGCCAATACGCAAGGCAAGGTGGCCGCTGCCGCGATTGCCGCCGAACTGAGCGGCCAGCCCCTGCCTGCAGCGGCCTTTGCCAACACCTGCTACAGCCTGATCGGCACCGACTACGGCATCTCCGTGGCCGGCGTCTACCGCTCGGCCGCGGGCAAGCTGATCGAGGTGCCCGACTCCGGCGGCGTGAGCCCCTTGAACGGCGATGCTGCCTTCCGCAAGGCCGAGGCCGACTACGGCGCAGCCTGGTACAAGGCGATCAGCGCGGATATCTGGGGTGCATAACTGGCTCATCCCCTGAGGCGCTTTGCGCCTTCCCCTTCTCTCTACGTGCTTCGCACTGCGGGAAGGGGACGCCACCATCGCTGCGGGGCGGCCCTTGCTTGGTGGCTCTCCCCAGCGCGTCCCAAGCGGGCAGCAGCTGTATTTCAAAGCGGCGCTGCCGCTTGCCTTGCTTGAGTCATCGATATGTTGTTGTGGTCTGTTTTCTTGCTGGGCATGGCTTTTGGCGTTGCCGCGCGGCTGGGGCGTTTCTGTCTGCTGCGCGGGCTGCGCCAGCAAATGGGGCGAGATACCGAAGTCGCTGCGGGCCAGGCACCTGCATTGCAGGCCTTTGCGCTGGCTCTGGCCGTGGCCTTGCTGGCCTCGCAGGGGCTGCAGGCTCTGGGAATGCTCGATCTGAGCCAGGCCGCCATTGCGCGGCCCAGCTTTTCCATCGCTGGCGTGCTGATTGGCGGTTTGCTGTTTGGCGTCGGCATGGTGCTGGCACGCGCCTGCGGCGCACGCTCTCTGGTGCTGCTGGCAGGAGGCAATCTGCGCTCTCTGGTCACCCTGGTGTTTCTGGCGCTGGGCGCGCAACTGGCCATGACCGGTGTGCTGACGCCTCTGCGCCTGTGGCTGCAGGCCCTCACCCCCATCAATCTGGCTCACGCCACCTTGCCCGCCTATCTGCCCTCCTTGAATACATGGCTGCTGACACTTGGTCTGGCCCTGCTGCTGCTGGCCTATGCCTTGCTGCGTCCCGGCCTGCGCCAAAGCCGCCTGCAGTGGGGCAGCGCGTTGCTCATCGGCCTGCTGGTGGCTGCCGGCTGGTGGATCACCGCGCATATCGGTGTCGATGAGTTCGAGCCGGCCCGCCTCACCTCGCTGAGCTTTATCGGCCCGATTGCCGAGGCCCTACTCTATCTGCAGCTGTCCGTGGGACGCGAGCCTGGCATAGGCCTGGCGCTGACGGCAGGCGTGCTCGCCGGCGCCTTTCTCGCAGCCCTCGGCAGCCGCACGGCGCGCTGGGAAGGCTTTGACAGCACCAGCCGCCTGGCTGCCAGCGCCGGTGGAGGCCTGCTGATGGGCGTTGGCGGCGTGCTGGCTGCAGGCTGCTCCATCGGCCAGGGGCTGAGCGGGCTGTCCACGCTGTCGCTGGCCAGCTTTGTGGCTGTTGCCAGCATCCTGCTCGGAACGCTTGTCAGCCTGCGCCTGCTGCGCCAGCAATAGCGCTGGCTTCGCTTGGGTATTCACCGATTCCGGATCAGGGCCTGCTCCTAGAATCTCCAGCCACCAGCTCTGCTTGTGCCGCGTGTCGGCTGAGAGGCAATCCCATCGCGCTGCGCCCAAGCTTGCTTCCCTCCATCGAATCCGAGGCCTTGATCAGGCCCTCATTCCCATTACAGGAGCAATGCTCATGCAACGTCGCCATTTCCTCTGGACTCCGCCCGCACTCGCCCTGGGCGCCGCTGCCGGCCCGGCAATGGCTGCACCCGCCATCATCAGCAGCCAGTCGCCCATCCTGCCGCGCCAGGGCAAGGGGCCGCGCATCGTGATCTGCGGCGGTGGCTGGGGCGGCATGACAGCTGCGCGCTATCTGCGCGAGTTGATCCCGAACTCAGACGTCGTGCTGCTGGAGCGAAACGCCACGTTCTGGTCCGGCCCCATGAGCAACAAATGGCTGGTGGACATCGTGGGCACGGACTTCGTGAACCGCGACATGCTGCACCCGGCCAACAAATACGGCTACACGCTGCTGCAGACCGAAGTCACAGGCTTCGAGCGCGACAAAAAGCTGGTGCGCACGGCCCATGGCCTGATCGAGTACGACTTCCTGATTCTCTCGGGCGGCATTCGCAACGATTACGAGGCCTGGTTCGGCAACGACCAGCGCGCCATCGAGTACACGCGCACCCACTTTCCCAACGCCTACATCCCCAACCAGGAAATGCTCTCGCTCAAGAGCAAGGTCAAGAACTTCAAGGGCGGCACGCTGGTGATGACGCTGCCGCCTCCGCCGCATCGCTGCCCGCCCTCGCCCTATGAGCGCGCCTGCCTGATCGCCTGGCATATCAAGAAGAACAAGATTCCCGGCAAGATCCTGATTCTCGACCCCAAGCCCAAGATCGCCCCCATCGGCGTGGGCTACAAGCAGGCTTTCGAGGAGCTGTACGCAGACATCATCACCCATGTGCCCAATGCCGGCGTCAAGGAAGTGGACCCCTTCAACAAGCAGATCAAGACCGCTGCAGGCGACTTCAAGTTTGACGATGCCATCCTCATGCCGCCCCACCAGGCCGCAGACATGGTCTGGAAGGCCGATCTCATCGGCAAGGATGCGGCCACCGGCAAGCCCACGGGCTGGGCCGATATGCACAACCGCCTGTTCCACGCCAAGAGCGACGACCGCGTGTATTTTGTCGGCGATCTGATGGGCGCAATCTCGCCCCAGTTCGGCCACTACCCCAAGAGCGGCCATGTGGCCAACTACATCGGCAAGATCGTTGCCCGCAACATTGCCGAGCGCGTGGCCGGCAAGGAGGTCGTGGCCCGGCTGCCCGACAACCTCTGCTACATGATGGTCAACGGCGACCCTCAAGAGGAAATTTCGGTGAAGTTCGAATACGAGGTGGACGCCAGCGGCCAGGTCAACCAGACCCAGATCGACATGGATGTGCGCACCTCCGATCTGGTCAAGGAGGACTTTGCCTGGATCAACGGCAAGTTCGGAGATTTCTTGGGCACTTAAATCTCCCCCTGAGCGGCTTTGCCGCTTCCCCCTCTCTCTTCGGGAGGGGGACGACGCCCTCTGCTAGGCGCCCCCGCCGCGAGGCGGCTCTTGCTTGGCATCTCTCGCTTGGAGCCGGTGCGATTTTTGAAGTTTTGTTAATTGGATTGAAGAGAAGCAATGTTCAAGAACACCACCCGTAGAAGCATGGTGCTGAGCGCGGCGGCAGCCGGGGCCAGTCTGGCTCTGCCCGCATCGGCTCTGGCGCAAGCCAGCAGCGCGGCCAAGACGCCGTTGGTCGGCCCGCTGGCCCCCAACCCGGCCGAGTTCAAAAAGCTCATGGAGCAATTCACCGGCGGCAAGGCCACTCAGGCCGATGGTCTGCAGCTCGATGTGCCCGTGCTGGCCGACAACCCCAGTGCCGTGCCCGTCAAGGTCAAGGTGACGCTGCCCATCACCGAGCAGGACTGGTGCGAGGAAATCATCGTGCTGGCCGAACTCAACCCCTCGCCGCTGACTTGCCGCCTGCAATTCTCTGCGGCCGCAGGCACGGCAGAGGCGGCGGTGCGCATTCGCCTCTCCCAGTCGCAGACCGTGCACGCCCTGGCGCGCATGAAAAGCGGCAAGGTGCTGGTAGCAAAGCAAGCAACGACGGTAGCCGCCAGCGGCTGCGGCATGTGAATCTGGAAACACCCCCTGAGTCGCTGCGCTCCCTCCCCCTCTGTTGTGCCACGCTTTGCGTGGCCGAGGGGGACACCGCCCGGGCGGCAGGGCGGCGGTTGCTGGCCCAGGCCCACTTCTGGTACGGGGCATAGCTGCATCCACATTCACGATAGATGCCTGAACTGAAAGGAATTCTGATGAATAAACCACCCCGCGTATGGGTCAGCAATGCCAACCCCAAGAAGGGCGAAATCCTGCGCGTGCGCGCACAGATGGAGCATGTGATGGAAAGCGGTCTGCGCACCGACGCTGCCACGGGCAAGGTGCGCCCGCGCAATATCGTGAGCCGTTTTGAAGCCCGGCTGGGCAACGCCTTGCTGTTCAGCTGGGAGCCCGGTATCTCGATTGCCCAGAACCCCTATATCGAGTTCACCTTTGTCGCCCGGGAAAGCGGCGAGCTGCAGATGCAGTGGAAGGACGAGCAAGGCCAGACACTGAGTGCACAGAAGACGATCAGCGTCGCCTGATGGCGAGACCCATGAAAAAGCCCCGCCCCGGTGCAGACCGGGCGGGGCTTTTTCCATGGATGACAGACCTCAGTTGCCCTGATAGCGGCCGGGGCGATGGCTGATCCACAGAAACATGCTCATGATCACCGCCGCCAGCACCGAGTACGCCACACGCTCCAGCGGCACGATGACCAGCGCCATCAGCACCACGCTGCAATCGATCATCATCTGCACCTTGCCGGCGCGAATGCCGTAGCGGTCCTGCAGATAGAGCGAGACGATGGTGGCTCCGCCCAGACTGGAGCGATGCCGTGCCAGGAACAGGCAACCCGATCCCATGAGCAAGCCGCCCGCCACGGCCGCATAGAGCGGATTCAGGTAGTCGATATGGATGAAGCGCGGCCCCACATCGGCCATCAGCGCCAGCATGGCGACCGAGACAAAGGTCTTGATCGTGAACTCCGCGCCCATGCGCTTCCAGGCGAACCAGTAGAACGGCAGATTGATGACAAAGAAGATGGCGCCGAAAGGCAGGCCCGTCACATAGTGCAGCAAAAAGGCAATGCCCGCCGTGCTGCCCGTGAGCAAGCCCGCCTGTGCAAACAGCATCATGGTGATGGAGACAAACAGCGAGCCCGTGAACAGGGCCTGTGCGTCCTCGAAGCGGCCATGGCGCAGGCCCGAAGCGGCCGGTGCCGCAGCAGCGGGGGCATCCATGCGGCCGGCCAGAGCAGGGCCGGCGGAAGAAGATAGCGGTGTGGACATGTCGGGTAGGACAGCAAGATGAGTGCCCGAAGTCTCGATAAAGACCAGGGGCGAGCCGGCGTGGGTAACACCGGGAAACCCCTTAATTTTACGGATGGACTCATGCTCTATGTGCATTATTTGCTGCAACGCAACAAACTATAGAGGGGCATTTCGGTGCCGATCGCTGCTGAAATTTCAGTTTTTTCGGCCTTAATCGTATGCTGGTAAAGCGCTTAAAGCTATTGATTAAGAAGCACCGCATCCCCCCTCGCACAGCAGTCCGGCATTTGGGCGGCTTCTGGATCGGGTGCAAAAAAGCCCTGTCTGCACCATCGCAGATAGGGCTTTGGCAGACCCAGCCGTCTTGCAGGCGATCAGCCGCGCGGCTCGTCGGGCAGGCGCTCGCGGTTAAGCGTACGCAGCACCCGGCCATCGGAGCCGAAGGTGACCGTGAACTGCATCTCACGCGCGGGCGGATCGATGTAGTTCCAGTCCCAGTCGGTTTCCTGCTTGAGCTGGTAGGTCATCATCTTGGCGGGCTTGCCCAGCATGCGGCGCACCTGGTTCTCATCCATGCCGGGCACGACCTTGGCAAACACATGCGGGGCCAGCACCTGGCGCAACGCGCTCATCTTGCCGTCAGCGCCTATGGTGATCATGTAGTTCTTGGCACCGGCCGGCTGGCGGTTGTACTCAAAGGTGCGCGAGCCGTCTTCCTCGTTCCAGATGCGCTCGGGCTCGCCAAACTTAGCGCGCACATCGGACTCGGTGGACAGACCTTCCTCCAGCTCCTTGATCTTCTGCTCGTCGCAGCCCAGCAGCGCCAGGGTGCTGATCGCAGCCGCCGCCAGGGCCGCCGTCATACGCGAAAAAATATTCATGGGCTTGAATCACAATGCTTGCCAGACAGAATGCGAATTCTGACAGCAAGCCACCCGCGCACGTGCGCCACTTTTGCAAACGCTTGTCAAAACGGAGCCATCCCTCGTGAACACAACCCTTGAGCAACTGTTTTCCCAATTCACCAACGCCGCGCAGGCGGCCCGGGACCAGCAGGACAAATGGCTGATCATCGATCCCGTCTACGAACACCTGGAGACACTGCAGGATGCCGCACTGGAGCAGGTTCTGCCGCATATCCTGACGCTCATCGAAACCTATCCCGAACTCGACTACGGCGGCCCCGGCCCGTTCGGCAGCCTGATCGAGGAACACCCCATGGCCGCCTACACCCCGGCCTTGCTGGCGTCGCTGGAGCGTCAACCCAGCGTGCAGGTGATAGGCTGGCTGGATCGCACCATGCGCGTGGACGAGGACTTCCAGCGCAATGACCCGAACCCGGTCGGAGCTGCCGAATTTGCCGCCGTGCTGCAGCAGATCGTCGATTCGCCTCTGGCCTCGGACGACTGCAAGGAGTTCGCGCAGATCTGTCTCAAGGATCTGAAATAGCCCGCAGCGGGCCTGCGGTCCGCGACGGGCTAAAATCCGCTGTTCTGAGAGGTTTTACACATATGTCTTTCTTCCGTCGCCCCGACTACCGTTCCGACACCACCAACTTCATCAACGACCTGAAGCAGCAAAAGCCCGAGCTGGACAAGCAGCAGCAAGCCGGTCGCGCCCTGCTGTGGGACAAGGACGTGAACTATGAAGTCTGGGAAGATCTGCGCGCCGGTCGCGTGGAACAACAGCCCTACGTGTACCAGACCAACCACTCCTGATCTTTTCGATGAAATCAGCCTCAAGCGCTTACTCATCAAGCGCGCTCAGCTCTGCAATTCATAGCAGACCATGAGCGAGGCTGAAGAACAGACCCTGTTGCCGGGCCAGAACCCGGAGGCCCCTGACTCGTCGCCTTCGGTCGTCGATCAGGTGGCTCTGGCACGCCTGTATGGCGAGCCGCTGTTTGCGCTGCCCCAGGATCTCTATATCCCGCCCGACGCGCTGGAAGTCTTTCTCGAAGCCTTTGAAGGCCCGCTGGACTTGCTGCTCTATCTGATCCGCAAGCAGAACTTCAACATCCTCGACATCCCCATGCTGGACGTGACGCGCCAGTACATGACCTATGTGGACGAGGTACGCAGCCGCAATCTGGAGCTGGCAGCCGAATATCTGCTGATGGCGGCCATGCTCATCGAGATCAAGTCGCGCATGCTGCTGCCGCCCAAGAAGCAGGAGGACGGCGAGGAAGCCGAGGATCCACGCGCCGAGCTGGTGCGCCGCCTCCTCGAGTACGAGCAGATGAAGCTTGCCGCCCAGCAGCTGGGACAGCTGCCCACCTACGGACGCGACTTTCTCAAGGCCACGGTCTATATCGAGCAAAGCCTGCAACCGCGCTTTCCGGATGTGGAAATCGGCGAGCTGCAAGCCGCCTGGCGCGACATCCTCAAGCGTGCCAAGCTGGTGCAAAGCCACAAGATCACGCGCGAAGAGCTGTCGGTGCGCGAATACATGAGCCAGATCCTCAAGCAGCTGCAGGGCCAGCGTTTCGTGGAGTTCGAGCGCATCTTCAATCCGGAAAAAGGCTCGACCGTGCTGGTCGTGACCTTTATCGCCATGCTGGAGCTGGCCAAGGAAACGCTGATCGAAATCACCCAGGCCGAAGCCTACGCGCCGATTTATGTGCGCCTGGCCTATACCCCGGTGTGAGGCCTGCGGCCGCCTGCAAGGCAAGCGCCTTGTAACCCTATGACCACCAGAAGTTCAGCAAGGGCTTACATTCGCATCCCGGGCTGCAGCACGCCAGCCTTCTGTTCCACCGCGCCTTGACGCGACACATACGACATGACATACAGCGTCAAAGAAATTTTCTACACCTTGCAGGGCGAAGGCGGCCAGGCCGGCACTCCGGCCGTGTTCTGCCGCTTTGCGGGCTGCAATCTGTGGACCGGCCGCGAACAGGACAGGCCCAATGCCATCTGCCAGTTCTGCGACACCGATTTTGTCGGCACCGACGGCACGCTGGGCGGCAAGTTCGCCACGGCCGATGCGCTGGCCGAGCGCATTCTGAGCCAGTGGCCTGCCGACGACAGCCTGCACCGCATGGTGGTGCTGACGGGCGGTGAGCCTTTGCTGCAGGTCGATCAGGCCCTGATCGCCGCCCTGCATGCGCGCGGTTTTCGTGTTTCGGTGGAAAGCAACGGCACGGTGGCCGCACCCGAGGGCATAGACTGGCTGTGCATCAGCCCCAAGGCTGGCGCCGACTGGATTCAGCGCAGCGGCCAGGAGCTCAAGCTGGTCTGGCCTCAGCCGACATTCGATCTGGCTGCCATTGAAGCCAGCACCGATTTCCAGCACTATTTTCTGCAGCCCATGGACAACGCCCAGCAGAGCGGCAATATTGCCGCCTGTATCGAGCAATGCATGCAACGCCCCGGCTGGCGCCTGAGCCTGCAAACCCACAAGCTCACGGGCATTCGATGAAACACCCCCTGAGTCGCTTCGCGCCTTCCCCCTCTCTCGCTACGCGGGAGGGAGACGACAGCCTCGCTGCGGGACAGCCCTTGCTTGCTGTCACTGGCATTGGTGCGCGCCAGTTGCATGCGCAAAGCCAGAAATAACGTTTATGCAGTTCACCGTTCACCAGCGTTTTTTCTTCGATGCCGCCCATACCCTGGAGCGCGCTATCGAGACCGAGAGCAGCCGCCGCATTCACGGCCATACTTACTGGGCGGAAGTCAGCGTGACCGGCCCGCGCAATCCGGACAACGGCATGGTCATCGACCTCGGCCACCTGCGCGCGCGCCTGGAGCTGCTGCGCGATCAGCTGGACCATCACTTTCTCGATGAAGTGCCGGGCCTGGGCAAGCCCACGCTGGAAAACCTCTGCCTCTTCATCGCCAGCGCCCTGGCCGACCTTCAGCCCGCGCCCAGCCGCATCCGCGTCTGGCGCGACAGCATAGGCGACGGCTGCGTGCTCGACCTGTCCTGAGGGCAGGCGCGCAGCTGCAACAAAAAAAGGCCCCGCTATTGCGGGGCCAGCTTGCTGAGAGTCAGACGGCTTTCCCACCAGGAGGCCTAACTCGGCAAGATCATCAGGCAGCAGAGTGCGGCAGCCGCCGCAGCTCTTTGCTGCCCATGCTCTTAGAAATTGTGGCGCAGGCCGATTTCGTAGCCCGTCAGGCTCTTGCC
>Ga0268257_1003452_pt1 | contig 9921 bp, 9 predicted proteins | sample AgamicAtPrz_FD_200249 | JGI IMG/M metagenome (GOLD analysis project Ga0268257, IMG submission 200249) | Agave microbial communities from Guanajuato, Mexico - At.P.rz (v2) (version 3) | ecosystem: Host-associated > Plants > Phyllosphere > Phylloplane/Leaf | place: Guanajuato, Mexico | collected...
CATGGCCTCACTCCTCGCTGATCACACCGCGACGTAGCTGGTCTTCTTCGATGGACTCGAACAGGGCCTTGAAATTGCCCTCGCCAAAGCCCTGGTTACCCTTGCGCTGGATGATCTCGAAGAAGATCGGGCCGATCACCGTGTTGGTGAAGATCTGCAGCAGGATGCCGTCGTCCTGCGGCGCGCCATCGATCAGCAGATTCAGCTCGCGCAGCAGGTCCAGCGGCTCGCCGTGGCCCGCCACACGCTGGTCGACCTTCTCGTAATAGGTGTCCGGGGTGCTCATGAACGACACGCCGTTGGCCTGCAACTGGCGCACCGTGGCGTAGATGTCGTCGGTGGCCAGGGCGATGTGCTGGATGCCCTCGCCGTGGTACTCACGGATGAATTCCTCGATCTGCGATTTGTCGTCCGCCGACTCGTTGATCGGGATGCGGATCTTGCCGCACGGCGCAGTCATCGCCCGGGACAGCAGGCCGGTGAGCTTGCCCTCGATATCGAAATAGCGAATCTCGCGGAAACCGGCGATGCGCTCGTAGAAGCCGGACCAGACGTCCATCTGCCCGCGTTTGACGTTGTGGGTCAGGTGGTCGATGCATTGCAGGCCCACGGCATTGTCGTTGGCCGAGCGGCCTTCGATGAACTCGAAATCGACATCGTAGATGCTGTGCTCACCGTAGCGGTCGACCAGATACAGGAGCGAGCCGCCGATGCCTTCGACGCAGGGGATATTCAGCTCGCCGAAGTTGGCGTGGCTGCCGACCAGCGTGGCGCCCTGCTCTTTCACGTAGGCCGCGGCCTGGGCAGCGTTTTTGACCCGGAACGCCATGGCGCAGGCGCTTGGCCCATGCTTTTGCGCGAAGGCATGTACATGCCCGGTCGGGCTGCCGTTGAGCACGAAGTTCACGTCGTGCTGCTGGAACAGCCACACCTCTTTGCTGCGGTGCTTGGCGGTTTCGGTAAAGCCCATGGCGGTGAACAGCTGGCGCAGCTGTTCGATGCCTTCGGGCGTCGGCGCGGTGAATTCGACGAACTCGAAACCGTCGGTGCCAATGGGGTTGTGCTGCTCGATTCTGGACACGGCGTTCATGGGGGTTGTCCTCGTTGTCGTTATGGCTTCATGACAATCGAGGTGCCGCAGGCGAACAAGGCCGCGCAACGTGCTTAAGCCCGGTGCTACGCCTGGCGCTGGCAAGGCTTCGCTACATGCCCAAGCAAAGAGTCGGCAATCGCGGCTTCCAGCCCGGTTAAACCGCCGACTGCGTAAACATTTCTTTACAACGCGGTCGATTAACCTGCCGACAGTATGCTGGCGATGCGCAGGCAGATCGTCTAAAACGCTGCCAGAATGACAGCATCCATCAGCGCCATGACAACGAGGCCGCCATGAGCAGTGAAACGCCTAAAGAAGCTGAAAGCCCCGCCGCCTTCGATCTGGCGCCCGCCAGCGACGAGGAGCGCCTGGCCAAGCTGGAAAAGGCCAATCGCTTCAACCGCATCCTGATCTTCGCCCTGGCCATGCTGCTGTTCATCATTCTCTCCAGCCTGGCGACCTCGGCCGTGGTGAAGATGCTTGCCGACGAGCCGCCGCCCTTCGACCCGGAAGCCTTCGCCGCCCTGCAGCACCGCGCCGAACAGCTGGAAACGGAGTTGAACACGCTCAAGGAAGATCAGAAACGCCAGGACGCCCTGCTGAAACTGGCCGCTACGCCTCCACCGCCGCCCCCAGCGGCTGCCGCGCCTGCAGCGCCACCGTCCCAGGACATCGCTGCGCTGAAGCTGATGGGCCGTACCCTGCTCGGCCAGGAACAGAGCTATCAGCAAAGCCTGGCGGCGCTGAAGAACGGCATGCGCGACCTGGCGGACATGGTGCCCGGCTCACGCAGCTGGCTGGACGACTACAACCAGGAGATCGACAAGGCGGTCAACGCCAGCCAGCAGCGCGTCAAGGCGATCCAGCAATGGGGCAGCAAGCTGCCGCAGGAGTAGGATTTTCGGGTATCCCGACGTTGGGTGCAGCGATACCCACTGACCGTCCTGGGTATCGCTTCGCTCAACCGCAGGCTACTAAGGCGGACCAACGCAACTGTTGCTGATTAACGCGTCCGACCTAGTGCTGCAGGTTGCCGTAGAGCTTGGCGTACAGCCCGCCTTCGGCGATCAACTGGCGGTGGTCGCCATCTTCGGCGACGCTGCCACCGTCGAATACCAGCACCCGATCAGCCTGCTTCACTGCGCTCAGGCGGTGGGCGATGATCAGCGTGGTGCGGCCATTGAGGAACTGCGCCAGTGCCTGGTGCAGGGCGTATTCGGTGGCGGCATCCAGGGCCGAAGTCGCTTCGTCGAGAATCACCACCCGCGGATCGGCCAGCACCATGCGGGCGATGGCCAGGCGCTGGCGTTGGCCGCCGGACAGTCGCACGCCGGAGCGCCCTACCACGGTATCCAGGCCCTGAGGCATCTGCCGCACGGTCTGCGCCAGCTGGGCGATGGTCAGCGCCTGCCAACAGGCCTCGTCGCTACGCTCACGCCCCATGCACAGGTTGGCGCGCACCGTGTCGTTGAACAGCGCCGGGTGCTGCAGCACCACCGCCACGTGCTCGCGAATGGTCGACAGGCCAATCTCTTCCTGGCTCTTACCGCCAAAGCGAATCACCCCGGCCTGGGGCGTGTACAGGCCCAACAGCAGCTGCACCAGGGTGCTCTTGCCGCCGCCGCTGGCACCGACGATGGCGACCTTCTCGCCCGGCGCGATGGACATATCGAGCCCGCTCAGTACCGGTTCTTCGCCGTAGGCGAAGCTCAGGTCGCGGATCTCGATGCCGACGGTTTCGCGGCCGGCGAAGGGATCGGCGCCGCCCACGTAATCCGGCTCGTCGCGGCGACCAAGCAGCTCGTTGATGCGGGTCAGCGCCCCCCCGGCGGCATAGAAGGCGTACTGCAGGTTGAGCAGTTGCTCCACCGGGCCAATCATGAACCACAGGTAGCTGAAGACCGCGAGCATCTGGCCAATGGACAGGTCCGAGAACAGCACGGTGAGCATCGCCGCGGCGCGGAAGATGTCAATGCCGAACTGGAACAACAGGCCGCTGGCACGGTTCGAGGCGTCAGTCTTCCATTGCGAGGCCACGGCGTAATCGCGCACTTCCCTGGCGCGCCCGCCGAGGCGGCCGAGAAAATAGCCCTGGCGATTGCCGGCACGCACTTCCTGGATCGAATCCAGGGTTTCGGTCAGCGCCTGGGTAAAGCGTGAAGTGCTGTCGTTCTCCAGCTTCTTCAGGTGCTTGACGCGCTTGCCCAGCTGCACCGTGGCGTAGATCACCAGCGGGTTGAACAGCAGGATCAACAGCGCCAGCTTCCAGTGCATCCACACCAGAATCGCCGAGGTGCCGGCCAGGGTCAGCACGCCGACCAGAAAACGGCTGAGGGTTTCGCCGATGAATTTGTCCAGGGTGTCGAGATCGGTGACCAGGTGGGTGGTCACGGTGCCGCCACCCAGGCTTTCGTACTCGGCCAGGGAAATGCGCTTGAGCCGCTCGATCAGGCGGATGCGGATGCGATAGACGATGTCCTTGGCGAGCCGGGCGAACAGCCGCGCCTGTACCACGTTGAAGATCAGCGCGCCGCCACGCAGCAGGAAGGTCAGCCCCAGCATCAGCAGGATGTAACCCACCGCGCCCTGCCAGGCCACCGGCAGCAACAGATCCATGATGCGCAGCGCGGAGTTGCCATCGCCGAGCAGCACTTCGTCGACCAACAGCGGCAGCAACAAGGGAATCGGCACGCTGCACAGCGTCGCCAGCACGGCGACCAGGTTGGCGAGGATCAGCGCACGCTTGTGGCGCAGGGCCAGGCGACGGATTTCCGCCCAGCTCAGGCGATCAACCATCGACGGCGTGCTCCAGCCAGCGCGCAAGCAATGGAGACAGCGCATCGAGCGGCTGATAGCCATTGGTGAGCAGTGCCAGGCGCCCGCTGCTCTCGGCCAGCAGGGTCGGGAAGCCGGCGATGCCGAGATCCTGCACCCAGGTGAAGTCGGCGGCGGTGGCGCGGTGCTGGACCTCGCTGTCGAAGGCCTCGGCGAACTCGATGCGCGGAATGCCGATTTCCTCGGCCAGTTGCACCAGGGTCGCGGCCAGGGTCACGTCGGCGCCCTGCTGATAGAACGCCTGCTGGATGCGCTGCGCCATGGGCCAGGCGCTTGGCGCATCGAGATTGCGTACGGTAACCACCGCACGGCACGCCGCTTCGGTGTCGTAGCGCATGCCCAGGGGGATGCCCGCGTCGAAGTTGAACAGCTGGCCGGTGCTGGCGTTGACCGCCTGCCAGTAGCCCAGATAGCGCACCCGCGCCGCCGCATCGATGGCCACCTGATCGCGGCGCAAACCGCCGAGCACCAGCTGCATCGGCACGCCCCGCTCCGCGGCCTGGGCAGCCAGCGCCTCGACCACCGGCGCGAAGCCCCAGCACCAGGAACACATCGGGTCCATTACGTAGAGCAGGCGCGCATCCATGGCTCAGGCCTCGTTTTTCTGACGGGGATTGTTGCCCAGAGGATGGGGCTGATTACGCGCTTTCGCCAGTTCGATCTGCCGCTGACGCTCGCGGGCGCCCTCGCGGGTCTTCTCCGGCAGCGAATCCCAGCAATGCGGGCAGCTCACGCCCGGGCTGAAGAATTCCGAGGCACGGTCCTCGACCGATACCGGCGTGCGGCAGGCGTGGCACTGGTCGTAGTCACCTTCGGAGAGATCGTGACGCACGGTCACTCGGTTGTCGAACACGAAGCAGTCGCCCTGCCACTTGGTTTCTTCCTGGGGCACTTCTTCCAAGTATTTGAGGATGCCGCCCTTGAGGTGATAGACCTCCTCGAACCCCTCGGTGAGCATATAGCTGGAGGCCTTCTCGCAGCGGATGCCGCCGGTGCAGAACATCGCCACCTTCTTGTGCTTGCTGGGGTCGAAATGCTCGCGAATGTAATCCGGGAACTCGCGGAACGACTTGGTCTTGGGATCGATGGCACCTTCGAAGGTGCCGATCGACACCTCGTAATCGTTGCGCGTGTCGATCAGCAGCACTTCCGGGTCGCTGATCAGCGCGTTCCAGTCCTTGGGCTCCACATAGGTGCCGACCCGCTGGTTGGGGTCGACGCCTGGCACGCCCAGGGTGACGATCTCCTTCTTCAGCTTGACCTTGGTGCGGTAGAACGGCTGCTCGGCGCAGTACGACTCCTTGTGGTCAACGTCGGCCAGGCGCGGGTCGAGGGCGAACCAGGCGAACAGTGCGTCAATGCCTTCGCGGCTGCCGGAAACCGTGCCGTTGATGCCCTCCTCGGCCAGCAAAAGCGTGCCCTTGATGCCGTTGGCGACCAGGGTGTCGAGCAAGGGTTGGCGCAGCGCCTCGTAGTCCGGCAGGGACACGAACTTGTAGAGCGCTGCGACGACGATGGAATTGTCGGTCATTGCAGATTTCCTTCAGTAGTCGCCCTCGCAAAGGGCGGACCGTGGACAAAAAACAATACCGCCGCATGCCGCTGGTGAGGCCAGAGCACGGACAGGTGAATGTGGGCCGCGCAGTTTACTGGTCTTGGCCGCCCAGGTGTAGTGCGCGCCGCCGGAACGCCCGGTAGCAAGTATGGTCGAGAAAGAGTGGCGGCCTTGCCCGCCGCCATCGATCAACAGAGGAGAAACCGACATGAAAGCAGTCGTCGTGCGAGCACCCGCAGGCCTGGACAACATCGAAGTGACCGATATCGCCGACCCCGGCCAACCCGGCCCCGGCGAGATTCGCGTTGCCCTGCACGCCAGCTCGCTGAACTTCCACGACCTGCTGGTGGCCAACGGCAGCATCTCCACGGCCGACGGTCGGGTGCTGATGTCCGACGGCGCCGGCGTGGTCGAGGCCATGGGTGAAGGCGTGAGCGAGTTCCAAGTCGGCGATCACGTGGTATCCGGTTTCTTCCCGCAGTGGCCCGACGGTGACGTCGGCACACCGGTCAGCAATTTCGCTGGCACGCCGGGCGACGGCATCGACGGTTTCGCCGCCCAGTACGCGGTGCGCGCCGCCAGCGCCTTTACCCATGCACCCAAGGGCTGGAGCCATGCCGAGGCAGCGACCATCACCACCGCGGGGCTGACCGCCTGGCGGGCGCTGGTGGTCGATGGCGGATTGAAGGCCGGCGACAGCGTGCTGGTGCTGGGGAGCGGCGGCGTATCCATCGCCGCCCTGCAGATCGCCAGGATGATGGGCGCCACGGTGATCGCCACCTCCTCGTCCGACGAGAAGCTCGAGCGTCTGCGCCAACTAGGCGCCGATCACACGATCAATTACCGGCAGACGCCGGACTGGGGCAAACGGGTACTGGAGCTGACCGATGGCCGCGGCGTGGATCAGGTAGTCGAGGTCGGCGGCCCGGGTACCCTGGCGCAATCGATCACCGCCGTGCGGGTGGGCGGTCATATTGCGCTGATCGGCGTGCTGACCGGGCGCCAGGGCGATGTGCCGACTGCTGTGCTGATGGCCAAGCAGGTACGCCTGCAGGGGCTGATCGTCGGCAGCCGTCGTCACCAGCAGGACTACATCCGGGCGCTTGAGCAATCCGGCGTACGCCCGATCCTCGACCAGAGCTTCGCGCTGGAAAAACTGGCCGACGCCTTCCGTCTGCAGGAAAGCGGCAGCCATTTCGGCAAGATCGTGGTCGAGTGGTAAATGCACGTAGCCTGGGTTGAGCGAAGCGATACCCAGGATTATGTGATTACGGACGTTTGTAGATTAGTGCCCCTGCGCAGTACGCGGGGCACGTAGAAATCAATGATCGTGCTTACTGCCACCGCGACAGGTCGGCGAATCCGGGGCCACACCTTGTAGCGCCCATTCCTGCGGCGTGTAGGTATGCAGGGCCAGCGCGTGGATCTGGCTCATCAGCTCGCCCAGCGCGCCGTAGACCTTCTGGTGGCGCTTGACGGCATTCAGGCCATCGAACTGCGGGCTGACGATCACCGCCTTGTAATGGGTTTCCAGGCCACGGCTGTGCATATGGCTTTCATCCAGCACCTCGAGGTGCTCGGGTTGAAGGGCGGCGAAGGCATTACGCAGCAGGTCGATCTTGGGCATTACGGGCTCCGGGGGTAAGGCGGTGGCCGACGCAAGGCCGGCCACATCGGGGTATCAGGGCTTCTTGGCGCCCAGTTCGTTGCCCATGTCACTGAGCAGCTTGTTGACACCCGGCACAGCGCTTTCCAGCTTGGCCTGGGTGATCTGTGCGGATTGGGCGGTGAGCGCGGGCATCTGCTTGAGCACTTTCTGGCCCAGCGGCGACTGATAGAAGGCGATCAGATCCTTGAGCTCCTGCTCACTGAAATTGCTGGTGTACAGCTTGACCATATCGGGTTTCAGCTTGTCCCAGCCGACCGCCTTGTCCAGCTCGGCGTTGGCCTTGGCCTGGTAGCTTTCCAGCACGGCCTTCTTGCTCTCCGGCGCCTTGGCCTCGGCGAAGCGCTGGGCGAACATCTGCTGCACCTGGGCGTAGACCGGCACCGCCAGCTTGTCGGCGTTGGCGAGCTGCAGGAAGCGCTCGGCATCAGCGGCGTGGCTGCGGGCATCGGCCAGCACCTGGGTGCTACCGACGGCCATCAGAGCGGCAATGCACAGGGCGGGGATACGGGACATCGGGGTACTCCTGAACACAAGGGTGAGGTGCTTTGACCGACAGCGGCGCATTTTGTGCCCCGGCGCCTTGGCCCTCAAGCCTTTTCGCATGTCGCACGCTGCAACCTGGCTCCCATGAATGGCAGCTGATTAGCGCTAAATGTCTACTGGCGCATCCTTACGTCGACGCCCACACTGCCAGCACTTGCCTGCCGCTCTGGACAGCTGCATGCTCCGCGACTCTTTACCTGCACACATGGACGTGTCTGATGAACAGCCCCTTCATTCCACCACCGCCGATCCCCCTGTGCGACGCGCACGGGCGGCTCAACCCCGAGGCCGTCGGCTGGTCGGCACAACCTCGTGTCGACTGCTCCCTGCCGGGCAACCGGGGCCGCCGCAAGCGCTGGAACCACTGGAGCATCAGCACGCCCGACTGGACCCTGTCGCTGATCCAGGCTGACCTCGATTACGTCGGCTACGGCGCCGCCTACTTTCTCGATATGAACAGCGGTCAGCACGTGGCGCTCAATCAGTTGAGCCTGCTGGCCCGCGGCTGCAACCTGCCGGACACCCCGCTGGGCAGCCACGCCTTCGAGCACCAACGCCTGCAGCTGCACTTCAACGAATTCCCGGGCCGCGTGCGGCTGACCGCCACCTCGCCGAACATCGGCGGCCAGCCCCTGCACCTGGCGCTGGATATCCAACGCCCCGTTCACCTGGAGTCGGTGAACCTGGTGGTGCCCTTCGGTAACAAGGGTTTTCACGCCACCTGTCGCCAGGTGGGCCTGCCGGTCACCGGCAGCGTGCACCTGGGCGACAGGGACTATGAGTGCACCAGCGGCCACAGCTTCGCCTCCATGGACTTCGGCCGTGGCGTATGGCCGCTGCATAGCCACTGGACCCGAGCGGTATTCGCCGCGCCCGGCGGCATTGGCGGCAACTTCGGCAGCGGCTGGACCGAGCACAGCGGCCTGACGGAAAACGCCCTGTGGTTCGGCGGCGCTCTGCTGCATCTGGAGCAGACCGTGCAGATCCAGCAGACGCGCAACGACCCGCTGGCGCCCTGGCAGCTGAGCACCGACGATGGCCAGGTCGACCTGACATTCACCCCGCGCCAGGCCCATGTGGCCCAACCGCGCCTCGGTTTCGGCCTGGCCTATGCAGACACCTACGAGTGGTTCGGCCAGTACGATGGCCTGCTGCGCAATGCCCTGGGCGAACGCGTACCGGTGTGCGCCGCCCAGGGCTGGATAGGCACGAACAGAGTGCGCTGGTAAGTGGAACGTGTGGTCTCCGGCGCAGCCTAACGAGCTTGAACAGCGACGGAGAGTCCCGCCATGAGCCGCACCGAAACCGACAGCATCGGCCCCATCGAAGTCCCCGAAGATGCCTATTGGGGCGCCCAGACCCAGCGTTCGCGCATCAACTTCGCCATCGGCGAGGAGCGCATGCCGCTGGCGGTGGTGCATTCCCTGGCCCTGATCAAGAAAGCCGCGGCGCGCATCAACGACCGTATCGGCGACCTGCCCCACGATATCGCCCGGCTGATCGAACAGGCCGCCGACGAGGTGATCGCCGGCCAGCATGACGAGCAGTTCCCGCTGGTGGTCTGGCAGACCGGCAGCGGCACCCAGAGCAACATGAACGTCAACGAGGTGATCGCCGGGCGCGCCAACGAGCTGGCTGGCAACCCGCGCGGCGGCAAGAGCCCGGTGCACCCCAACGACCACGTCAACCGGGCACAGAGCTCCAACGACTGCTTCCCCACCGCCATGCACATCGCCGCTGCCGGCGCGGTCAAGAATGATCTGCTGCCAGCAATCGGCGAGCTTGCCGAAGCCCTGGCCGACCAGGCTGCACGCCACAACCGCCTGGTAAAGACCGGCCGCACCCACATGATGGACGCCACGCCGATCACCTTCGGCCAGGAGCTGTCGGCCTTCGTTGCGCAACTGGAGCTGGCCCAGCAGGCGATTCGCGCCACCCTGCCGGCGGTCTGCGAACTCGCCCAGGGCGGCACGGCGGTCGGCACCGGCCTGAACTCGCCGCCCGGCTTTGGCGAGGCGATTGCTGCGGAACTGGCAGCCCTCAGTGGTCTGCCGCTGAAGAGCGCGCCGAACAAGTTCGCCGCCCTCGCCGGCCACGAACCGCTGGCGGCGCTTTCCGGCGCCTTGAAAACCCTGGCCGTGGCGCTGATGAAGATCGCCAACGACCTGCGCCTGCTCGGCTCCGGCCCGCGTGGCGGCCTGGCCGAAGTGCGCCTGCCGGCCAACG
>Ga0268257_1003461_pt1 | contig 9894 bp, 6 predicted proteins | sample AgamicAtPrz_FD_200249 | JGI IMG/M metagenome (GOLD analysis project Ga0268257, IMG submission 200249) | Agave microbial communities from Guanajuato, Mexico - At.P.rz (v2) (version 3) | ecosystem: Host-associated > Plants > Phyllosphere > Phylloplane/Leaf | place: Guanajuato, Mexico | collected...
TAGCGTGCAGGGCGTCTTCCACGCGGGCCTTCTTTTCCTTCATTTCGACTTCGGTGGCAGCGCCAACCTTGATCACGGCAACACCGCCGGCCAGCTTGGCCACGCGCTCTTGCAGCTTTTCACGGTCGTAGTCGGAAGTGGCTTCTTCGATCTGGATGCGGATTTGCTTCACGCGGGCTTCGATTTCGTCAGCAGCGCCAGCACCGTCGATGATGGTGGTGTTTTCCTTGCCGATTTCGACGCGAGCAGCCTGGCCCAGATCTTCCAGAGTCACCTTATCCAGCGACAGGCCCACTTCTTCAGCGATGACCTTGCCGCCAGTCAGGATGGCGATGTCTTCCAGCATGGCCTTGCGACGGTCGCCGAAGCCGGGAGCCTTCACAGCCACAACCTTCAGGATGCCGCGGATGGTGTTCACCACCAGAGTCGCCAGGGCTTCGCCTTCGACGTCTTCGGCAATGATCAGCAGAGGACGGCCGGCCTTGGCCACAGCTTCCAGCGTGGGCAGCAGGTCGCGGATGTTGCTGATCTTCTTGTCGAACAGCAGCACGAAGGGGTTGTCCAGAATCGCGGCTTGCTTTTCGGGGTTGTTGATGAAGTAGGGCGACAGGTAGCCGCGGTCGAATTGCATGCCTTCGACGACATCCAGTTCGTTGGCCAGGCTCTTACCTTCTTCAACGGTGATCACGCCTTCCTTGCCGACCTTGTCCATGGCTTGAGCGATGATTTCGCCCACGTCGGAGTCGGAGTTGGCGGAGATCGTGCCCACTTGAGCGATTTCCTTGGAAGTGGTGGTGGCCTTGGATTGCTTCTTCAGCTCTTCCACCAGGGCGGCGACAGCCTTGTCGATGCCGCGCTTCAGGTCCATGGGGTTCAGGCCGGCGGCCACGTACTTGGAGCCTTCGCGCACGATGGCTTGGGCCAGCACGGTAGCGGTGGTCGTGCCGTCACCAGCGATGTCGTTGGTCTTGGAGGCCACTTCCTTCACGAGCTGGGCGCCCATGTTCTGCAGCTTGTCCTTGAGTTCGATTTCCTTGGCCACGGACACGCCGTCCTTGGTCACGGTGGGGGCGCCGAAGGAGCGCTCCAGCACCACGTTGCGGCCCTTGGGGCCCAGGGTAACCTTGACTGCGTTAGCCAGAATGTTCACGCCTTCAACCATGCGTGCACGTGCTTCACCGCCGAAAACTACGTCTTTTGCTGCCATTTTTGGCTCCTAAAGAATGGGGTTCAATTGGGCTGCCAGCGCTTGTCAATCAGTCGCCGAAAGCCATGAATAGGGGGAGGTGTTCGGGAAGGATTACTTCTCGACGACTGCGAACAGGTCGTCTTCCTTCATGACCAGCAGCTCGTCGCCGTGGATCTTCACGGTCTGGCCAGAGTACTTGCCGAACAGAACGCGGTCGCCGACCTTCACGTTCAGAGCGATCAGCTCGCCCTTGTCATTGCGCTTGCCGGGACCCACAGCCAGCACTTCGCCCTGGTCAGGCTTCTCGGTGGCAGCATCAGGGAGCACGATGCCCGAGGCTGTCTTGGTTTCGTTTTCGAGGCGCTTGACGATCACGCGATCGTGCAGGGGACGCAGGTTCATACCAACTCCTAAATACATCAACAAAGTTGAAACAAGACTTGCCAGCCATCCTGGCCGACATTCGGAATATCTAGGGTCAAGCTGTTAGCACTCAACCCCATTGAGTGCTAATAATAAGGCAATTTCTCGCGCTTTCAAGACCTCTCCCCAGCCGTTCGCAGGACAAATCTGCGAGGAAACAGGGTTTGTTCTTAGTCATGTGTAACGTGTTTTTACAAATAGGCCTGGCTTTTGCTCTGGCAGAACATGCCTCTAGAAACCATGACTGCCCCGGCGCAGCGCGCCCAGGATCTGCTGCAGACAGACGTCTTCATTCCTCATATGCGCCAGGTCGGGCGCTGCGAGAGTTCGCTCAGGGAGCTGAATCTGATGTGGCGGCTCATAGAGTCCTCAGCCAAGATGAATTGCCCTCAGGAAGCGCAGGCCTTGTTGCCCATGATGGCCGCCACGCGTGGCGGCTTCGAGCGGCTGGAGCAGGAGCTGGTGCAGTCCATGGTGATGCAGGCGGTGACGGGGGTGACAGCGGGGCTGGCCAGTCAGGCACAGCATCTGATCGATACCCTGGTGCGCAATCTCTACGAGCGCACGGCCGACGTGGGGTTTCTGGCGACCGACGCCATGCTGTGCCAGTTCATGGCCGCAGCGGATGGCGACGAGGCGGCCATCACCCAGCGTCTGCGTGCCTACCGAAGCAAGTACACGGTCTACGCGGACATTCTGCTGCTGGATGCCGAAGGCCGGGTGCGAGCGAGTGCGCGCGAGAGGAGTCAGGCCGCAGATCAGCCATGCCGGGATACATTGATTGCCCGCGCTCTGCAAAGCCCGGGCTTTGTGCAGAGTTTCGGTGCCACCGACCTGCTGCCAGGGCACGGCAGCGCGTTGATCTATGCGCATCGCATGCTGCACGCCGGCAACCGCCAGCCTATTGGCGTGCTGTGCCTGTGTTTTGACTTTGATGGCGAGATGCAAGGCATCTGGAGCGGCCGAGACCGGACAGACGGTAGCGGCGCGCCCGAAGCTCAGACCAGCATCGCCCTGTTGCTCGATGATCGGGGACTGGTGCTGGCCAGCAGCGATCCGCACTGGATTGGTGTGGGTGCGAACGTGCGGCCTCACCGTGATGGTGCGGATTCGCTGTATGTACATGGAGGACGCACCTATCTGGTGCAATCGGCGGCCTCGGCAGGCTATCAAGGCTATATGGGCCCCCAGGGCTGGCGGGCGCAGATCATGACGCCGCTGGAGCTGGCCTTCGGTCTTCAATCGCAAGCAGGTCTGGATGGGCTGGATGCCGCGGTGGCCCAGGGCCTGCTGGCACATGCACATCGCTTCTGCCCACCCCTGCATGCCATACGCAGCGCAGCGGACACCATACGTCGTGTGGTCTGGAACGGCCGCGTCATGACAGCAGGCAAGCAGATGGACAACACGCGGCTGCAGGCCGTGCTGGAGCAGATTGGCGAGACGGGGGCGCGGACCAACGAGGTCTTCTCCCAGTCCATCGATGCGCTCTACGGCACGGTGCTCAACACCGCACTGAGAGACAACAGCCTGTTGACCAGTCTGCTGGTGGATCTGCTCGATCGCAATCTCTATGAGCGTGCCAACGACTGCCGCTGGTGGGCCTTGACGCCGCAGCTGTCCGAATTGCTCGAGGACCTGGCCTTGGGCGAGACGGCCCCGGATCAGGTGAGCGAGGCCTGTGCGCTGCTCACCGCCATTCACGACCTGTATACGGTCTACCAGCAAATCATGGTCTATGACGTTCGCGGCAGGGTCGTGGCCGTCAGTCAGCGAGGCCGCCCCGATGCCGAGATCCGTGGGCTGCTGGGCACCTATATAGAGACGGACAGCCTGCACCAGGTTCTGGCGCTGGGCGGGACCCAGGCCTATCACGTCTCGCCATGGCGCCCTTGTGTTCAGCACGAGGAGGACGGCCCGACCTATGTCTATCACGCGGCCATACGCAATGCCGATGGCGTGGTGCTGGGCGGAATCGGCCTGGTGTTCCATGCACAGCGTGAATTCAAGGCCATGCTTGAGGGCGTGACCGGTGTTCAGGCGGCAGGCGGCAGGGGGGTGGCCTATCTGAACCGCTCGGGCCTGGTCATGTCTTCCTCGGATGTGCAGCTGCAGCCGGGCATGCAGCTGGATCTGCCGCCGCAGATGCTGGCCCTGGCATCTGGACAGAGCATGGCCCGCGCCATGGTGTATCAGGGCCAGTATTGCGTGGTGGCTATCACGGCGGGCAGCGGTTACCGGGAGTTCAAGCGCAGCGACGGCTATAGCGAAGAGGTGCTGGCCTTGTCCGTGCAGGCGTTTGGTGCCGTGCAGGACGATGCGCTGGCGGCCGTCTCTCGCCGCAACACCAGGGTGCAAAGCTTGGCGGCGGCCAGCCAGGGCAGTGCCGTGGGCATGGAGATGGCGACCTTTTTTGTGGGGTGCAGCGTGCTCGCCGTGGATGCTGCCTGCGTGCTCGAGGCTCAGAGTGCCTCGGCCATCGCCCCCGTTTCAGCCGGTCGCTTGCCGCATTGCGTGGGCACGCTGGCGCGGCGCAGCCAAGGGGTTGTGGCTGGCTATGTCTGGGTATTCGATCTGGGGGAGCTGCTTTTTGGCAAGCCCGTGACCAGGACGGCGCAAAGCCAGGTGATCGTGCTGGAGCACAGGGGGCTCAAGCTGGGTGTGCTGGTCAGCGATCTCGAAGGGGTGGCGCGATTCGAGAGCGGGCAGCTGCGACTGGCCCCTGCAATGGCGGGTGCGGCGGATCAGCTGGTTGACCGCTTGATCCGGGCCAATGACGGCGATTTGCTCATCCAGTGCCTGAACGTGGCGGCCCTGGTGCGCATGCTCAAGGCACCGCAGCCGGCGGAGCAGGCTGCTGGCGGCTGAACGGCCGGGCTGCTTATTGAACCGGGAACGGGTTTTTTTCGTCGCGCGGCGCGCTGAAGTCCACGCTGGGCGTGGTCTTGATCTCGTACTGGCCGCGATCCTTGCCTTCGATCCACTTTGGGGGCTTGCCGCGGCCGGTCCAGGTCGCACCACTTTCGGGGTCGTAGTACCTGGCCTCGACCTTTTTCTTTTCTTCAGGCTTCCAGGGGAAAACCTGCTGAGAGGTAAAGCCGAAGGTGGCGATCAGTTGCTTGACGGTGGCCAGGGCTTCCTTGGCTTCGGTGCTGCGCGCTTCTTCGATGCGCTTGTCCAGCGCATTTTTCTGAGCGATGAGTTCTTGATAGCTTGGCATTCTGGATTCCAGAGATAGTGTGAAAGGTCAGCACTGATTGCCGCCTTTGTTATTGTTTTGCAAAACCATTCATTTTGGCGCAAGCGCGAACGCGCCGCATTGTTGATGTTGCGTACACTCAATCTGCAAAGGGGCGCGCATCACTTCGAAGGGCTGCACACATCACTCTGGATGATCCGGCCTGGGGCTCAAGCCTGTTTGTCACCCGTGGCCATGGCCTGCAGGGCCGAGCCCGTCATGCGATAGCGGATCCACTCGGTCTGTGGCAGGGCGCCCAGGCTGTCATAGAACTTGATGGAGGGCGTGTTCCAGTCCAGGCAACTCCATTCAAAGCGGCCGCAGTCCTTTTCCATGGCGATCCGGGCCAGATGCTGGAGCAGGGCCTTGCCGGCGCCGTGGCCGCGGGCGTCAGGCGTGATGTACAGATCTTCCAGATACAGGCCATGCTGGCCCTGCCAGGTGGAATAGTTGAAGAAATACACGGCAAAGCCCACGGCCTGGCCGTCAATCTCGCAGATCAGGCCGAAGACAGCCGGGTTGGCGCAGAACAGCGTGCGACGCACATGGTCGGGCGTGGCCTTGACTTCGTGCTCGGCCTTTTCATAGATGGCGAGTTCGCGTACGAAGTGCAGGATCAGGTCGATGTCTTGCTCGGTGGCGGGGCGGATATGGAGCTGGCTCATTAAATATTAGGGAAAAGTGGCTCAAGAGCTTGATGGTAAAGCGCTCGCAGCTATGGTTTTGTTGTATCAGGCGACCTGGCGCTCGGGCTCGCTCTGAGCCAGAGTCACGGGCAGGAACTGGCACAAGATCTGGAAATGGTCCTCGAAGAACTCGGCCTCCATGCGGGGCAGATCGGCAATCGGCACCCAGCGGGCCAGGGCGGCGTCGTCCGCACCCTGTACCGGAGGCAGGCTGGGCTGCACGCCCAGATCCAGATAGTGCACATGGGTAATGGTACGCCCGCGCAGGCTGCGGTCCGGGTGATCGAAGACCTGCACGGCCTGCAGGGCCGCCAGCAAATCGGCCTCGCTGATGGAGGAGCAGGTTTCTTCACGCAGCTCGCGCATGCAGGATTGCCAGAGGCTGTCGCGCTGCTCGAGAAAGCCGCCGGGCAGCGCCCAGAGGCCCTGGCCCGGCGCATGGCCGCGCTGGATCAGCAACACCTGGTCCTGGCCCTTGGCACGGCAGCGCAGCAGCGCATCCACGGTGACGAACACCGGTGCATAAGGCGCCTTGGCCCAGGCCCGCTTGTAGTCCTGCAGCATATGCCATTCCTTTTGCAGGCGCAGATACAGCGGTGTCTGGGCCCAGCGGCGCAGAAAGTCCAGCGTGCTCTCGGGCATCTGGGAGGAAAGCCTGGCCAGGGCGGCATCCATGGTTTCGGGCGAGGCGCCGCCTTCACCGAAGAAGATTTCGCGAAGCGGAGTGGCGTCGAACTGGCCCAGGCGCGGCAGGCTGATCAGCTCCCAGCCCGGAAAGCGGGCCAGATAGCTGCTGCTGGAGTCCTTGAAATGCCCGACCAGGGCCACGCTCGCGCCCTCGGGCACATGGGCTTGCACGGCTTCGCGTACGGCATGCACCCACAGCGGCTCGTTGTAATAGTCGCGCACGGGCACGCAGCGCACGCGCTCGGCATCCTCTTTCGATAACGCATTGCGCAACATCTGCGCGCGCTCCTGCCAGCTGAACGGGTTTTTGGGATTGGGGGCCTGCCAGGCGCTGCCCAGTACCACCACGACCTGGCGAGCTCGCTCCAGTGCGGCATGCAGCAAGGCCATATGGCCGTTGTGCAGTGGCTGAAAGCGGCCGATCAGCACGGCAGTATGCAGGGGCACGGAGGTGGGCAGGGTCTCGGGTGCGGCGGCGATGACACGCTTGCTGGAGGTGTTGGGACTGGCTTGAGGCATGAGAGCGAAACCCGTACAGAAATCGGCGCCCACAAGGGCAAATATGGATAAAAACGCGCTAAACGTTTACTGGGTAAGCGAAATTAGCTCACTTTTTAATGTTTAACCAGGCCCGGTACGGCCAAAGTCGGCATTCGAGACAGGCTGCCAGGTGCTCGGCCGCACCTAAGGTGCTGCAAGGCTTTGCCAGCTAGTCTCAAGCAGGTGCCGGGCATTGCTACTCGTAGTGTGCCGCAATCGGCATCTGCCGGCCCGTGCCAAAGGCCCGTGGGCGTACTCTGAGCATGGGCGGAGCCTGGCGGCGCTTGTATTCGCTGCGAAACACCAGCTTTTGCACCCGGGCAATGGTCTCGGGCCCGCCGGCCTGGGTGTGCAGCCTGGCCACAAAGGCAGCGGCATGCGCATATTCCTTGCTGGACAGATGCTGGCCCTCGATATGCCATTTGAGAATCTCGTCGAGCACGGCATAGGGCGGCAGGCTGTCCTCGTCCTTCTGGCCGGGAGCCAGCTCGGCCGAGGGCGGCTTGTCGATGATGGTCTGCGGGATCAGCTCGCGGCCCGCATGGCGGTTGATATGGCGCGACAGCTCGAAGACCTCGGTCTTGTACAGATCTCCGAGCAGGCCCAGACCGCCGTTGGTGTCGCCATACAGGGTGCAGTAGCCCACCGAGACTTCGGACTTGTTGCCCGTGGTCAGCAGCAGATGGCCGAAGGCATTGGAAAACTCCATCAGCGTGGTGCCGCGTGCGCGGGCCTGCAGATTCTCCAGCGCCAGGCCCTTGAGCGGCTCGCCAAAGCTGGCCTCGAACTGGCGTGCATAGGTGGTGACCAGCTCCTTGATTGGATGCTCGTAGAGTCTGATGCCCAGATTGCGGCACAGCAGCACCGAGTCGTCGACCGAGCCCGCAGAGGAGTAGCTCGACGGCATGGTGATGCCGACCACGTTGTCCGCTCCCAGGGCATCGACGGCCAGAGCCAGCGTCAAGGCCGAATCGATGCCGCCCGAGCTGCCCACCACCACCTGCTTGAAGCCGCAGCGGCGAGCATAGTCGCGCAGGCCCAGCACGATCTGCTGGCGGTAGAACTCCATGGTGGCCAGGCCTTGCGTCGGCACGGCAGGCAAGGCAGTGCCGTCGCAGGCCTGAAACCGGCCCTGCGCATTCAGCTCCAGCGTGCAGACATCTTCCTCGAAGCGCCTGGCTTCAAAAACCAGTCCTGCCTCGGGCTCGACGGCAAACGATGCGCCGTCGAACACGATCTGGTCCTGGCCGCCGATCTGGTTGATGTAGAGGATGGCCAGCTTGTGGCGTGCCGCCGCCTGGGTGAAGATCTCGTGACGCTGCTCGCGCTTGCCCAGGTGGCTGGGGCTGGCGTTGATGCTGATGACCAGGTCGGGGGCCGCATCGCCCATGCGCACGAACGGGTTGGTGGCGTAGTCGGCGCCCTGGTCGTTCCAGCCGTCCTCGCAGACCAGAAAGCCCACCTGGCAGTTGCCCACGCGCAGCACCTTGGCCGTGTCGGCTCCGGGCTCGAAGTGGCGGCGCTCGTCAAAGATGTTGTAGGTGGGCAGCAGTTGCTTGTCGTACTGCAGGCGGATCTGTCCGTTCTTGAGCACCAGCAGGCTGTTGTGCAGCGGTTTGCCGGGGCCATCGTGTCGAGTCGGCGCGCCCACGACCCAGTGCAGATCGGGGAACTGGCACGTGGCCTGCAGCAACTCCTGCAGACCTGCATCCAGTCTTTGCAGAAAGCTGGGCTCGTCCAGCAGGTCGCCGGGGTAGTAGCCGCACAGCGACAGCTCGGAAAACACCACCAGGTCGGCCTGTTCGGCCGCGGCCCTGGTTGCGGCTTCTCTCATGCGGCGGATATTGCCGCTGATGTCGCCCACCATGTAGTTGAGCTGGGCGAGGGTGACTTTCAGCATGGTTTTCTCCAGGGAATCAGGCGGCCTTGGCAGCAGGCTCAGGGATGTTGAAGACCTGGCGCAGATAGGCCAGATAGGTCTCGTCGTTGCACAGCGTCTTGCCGGGCGAGTCCGAAATCTTGGCTACGGGCTGGCCATTGGCATGGGTCAGCTTCATCACGATATTGATCGTGGTCAGTCCCATGTCATTGGTCAATCGCGTGCCTATGCCGAAGCCGCACTGGATGCGATCTGCAAAGCGGTGGTAGAGCGCCAGGGCCGTGTCCAGGTCCAGTCCGTCCGAGAACACCAGGCGCTTGCTCTGCGGCGCAATGCGCAGCTTTTCATAGTGGGCAATGGCCTTCTCGCCCCACTCGAAGGGATCGCCGGAGTCATGGCGCAGGCCGTCGAAGAGCTTGGCAAAGTACATGTCGAAGTCGGCCAGAAAGGCGTCCATGCCCACGGTATCGGTCAGGGCGATACCCAGGTCGCCGCGGTATTCCTGCACCCAGTCCTCGAGGGCGGCCACCTGGAAGTCGCGCAGGCGCACGCCCAGGGCCTGATAGGTCTGCAGATACTCATGGGCCATGGTGCCAATGGGCACCAGGTTCAGGTCGCGAGCCAGCAGCACGTTGGACGTGCCCTTGAACCACTGTGCGGTCTCCTGGGCAAAAGCCTGTACCACCTCGCGTTGCCAGGCTCCCGAGAAGCGGCGGCGCACGCCGAAGTCGAACAGCTCGAAGGGGTTGTGCAGCCTGGCCTCGACAGCCAGATGCTTGAGCTGGGCCAGCTTGACCTGCAGGCGCTTGCGGCCTTCGACAAGGGCGGCATCGGCATCGAAGCGGCGGAAGTACAGCTCGTTGACGATGGCCAGCACATAGATCTCGAAGCCCATCACATGGACTTGCGGGCCCTTGGCAACGATATGGAGCCGGTCGCCTTCGGCCCAGGCGCGGATGAAGGCACGCTGGAACTGGAAGATGCGCAGAAAGTCGATGAAGTCGCTCTTCATGAAGCGCAGGCCGGCCAGATAGTCCAGCTCGCCCTTGTCGAAACGCAGGCTGCACAGGGCGTCCAGCTCGCGCTCCACCTCGGGCAGCAGCTCGGCCAGCGGGAAGGCCGTGGGCGTGCGGCATACAAATTCGTACTCGGCCTCGGTCTGGGGGTGGCGGTGCAGCATGGCCTGCCACATCGTGAATTTGTAGAGGTCGGTGTCCAGCAGGCTGGTGATGATGGGCTTCATGCCGTTCTT
>Ga0268257_1003466_pt1 | contig 9889 bp, 8 predicted proteins | sample AgamicAtPrz_FD_200249 | JGI IMG/M metagenome (GOLD analysis project Ga0268257, IMG submission 200249) | Agave microbial communities from Guanajuato, Mexico - At.P.rz (v2) (version 3) | ecosystem: Host-associated > Plants > Phyllosphere > Phylloplane/Leaf | place: Guanajuato, Mexico | collected...
CGACCGCCTGCGCACAGGATTTCACAATGTAACGGCGTCAGAGGATCAGACTGCCAAACAGAAAGCCAAACGCCACGGAAAAGGCGATGGCCAGTATGCCCGGAATGATAAAGGAGTGGTTAAAGACAAACTTGCCGATTCGCGTCGAACCGGTGTCATCCATCTCCACTGCGGCCAGCAGTGTCGGATAGGTAGGCAGGACAAAGAGCGCTGATACCGCAGCAAAAGAGGCCACTGCCGCCAGCGGCGAGACGCCGAGCATCAGTGCTGCCGGCATCAGCGCTTTGGTAGTTGCCGCCTGCGAATAGAGCAGGGTGGCGGCAAAAAACAGCACCAGCGCCAGCATCCAGGGATAGCGCTGCAGCATGTCGCCCGCCAGAGTCTGAATCTCACTCAGGTGCGCTTTGACAAAGGTATCGCCCAGCCACGCCACGCCCATAACGCAGATACAGGCGCTCATGCCCGATTTAAACGTACTGGCGCTGAGGATCTCACTGCTGTCCACGCGGCAGGTCAGGCAGATCAGCGTAGCGACCGTGAGCATAAAAACAACGATCGCTTCGTTACGCGGCAGCACCGGGCTGGCGATCAGGCCCACGCTGTCGCTGATAGCGGTGGCATAGAGCACCACTGCCACAATGCCGGTCAGAAACAGTAATACGGCGCGGCGCGCGCCGGGTCGGGTGGTATACACTTTCTCACCGCGCAGCGTCACGTCGCCTCTGGCCAGCCGCGCCTGATAGATTGCATCATCCTTTAGTTCCGTACCGAGAAAGTTGGTGATCACCGCCGCGCAGAAGATTGCCGCCATCGTTGAGGGCAGCGCCACGCCCAGCAGCGCCAGATAGCTGACGCCGCGTGGTTCGAGTATGGAGGCAAAGAACACCACCGCGGCGGAGAGCGGTGAGGCGGTGATCGCAATCTGGGAGGCCACCACCGCGATAGAGAGCGGGCGCGATGGCCTGACGCCCTGCTCTTTGGCAACTTCAGCGATAACCGGCAGCGTGGAGAACGCGGTGTGGCCGGTGCCGGCCAGCAGCGTCATCAGATAGGTCACCAGCGGCGCCAGAAAAGTCACGTAGCGCGGATGGCGGCGCAGCAGCTTTTCCGCCAGCCCGACCAGGTAATCCATACCGCCTGCGACCTGCATGGCAGCAATCGCGGCGATAACGGCCATAATAATTTCGATCACATCAAACGGGATTGCGCCGGGCTTCATGCCGCACACCAGCGTCAGTATCAGCACTCCCAGTCCGCCGGCAAAGCCAATTCCGATACCCCCCAGGCGGGCACCGAGCCAGATCGCCATGAATACCACTGCCAGTTCCACTGCTATCATCCATTTCTCTCCTCAGGCTGCAGAACGTGCCCCCTGAATGTTGTAGTCGCCACATATAAAAAAAGCACGCCGTATTGTATACAGGCGTGCCCGGGACGACGTGATCGGAAACAGATTACTGTTCGTTTTCGTCGGTATAGCGTTTCGCTTTATAGGTCGGATGCATCAGGTTCTGAACGGAGAAGATATCATCCAGCTCCGCTTCGGTCAGCAGGCCGCGTTCCAGCACCACTTCACGTACGCTTTTGCCGGTTTCAGCACAAACTTTACCCACGATATCGCCGTTGTGATGGCCGATGTAGGGGTTAAGATAGGTGACAATACCGATAGAGTTGAATACGTACGCTTCGCAGACCGCTTTGTTCGCCGTAATGCCGTTAACGCATTTTTCCAGCAGGTTATAGCAGGCGTTGGTCAGGATGCTGACGGATTCAAACAGCGCCTGGCCAATCACCGGTTCCATCACGTTGAGCTGCAGCTGGCCCGCCTCAGACGCCATGGTCACCGTGGTATCGTTGCCGATAACCTTAAAACAGACCTGATTAACCACTTCCGGCACCACCGGATTGACTTTGGCTGGCATGATCGAGGAGCCCGCCTGCAGTTCCGGCAGGTTGATTTCGTTCAGGCCGGCGCGCGGACCGGAAGAGAGCAGACGCAGGTCGTTGCAGATTTTTGACAGCTTCACCGCCAGACGCTTCAGCGCTGAATGCACCATCACGTAGGCGCCGCAGTCGGACGTTGCTTCAATCAGATCTTCCGCCGGCACCACCGGCAGATTACTGACTTCCGCCAGACGCTGTACAGCCAGCTGCTGATAGCCATCCGGCGTATTAAGGCGCGTACCGATTGCAGTTGCGCCAAGGTTCACTTCCAGCAACAGCTCGGCGGTGCGCAGAATATTGCGGGTCTCTTCATTCAGCAGCACGTTAAACGCGTGGAACTCCTGGCCCAGCGACATCGGCACTGCATCCTGCAGCTGGGTGCGGCCCATCTTCAGAATGTTTTCAAACTCCACGGCTTTGCGCTGGAAGCCTTCGCTCAGCTGGGCAATCGCATCCAGCAGCTTGAGAATAGAGGCGTAAACCGCAATCCGGAAGCCGGTCGGGTAGGCATCATTGGTTGACTGGCATTTGTTAACGTGGTCGTTGGGGTTGAGATACTGATACTCACCTTTCTGGTGACCCATCAGCTCCAGGCCGATGTTTGCCAGCACTTCGTTGGTATTCATGTTCACCGAGGTGCCGGCGCCGCCCTGGTAAACATCTACCGGGAACTGATCCATGCATTTGCCGTTGTTCAGTACCTCATCGCAGGCCTGAATAATGGTATTCGCAATGTTGCGCGGGATCGTCTGCAGCTCTTTGTTAGCCAGCGCGGCTGCTTTTTTAACCATCACCATGCCGCGGACAAATTCAGGAATGTCGCTGATTTTGCTGCTACTGATATAGAAATTTTCAATCGCACGCAGAGTATGAACACCGTAGTAAGCATCCGCCGGCACTTCGCGCATGCCTAACAGGTCTTCTTCGATACGAATGTTGTTCGCCATGATTACCTTCTTATTATTGCTGCTCTGATACCGCCACACATCCGGCATGGATGGAGAGCGAATAACACGCAGGTGAAGCAATTATATTGTCGTGGAATACCAGTGCCGACATTTTATCCATCTTCGGGCTGGCGGGCACGATCATATTCTGTCACGGCAGAAATGCTCGTACACAGATCACTTTACGGACATTTGCCCGGCAAGTGGTAATAACGATATGTGATGTATCTCTCACTTTTATGTCAAAAGGAATTATTTGGCCGGTGCGGTTGAAATCCGCCGCGCGGGTGCCCATCTCACTACCTATGATCGTTACGATCGCTCTGTTTCTGCCGCCTGGCCTGTCGCGAGGCGGCCCAACTCACAGGAGACACCGGTGCGCTGGTTACCGTTTTTACTCTTTTTTGTCCTGGCGTGGATTGAGATCACGCTGTTTATCCAGGTCGCTCACGCGCTGGGCGTGCTGATGACGATGCTGCTGGTGATTTTCACCTCCTGTATCGGTGTGTCGCTGGTGAAAAATCAGGGCATGAAAAACTTTATGCTGATGCAGGAGAAGCTGGCGCGTAATGAAAGCCCGGCGGCGGAGATGATCAAAAGCGTCTCGCTGATCATCGCTGGTGTGCTGCTGCTGCTGCCCGGCTTCTTTACCGATTTTCTCGGCCTGCTGCTGCTGCTGCCGCCGGTACAAAAGCTCCTGACGCTGAGACTGATGCCGCATCTGCGCGTCTGGCGCGGTCCTGGCCAGGGACCTGACAGCGGCGTCACGATGGATGGTGAATTTGAGCGTAAAGATCAGGATCGCATCGGCCACGATAAAGATCGCTGAGGCAGGGATAGCGCTTTACTAAGCTCTGGTCGGCAACTTAAAAATCCGGAAATGTTCTGTTTCCGGATTTTTTTATGGGTTTGTTATAATTTACGGATATCCGTTTTTTTCAGTATCTGGTTAAGATTATTAAACAAGTAGGTAATTGGTTTTATTACAGTAATATTCTGCTCGTGTCAGGGAGGAAAGATCTTCTCTTATCGTATTATATTTCAGAGCATATAACGTCATTCATCGTTACATTCTTACTTGCATGCATTTTATTTGCCAGTAGTATCCGCCCAAAAGATAAAATAAAAGAAATTATTTTAAAATTAAATATAAGTATGAGCGATTTATTATATCTTTAGGATTTAATTATACTAATATGTTTTTTTATTATTGTTTAAGAGGGGTGCTGGTTTTGGGAAATATTTGCGGGGTTGGTAAAAAAGAAGTGGTGCATTGGGGAATGTATGTGGCGAAGACTAGGGAGCTTCCAAAAGATTTAAAATCCTGGGTGTTAATGGCCGAATCACCAGCTGAGAAAGAATTACGTAGAGAAGTAGCAGAAATTTTTGGACTTTTTTTACCAGATTATTGGCGTCATCCGAAAGGTAGCATTAAAGATCCAGCAGGAAATTGTGAGCTTGTGTATACACCGGGATCAAGTTATGCGTGTTTTGTAAATCTGCAGAGAAAGTCACTGACCTCGTTTCCAAAGGGGTTGCCAAGGTATAATTACAAAATGGAATTATTAGACCTGTCGGATAATTTTCTTAAAGAGATTCCGCAGGGAGGGCACTATACAAGAATAAATATGTCAGGGAATCCTTTAAATGAATGCCTTGACTCGATCAACGTTAATGTGCAGTACCTGAATTTGAGTCATTGCGGTATCAAAGAATTGACGTCTAATTTAATTTTGGATTTCACGAGAATGGCAAGTTACCATGAAAAATGGGACTCGGACGGTGATGTGCATCCAGGAATAGTGTACGAAATTAACATCACCGGTAATCCCCTCAGCGAAAAAAGTATCGCACTGATAGAAGATTATGCAGCAGAAGGGAATGTTGTTCCTGACTTTATCTATGATAAAGGCGAAATACTAGGCCTGAGAAGCTCGACGATAGCTAAAGCGGTGATGGAGAAAATTACTCCAGAACGTTCTAGAAATAATCTGGCAAAGGCGAATAAAGCGGAAAGATACGTTCCGGCAATCAATCTGGTATTAGCAGATTATAAAAATGAAATAGAAGCAAGAAGAGTAAGAGCTTCAGAAATACGCAGTGAGTTTCAGGATCTAACCAAGTTTTTCGGAATTGAAAATGTAACAGACATATCCAGCTTAATGAAAGTTTCAGTCAGCAGATTTCTCAGGGAGCTGCAACCCCTTGCCGAGCAGGATTTGCATTTTAAAGAATGCACAGGGGCTATTTTTAACGATTTATTTAAAGATAAAAATGCAGCTGAACTTTTATCTCAAAGTTTAGAACGTGACAAGAATGTTACATTTAATAAACTAAATGAATTTATGCTAATCAGTAAATTAAAAAAAGGAGAGTTTGACGATAAGCCTGAAGTTTTAGCACAGTCACTGCGCAATCTGTTTTTAAGTGAGCAGATAAAAAAATTACAGTCGAAAAGTGAACTGGATTTTGTTAAGTGGGAAAGCTTTTTACAGGATGAACTAAAAATGGATATACAAAAAAAATGCCATGAAGCTTTTTCCCCTCCAGATATTGAGTTGCTGAAAGTGAGGAGTATTATTCACGGAGAGGAAAAAAAAGATTTGAAATCTTTTATAAAACAACATGCAATCTGGAAAGAGTTTTTGAATAGGTCTTTTCCGAAGCCTGATTAATTACGTCGAAATTTATAAAATCAGAGCGCTACTGTTGGTTTCCCAGGGCATACAGAGGAGTAATTAAACCAGTTATCTTTACTGTCTGAGATGAAATCAGATAGTTACTGCTGAAGAAAAATCGTCTTTTTTGTTAAAATAAACGAATGTCAGAAATTCAGGCGATCAACCTGGAGCTAAATCATAAACCTGATTTCATTATGGCTATCTGTGCTGGCTTAGCTTTCCAGTCAGCAGCCTGCACATTCTGGCCGAAAGGTTAGCAGAGCACACGCTCTGCTTTTTATTGCTGTTCCAGGAGTTGAAGGCAACTGGAAGTTTCACGCACAGGTCTGCAAATGTGCTGGTGTCATCCGGCGTATATCCGTAATACCGGCCACATCCGGGTGCCTCGTAAGCTGCCGCTGAGTGCATTAAGCGGTAGTAGTACTGCATGCGTTACGGCTCAACTCGCTCTATTTGCCTGTTTTTTAAGCACCTGTAGCACAAACAAAAATTTTTTTATTTTTTTCCCCTTGAAACTCTCTTGTCTGCCCCTATCTCTTCCTGCACGAGGCCGGAACCCTCAAGCCCGGCGTTCAACCCAAAAATGAATGATTGGACTTCTCAAAGGAGAGCTACCAAATGAAAATTCGTCCGTTGCACGATCGCGTTATCGTCAAGCGTAAAGAAGTTGAAGCTAAATCAGCAGGCGGTATCGTTCTGACCGGCTCTGCAGCTGGCAAATCAACCCGTGGTGAAGTTCTGGCTGTTGGCAATGGCCGCATCCTGGACAACGGCGAGATCAAGCCGCTGGACGTGAAAGTGGGTGATCTGGTGATTTTCAGCGAAGGCTACGGTGCAAAAACCGAGAAAATCGACAACGAAGAAGTTCTGATCATCTCTGAAAGCGACATCCTGGCGATTGTCGAAGCGTAATTTACGCGTAATTCACTGAACGAAACGAATTTAAGGGAAATTTGAAATGGCAGCTAAAGACGTAAAATTCGGTAATGACGCACGCGTAAAAATGCTGCGTGGCGTGAACGTACTGGCAGATGCAGTAAAAGTTACCCTGGGCCCGAAAGGCCGTAACGTGGTTCTGGATAAATCTTTTGGTGCACCGACCATCACTAAAGATGGTGTTTCTGTTGCGCGTGAAATCGAGCTGGAAGATAAGTTCGAGAACATGGGTGCACAGATGGTGAAAGAAGTCGCGTCTAAAGCAAACGATGCAGCAGGCGACGGCACCACCACCGCAACCGTACTGGCACAGTCTATCGTTAACGAAGGCCTGAAAGCCGTTGCGGCCGGCATGAACCCGATGGATCTGAAGCGCGGTATCGATAAAGCTGTTATCGCTGCTGTTGAGCAGCTGAAAGCGCTGTCTGTACCTTGCCAGGACACCCGTGCAATCGCGCAGGTAGGTACGATTTCTGCTAACTCCGATGAGAGCGTTGGTACCCTGATCGCCCAGGCGATGGAAAAAGTGGGTAAAGAAGGCGTTATCACCGTTGAAGAAGGCACCGGCCTGCAGGACGAGCTGGACGTAGTGGAAGGTATGCAGTTCGATCGCGGCTACCTCTCTCCTTACTTCATCAACAAGCCAGAAACCGGCGCAGTTGAGCTGGAAAGCCCGTTCATTCTGCTGGCTGACAAAAAAATCTCCAACATCCGTGAAATGCTGCCAGTACTGGAAGCCGTTGCGAAAGCGGGCAAACCACTGCTGATCATCGCGGAAGATGTGGAAGGTGAAGCACTGGCAACGCTGGTGGTGAACACCATGCGCGGTATCGTGAAAGTGGCTGCGGTTAAAGCACCAGGCTTTGGCGACCGTCGTAAAGCGATGCTGCAGGATATCGCTATCCTGACCGGCGGTACCGTGATCTCTGAAGAGATCGGTATGGAGCTGGAGAAATCCACGCTGGAAGATCTGGGTCAGGCGAAGCGCGTTGTGATCAACAAAGATACCACCACCATCATTGATGGCGTGGGCGATCAGGGTGCTATCTCTGGCCGCGTATCGCAGATCCGTCAGCAGATCGAAGAAGCGACCTCAGATTACGATAAAGAGAAGCTGCAGGAGCGCGTAGCGAAACTGGCAGGCGGCGTAGCCGTACTGAAAGTGGGTGCCGCTACTGAAGTGGAAATGAAAGAGAAGAAAGCCCGCGTTGAAGATGCCCTGCACGCTACCCGTGCTGCGGTAGAAGAAGGCGTGGTAGCAGGCGGCGGCGTCGCGCTGGTTCGCGTTGCGGCTCAGCTGACCGATCTGCGTGGTCAGAACGAAGATCAGAACGTCGGTATCAAAGTTGCGCTGCGCGCAATGGAAGCTCCGCTGCGTCAGATTGTTTCCAACGCCGGTGAAGAGCCTTCCGTTGTGGCAAACAACGTGAAAGCGGGCGACGGTAACTACGGTTACAACGCGCAGACCGAAGAGTATGGCAACATGATCGACTTCGGTATCCTGGATCCAACCAAAGTAACCCGTTCTGCGCTGCAGTACGCGGCCTCTGTAGCCGGTCTGATGATCACTACCGAGTGCATGGTTACCGATCTGCCTAAAGGCGACGCACCTGATTTAGGCGCGGGCGCAGGCGGTATGGGTGGCATGGGCGGTATGGGCGGCATGATGTAATTGTCCCCGACAGCGTAAGCTATCTGCGAAACCCCCGACCGGAAACGGTCGGGGGTTTTTCTTTTGCTGGCGAACAGGGTATAAGTAGGGACGCGATCTTTCGGCTTTGTGGGTTCAGGGCAATGAATGTTCAGAAAAAAAGTGCGCTTTTCTGCTACGCTGCCGCCCGACACTGATGATAATAAAATGGGGATTACAATGCGGATTAACCTCTTGCCCGGACTGGCAGCGGGCATCATGCTGCTGGCGGGTTGCAGCAGCTCAAATCAGCTGAGCGCCGCTGGCGAACGCGTCACGTTTGTCGATGAGCAGCCAGCAAGTCAATGTCAGCTTCTGGGCAACGTCACCGGCTCACAGAGCAACTGGCTGAGCGGGGCGGGCGGCGAAAACAGCGCGCTGCGCGGTGCTGCCAACGATCTGCGCAACCGGGCGGCTGACATGGGCGGCAACGTTATTTATGGTGCCACCAGCCCGACGCAGAATCTGCTTTCTGCGTTCGCGCCGCTCGACAGCAAAATGACCGGCCAGGTTTACAAGTGTCCGTAATAGCAGAGCAGCAATAAAAAAGCCGCGAGAGCGGCTTTTTTTATTTGCGGCGGAATGTGGGAGTTACGAGCCGCTGTGGTCGCCATTAATGGCGACCCTACATAAGCACGCCGGGCGCGCATCAATTGGGGCACGTCTGTTTGCAGGGCGCGCATCAATTGCGGCACGTCTGTTTGCAGGGTGCGCATCAATTGTGGCACGTCTGTTTGCAGGGTGCGCATCAGTTGCGGCACGTCTGTTTGCAGGGTGCGCATCAGTTGCGGCACGTCTGTTTGCAGGGTGCGCATCAGTTGCGGCACGTCTGTTTGCAGGGCGCGTATCAATTGCGGCAACGTTATTTATGGTGCCACCAGCCCGACGCAGAATCTGCTTTCTGTGTTCGCGCCGCTCGACAGCAAAATGACCGGCCAGGTTTACAAGTGTCCGTAATAGCAGAGCAGCAACAGAAAAGCCGCGAGAGCGGCTTTTCTTATTTGCAGCGGAATGTGGAGGGTTACGACCCGCTGTGGTCGCCATTAATGGCGACCCTACATAAGCACGCCGGGTGCGCATCAATTGCGGCACGTCTTTGTAGGGTGCGCATTCATGCGCACCGGAGAGCGAGCGTTACTCCTGACGCAGCTGCAGGTCCAGCGGGGTTTTGCTCGGCTCGCCGCCAATCTCACGCGCCAGTTTCGGCACCATATAGCCAGACACCATGCTGAGCAGCTGGCGCATCAGCGCGCGCGCTTCAGTATCTGAAACAAAGAAGTGGGCAGCGCCCTGAACTTTGTCGAGCACGTGGAGATAGTAGGGCAGAATGCCGGCATCAAACAGCGCATTGCTCAGCTCAGCCAGCGTATCCGCATTATCATTAACGCCGCGCAGCAGCACGCTCTGATTCAGCAGCGTCACGCCCGATCGCTTCAGCAGCTGCAGGCGCGCGCGCAGCGCCTCATCAATCTCCTGCGCATGATTGATATGGCTTACCAGCAGCACCTGCAGGCGGGTGTCAGTCAGCAGCTGGCACAGCGTTTCCGTAATGCGCGCCGGGATCACCACCGGCAGCCGGCTGTGAATACGCAGGCGCTTCAGATGCGGGATCTGCTCCAGCGCCGCAATCAGCCAGGCCAGCTCATGATCTTTAGCCATTAGCGGATCGCCGCCGGAAAGGATAATCTCAT
>Ga0268257_1003469_pt1 | contig 9876 bp, 9 predicted proteins | sample AgamicAtPrz_FD_200249 | JGI IMG/M metagenome (GOLD analysis project Ga0268257, IMG submission 200249) | Agave microbial communities from Guanajuato, Mexico - At.P.rz (v2) (version 3) | ecosystem: Host-associated > Plants > Phyllosphere > Phylloplane/Leaf | place: Guanajuato, Mexico | collected...
CCCGCTCGATCTTCGCCACCCGGTGCTTTTCCACGGTTTCCTTCAGTTGCGGCAGGAACGGCTTGAGCGGTTCGAAGGCAATGAAGATCGGCTGGTTCAGCGCCTCGTCCAGCGGCGTGCCGGAAAGTACCGTGGCCTCGTGGTTCCACTGGGTCACGTAGAGTTGCTCGTCGAGGGCGATCAGCGCCGAGGGCATCGAGTCGATAATGCTGTTGAGGTAGTTCTGGAAACCGGTGAGCTTCTTCTCGATCTTGCTGCGCACCTGGACTTCCAGCTCCAGCTTGCGGTTGGTATGGCGGGTTTCCTCGGCCAGGCCCTGGGCCTGGTCATAGGCTTCCTGGAACTCGTCGCGGGTGCGCTTGAGCTGCTGTTCGCGCGCTTCGATGCGTGAAAGCATGGTGTTGAACGCTTCGGCGAGGCTGCCGATTTCGTCGTCGTTACCGCGCTGGGCACGCAGGGCGTAGCTTTCTTCGCGGGTGACCTGGCGGCTGAGTTCCTCAAGCTGGTTGATCGGCTGGGTGATCAGGCGTTTGATCTGCCGGGCAATGAAGATCCACAGCAGGACGCTGAACACCAGGATGGCCAGGCTGGCGCTGAGGGTGCCGGTGTAGAAGGCGGTAGGCAGCTCACTGCTGGCTACCAGCAACAGGTGGGCCGGCGGGTTGGCCTCGCGTGGCATGCGGATCAGCTGGGTGCTGCGAAACTCCATCAGGCGCCAGCCATCGATGTTGCGAAACCGCTTGGGCAGGGTCAGCGGCTCGCCATGCTGCAGCTGCGCCAGCATGCGGCCGTCGCCACCGTAGACGGCGGCGGCACGCAGCGGCGTGTAGCTGTCCAGCTCCTTGAGCAGGGCGCTGGCGGCGTCCGGGTTGTCGCCGGCGCGGGCGGCCAGCTGCGGGTTGGCCACCAGCCTGCCGATGGTGTGCAGTGCCTGTGGCGCCATGCTCTCCTGGGTGATCCAGTAGGCGGCGCTGATGAAGGTGAGGTTGGCCACCAGCAAGATGGTCACCAGCAATACCAGCAGGGCTGCCAGCAGCTTCTGCCCGACCGGGAGGTTTTCCAGGCGTTGGCGCAAGGTCATGGGCGAGGCAATGTCCTTATCCGGTTGAAGGGGCCGCGTCAGTCGCAGGGCAAGCCACGCACACGCAGGTTATCGACCAGGCGCTGCTGCAGGCGTTCCAGCGCCGGCAGTTGCAGGCCATGACGGCCGGCGACGCGGCAGGCGTGGCCGAGCAGGTAATGCACCTCGGTGCGGCGGCCGGCGCGAACGTCCTGGTACATGGAAGAGTAGTTGGCTGCGGTGGCGACGATCACCCGCTGGACCTCTTCGTTCAGTTCGAGCGCTGCCTGCGGCTGGCCGCAGTGGCGCAGCAACTGGGCCAGCTCGGCGCACACTGTGTCCACTTCGCCCAGGTGCCCGAGCAGCCCGCCGTTCTGGCAGTCATGCAGCACGGTCAGCGGGTTGATGGCGCAATTGAGCGCCAGTTTGCGCCACAGGCGGGTGACGATATCCACCGTCCATTCGGCGGGGATGCCGGCTTGGTGCAGGTCATCGAACCAGGCCGGGGCCGCGGGGTTGCGCGGGTCGCCCAGCCAGTTGAAACCGTGGCCGGCAAACCGTACCTGCCAGTCGCCCTCGCGAAACGCACCTTCGGTGCTGGAGGCGAAGATGCAGCGCGCGCGCGGCACCAGGTCGGCCACCTCGTCCTGGCTGCCCAGGCCATTCTGCAACAGTACGACCTCGGCGTCGTCGGCCAGCCGCGCTGCCACGCCGGCTATCGCCGGGGCGGCGTCGTAGGCCTTGCAGGCCACCAGCAGGCGGTGGATCGGGCCATGGGCCTGCGCGGTTTCGGCAGGGATGGCGTAGTGGCGTTGCTGGTCCTGTTCCACCAAGGTCAGGCCGCCGGCCTGCTGGTAGGCCTGCAAGCGTTGCCTGTCGCGCAGGATCAGGCGCACTGCCTTGCCTGCGCGCGCCAGGCGGCAGGCCCACAGGCTGCCCAGGCTACCGGCGCCGAGAATATGCCAGGTGCTGCTCATGTGCGTTTCGCAACCCGTTATAATGAGCCCGCATTTTAACCGTCAAACCCAGCGCGCTCCATCTTCAGCCCGAGCGCGCTTTTATTTTGGGAGAACAACCATGCCTTCGTTCGACGTGGTATCGGAACTGGACAAGCACGAAGTGCAGAACGCGGTCGACAACGCCATCAAGGACCTGGACCGCCGCTACGACCTCAAGGGCAAGGGCAGCTTCGAGTTCAAGGACAAGGAGCAGACCGTGATGCTCACCGCCGAGGAAGAGTTCCAGCTCGAAGCGATGCTGGAAATCCTGCGCCTGGCGCTGGTCAAGCGCAAGATCGACGTGAAGTGCCTGGAAACCAAGGACCCGTACGCCTCGGGCAAGGAAAAGAAACAGGAAGCCAAGTTCCGCGAAGGCATCGACAAGGACCTGGCGAAGAAGATCGTCGCCACCATCAAGGACGGCAAGCTCAAGGTCCAGGCCGCCATCCAGGGTGAGCAGGTGCGTGTTACCGGCAAGAAGCGCGACGACCTGCAGGAAGCCATTGCCCTGCTGCGCACCAAGGAATTCGACATGCCGCTGCAGTTCAACAACTTCCGCGACTGATGCAGGGGCCAACCGGAACCCACATGGCGAAATGATGTCCATGGGCCCTGGGCTGCGCAAACCTGCGCGGCCTGTTCTACCGTGTACTTGCCGCTCGGCATCAGGAGATGAATATGGATTTGAACGCTGAAGTCGATCAGCTGGTCCGCCAATCGCAGACCTGGATTCCCTTGATCATGGAATACGGCAGCCGTGTGCTGCTGGCATTGCTGACCCTGGCGGTCGGCTGGTGGATCATCAACAAGGTCAGCGCCCGCCTGGGCACGCTGGTCGGCCTGCGTAACGCCGACCTGGCGTTGCAAGGGTTCATCAGCACCCTGTCGAACATCGTACTGAAGGTGCTGCTGCTGGTCAGCGTGGCGTCGATGATCGGTATCGAGACCACCTCGTTCGTCGCCGCCATCGGTGCTGCCGGCCTGGCCATCGGCCTGGCCTTGCAAGGCAGCCTGGCGAACTTCGCCGGTGGCGTGCTGATTCTGATGTTCCGCCCGTTCCGCATCGGTGACTGGATCGAGGCGCAGGGCGTGGCCGGTACCGTCGACAGCATCCAGATCTTCCACACCGTGCTGCGCACTGGTGACAACAAGACCGTGATCATGCCTAACGGCAGCCTGTCCAACGGCATCATCACCAACACCAACCGCCAGCCGACGCGCAAGGTGGTGTTCGATGTGGGCGTGGATTACGAGGCCGACCTGCAGAAGGCGCGCAACGTGTTGCTGGAGCTGGCGCAGGACCCGCGCGTGCTGCCAGACCCGGCGCCGCAGGCGGTGGTCGCCACCCTGGGCGACAGCGCCATTACCGTGTCGTTGCGGCTGTGGACCAAGACCGCTGATTACTGGGACGTGATGTTCATGCTCAACGAGCATGCGCGCGACCGGTTGAAGGCCGAAGGGATCGACATTCCGTTCCCGCAGCGGGTGATTCGTGTGGTGCAGGAGACTGCAGCGCAGTAATACCGTGTGAAGCCGGGGCAGCGCAGCTGCCCCGGTTTTTTACACTTGTTCACAGCAATATCCCGGCATTTCTGGCATACAGCCTGACCCACCTGCCACACCCGATATGCCATCATGAAACCACTGCTGTACATCACCCCCCTGCGCGCCTTGCTGTTCGGCCTTACCCTGGCCCTGTTCGAGCTGCTCACCTACCTGGCCAGCGATGCGGTCATGCCGGCCATGCCGGTGGTGGTCGGCGACCTGAACGCCAGCCCCGAATATATTCCCCACGCGCTCAACCTGTACCTGCTGGGTGGGGTGGTACTGCAGTGGCTGATCGGCCCGCTGGCCGACCGCTATGGCCGGCGCCCGCTACTGCTGACCGGCTGCGCCTGCTTCGGTCTTGCCTGCCTGGCAACCTTCTGGGTCGACAACATCGGCCTGTTCAACCTGTTGCGCCTGCTGCAGGGCATCGGCCTGGGCTTTGTGGTCACGGTCAGCTACCCGGCCTTGAACGAAGCCTTCAGCGAGGCAGACGCCGTGCGCATGATGGCGCTGCTGGCCAATATCGCCTTGCTGTCGCCCCTGCTCGGGCCGCTGGTAGGTACCTTGATGCTGCAGTGGCTGGATTGGCGCTGGCTGTTCGTGGCCTTTGCCGTGGGCGCGGTCCTGGCCTGGCTGTTGCTGTACCGGCTGATGCCGGAAACCCTGGGGGTGGAGCGCCGGGATGGTTCGCGCCTGGCATTCACGCCGATTCACCTGTTGCCGCTGCTGGCCGGCTATGGCCAGTTGCTGGTCAACCGGCGTTTTGTCGCTGGCAGCGCGGCGCTGGGCCTGGTCGGCCTGCCGTTGATTGCCTGGATTGGCCTGTCGCCAGTGCTGCTGATCCACGATGAAGGGCTGAGCACCCTGGAATACGCCTTGTGGCAACTGCCGGTATTTGGCGGGCTGATCCTGGGCAACCTGATCATCAACCGTATCGCCGAGCGCTACCCGCTGGCGTCCCTGGTGCGTGGCGCGCTGTGGCCGTATCTGGCTGGCCTGGGCCTGATGGTACTGGCGACCTGGTACCGGCCGAGCGTGACCAGTGTGGTGGCGGGCATGTCGCTGTATGCGCTGGGGCTGGGCGTGGCCAATGCGGTGCTGTACCGCATGACGCTGTTCGCCAGCGAACAGAGCAAGGGCCTGGTCTCGGCCATGCTGGGGATGATCACCATCGCCCTGCTGGGGCTGGGTGGCGCACTGCTGGCGATGATGGGGGCCGGGGCGAGTTTGCTGCATTTCGCCCTGGCGGCAGGTGTGGCAGGGGCGCTGGCGCTGTGGCCGTTGTGGTTCGTGGTGGGGCAGCGTCCTGGGGAAGGGGCGGTTGCCGAGTGATCGTTCTTGCCTGAACCGGCCCGTTTGCGAACAAGCCGGTTCAGGCAGTCTCTCAGGGCCGTTCGGCTGCTGAGTGTTCCGCTGCCACCGGTTTGCCCGGCCCGACCTCCTGGCGCCACTGCAGGGCGATCAGGATCAGCGTCGGCACGCCCAGCAAGGCAGTGATCAGGAAGAAGTCGTGGTAACCGAACTTCTCCACCATGACCCCTGAATAGCCGCCGATCAGGCGCGGCAACAGCAGCATGATCGAGCTGAGCAACGCGTACTGGGTCGCCGAGAACTTCAGGTTGGTCAGGCTCGACAGGTAGGCGACGAAGGCCGAGGTGGCCAGCCCGGAGCTGAAGTTGTCCAGCGAAATGGTCACCACCAGCATCTGCAGGTTCGGGCCCATGTCGGCCAGCATCAGGAACAGGATATTGGTAGCTGCCGAGGCCGCGCCGCCGATGAACAGGATCGGCATGATGCCGAAGCGCACGATCAGCAGGCCGCCAACCCCGGCGCCGACCAAGGTCATGATCAGGCCGAAGATCTTGCTGACACTGGCGATCTGGTCCTTGGTGAAGCCCATGTCGATATAGAACACGTTGGCCATCACGCCCATTACCGTGTCCGACATGCGATAGGTGGCGATCAGGCCGAGCAGCAGCAGGGCCTGCCAGCGGTAGCGGGCAATGAAGTCGTTCACCGGCGTCAGTACCGGGGCCAGGCCGCGACGGCCCAGGCTCGACAGGCAGGCCCAGGTCAGCAGCACATAGAGAATCAGGCGCAGGAAGGCGCGGTCTTCCAGCAGCAGGTCCAGGGGCGTGGCATCCCCGGAGATGACGCTGGACCAGCCGGTATTGAACATCTGGGTGAAGCTGGCCGGTACCGACACCAGCAGAATGATCAGTACGAACACCGAGGCCAGCTGGTGCGCCAGCCCATAGCGTGCTGCCGACAGCTGGGTCCGCATGGGGACGGGCGGCTCGCGCATGATCAGGGTGGTGAACACGGCGGGCAGCATCATCACCGCGAACATCACGTAGGTGCCGGCCCAGGCCTTGTGCAAATAGCTGAAGCCGGTAGAGCCGAACCACTCGGCGAAGAACAGGGCGCCTGCCGTCGCCAGCAGCGCCGCTACCCGGTAGCCGGCCATGTAGCTGGCGGCGAGCGCGGCCTGGCGCTGGTCATCGGCGATTTCCAGGCGGTAGGCGTCGACGGCGATGTCCTGGGTCGCCGAAGCGAAGGCTACCAGTACCGCCAGGGCAATCAGCCAGGACAGGTGCTGCTGTGGGTCGCACAGGCTCATGCCGACCAGCCCGATCACCACCAGCGACTGTGACAGCAACAGCCAGGACCGACGGCGCCCCAGGCTGCCGAGCAGGGGCAGGCGCCATTGGTCGAGCAGCGGCGACCACACCCACTTGAAGGCGTAGGCCAGGCCGATCAGGCTGGCGTAACCAATGGTTTCGCGGGCTACGCCTGCTTCGCGCAACCACACCGAGAGGGTGGAGAACACCAGCATGTAGGGCAGGCCGGCGGCGAAACCGAGCAGCAAAAGTACCAAGGTTGACGGGCTGGCATAGGCAGCAAGCGCAGCGCGCCAGGTTTTACGGGGCATGGGCCAACATCTGCCTCAAGTTTGCGAAAACAAAGCGCGCACTCTAACCGCTGTGCTCCATCGGGCGCCAGCCATGGCGCGTCATATCCACACGATTGTTGGTTACATTCACACCCTCCGCGCGCAGCCGCGCCCGTTGTTCATCCCCCGACGGGGTACCCAATGCCAGGCTCAGCCTGCCGCCGGCGCCGAGCACCCGGTGCCAGGGCAGGCGAGTGTCCGCAGGCAGCTGCCCGAGGGTGCGTCCGACCCAGCGGGCCGCCCGGCCAAGGCCCGCCAGCTCGGCCAGCTGGCCATAGCTCACCACCTTGCCGGCCGGCACCTGGCCCAGTACCGAATATAGCGCCGTTCGTCGGCCCTCGGCGTTGTCGAGGACGTGCTCATGGGCAACAGGCATCAGGCTCCCCCTGGGCTGCAGATGAAACCGGACCAACGGTTCGGCAAATGAGAGTTGAACTCAACGGCATGCTTCCGGTCTGTCCTTGCTCTGGTCGTCGGTATCTGGATAATGCCCGGCTTTTTTCGTCAAATCGAACCCGTAGTGCGTTTATGTATTCTAGATCCTTGTTGTGCCTGCTTGCTGTCTCCCTGTGCGCCTCGCCGGTGTTCGCCGACACCGTGTGGATGAAGAACGGTGACCGCCTCAGCGGCAAGATCAAAGTCTTCGATGGTGGCAAGCTGCTGCTGGAAACCCCGTATGGCGGTTCCATCGCCCTGGACTGGAAAGAAGTCCAGACCCTGGAGAGTGACCAGGAGCTGCTGGTCAAGCAGGACACCTACAGCGGTGAGCGAGCCAAGTCGCTGAAGGCTGCCGAGCCTGGCAAAGTGACCTTGGCCAACGGTGAAGCGCCGAAGACCGTCGAGCTGGCCAGCATCGAGCAGATCATGAAGCCCAAGCCGCTGGTCGAGGACTTCGTGTGGAAGGGCAACGTCGACGTGGCGCTGGACTACAAGCGTGCCGAGAACGATACCGACGACTATGACGTCGGCTTCAAGACCAGCGCCCGCCACGGTCGCTGGCGGCACAACGCCGAAGGCGAATACAACCGCGAGACCAAGGACGACGTCACCACCACCGACAACTGGAGCGCCGAGTACGCCCTGGACCGCTTCCTCACCGAGAAATGGTTCTGGCAAGGGCGCATGGAATACAAGCGCGACCACGTCGAAGACCTCGCCCGCCAGCGCACCGTGGGTACCGGCCCGGGTTACCAGTTCTGGGATGATGAACTGGGCGCGTTCTCGCTGGGTTCGCTGATCAACCGCACCGACTTCGAATACCAGGACGGGGCCAAGGACAACTTCTATTCGGCTGCGCTGAAGTGGGACTACACCCGCTACCTGATCGGCAAGAACGTGCAGCTGTTCACCAACGGCGAGTTCGCCAAGCCGCTGGGCGGGGTGGCCGACTACGCGCTGGATGCCGAGGTTGGCCTGCGCTACAAGGTGACCGAGTGGGCCTCGCTCAACCTCAAGGCAGAGAAAGACATTATCACTGGTACGCGTGAGAGTGACCTGGACAAGACCCGCTATACCGCTGGGTTTGGCGTTACCTGGTAAATCTTTGCGGCCGCATTGGAAACAGGACGTACGCGATCCTTGCAGGAGCGGCCTTGTGTCGCGATAGGCTGCAAAGCAGCCCCATTGGCACTGGATCTGATAATGCTTATCTTGTCTCCTCCAGCCGACATCAGGAGCCGCCCCCAAGTGAGTAACAATGCCATCCGCCCCGCCCGGGAACTGTTGCTCAAGGAATACCGCGGGGTGCTCTCGACCCATTCGCGGTCGATGCCCGGTTACCCGTTCGGCTCGGTCGTGCCGTACTGCCTGGACGCCCAGGGCCACCCGCTGATCCTCATCAGCCGCATCGCCCAGCATACCCACAACCTGCAGAACGACCCCAAGTGCTCGCTGCTGGTCGGTGAGCGTGAGGCCGAGGACGTGCAAGCCGTAGGGCGCCTGACGGTAATGGCCGAAGCGCACAAGCTCGTGGACGAGGCTGCCATCGACGCCGCCGCCGAACGCTACTACCGCTATTTCCCGGACGCCGCCAACTACCACAAGGCGCACGACTTCGACTTCTGGGTGCTGCAACCTGTACGCCACCGCTACATCGGCGGCTTTGGTGCGATCCACTGGCTTGACCAGGTGACCCTGGCCAACCCGTTCGCCGGCAAGGCCGAGGCAAGCATGGTCGAGCATATGAACAGCGACCATGCCAAGGCGATTGCCCACTATGTTGAACTGACCGATTTGCCACGCCATGCGCCCGCGCAACTGGTCGGGGTGGACAGCGAAGGCATGCACTTGCGTATCGGTCAGGCAGTGCACTGGTTGCCTTTTGCCAACACTTGCAATACGCCGACACAAGTCCGCGAAGCCCTGGTTTTGCTGGCGCGCGCCGACCAATGGCCGGCTGTGACCAAGGCCGAGGCTTGAAAAGCCGAGCGCACGCATCCATCTGTGGGTCTTACAGGAAGGTTCTCTTCCGACGAGGAATGCTTTGATGCGTGCTTTTCTACTGTTGTTTCTCCTGTTTCCCGTGCTGGAGCTGTTCGTCTTCGTGAAGGTCAGCGCCGCCATCGGTTTCTTCCCGGCGTTGCTGTTGATCATCGCCGGTTCCGCGCTGGGTGTACTGGTGATGCGCGTGGCCGGGCTGGCCACCGCGCTGCGCGCCCGGGAAAGCCTGCAGCGTGGCGAACTGCCCGCCGAAGACATGTTCCAGGGCCTGATGCTCGCCGTCGGGGGTGGCCTGCTGTTGCTGCCCGGCTTCATCAGCGACGTGCTGGGCCTGCTGTGCCTGCTGCCATTCACCCGTCACCTGGCCGCCCGCAAGATGCGCGAGCGGGCCGAGGCCCAGGCCATGCGCCAGCGGGCATTCCAGGACGACCCGTTCCAGGCGCAGCCGCGTGATGGCGGCCACCGTCCGAATGTGATCGAAGGCGAGTACGAGCGCCGCGACAAGTAATAGCCGGGGGCCGCTTCGCGCCCCTATCGCGACACCAGGCCGCACCTACGGAGTTCGCAAGCCCCTGTAGGCGCGGCCTGGTGTCGCGATAGGGCTGCGAAGCGGCCCCAGGCTTTTCAGGCGGATGAAAAAATTTCTGAAGCAAGCCTTGTAATTGAATATGACGGCCTCATGTATGTGGTCACCGCAAGGTTTCTGGTGGCAACACCAGACATGACTCAGGCGGTTCGCCCAGCGCGAGCGGCCTTCCGGCTACGCCGGACAGCATCAACCCGCCGGTGTCGACACCGGCCGATGAAAACCACAATTTGGGAGAGATCGACAATGAAGCTTCGTCCTCTGCATGACCGCGTCGTTATCCGTCGCAGCG